>Ga0326728_10015645_pt1 | contig 15718 bp, 14 predicted proteins | sample MB3enrmetagenome_FD_207602 | JGI IMG/M metagenome (GOLD analysis project Ga0326728, IMG submission 207602) | Lab enriched peat soil microbial communities from McLean, Ithaca, NY, United States - MB31MN | ecosystem: Environmental > Terrestrial > Soil > Wetlands > Peat | place: USA: New York...
TTCGCTTGGTTCGGCAACTTCCGCCGACTGGTGGTTCGCTATGACCGCTCGCTTACGATTTATCAAGCTTTCTTTCATATCGCCTGCTTCATGATCGTGTTACGGAGGGTTTTGAAATAGCTTCTAGAGTCATGCGCGTGAATCGCACATCGTCTACGACTAATAGTTTGTGGCCGCCGAGATCCAAGGAGGAACCCTCCGCTTCGAAAAATTACTGGACTGAGAGACGAAAATCTTAGGACGAACTCGACGCGCAGGTCAAGGCCAGCCCATTTGCACGAGCACGGTAGCTCACGTCCAGTTTTATGGTCCGCCGGACCAAGGCCGCCTGTTTGGCTCGCTCCTGCGCGCAGCACACTTATCGGCCCAGCTCACGATCCGGCCTGGTAAATCTGCTTTCGTCGACGATAAAAGCGGAATTTGCCTTTTGCCACTGAAAACTGAGAACTGAAGACTTACCGCCTTACGCCTCGGCGGGGTTCACGTCAATGCCGTACTCTTTGAGCTTGCGGTAGATCGTGGTTTTGCCGATCCCCAGGAGTTTTGCGGCGCGAACTCGATCCCCGCCCGTGGCCTGGAGCGCCTGCCGGATCGCCTGCTGTTCGAGCGCCTGCAAGGTGTTCAGTTCCTGCCGGGAAGAGGACTTGCGCGCGAGGTGATAGAGCATCGCGGAGGGCAGATCCTGCATTTGAATGAAGGTCCCTGAACCCAGCGAAACCGCGCGCTGGATGCAGTTTTCCAGCTCGCGAACGTTGCCGGGCCAGTCATAACTCATCAAGCGGCCCAGGGCTTCATCGGAAATTTGGGTCACCGATGTCTCGTTTCCGAAGCGCTCCAGAAAATGCCGGACCAGCGCCGGGATATCCTCTTTTCGATCGCGGAGGGAAGGCATCTTGAGGGACACCACGTTAAGGCGGAAGAATAAATCCTTGCGAAAGGCACCGCGCTTTATTCCCGCCTCCAGGTCCTGGTTGGTGGCGGCGATGATGCGCGCTTCAAACCTGGTCCGCTCGTTGCTGCCCAGGGGCCGGATTTCATGCTCTTGGATCGCGCGCAGCAGCCGCGATTGCAGTTCGATGGGCAATTCGCCGACTTCATCGAGGAAGAGGGTCCCCGAGCCGGCCGCCGCCAGCAGGCCCTGCCGCGATTGGGCGGCGCCGGTGAAAGCCCCTTTGACGTGCCCGAACAACTCGCTTTCAATGAGGGTCGGCGGCAGCGCCCCACAATCAACCGGGACAAAGGGCTCATCCTTCCAGGGACCAAGCGTGTGGATGGCCCGCGCCACCAGCTCCTTGCCCGTGCCGCTTTCGCCCACAATCAGGACCGGATGCCTCTGCAACGCCACTTTGGAAATCAGCCGGTAAATTTTCTTCATCCTTTCGGAGACGCCGACCAGTCCCGCAAACTCCGCCGGAGCCAAACCCGGCGGGGTCGCGTCAGGTTTCGGCGGTGATGGGGGAACCGCCTCCGGCGGGGCCTCCAACACCTGTGTCAGCTCTTCGATTTTCAGCGGCTTGGTGAGCAGCGGATGTCCGCGCAATCGCAGGGGATGCTGGGGTGGGGGGTTGCCCATCCCTTCCACCATGAGAACGATATTGATTCCCGGTTGCGCGCGCTGGGCGGCAGTGGGCAGATCGCTTTCTCCCAGGCTGGCCATCCGGAAATCCACCAGAACGGCGTCGAATTCCTTGCTCCCCAGCAGCGCCAAGGCCGCGGCGCTGGAATTCGCCGCACTGACTTCGCACGCGCAGTCGCGCAGAACGCGCGCACACCGCTCCTGTGAAAATGCATCGATGTCGACGAGCAACACCTTCCTGCTCATGGCGGCGAGATGAAGGCCCGCGATGGACAAGGCCTCCACCAGATGCGAGGGCGCGCCTAGTGGTTCGGCAGTATACAGTGCGCATCAGGTAATGTCAAAAGATTACTTTCCGGAGCGTATCAGCACGGCCATGCCAACGATTTCGCCGGCAAAATGCGGGAGCATCTCATTGCCGCCGCGGCAGCAGTTCGAAGGGCTTCCCTTCCGCCCACGGCTTATAAGTGGCCGCAAAGCGGATCCGGTCGTTAAGCGGCGGGTGGGTATAAAGCCAAAACTTGATGAAAGGATTGGGATCAGGGTCAGCCAAGTCTTCTTCCCCCAGGATTTGCAAGGCATGGACCTCGGCGGCGTTGGGGTCCGCTACGATGCCGTAGGCCACTTCCAGGCCGAACTGGTCAGCCTGATGTTCATAGTGGCGCGAGATGCCGTTCACCACGGGGTCCGCCAGGAACACCAGCACGGTGAGGACTACGAGCACGAGGGGAAGTGATGCCAAATCTCCTATTCCTTCAATCCCGGCGCGTGGGCCGGCCCTCTCCACCAACTGATTTACGGCGACGAATCCCAGAAAGAAGAAGAACAGCGCTACGGCTTCGTCGAGAGCGAATTCCTTGGGAATGTGGTAAAGGACGTAGTGCCCGGTTTCGTGCCCGAGAACCAACAACAACTCATCCGGCCCCATCGTCTTGAGGGTTGTGTCCCAAACCACGACGCGCTTGCTGGAGCCCAGACCGGAGGCATAGGCATCGACCGCGTTGGTGCGGGAACTCGCGTCCATTTCAAAGATGCGCGCGGGCGGTATCGAAAGCCCGGCGTGCTTGACCATGGCTTCAATCCGTTGGACCAGCGCGGGTTGAGTCTTCTCGAGAGGTGTGAATTTGTAGAACAAAGGCTCGATGACGTAGGGTTCAATGAGGATAAAGGTCAAGACCAGAGGAATCGACGCCAGCCAGAAATAGAACCACCAGCGGCGTGGACTGCGGCGGGCGACCGTATAGAAAATCCAGGCGACAATGACCCCCGCCGCCGCGACGACGCCCAGGCTTTTTCCCCAATCGCCGAACCAGGATGTCAAGCCTTGCGTCGAGAGACCGAAGCGGTGCTCAAGAACATATCCCGAACAAAAATCGAGCGGGAGATTCAGCAGCGTCGCCGCTGCCACAAACAATGGCACGAAGATTAGACACTGGATGAAGTGGCGCCGCGAAACCTGGCGCGCCCATTCGCGGAAGCGCACAGCGATGCGGGCGCGCCAGAGGAGAAGGTAGATGCCGATCGAAATCAGAGTTCCGAGGAAATAGAGGATATAAAGCGAACGCGAATAGGCAATGGCCTGGGCCCGTCGTTCCGGCGTGAGGGTGTAAGTTGGGGGCGGCGGCGAAGCAGTCTGAACCTGGCCTGGGGCAGACGCGCGCTGGGCAGCTTGCGATGAGGGAGCCGACGAATTTCCGGTCTGGTCGTACGCCGCGCATGCTCCCACGATTACGAGGAAAAACGCGGCCAGAAGTATCTGATGCACAAGTTTCATGGAATGGCACTCATCGACCGTCAGTGTTCAGAGTGTTTTTACCGACGACTGACTACTGACAACTGACGACCTCCGCCTAGACCTTGGGCAGCACGATTCCTTGTTGGGCTTGGTACTTTCCCTTCTTATCCTTGTATGAGGTCTCGCAAATTTCATCCGACTCCAAGAAAATGATCTGGCAAAGGCCTTCGTGGGAATAGACGCGGGCGGGAAGGGGAGTGGTATTGGAGATTTCGAGGGTTACGAAGCCTTCCCATTCCGGCTCCAGCGGTGTCACATTTACGATAATACCGCATCGGGCATAAGTTGATTTGCCGAGGCAAATAGTTATTACATTGCGCGGGATCTTAAAGTATTCCACCGAGCGGGCGAGGGCAAAGGAATTAGGGGGGACGATGCAAGCCGGCCCCCGGAATTCGACGAAAGAACGCGCGTCAAACTGCTTCGGGTCGACAATCGTCGAGTTGACGTTGGTGAAGATCTTAAATTCATCGGCGACGCGCAGATCGTATCCGTAAGACGACAGCCCGTAGGAAATCACTCCTTCCCGAATCTGCTTCTCCTCGAAGGGACGGATCATGTCATGCTCCGTGGCCATCTTACGAATCCAGCGATCGTTCTTGACGGGCATGGAATGTCACCTCATGTAAATTGCGGGCCTGTGGCGCTGTCAGCAACCCGCGGAATCTTTCCCATTTTGCAAGAAAAAAACGAAGAATCATAGTCGAGGAGAAAATTCTTGACAATGTTCCTCTCTCTTCTTAGGATTAAAGCCTGTATTTTCAGGAGGTTTGCGTGATAAAGCTGGACATTATCAATGAGGTCGTCAACCGCACAAGCATGACGAAGACAAAAGCTGAAATGGCCGTGGAAACAGTGTTTGAATCCATGAAGAAAGCCCTGACGCAGGGCGACCGCATTGAATTGCGTGGCTTCGGTGTTTTCAATGTGAAACCTCGCAAGACCGGTATCGGGCGGAACCCCCGAACGGGGGCGGAAGTCAACATTCCCCCCGGCAAAGCTGTGCGCTTCAAGCCCGGCAAGGAACTGCAATCTCTTTCCTAAGCGCAGTGACGAGTGATGAGTAAAGAGGGATGAGCCAACAATTCAGCGTGTGCTGGGTTTTTGCTCGCCATTTGTCAGCGGCCACTTGTCACTGGTCTTTACACGCAGCCAGGAGCGGGCGAGAATAGGATTCTTCCCCACCTGCGTATGGGCGATGAATCCCAATTCGGGCGTATCGGCCAGCCACCGGTCGGCGAGATACCTTGGGCCGCTCCTGCGTGGGTTCCTGTCCGCTGGGGCCTCGGGTCCCGCAAGCATTGGTACAACTCCCTGCCGTTTCACCTAGGGCTTTTCCTGCTCACCGTCTTGACGACTTTGATCGTGGGCACGCACATCGAGCTCAATTACGCCGAGAATCTTCCGGTTTTTGATTGGGATGTTTCCCTCGCGTACTTCCGCGAGTTGTGGCGCCAGCCGGAGCTGCTGGTTTTGGGCGTACCGTTTTCCTTCACCTTGCTGAGTGTTTTGCTGGCGCACGAACTCGGCCATTACCTTACTTGCCGCCACTACGGAATTCACGCCACTTACCCGTACTTCATTCCCGCTCCGACGCTGATTGGAACCTTAGGCGCCTTCATTCGCATCAAGTCTCCCATTGTCAATCGCCGCGAGCTTTTTGATGTTGGGATCTCGGGTCCGATCGCCGGCTTTGTCCTTGCCATCCCCGCCTTAATCCTGGCGATCTTTCTTACTAAGGGCGCCATGCCGGCGACCTCGCCGGATTCGATCTCGCTGGGCAACCCTCTGGCAGTGATCCTCCTCACCAAGCTGTTCCGGGGAGGAATCAATCCGGCGGAGATTATTCTCCATCCCGTGGGTTGCGCCGCTTGGGTGGGGCTCTTCGCCACCGCCTTGAACCTGCTCCCGGTGGGGCAGCTCGATGGCGGCCATATCCTTTATGCGGTGCTGGGCGATAAATGCCGAACCATCTCGCGAGGCTTTTTCCTGGTCTTGCTGCCGCTGGGATACTTTTGCTGGTATGGTTGGATCGCCTGGGCCGTAATCCTGTTTTTCATCGGCCTTCGCCACCCCAAGGTCATCGAGCCGGTAGAACCTCTCGGATGGAAGAGAAAGATTCTTGCCGTCGTTGCGGCGATCATTCTCGTCCTCACGTTTCTTCCCTCACCCTTCAAAATTCAGTAGGCAGTAAGCAGTAGGCAGAAGGCAGTTGGCAGTAAGCAGAAAGGGAAACTGCTACTGCCCACCCGCCTCATGGATGCTGTGTTCCTGCCCACTGCCCACTGCCCACTCCCTACTGCTTACTGCCTACATGATGTTCATGGGGTCCATGTCGATCATCAGCGAGCGGGGGGGGATGCCTTGCTGGTCAGCGTAATCAGCAAGGCGCCGCAGGATGGTGCTGAGGCGGGCTCGAGAAATGCACTTCATCAGAAACTGGATGCGGAAGCGGCCCTGCAATTTTGCCAGCGGCGCGGGCGTGGGACCAAGGATTTTCAGGCCCTCGGTTTGTTTCTCCAGAGGGATCAGGAAATTGCCGATATATTTCGCCACCTGCGCGGCTTGTTCGAGCTTCGAGCCATGGGCGATGACGTTGGCCAGAGCGGTCACTGGAGGGTAATGCATCATGCGTCGAAAGCGCATTTCCTTCTGGAAGAACGCTTCGTAATTCTGTTCGGCCGCCATGCGAATGGCGTAATGGTCGGGAAAGAAGGTTTGAACCAGCACGCGGCCGGGATTTTCGCCGCGCCCCGCGCGCCCCGCCGCCTGGGTGAGCAATTGAAAGGTGCGCTCCGCGGAACGAAAATCCGGCAGCCCCAGGCCGATATCCGCTGAGACCACTCCTACCAGCGTCACGCCGGGAAAATCATGTCCTTTGGCGATCAATTGGGTGCCTACCAGGATATCGATCTTCCCCCGCCGGAACTCGTCCAGGATGCGTTGGAACTGGCCTTGCCGGCGCGCCACGTCGCGGTCCAGGCGCGCCACGCGGGCGCTCGGAAAGAGCTCCGCAAACTTCTTTTCCACCTTTTCCGTTCCCTCGCCCACGTAATAAAGGTGCTGGCTAGCGCAATTCGGACAACGGGCGGGCACCGGCGTGGAATAACCGCAGTAGTGACAAATTAAGCGATGCTCGCGGCGATGATAGGTGAGTGAGATCGAACAGTTCACGCAGCGGACAGTCTGGCCGCAACTGCGGCACAACAAGAACCAGGAATAGCCCCGACGGTTCAAGAGGATCATGGTTTGCTGCCGGTTGGCGAGCTGCGTCTCGATCTCCTGTTGAAGGCGGCGGGAAACGGGCACCTGGGTGTGGGTTTCCCGAAATTCCTGGCGCATATCGACGATTTCCACGTCCGCAAGCTTGCGGCCTTCCACGCGCTCGGGAAGCGTCGCCAGCCGATATTTCCCCTCGCGCGCGTTCCAGTAAGACTCCAGCGAGGGGGTCGCGGACCCCAGCAGCGCGAGCGCTCCGGCCAGCCGCGCGCGCACGACCGCGACGTCGCGCCCGTGATAGCGCGGCGTTTCCTCTTGTTTGTAACTCGTGTCGTGTTCCTCATCGACAATCACGACTCCCAGGTTCGAAAGGGGAGCGAATATCGCCGAGCGTGTTCCCAGCACGACTGGGGCTTGGCCGCGGCGAATTCGCCACCATTCCTCGTGGCGCTCGTTTTCGGATAAGGCGCTGTGCAGAAGCGCCACCCGCGAGCCGAACCGCGCCAGAAACTGCGCCTGCGCGGAGGGGGTGAGTGCAATCTCCGGCACCAGCATCAGAGCGGTGCGCCCGATTTCCAGGCAGCGGGCAATCAGCCGGAGATAAATTTCCGTCTTCCCGCTGGCTGTTACCCCATGGAGGAGCGTGGGCTGGAATTGTCCGGACTCCAGTTGCTTCGTCAGGTCGTCGAGCACGGCGCTCTGCGCGGGCGTCAGGACAAGGGGCGCACTCGCTTCCGCCGCAGTGTTCCCCTGCGTTTGTAGGGCCAAACGACGTTCGGCCCTTGAGGGACCAAGCTCGATCAGGCCGGAGGCACTCAGCCTCTTGAGGGCGGCAAGATCCGCCCGCGCGATCTGGAGAAGTTCGCGATGGTCTTCCGCCGCCCCTTCCGCTCCCAGCGCTTCCAGAATTCGTTTTGCCACCGGCGACAGGCGGGGCGGTTTCTCCGGCACGGGGCCGGCCAAGCGCACTGCGTAAATCTGCCGTTGCGTACGCTCGCGCTCGACTTCCTCAACGACGAGCCATTTTTCTTTCAGCGCCTGCAAGAAAGCTTCCGGGAATTTTTGGCGGAGCAAATGCACCGAAGTGCTGCCGCGCGTGGCGAGGTAGTTGAGGAGATCGCCCTCGGGGCCGGGCGGTTTTTCCGTCTCCGCATTGATTTCCTGGAGTCTCTGCTGCCCCACCGCGCTCAGGCGGACCAAGCGAGCGCGGCGCGTGGCGGAGCGCAAGGGCAGCATGGCGCGAAAGACCTCGCCGATAGGCGCGATGTAATACTCGGCGATCCAAAGTCCCAGCTCCAGTAACTCCGGGGTAAGCACAGGTTCAGCATCCAGCACGCGCAAAATGGGGCGGGCTCGAATGCCGGGGGGAAGTGTATCCCCCGCGCGCAATACGATCCCTGTGGCTTTGCGCGTGGCGAGCGGAACCTGCACGCGCTGGCCGGGCTGGACGCTGAGGGAATCGGGAACGAGGTAGGTGAGTGTATTGCGAATGGCCGCCATCACGGCAATTTCCACCAGGTTCGCCCGCCGCGAACGAGGAGTGGATTTGGTTAAGGAGGGTTTAGGATCCACAACGGCATTCTACGCCATTTTCGATTTTCGATTGTCGATTGTCGATTTGTGATGATGGCTGATTGGTTCGTCGTTCGTGAGCGGTTGAGAGGAAGTCTTAAGGACATTTCACACAGAGAGCACGGAGATTTTTATGAAGGAGATTACTGGGGTGCATGAGCGCAGAGAACACAGAGAAGAAGCAGGCTTTGTCCGTGATCTCTGTAAGCCAGTCTCCGTGGGCTCTGTGTTGGTCTCTTCTTGATTGCGGACTTGAGGCGACGATCTGAAAAATGGACTGAAAACTCCCTTTGTTTCAATCGAACCTTGGCAAGCGAACATCGACAATCGAAAATTGGCAATCGAAAATCGTCAATTCTGCGCCCGCGCCGCCACCAAGCCGCCATAGAGATTCCCCAGCCGATCGAGCATAGCGAGGGCGGGAGCAAAGTTCTTGCGGGTAATGTGCTCGATATTCAAGCCGATGGGGGGCGGATCGGGGGGCAAGTTATCAAACACGTCCATCAGAATGCGTTGGGCCAGGTTGATGGATCGCTCGAGACACGTCGCAGCGGGGGCGGCCTCACCTTGCTCGGATCCCAGCAGGAAGCGGTCGAGGTCGCGTGGGATATCAACGCCCAGCCAGCGAAGGAATTCCAAGTCTCGGCGGTTGCTCACGGGGGCGAAACTGATAAAAATGCGGGCGTCCAAGCCATTGAGCCGTTGAATCAGCCACACCAGATCGTTCGAGTCAAACATCACCTGCGAGGTGAAAAATTCCAATCCCTGAGCGTGCTTCTGGCGAATGCGTTCCGGCTCATTCACCCGGCTGGGAATCGTGATTCCACCGAGTGTGGCGGGTAGACTCAGAGATTTCACCAGGCGGGCAGCTTCGCCGGGATTGGGGCCGGGATAACGAATCTCCTTCGACTCGCCTCCGACGAGAATCCAATTGGCGATGTCCCACGGGCCGAGGGTTTCGCGGAACCAGCGCCCGGGCTCGGCGTCGTGAACGGTGACGCGGTTGATGACCACGTCAATCCCCAGTTCGCGCTTGATGCGCGAGCCGAGGAGGCGAGGTTCGACCCGCTCGATGAATTTGCTGGTGCGCTCACCCGGGCGGTCCTCGTCGTGGATCTCCGGAATATTGATGGCATCCACGCGGCCGCGCAACTGCTGGAGTTCGTGCAGGGAGGATTCCAGGGCCTCGGGCTTCGCTGCGGCGGGGGGAACCACCTCAAACAGCGTCACCGGAACGGCCGGGTGCAGAAGCGCTTCGTGAAAAGCCATGGATGACTTCCTGTGCCAGTCCCTCAACAGGCTCAAGGTAACTGGTTCTTCAAATGTAGCTTGTACGCGCGGAAACCGCAACGGCGGCGCTCCCCGGGTCGCGGTAAAGTTTGGCGTAGAGGCACGGAAAATTCTACGAACCCTTCAGGAAGTCGCGGATCTTCTCAAAGTCCTCGCGCAGGATTTTCTCTTCGCGCGGATTGCGCAGGACGTAGGCGGGGTGGACGGTGGCGAGCGCTTTGGTGGAGCCGAAGTCATAGAAATGTCCCCGGATTTTGGTGATGCCTTCCTTGATGCCAAGGACGGTGCGGACGGCGGGGGCACCCAGGCAGCAAATCAGGCGAGGCTTGATGGCTTCAATCTGGCGATACAGGAAGGGCGAGCAAGCATCCACTTCATCCTTCTCCGGCGTGCGATTTCCCGGCGGGCGGCACTTGACGACATTGCAAATGTAAACGTCTTCGCGCTTCAGGCCCACGGTTTGCATCATGCGGTTCAGGAGTTTGCCCGCCCGGCCCACAAAGGGTAGACCCTGTTCGTCTTCGTCGGCGCCTGGCCCCTCACCAATGAACACCAGCTCAGCGTGAGGATTTCCTTCGCCAAACACGATGGTCTTGCGAGTAGGCGCCAGCTTGCAGCGGTGGCAATCGCCGAGATCCTGAAGAATTTGCTCCAGCGTCTCGGGGCCGGAACGCGGCGCGGGCGCTGCCTCAAACAGACTGAAGGAGGGAACCGGCGGTCGAATGACGACAGGCGGAGGAGTTGCGGGCGCAGCAGGCTTGGGAGGTACAGGAGCGGTGGCCCTTCGGACCGGCACGGGTGGCGCAATATGTTTTGGGGGAGGCGCTGCCGCCGGCTGCGCATGCCGCGCCGCCTCAGGACTTAGTAGCGTTTTCACCGCGTCGGGTTTGCGGCGATAAAAACCCTCAATACCGAGTTCCTGGTAGAACTCCAGCCAAGCCGTCAATTCCTTACGCGTTGCGTCGTTCATAACTCATAAGAATTCTTCTTGCCTCGCGCCCTTTGGGGGAGAGAGCCTGTGTCGCCACTCATCACTCGTCACTGCTCCCCCTACTTGGCCGCCTTCTTCTTTTGGTTCTTTTCAATGTTCGCGACGGGGGTCATTTCGATCGGCACCAAGCCCGCGGCGACCTCAAGCTGCGCCACCCGCGTCGATCTTTTGGTGGGAGTCTGAATCAGGGGTTTGGCCCCCCCCTGAAGTTGCCTTGCCCGCCGGGCAGCAACCAGGATGAAACGAAATTTGCTATCCAGGTTCTGAGGTATTTCCATTCGCTATTATCCTCCAAAGGTCCCAAAAATTTTCCCCACCCGCCCCGCCTGGTTGGGACGGCGGAAATGCGCCGCTCGAACAATCGCCCGCAGCGCCAGGGTGGCATCCCTCAGGTGATCGTTGACTACCACGTAATCGTACTCAGCCCAGTGGGCAATTTCCTCGCGGGCCATTTGCAGCCGGCGTTCAATCTCCTCCGGAGCGTCCGAGTGGCGGTCGCGAAGCCGGCGCGACAACTCCTGAAAGGACGGTGGCAGGATGAACACGCTGACCGCTTCGGGAAGCCGCAGGCGCACCTGCTGATGTCCCTGCACATCAATATCGAGCAGGATATCCTGGCCCGCTTCTTGAGCAGCTTGCAATTGCTTCTGCGCCGTGCCGTAAAGATGCCCGTAAACGTCCGCCCATTCCACAAACTCGTCCCGCTTGATCATGCGTTCGAAAACAGGGCGCGACACGAAGAAGTAATCCCGGCCGTGCTTCTCGCCAGCCCGCGGTGCGCGGGTCGTGTAAGAGATCGAGAAGCGCAGGCCCGGCGATGCGGCCACCAGGCGCTTGATCAGAGTCGATTTCCCCGCCCCCGAGGGAGCCGAAATCACGAAGATGCTGCCCCGCGCCATCGGAGATTTGTGATTCTTTCCCACGTTAGAAATAATGACGAGTGACGCAAAAGTAATAATGAGTGATGAGCCAGCAAGGACCGAAATTCGAAAATCGAAATTCGAAAATCGTCGCGAGTTTCGAATTTCGATTTTCGAATTTCGTCTTTCGCTTGCTCATCACTCGTCACTCATCACTGTTCTTTTCACTCGATATTCTGCGCTTGCTCGCGAAGTTTTTCGATTTCGGTTTTCATCTCGATTGCCTGCCGGGTAATCTCCAAGCCTACTTCCGGGACGTCCGTCGTCTTGGCGAGCAAAGTGTTGGCCTCGCGATTCATCTCCTGGAGCAGAAAATCGAGCTTCTTGCCCACTTCCGAACTCTCCGCCAAGAGCTGGCGAACCTGCTCCAGGTGGCTTTGGAAGCGCGTCAACTCCTCCGCGATGTCGGAGCGTGAAGCGAGGTACGCCACCTCTTGCGCCAAGCGCCCGCTGTCCATTTCCACACTGCCGGCCAGATCGCGAATGCGGCCTTCCAGCCGCTGCTTGTAGTACTTTGGCGCCTTCTCGGCAAGGTGGGACACGCTGACGCGCAGCGCCCCCAAGCGGGCCAAGCGCGACAATACGTCACGTTCCATCGACTCGCCTTCGCGGGCGCGCATTTCATTTAACTTCGCCAGCGCCTGCCCCAACGCACGCTCCAACACTTGGCGGAGGAGCTGGAACTCTTCCGGCGTCATCTCGCCGTTGCCGGTGACGACCATGCCGGGGACGCGCAGCAAGGCCATCAAGTCGGGTTCCGCCGCGGCGCCGAATTCCTGCTTCAGGGTCTGATACCCCTTCCGGTACGCCGCCAGGAGCTTTCGGTCAATTTCGAATTCGCTGGCCCCCGCGCCGGTAAATACCACCGTGATTTCCACGTGGCCGCGCAAAACGTGCTCCTTGAGCAGACCGCGCACGACGGGTTCCAGGACTTCGAGGCTAAAGGGCAGACGCAACTGGACATCGAGAAAGCGATGGTTGGTGCCGCGGATGCTCACCGTCAGGGCAAATCCCGCCTCTTCGGCTTCCGCCCGGCTGTATCCTGTCATGCTGCGAATCATGGGAAGTTCCTAGTGACGAGTGAAGAGTGATGAGTAACGAGCAAGCGAAAGGCGAAAATCGAAACTCGAAACTCGTTGCGATTTTTGAGTTTCGATTTTCGAATTTCGGTCCTTACTGGCTCCTCACTCATCACTCTTCGCTCGTCACTGGCTTTCACGGCTCCGCATCGACGAATTGCAAATCGTGCAGGCGTTGGTAAATGCCTCCGCGGCTGACCAAATCCTCGTGAGTTCCGACTTCACAAATGGTACCGCGGTCGATGACCACGATGCACTCCGCGCGGCGCACGGTGGAGAGCCGATGGGCGATCACCACCACCGTGCGGCCCACCATCAGGTTGGCCAGGGCGCTCTGTACAAGCATCTCCGATTCCGAGTCGAGCTCGGAAGTCGCCTCGTCCAAAATCAGGATGGGCGGATTCTTCAGCAACGCCCGGGCGATGGCGATGCGTTGGCGCTGCCCGCCGGAAAGACGCTGCCCGCGTTCGCCGATCATGGTTTGGTAGCCCTGCGGCATCTCCAGAATGAAATCCTCTGCCAGAGCCACGCGCGCCGCCTCGCGCACCTGCTTCTCCGTCGGCCAGGGGCTGCCATAACAGATATTGTTGTAAACCGTGTCGTTAAAGAGGATCGTCTCCTGAGTAACGATGCCAATCTGGGCGCGAAGAGAATTGAGCTTAACGTCGCGGACGTCGTGGCCGTCGATGGCGATGCGCCCCCGGGTAACATCGAAGAAACGCGGAATCAGACTGGCCAGGGTGGTCTTGCCGGCCCCGCTGGAGCCCACCAGCGCCACCACCTCTCCCTTGCCAATACGCAGGTTGATGTCGCGCAATAAGGGAACACCGTCCTCGTAATCGAACTCCACCTGTTCGAAGGCAATCTCGTGCTGGAAGGGGGGCAGAGGGATGGCCCTGGGTTTGTCCACCATTTCCGGTTCGGAGTCCAGGTAATGGAAGACCTGTTCCGAGGCGCCAAGAGCCTGCTGGTAGGAGTTGCTGACGCCCGTCAGCCGCTTCACGGGCTCGTAGGATTTCAGCAGCGTGAAAAGGAAGCCGATAAAGCCCCCGGTGGTTTGCGTGTGGTGCAGGATCAACTGGCGTTCATAAAATAACAGACCGGCGATGGTGATGGCGCCGAGAACTTCCATGAGCGGCGATGATACAGCCTGCGCCCGCACCCAACGCAAACTGACCCTCAGCAGACGGCGGGTGGCGGCCTTAAATTTTTCGATTTCAAACGCTTCCATGGCGAAGGCTTTAACGATGCGAATGCCCGAAAAAGTCTCTTGAAGGACATTGTTCAGATCCGCCATCTTATCCTGGCTGCTGCGGCTGGAAGCACGAATGTAACGTCCGAGCTTCGCTGAGGGGAAAACCACTAGCGGAATCAGGATCATGGAGATGAGCGCCAGCCTCCAATCGTAATAAAAGAGAGCCCCCAACAAAGCCACCAAGGTGAACGATTGCTTCAGCGTATCCGCCGCAGTTTGCGAAACGGCAAACTGGATGCGTTCGATGTCGCTAGTGATCGCTGACATCAGGCGGCCAGTGGGATTCCTGTGGAAAAAGGAGATGGACTGCTCGATAAGCTTGGAATAGAGAAGATTACGAAGATCGCGCACCACCGAGTGGCCAATGTAATTGATGAAATAGGTGGCGAGGAATTCTGAAATGCCTTTGGCGAGCGCTATGGCGATTATGGTGATCGCCACCACGGTCCAAACATTGTGGATCCAGTGGGGAAGTATGTTCTGAAGGTAAATCGTATGATGGAAATAGGATGTGCTCTGAATAAGCACAATCCTGGAGGTCTGAGCGTTGGGCGAGAGGACGACATCGAAAATCGGCTTGATAAGAAGTGCAGTGACCCCTTCGGAGGCCCCCACGATGATCATGAGGAAAACCGCCAGGAACAAGCGGAAGCTGTAAGGCCGTACGAAACCGAGCAGGCGTTGAACTTGACTCATTACGTCTGCCGCCCCCAAGGCGGAAATACTCCTAATCCCCTCAAAATTCAGTATGTTAGTTAGCGGACGGGGCATTCGTCAAGGAAATAGCAACAAAAGGCACTTATTGACTTGGTCTCTTCGGAGTTAACCTTTTTATTTACTTTTGCTTATAACGAAATTCTCTCCCCAGGAATTTAGCTGCCCTCAAGCAACTATAGCCCGTATCTAGGGGTTGTCAAGGGCCATGGCCGCGGCTCCATAGAGGGGAGAGTAATTCCCCAATGCCGCCGTGACGATTTGCGTGGAGTAGGTAATGGTCGGCGAGGCGAGTTCGTCGAGAAAGCCCTGTAGGGTTTCGAGGAGGATTGTCCCAGACTGTGCCACTCCCCCGCCCAGAACGATGATGTCGGGATTCAGGATGCGGATGATCATCAACAGGCCGCGGGCGAGCCAGCGATTGGTCTCGCGGAGGATGTGGATGGCGGCCGCATCACCTTCTGCCGCCGCCTGCATCAGGCCATTGGCGGTGATGATGGGTCCGCCGCTGAGCTCTACCATGCGCGCGACGCGCTCCGGGCGGCGCTCCGCCCATTCCCGCGCGCGCTCCTCAATGGCGCCGCCCGAGCTGAAGCATTCCAAGCACCCTCGGCCACCGCAGGAGCAGAGTGCGCCGGAGTCCGATACCGGAATGTGGCCGATTTCGCCCGCCATGTAATCCTTGCCCCGCAGGAGCTTGCCCTCGTAAACGATGCCGCTGCCCATGCCCGTGCTGAGAGTGATATAGACCATCAACTTCGCACCCTGTCCAGCCCCATAGTGGTATTCGCCCAACGCGCCGGCGTTGGCATCGTTATCGAGCCGGCAGGAGATGCCAAGCGTTTGCTCCATCCATTTTCCCAGTTCGAAACCCTGCCATCCGGAAGAGTGAACGGAGGTCACACTCTGCCGCCGGAAATCCACCGGGCCCCCGAAGCTAAGGCCACAAGCCTTGACGGGTGCATCCGTCTGGGCCATCAGGTCGCGGCAGCGCGTGGCGACTTGGCTGAGCATCCAATCGCGGCCAGCCACTCGGTCGGTGTCACCCTCCAGCACCAGGAGGCGCCGTCCCTGCTCGTCAAACAGGCCGGTGCGAAAATGCGTGCCACCGATGTCTACGGCCAAAACATTTTTCACGGAAACCTCCGAACTGGGGACGAAAGCAAATTATGAATTCTGAATCAGTACTGTCCCATCATAAGTTGAACAGATCCAATTGGATAGAAAGATCTGTTTTTGGAACTTGCTCGTTGTATTGCGAAAAAGCCAGTGAAATCGGGCTTTTTTCGAAACTCGTGACGCTCAGA
>Ga0326728_10015646_pt1 | contig 15718 bp, 17 predicted proteins | sample MB3enrmetagenome_FD_207602 | JGI IMG/M metagenome (GOLD analysis project Ga0326728, IMG submission 207602) | Lab enriched peat soil microbial communities from McLean, Ithaca, NY, United States - MB31MN | ecosystem: Environmental > Terrestrial > Soil > Wetlands > Peat | place: USA: New York...
AACTTGATCAGTTGCTCAACGTCCATGCCGATGATCTCGCGACCTCTTGTTCCCATGGGGTCGTTCTCCCAATAGATGGCGCGGGCTTGCCTACGCCGTGACAGTCAACTCGAGTGCAATCTCGAGCTTCAGCACCTTCGAGATCGGGCACCCGGCCTTGGCGGCGGCCGCCGCCTCCTCGACCTTGGCCTTGTCCGCGCCGCGGGCCTTGACGGTCGTCTTGAGCACGCTCGTGGTCAACGTCAGGTTCTCGAAGGTGATCGTGCTCGTCGTCTCGATGGCTTCGGGGGTGATGCCGCGCTCGCCGAGCTGCGCGCTGAGAGCCATGCTGAAGCAGCTCGCGTGGGCTGCCGCGATCAGTTCTTCCGGGTTGGTGCCCGGCGCGTCCTCAAACCGGGTACGAAAGCCGAACTTCTGGTCCTTGATGGCGCCGCTGGCGACGGTGAAGCTGCCCCGGCCTTCCTTCAATCCGCCGACCCAAGTAGCGTTTGCGCTGCGTTTCATGGGGTTCTCCTCTCTTCGTTTTATCGAGGGCAGCACCGAGGTCGTCTCCGGTCGACCCCGGTGCCGACGCCCCGACGATGATCTGGCTATCTGCTCTTTGCGACCTCTTTCACCGGGATGCCCAGCGCCTTCGCCACGCCTTCGCCATAGGCCGGGTCGGCCTTCATGCAGTTGCCGATGTGGCGAACCTTGATCTCCTTCGGGGCATCGCCCATCGCGCGGGCGGTGTTCTCGAAAAGCGCCTTCTTCTGCTCGGCCGTCATCAGGCGGAAGAGAAGCCTGGGCTGCGAGTAGTAGTCGTCGTCTTGGCGATGGTTCCAGTGATCGGCCGCACCCTCGATGCTGAGCGGCGGCTCGGCGAAGTCAGGCTGCTGCTGCCACTCGCCGTAGCTGTTGGGCTCGTAGCCGAGGGTGCTGCCCTGATTGCCGTCAACCCGCATGGCGCCGTCCCGGTGGTAGCTGTGGAAGGGACACCGGGGCGCATTGACCGGGATGTGCTGATGGTTCACGCCGAGGCGGTAGCGCTGGGCATCGCCGTAGGAGAACAGGCGGCCCTGCAGCATCTTGTCCAGCGAGAAGCCGATGCCGGGCACGATGTTGGCCGGGTTGAAGGCTGACTGCTCCACCTCGGCGAAGTAGTTCTCCGGGTTGCGGTTGAGCTCCATGACGCCCACCTCGATGAGTGGGTAGTCCTTGTGAAACCAGACCTTGGTCAGGTCGAACGGGTTGTAGGGGCACTTGGCCGCGCCCTTCTCGGGCATCACCTGGATGAACATCTTCCAGCGTGGAAAGTCGCCCTCCTCAATGCTGTTGTACAGATCGCGTTGGTGGCTCTCCCGATCTTTGCCGACGAGGGCCTCGGCCTCGGCGTCGGTCAGGTTCTTGATGCCCTGCTGGCAGACCAGGTGGAACTTCACCCAGAAGCGCTCACTCTTGGCGTTGATGAGGCTGAACGTGTGGCTGCCAAAGCCGTGCATGTGGCGGTACGAGTACGGGATGCCCCGGTCACTCATGGTGATGGTGATCTGGTGCAGCGCTTCGGGCAGCGAGGTCCAGAAGTCCCAGTTGTTGCGGGCGCTGCGCAGGTTGGTGCGAGGGTCGCGCTTAACCGCATGGTTGAGGTCCGGGAACTTGAGCGGGTCTCGCAGGAAGAAGACCGGCGTGTTGTTGCCGACGAGGTCCCAGTTCCCTTCCTCGGTGTAGAACTTCACCGCGAAGCCGCGGATGTCGCGCTCGGCATCGGCCGCGCCGCGCTCGCCAGCCACCGTGGAGAAGCGGGTGAAGAGCGCGGTCTTCTTGCCGATCTTGGAGAAGATCTTGGCCTTGGTATAGAGGGTGATGTCGTGGGTTACGGTGAAGGTGCCGTAGGCGCCGGACCCCTTGGCGTGCATGCGGCGCTCGGGGATCACCTCCCGGTCGAAGTGGGCAAGCTTCTCCAGGAACCAGACACCCTGCAGCAGCATCGGTCCGCGCGGTCCCGCGGTCATCACGTTCTGGTTGTCGACGACGGGCGCACCGGCGTTGGTGGTCAGCTTCTTTTTCTCCGTCATGTCCTGCTCCTCTCCTGGCATTGCGGCAGCTTGGGGTTATTGGTCACCAATTCTGTCAGATCAGAGCGTCGCGTGCTTGCCAACGATGGCCTCGGCCAGCTTGTCCAGGGCATCGAGGTCGGCCGCCTTGGGCACGCCCTTGCAGAGCACCGGCGGGATCACCTCCACCTTGAGGTTCGGGATCATGGCGCTGAGCTGCCCGACGACTTTGCCGCCCCAACCGAACGACCCGATGACCGACAGGTAGCGCGCCTTGGATCAGCTCGTCGAACAGCCGGCGGTCCCAGTCGACCGCTCCGACCCACTGGATGCCTTCAACAACGGGGCGCGCGTCCATGACCAACTCCTCCTCGCTTCGCGGTTGCGCTCGAGGGCATGCGGAAGGTCAACTAGCATGACGGCTATTGCAAAACGAGGTGCAGGCCATGGGAAGTCCGAAGACGAAGGCGGTCCTCTCATTCATGCTGGCGCTGGGCTCAAAGGCGTAGCCCACGTCCCCATTGGTGAAGTACGCGAGCCACGCGCAGTCCAGACTGCCGGCGAGGGTAGAAGCCGACCAGTAGAGGTAGGACTGCGTGGGGCCGAAGATCGGGTCGATGCAGGGCCACTGACTGCACGGCCATGGCGCCAGGAGAATGGTCTGCAACTCAGCGAGGGCGGGCAACCGCCAGTCGCTGTGCCCGCCCAGGCCGGCTGCCGCGCAGTTGTGGGTTTCCCTGCACCCCGGAGAAGATCTGCTCTTTTGCCCACCGAGGTTCGGCGTACCGTGCGCTGGAAACTAGAGGATACGGTCGGAGTCAGATAGGTTCTGTTGGGAGTTGCGATCGTTCAAATGGTGACCGTGTTCCCAGCTGAAATGAGTCGCTGACTTATCTCTCTCATAGTGCTCACACACCCCACCGCAAGACTCTGTGTAAGATCGTAGAATTCGAGACAGGTTACGCATGCAAGCAGGTCCACACCGGCTTCATCGAGTGCTCTTAAGGCATCCAGATGCGGAGAGTCCGGCCCTAGCATTTTCACGGCCGCATTGTAGAAAATCAGCGCATCGGGCTTTCGCTCTAACCCAACGAGTGTTCGGAAGAAATTGGCCATGAGTTTGGCACCTAAATTTTCGTCGCCTCGCCCCACGGTCTCGCCATTAATAATGAAATCCATTTGGTTTGCTGACAAAGTTTAGGTTCTTGATTCCCAAAAGCAAGGGCAAGTCGGCTACTGCCGTGGCGTGCTCGACGACTCAGGAGTGGACAGTCAATTTAATAACTCCCATTGATTAGTCTCCTGCCACCGACCATACTCTAACTGGTTCTTCTGCTGGCTTCGGCCTAGCGAGGACTCCTCCTGACGCGGCCCCGTCGTCCCCCCTTCGACGGGGCCGTTCTTCTTGCACGACGAATACAGCGACGGGCTTGGAGAACGTGCCCACGGATCCGTCATCACATCCCCTCATCCTGACCTTCTCCCGGAAGGAGGCAGGCCGCCTGTACACCGGCTTGCCCAGATCAGCCCGCCATGTTACGTTCTGCACCCGGCGGGTCGCCGGGACTTTGTAGTAGAGAGGCTCTAATGCACGGCAACGACAAGATCATCGCGACGCTCAACGCGCTCCTCGCCGAGGAGCTCACGGCCATTAGCGAGTACATGGTGCAGTCGGAGATGTGCGACAATTGGGGGTACGAGGCCCTGCACAAGGCGATCGAGAAGGTCGCGGTCGACGAGATGAAACACGCCGAGAAGCTGATCGCCCGGATCCTATTTCTTGAGGGCGTGCCCGTGGTCAGCAAGCTCAACTCGATGACGTTCGGCAAGGACGTCAAGGGAATCATCGAGGCCCAGCTCGCGGCTGAGGTGGCCGCCATCGCCACCTACAATGCGGCCATCGCGCAGGCAGCGGAGCTCCAGGACGCAGGCTCGCGCGAGCTCCTCACTCATATCCTTACGGACGAGGAGCGCCACCTCGACTGGCTCGAGTCCCAGCGCGACCAGATCGCGCAGATGGGCATCGAGAACTACCTTACTCTGCAAACCAAGGCCTGAGGGTCGCGCTGCCAGGGGTGGCGAGGCGATCCGTGCGCCCCGGTAGCATACGGCAGCCCTGGCACCGACGCCGGCGGCGGGCGTCCGGGGCGAATGTGCATGCGAGACGAAAGCGTTGAAATCCGATGGCACGGTCGAGGCGGCCAGGGAGCGATCACCGCCGCCAAGATCTTCGCGCAGGCCGCCTTTGAATCGGGCTTTCCAGGCGTGGTGATGGCCCCGAGCTTCGGAACCGAACGCCGCGGCGCGCTGGTCGAAGTGTCACTCAAGATCTCGAAGACGAAAATCAACGACCTGTGTCCCATCGAGCATCCGGACGTGGTCGTGGTGCTCGATGATTCCATTTTGCACGAAGTCAACGTCACGGCGGGCATGAAACCAGGCGGCATATTGGTCCTCAATACGCCCAAGGGACGGGCCGCCTACAGTGGCAACGGCATGAGAGTCGTGATCGCCGACGTGGCTCATCTGGCGGAACAGGCCGGCCTGAAACGGGGGGTCGTGAACACTGGCATCATCGGCGCGCTTGCCAAGGCGCTGCCGATCGTGCCACTCTCCAAGCTGCTCGAGGTCATCGAAATGGAATTCCAAGGCAAGAAAGCGGCCGAAAACGCCGAGGCCGCGCGCATCACGCATGCGAACGCGACAACCGAGTAGTACCCATGCGCAGTGACAGTTTGCGCGTTTTGACCTCCGCGAGTTATGCCGGACCGGGCGACGCCGGACGCACCGGCTCCTGGCGCGTCCTCAGGCCGGTGATCGATTACACGAAATGCGCGCCGGCAAAGACGGGTAAGCCAGCCTGCTTCCTTTGCTGGCTCTACTGTCCAGACAGCGTGGTGTCGAAGACCTTGGACCCGCAAATCGATCTTGAGTACTGCAAGGGCTGCGGCATCTGCGCCGAGGAATGTCCCCCCAAGGCCATTACCATGGTCGAAGAGAGCAGCTTCCCGGGGGCGGACGACCGATAAGATGTTCGTGTTCGAATCCGGCAACGTCGCTGCCGCCACTGGGGCGAAGCTCGCACGGGTCCAGGTCATCGCCGCCTATCCGATCACGCCGCAGACGCCGCTGACCGAGAAGCTCTCGGAATACGTCGACAGTGGAGTCCTCGACGCCCAATACGTGGCGGTGGAGAGCGAGCACAGCGCGCTCGCCGTCTGCATCGGCGCGTCGAGCACCAGCGCGCGGGCTTTCACGGCGACCTCGGCCAACGGCTTGCTCTACATGGCCGAGCAGGTCCACTGGACCGCAGGGGCGCGCTTGCCGATGGTCATGTGCGTCGTCAATCGCGGCATCGGTGCCCCGTTTTCGATCTGGAACGATCACCAAGATTCCATCTCGCAGCGCGACGCCGGTTGGATCCAGATCTATGTCAAGGACCATCAAGAGATCCTTGACACGGTGATCAAGGCATACCGACTTTCGGAAGAGGTCTGCATTCCGGTGATGGTCTGTTACGACGGCTACTACCTGTCGCACACGTACATGCCGTATGACGTTCCGGACCAGTTCGCGGTCGATGCTTTTCTGCCTCCTTACGAATATCGGCACAGCTTGGGTCCCCAAAAGCCCACCAACTTGAACACGGTGACGCTCCCGGGGGGCCGACCGGATATCCACGGCGAGCTCGCTCCGGGATACATGGAACTGCGGCACAACCTGCACGTGGAGATGAAGCAGGCCATCGACATCTACATGTGCATCGACGGCGAATTCGCCGAGCTCATCGGCCGCGGTGGCAACCCGATCGCGGAGAAATACCTCTGCGACGACGCAGACTACGTGGCCGTCGCGCTCGGATCGATGGCCAACCAGATCAAGGACGTGGTCAGTCGTCTGCGAGAGGAAGGGCTGAGAGTAGGCCTGCTCGCCCTCTCCCTTTACCGCCCATTTCCGAGCGCGCTTCTCGCCGCCGATCTCAATGGCCGCAAAGGCGTGATCGTCTTCGAGAAGGCGATCAGCTTCGGACATTCGGGGGCGTTGTACACCGATCTGCAGGCCGCCTTGTACCCGTGCGCGGCGCGGCCGGCGGTGTGGAACTACATCCTCGGTCTTGGGGGCAGAAGCTACCAGAGCTCCGATTTCTACGACGCGATTTGCGACTGCGTCGAGCGTCGGTCTGTAAATCTGGACAATCCGGGTTGGATCGGGCTGGGTCGGTAGGCCGCGAGCGCGGCATAGCGGGCGACCCGGCTCATGCGTCCGCCGCCGATGGCAGGCGGCAACCGGCGTGGGTTCAGGGTCCCGCGCCACCTTGCATCCCGTGCGGCCGGGCCTGAATGAATGACAGGTGTACAGGCAACAGAACAGAAGAAAAATGACTAAAAAAGACAGTGCGACTGCTTGCGGGGCGGTTGACAACACCATCCAGGTATGAGACTAGCGTGGCGCCGGAAGGAGAGCACCGAGAAGGAGAGCACCGAATGGAAGGCGTACACGTGCTCCAACGGGAACGGTGCGCCCGATTCCTCCAGAGGAGGTCTCGACGATGGCTTCAAAGTGGCTGTGCGGCTGGCTGGTGATCGCAGGATTGATGTTGGGGCTGCCGCGGCTCGTGCCGGCGCAAGTCAGCACGGGACAGGGCGCCTCGGTGCGGACGATCCGTTCTGCGGCAGCCTGGAATGCATCGGCGTCGACGACTTCAGGACCCAGTGTCTCCGTAACTGCTCCCACGGACCCGCAGATCACATTCTTCGGCGTCACCCGTGCCGACGACGTTGTCCTGGATCCGAGCGGCGACACCGCGGAGGGCATTCCGATCTATCCGCGCTTGGCGGGTTCCGGATTCTCACTTGTTGTGGAGGGCAGCCCGGGAACATCTCACGTGGCGCTCGGCACCAGCAGCTTCAGCAGCGACGACGTGAACCAGCTGCCGGACCTCCAGGTCGAGGTTTCGCGGCCGCTGGGGAACGGCAGCGCCGCGGTTTGCGACGACGGCGATCCGGACTTCGGCGGCGTCCCTGCCGTCAGCCCTTTTGATTTCTCGCTGGCAGAGGCGCCGGCGATCAACGACCTCGCATGTCGGTTCAAAGACGGCCAAAACCAGCCCGTGGGGCGCCCCCCTATTGAGGCCTGTACGCGCTTCCTGCCCGAGCTCGAGTATCACTTCGTCGATCCGGACAGTACGATCCAGTTCTGCGGGTTCGTGGACGAACCACTCAGTTTCCCGAGCGGCGACACCATAGTTGCCGCCCGCATCCGCGACGTCGCCGGTAACCTCAGCGCGGTGGCGCAGCTCGTCATTCGCATCGCCACGCCGGCGTCCAGCCCTACAGCCACACCAACCGCAACCCCATCCCCCGCTCCCACGAGCACCGCAACGGTCCCGGCCGCCCCGCCCGGGACGAACTTCGCGGGTGGCGACGGGTGCGCCCTCGCATCGCCCCGCTACGGCATATGGAACGGAGCGATATTGGGGCTGCTGCCGCCGCTACTCGTTTGCTGGCGCCGGCGGCGCGAGAAGGAAGCGCCCGCCTTCTTCGTAACCGGCACGGGCTGAACGGCGCGCGCGGTCCCTTCAGCCCTCGTGTGGCACTTCCGCGTCCGCCACCGGCAAGCGGATGTAGACCTGTGTGCCGCGGCCGACTTCGCTCTCGATGCGTAGCGAGCCGCCGTGGGCTTGCACGATGTGCTTGACGATCGCCAGCCCCAAGCCGGTGCCGCCCAGCTCGCGCGAGCGCGCCTGATCGACGCGGTAGAAGCGCTCGGTGAGCCGCTGCAGGTGGTGCCTGGGTACGCCGATGCCGGTGTCGGCGACACAGATGGCCACCCACCGGCGTTCGGTTGCGGACGCCGTTTCAGCCGCTTCACGTCGCGGCGGCTCCGCCACCTGCGCGCTGATCGTCACCCGGCCGCCGGTGGGCGTGAACTTCACCGCGTTGTCAATGAGGTTGAGCAACACCTGCTCGATGCGGTCGCGGTCGGCGTCGAGTGGGGGCAGATCCGGCGGCAGCTCGCAACGCAGCTCGACCCCGGCCTGGACCGCCTTGTCGCGGACCACATCGATCGCGGCTTCCACCGCCCGCGCCAGAACCATCGGCACGGTCTGAATCGGCGCGCGACCCAACTCGAGGTCCGAAAGGGTGAGCAGGTCCTCCGTCAGCCGCGTCAGGCGCTCGGAATGCCGCTCGATGACAGCGAGAAATTTGTCGGCCTGCTCCGTGTCCGTGAGCGCCCCGGCCCGCAGCGTCTCGGCGTAGCCGCGAATGGCAGTCAAGGGCGTGCGCAACTCGTGCGAGACATTGGCAACGAAGTCGCGCCGGGTCGCCTCCAGTTTCTTCAATGCGGTGATGTCATGAAACACGAGGATGAACAGCGGCGCCTCGCCGTCGAGCGCCCGCATCTGCGTCGCGGTCACCTGGAGGTACTCGCCACCCGCGGCGTTCGCCAGCGCGATGTCACGGCCGAGCCGCCCGTGAGGCTCGCCTCGCGTGATCTCACGTATCAGTTCGTGCAAGTCCGGATCGCGGGACACATTGATGAGCGGTTGGCCGACCAGACTGCCCCCCGGCCGGCGCTGGAAGAGTTGTTCGGCGCGCTGGTTCGCCAGCCGAATGGTCCCGGCGGAATCGATCACCAGGACGCCTTCGATCATGCCGCTGAGCACCGCTTCGAGCTTGGCCTGCTCGGCGCGCGCGGTCTGGAGTTGTGCCTTGAGGCTCCCGGCCATGGCGAGCAGATTGGCCTCGAGCCGTCCGATAATGTCGGCGTTTTCCGGCGTCAACGCCGGCGGGGTGATGCCGGCCGCCACGGCGCTGGAGAACTCGGTCAGGCGCGACACCCGGCGTGAAAGCCGGCCGGAGAGCAACAGCGCCGGCCACAACGCCGCCAATGCAGCCAGACCGACGCCACCCCAGATGGCGGCGCCGATATGGCCGCGGGCCTCTTCGATGCTTCGCATAGAGACCGAGAGGCGCACAACCCGCGGCTCGCTCTCGCCGTCGTGCCCGCGCGTCTGCCGCCAGGCGCGATAGAACAGGTGCCGGTTCACGCTGACGCTGGTGCGCACCGCCTGGCCTTCGCCGGTCGCCAGCGCGGCCTGCACTTCAGGTCGCTGGCCGTGGTTTTCCAGCTTCGCCGACGGCGCCTCCGAATCGCCCAGCACGGTTCCATCAGCGGCGATCACCGTCACCCGCGCCCCGATCTCCGCTGCGATCGCGGCGCAACGCTGGTCCAACGCTGGGCCGCGCAGGTCCCACGGCAGCAGATCGCCCGCGAGGCGTGCCTGCCGCAACACGTTTTCGGACAAGGTGTCAACGTAGAAGTTTTCGACGACGCGATCGCTGTACACGTACAGTGCGACGGCAACCGCCACCAGCGTGAACAGATACGGAGCGAGCAGACGCGCAAGGAGGCCGCGGGGTCTAGGCACTGAAGGCCACGGGGGCACAGTTACCTGTGCGGTCTGGGTCCCCTCTCCCTCCGGATACATCCGCTCACCTTCATCCTCTCCCGGAGCCCCGATTCTCTGATCCCTCCGATCACCGCGTCATCTACTCAACCGTGGAGCTACACCTCGGCCCCGACCCCGGAGGGAGAGCGTCGATAAATTGGTCGGAGCCGCGGCCGAATGGAATGAGAAACAGGAAAGCGGAAATGAGAAATGGGAAACGGGCCAATTCCCCTGTGCCCAGTTCGCCGGTTCCGCATTGCCGGTTTCCTGTTTCCGGTTTCACATTCGTTTTTCGACACTCTGGGAGGAGAGAGGTGGATTGGCACTGTTTCAACCACCAGTTCTCACGGTTCCAGCGCACGGTCGTTGAACTTGTACCCTACCCCGCGCACAGTCACAATCAGTTCGGGGTTGGCGTCGTCGCGCTCGATGCGTGCGCGCAACCGGCGCACGTGCACATCCACCGTGCGTGGCTCTACGTAAGTGTCTTGTCCCCAGACCAGATCCAGGATCTGCAGCCGGTCGTAGACGCGGTTCGGCGAGCGCACAAAGAAGCGCAGCAGCTCAAACTCGCGCAGCGACAGCTCGAGCGGCGCGCCGTCGAGCACGGCCTCATAAGTGTCGAAGTCCATCCGCAACCGCCCCTTCTCATAGATCTCGTGGGGTTGCTCGGACGGCGCGGCGTACGTCCGCCGCAGCAGCGCGCGCACGCGGGCCACCAGCTCGCGGGGACTGAAGGGCTTGGTGACGTAATCATCCGCGCCCATCTCCAAGCCGAGCACGCGGTCCACCTCGGCCGTCTTGGCGGTGAGCATGAGGATGGGCACACGCCCGGTCGCCGGATCGCCGCGTAGCCGGCGGCAGACTTCCAGACCCGACAGGCCGGGCAGCATCCAATCCAGGATCAGCAGCGCCGGCCGCTGCTGGCGCGCCGCCGCCAGTGCCTCCTCCCCGTTGGCAGCGATGATGACGGCAAAGCCTTCCTGCTGCAGATTGAACTGCACCAGCTCCGCGATGTCCCGCTCGTCCTCGACGACCAGGATCAAGCGCTTCTCGCCGTCGGCGGAGCGCACCGGCTCAGGTGCAGCGGTCATATGGTTGGCGGCACCTGACCCATGTGCCGGATGCTTTTCCCGCGCACCATGAACACGACCAACTCGGCGATGTTGGTGGCGTGGTCGCCGATGCGCTCGAGGTACTTGCCAATGAACAGCAGACGGATAGCCCGGCTGGTGGTTTGCGGGTTCTCTGCCATGTACGACAGCAGCTCGCGAAAGAGCTGGGAGTTCAAGTCGTCGATGATGTCGTCTTCCCGGCAGACGGCCAGGGCCAGCTCGACGTCCTCACGCACGAAGCTGTCGAGACTCTCGCGCAACATATGCTGCGCCACGTCGGCCATGCGCGGCAAATCGATGAGCGGTTTCAGTTGCGGCTCCCGGTTCAGCTCGAGGATGCGTTCGCACATGTTGACCGCCATGTCGCCGATGCGCTCCAGGTCGGTGGTGATCTTGAGGCCGGTGGTGATCAGGCGCAGATCGCTCGCCGCCGGCTGGTGCAAGGCGAGCAACCGGATACAGAGCTCATCGATGTCGACGTCCATGCGGTTGACCGTGTGGTCGCGTTCGATGATCAGGCGTGCCTGGTCGTCGTCGCGGTTGATCAGCGCGGCCACGGCGTCGGCGATTTGCTTTTCCACGAGGCCGCCCATCTCCAGGATCTTGACGTGCAATCCCTTGAGCTCAGCTTCGTAATGTCGATCGGTATGCGAACGGGCGTCCACGCTGCCTCCTACCCGAAGCGGCCGGTGATGTAATCCTCAGTCTCCTTTTTCTCCGGCATGGTAAAGATCCTATCGGTCTGGCCGAATTCTACAAGGGTGCCGAGATAGAGGAAAGCTGTATAGTCCGAGACGCGCGCCGCCTGCTGCATGTTGTGGGTGACGGTGACGATGGTGTACGTCTCCCGCAGCTCGCGGATCAGCTCCTCGATCTTGGCCGTGGCAATCGGGTCGAGCGCGGAGCACGGCTCATCCATGAGGATGACCTCCGGCTGCACCGCCAGCGCCCGCGCGATGCACAGGCGCTGCTGCTGCCCGCCGGAGAGGCTCACCCCGGACTCGTGCAGACCGTCCTTTACCTCCTCCCACAACGCCGCTTGCCGCAGACTGCGCTCGACGATGCCGGCGAGGTCGGCCCGCGAGCGCCGGCCGCCGTTCAGGCGGAAGCCCGCCACTACGTTGTCGAAGATCGACAGGGTCGGAAACGGGTTCGGGCGTTGAAACACCATGCCGATGCGGGCGCGCACCCGCACCGGATCAACGCCGGGCCCGTAGATGTCCTCGCCATCCAGCCGTACCTGTCCGGCGGCACGGGCGCCCGGCACCACCTCATGCATGCGGTTGAGGCAGCGGATGAAGGTTGATTTGCCGCAGCCCGAGGGCCCGATGATAGCGGTCACCGCCCCGTCGCAGATAGTCAGATTGATGTCCTTCAACGCCAGGTGCGTACCGAACCAGGCGTTGAGGGCGACGACCTCGAGCTTGTTGGTCATGGTTTCTCAGTGCGCGCGTGCCCGGCGCGTTCGTGTACTGGCCCGCTCACGGGCTCACACGCGAGCTCGCTCACAGGCTCACCCGACCGCACGGAATCTCCCACGCGTCAGCATGCGCACCGACAGGCTGGTGATGAAGATCAGCGCCATCAGCACTAGCGCCCCCGCCCACGCCTGCCGGTGCCAATCGTCGAACGGCGAGATGGCGTAGGTGTAGACCTGCACCGGCAGAGAGGAGATCGGCCCGCCGAGGCCATGGTGCCAGAACTGGTTGCCGAAGGCGGTGAACAGCAGCGGCGCCGTCTCACCCGCCACCCGGGCCACTGACAGCATGATCCCGGTGATGATACCGGCGCGGGCGGTGCGCAGGACCACCCGCAGCGTCGTCCGCCACGACGGTACGCCGAGCGCCAGCGACGCCTCACGCAACGTGTTCGGCACCAGACGCACCATCTCCTCGGTGGTGCGCGCGACGATCGGCAACATGATCACGCCCAGCGCGAAGCCGCCCGCGTATGCCGAGAAGCTCCGCATGGGAAGGACCAGCAAGGTGTACGCGTAAATCCCGATCACGATCGAGGGCACGCCGTTCAGCACGTCGGCGCAGAAGCGTACCGCCCAGCCGAATCGCCCCTGCCCGTACTCCGCAAGATACACGCCTGTCATCACCCCGACCGGCAGCCCAAGTACGCAGGCTAGCCCAACCAGGATCAACGTGCCAACGATGGCGTTGGCCATGCCGCCACCCCCCTCGCCCACCGGTTGGGGCAGGTGCGTAAAGAAATCCAGGTTCAGGGAGGTGAACCCCTTCGCCAGTAGGTAGCCGAAGATGGCCACCAGCGGCAAGAGCACCGCCGCGGTGCAGGCGATCGCTACACCTTGGGCCGCGAGGTTGGTGAACCGACGCCGCTGGTAGCCCATAGCTCACCGGCCTCCGCTGGTGTCCGGACCGGCCACGCTCCAGACCAACAGACGCGCAAGCATGTTGACCACGACGGTGACGATCAGGAGCACGAGGCCGATCTCCACCAACGCCTGGACGTAGAGATCGTAGGTGGTCTCGTTGAACTCGTTGGCGATGACACTCGCCATCGTGCTGCCGGGGGCGAATAGCGATGCGGCGATGGCACCGCGGTTGCCGATGACCATGGTCACCGCCATGGTCTCCCCGATGGCGCGTCCCAGGCCGAGCATGATCGCGCCGATGACGCCGGTGCGACCGTAGGGCAACACCGCCAGCCACACCATCTCCCACCTCGTCGCCCCCAGTGCCAGCGCCGCCTCGCGCTGGTTGGAAGGCACCGCCTGGAACACCTCGTGCGCCACCGAGGTGATGTAGGGTACCACCATGACGGCCAGGACCATGGAAGCCGCCAACATGCTCACCCCATAGTTGGGGCCCTGGAACAGGGGCAAGAAGCCGAGCGTGTCGGCCAACATGGGACCAACGTAGCTACGCACAATGGGTACCAAGACGAAGATGCCCCACAGACCGTACACCACGCTCGGAATGGTGGCGAGCAGCTCAACCAAGAACGACACCGGGGCGCGCAGCCACCCCGGAGCCATCTCACTCAAGAACAGCGCCGTACCGATGCTCAGCGGTACCGCCTGGAGCAAGGCCAAGAACGAGGAAACCAGCGTACCGTAGATGAACGGCAGCGCGCCGAACTCCTTGGTTACCGGATCCCACGTCGAACTGAAAAGGAAGTGCCAGCCGAAGCGGCGGATCGAGTCGGACGACTCGTAGGCCAGCACCACCAAAATCGAGACGAACACCGCCAGCAACGACACCGCGAACCCCGCCGTCATCGCGCGAAACAAGCGGTCTCCGATGTTGAAGCTGCGACCGATCGTGATCGGGACGGAGTGCGTCACCGGCCAGCTCAACTCGACACCCTCGCCTTTCGCCCCGTTGGTCATTCCTTATCTCACGATGCCCGGCGTCCAAGCTCTGCCGCAACAGTGGGATCATAGCAGGAAATTGTTACAGCAATGTTACACGCGGCGAGGTTGGCGGAGGAAAGGGCGAGAAGGCGCCCGGGGCGCCTTCTCCACGTGGAAACAGAAGTGTCGCGTCTACTTCTCCAGCAATGGCTTCCCGTCCGTGGTGATCACCTTGGCGAGCTGGGCCATCTCCTGCTCGACCACCGCCTTGGGTAGCGCCGCGTAGTCCAGCTCGGGGGTGAACTTCTGGCCATCGTCCATCATCCACTTCAGGAACTCGACCAGCTTCTTGCCCTTGACCGGATCCTTCTGCTGCTCGTAGACGAGCAGCCAGGTCATACCCGAGATCGGGTAGGCGTCGGCACCGGGGGCGTTGGTGATGACCACCCGGAAGTCCGCAGGCATCTCCTTCGCGTAACCGGCAGCGGCGGCGGTGACCGACTGCAACGACGGCTTGACGAAGACACCGGCCTGGTTCTTGACGTCCCCGAAAGGCAGCTGGTTGGAGAGGGCGTAGATCAGCTCGACGTAGCCGATCGAGTCGGGCGTCTGCTTGACGATCCCGGTGACTCCTTCGTTGCCTTTGCCGCCCAAGCCGACCGGCCAGTTCACCGAGGTGCTCCTGCCGACCTTCGCATCCCATTCCGGGCTGACTTTGCTGAGGTAGTCGGTGAAGATGTAGGTGGTACCGCTGCCGTCGGCGCGGTGCGCCACCACGATGTCCTTGCTCGGCAGCTTGACCCCGGGATTGTCCTTGGTCAGCGCCGGGTCGTTCCACTTGGTGATCTTGCCGAGATAGATGCCCGCGATGGCGTCGGGGGTGAGCTTGAGGCCGGTGCCAACCCCTTCAACGTTGTAGGTGAGCGCCACCGCCCCCATCACGGTCGGGAAATGAAAGAGATGACCGGGGGCGGCGTTGAGCTGCTCATCGCTGAGCGGTCCGTCGGAGGCGCCGAAGTCGACCGTCTGTTCGGTGATCTGCTTGATGCCACCGCCGCTGCCGATGGATTGGTAATTGAAGCGCACCGACGGATCGACCTTGATGTATTCGTTGAACCACTTCGAGTAGATCGGGTACGGAAACGTCGCCCCGGCCCCGTTGAGCTGCAACTGCGCCCGCGCCGGCGTTGTCAGCAGGGCGCAGGCGGCCACCATCAAAAGGGCTGGAAATCGAAGTTTCGTCATTGTCGTTCCTCCTTGCGGCAAGATAGCCGATGGGGTGCGGGCGCGGCTGATCACGTGAACGGGTAGTAACGGACCGAGGTCATGAAGATCCCGATGTTGGTTCGCGGCGTTTTGCCGCCCGTGCCGGAGAAGGCGTCGCGCCATATTTCCCCTCCCTGGAGGCCCAAAGTGAAGCGGCCGTAGCTGCCCTTGTACACGTCTTGCCAGAAGCCGGCCGTGATTTGCCTCAGGTCTCTGGTTTCGGCTTGGCACGTCGACGACGCAGCACCCTCGGTCTCGCAGCCACTGACATTGAGGCCGGCCCACCCGTAGCCGGAGGTGCTCGACGCGCCGGCACGGTCGGCATGCTCCCATCCACCGTAGAGGTAGAGGTCGTCACCGGTCCACGGATGCGCGACGAGACCGACGAGCCCCTGAGCCTCGGGAATCGCCACCAGGTGCAGATTGTCCGACTTGAACGCAATATCGGTGAGCTGGCCTGAGCCATAGCGGCCGATACCATACCCGTAGAGACCGCTGAGCTGTAGCTCGACGAAACTCGGCACGATCG
>Ga0326728_10015647_pt1 | contig 15717 bp, 13 predicted proteins | sample MB3enrmetagenome_FD_207602 | JGI IMG/M metagenome (GOLD analysis project Ga0326728, IMG submission 207602) | Lab enriched peat soil microbial communities from McLean, Ithaca, NY, United States - MB31MN | ecosystem: Environmental > Terrestrial > Soil > Wetlands > Peat | place: USA: New York...
CGACAACATTCTGCAAGTTCTGCCCGCCGAGGTCATTACCTCACTGCCGAACGCCAACGTCGCAGACGCGCTGGGCCGGCTGCCTTCGGTCACGCTCGAGCGCATCGAGGGCGAAGGCGTCTATATCCAGGTGCGCGGCACCGAGCCGCGTTTGACTAACGTTACCGTCGACGGCATCACGATTCCATCGCCCGAGCCGACCGTGCGGCAGATCCGCCTCGATGTCATTCCCGCGGATCTCGTGGAGTCGGTGGAGATCAACAAAACGCTCGCGCCGAATATCGACGGCGACGGCATCGGCGGCTCGGTCAACCTGAAGACCAAGACCGCAGGCGAGTTTCCCACGTTTAACCTCTTCGGCCTCGGCGGATACAACCCGATCATGGGAGGCCGCGCCAACACCCAGGAAGGCGGGACCATCGGCCATCGCTTCGGCCGCGAGAAGAAGCTCGGGCTACTGTTCGGAGGCACTTACGATTACAACGGGCGCGGCATCGATAACCTGCAGCCCGCCATAGATCCGACGTCTACCTTCAGCAAGCCGATCTACGATAACAACACCATTCGCGAATACCGCTACTATCGTAATCGATGGGGTTTTGCCGGCACCGCGGATTATAAGATCGGCGAATTCTCGAGCATCTACTTCAAGGGCATGTATTCGAACCTTCAGGATTATGGCGACAAGTGGTACTACGAGCCAGTCGCCACCGGCGCGTCGAAGTTTTACACTTCCAGCAAGCGGCCGGATGCCTCGATATCGAGCTACGCGACGGGCGGCAGAAAGCAGTTCACCTCGTCGCTGCTGAGCTGGGAGGCGGCGGCTTCCCGTTCCTACGAGCTCGATTCGGCCGGCAATCCCAAGGCCGACTTCTCCTGGATCGGGTCGAAGCTCACGTGCGGTTACGACCCAACAGCTCAGACCGATCCCACCATTCCGCATTTCGGCAACGGTTGCGATGCCGCGAACTCTCCGCTCCTGGTCGCCTCCAACTGGGGCTTCAAGGATATCACCACTTCGCGGGGAATGACCGCGCAGCTTAACCTGACGGCTTCAGCTCGCTATTCCGTGAACTATCATATCGGCTCGCACTACGCCATCTTCGAAGTGGGCGGAAAGTTGCGCAACGGCCACAAATATCAGAACGCCACGGAAACCGTTTATGACGGCTGGAGCGCCGCCAACTATCCCATGACACAGTTCCTGAGCGGCTTCAGCAGCAGTAACTATATGAACGGTAATTACTTCGGAGGCCACTACGGCCCCGTCTCGGATTTCAACAAGCTAGAGAGTTTCACGCTCGGCAACCTCGCTAACTATGTCGATGGCTATAAGACCGCCTCGGACACGTACCCGAACGAGTTCGATACCATCGAGCGGATCTCCGCCGGCTATCTCATGAATACGATGGATTTCGGCAGACTGCACGTCGTCGCCGGCATTCGCTTCGAAGGCACCCAGATGGATACGCGCGGCTACAACGTTACATTGTATGGAGCGGGGAGTTCGAACTGCCCCACCAGCACGGGCTGTGGAACGCCGGTGCCGGTTTTCAATAATCCTTCCTATGTGAACGTGCTGCCGAGCGTTTCTCTCCGCTACCCGCTCTCGCCCGAGTCGGATGTTCGCCTGGTCTATGGCCGCGGTGTATCCCGCCCGGACGCCTATCAGCTTGTGCCCTACGTTACGGAAGACGATTCGACCAATCCTGTAAGCGTAGCCACGGGGAATCCCAAGCTGAAACCAGCACACGCCAATAACTACGATCTGCTCTACGAGCGTTTTCTAAAGCCGGCCGGATTGCTGCAAGCGGGATTTTTCTACAAGCAGATCAATGACACTTTGATCAGCACGTCCTACGCCGCCACGGCCGGTGCCTATCAGGGCGACCTGGTTACACAGTGGATTAACGCAAGTAACGCGTACCTGTATGGTCTTGAGGTTGCCTATCAACAGCGGCTCGCGATGCTGCCCGGCCGTCTGGGGGGACTCGGTATGTTCGCCAACTATAGCTGGACCGCCTCGCAAATTAAGGCCATCCCGGGGCGTTTGGACAGCCCCACCTTGCAACGCCAGGCGCCCAATAGCTGGAACATCAGCCCGACTTATGATCGCGGGCGCCTCTCGGTTCGAGTGGGCCTCTCCTATAACGGTCCGAGTATCTACCAATATGAGTACCAGACTTCGTCGGATGTAAGCGGTCTCGGCCCGCATGGCCCGAGCGGCGACGTCTATACCCTGGCGCACACGCAGTTAGACGCCCAGGCGAGCATTCGGATCGCTCACGGATTGAGCGCGGTGGTCTACGGCCTGAACCTCACCAACGAGGTTTTCGGCTACTACACCGGCAGCGAGATCTTCGTAAACCAGCGCGAATGGTATAAACCCACTTACACGGGCGGTTTGAGGTACACTTTCAATCGTGAAAAGTAAGTGGATCTGGGCGGCCGCGGTCTTACTCGCGGGATGGTCCGCCCGCGCCGCCAACCCGGAGCTGAAGTACGTCGTTGTTGTGAGCCGGCACGGCGTTCGCTCGCCCACGTGGGACGCCGCGCGGCTCCAACTGTACTCGCCCGATCCCTGGCCCGATTGGGGCGTCGCTCCGGGCGAGCTGACGCCCCACGGCCGCGAGCTGATTGGTATCCTCGGCGATTACTACCGGGAATGGTTCACAGCGGAAGCGCTGCTGAACCGCACAGGTTGCCGGGACGCCAGCCGCGTTTTCGTGTGGGCCGATAAGGATCAGCGCACGCTCGAGACCGGCCGCGCTTTCGCCGAAACGATCCTTCCCGGCTGCGGAGTCGCCCTGCACTCCGACGCGGGTAAGCAGGATCCGATTTTCTCCGGTGCCGGCGCCCCCAATGCCAAGCAGGCGCTGGAGGCCGTGCGGGAGCGGCTGGGGAGTGATCCGCAACGCCTCGTGGCCGAGCATCGCGAGGCCATCGATACGCTCCAGTTCATTCTCACCGGCGGCAAGGCCGCCCCTCGGAAACTGTTCGATCAGCCGTCCGGGGCCGGCGCTGAATCCAGCGGAAGATCGGTCGAAATGAGCGGGCCTTTCGCCGCCGGGTCTACGCTTAGCGAGGTCTTGCTGCTCGAGTATGCGAACGGATTTCGCGGCCGGGATCTCGGATTTGGCCGTTTGACCAGGGAGAATCTGGACCGCGCGCTCGATCTGCGCGGCGTCTATGACGAAATCATGCGGCGCACGCCGTATCTGGCGCGAGCGCGGGGGTCCAATCTCCTGGCGCACGTGCTCCGTTCTCTGGAACAGGCAGCTTCCGGCTCCGCGGTCCCGGGAGCGCTCGGGCATCCCGGCGATGCGCTCCTGTTTCTTGCCGGCCACGACACGAACCTTTCGAATATCTCGGGAATGCTGGACCTTTCATGGCGGCTTATGGGTTATCAGCCGGACGAGACGCCGCCCGGCGGCGCGCTCATCTTCTCGCTGTGGCGCGATTCGGGCGGGCATCTATCCGTGCGCACCAAGTACCTGGCGCAAACCCTCGACCAGATGCGCAATGCCGAGCGCCTCAGCGCCGCCAATCCGCCGGCTTTTCAGGAGATTCGGATTCCCGGTTGCGCGGCGTCCGATGCGCCCGGTTGCTCTTGGGCCGATTTTCGACAGGCGTTGAACAAAGCCATCGACCCGGCGTTCGTTTCGGTTAAGTAGCGCGCAGCCCGGGAATGGAGGTGGCGTGCCCAAACAGGGAGGTGGGACCTCAGCCCCCCGCCTTTTCTCTGCGGCTTGGCAATGGAGTTAGCGTGCGGCCATCAGGGCGCGCAGGCGCCGGGCCCGCTCGGGAGCGCGCAATTGCCTGAGCGCTTTGGCCTCGATCTGGCGAATGCGCTCGCGCGTGACGTCGAACTCCTGCCCGATCTCCTCCAGCGTGTGTTCCCGCTCACAGCCGATCCCGAACCGCATCCGGATGACCTTCTCCTCTTTGGGAGACAGCGTCTTTAGAATGCCAGCGGTTTCGTCGCGAACATTGGATTCGATTACGGCATCCACCGGCGAACCCACCCAGCGGTCCTCGATCAGATCGCCCAGCGCCGATTCGCCATCGCGACCCACGGGAGTTTCGAGCGAAACCGGATCCCGCGAGATGGTCTTCAACTTCTGAACTTTCTCGACGGGAATTTCCATCCGCCGCCCGATTTCGTCATTTGTAGGAGTACGACCCAACTCCTTTTCGAGCTCCCTGGTAGCCCGTAGGAACTTGTTCATACTCTCGTTCATGTGCACCGGAATGCGGATGGTCCGCGACTGGTCCGCGATGGCCCGCGTGATCGCCTGCCGAATCCACCAGGTGGCATACGTGGAGAACTTGTAGCCCCGGCGGTATTCGAATTTGTCGGCGGCGCGCATCAGCCCGATGTTGCCCTCCTGAATCAGGTCCAGCAGGTGAAGCCCGCGGTTTACGTATTTCTTGGCCACGGAAACCACCAGACGGAGGTTGGCTTCCACAAGGTCTTTCTTGGCGCGCTCGGCTTCGGCTTCGCCATGGCGTATCACGGTCAGACTGTGGCGTAATTCCGGAAGAGTAGCGCCGGCCACGGCCTCGCGCTTGCGAATCTCCCGCTTCAACTCCCGCAGGCGGGCCTGCTGGAGGGGATTGCTACGGCTCTCCAGCTTTTTGATCTCGCTATCGAGGTGGTTGATATCCTCCACCGCGCGGTCGATCTCGCGCGAGAAGTCCTTCCATTTGTTGACCCTGAAAGGAACTCGCCGAATCGCCTGGGAAGTCTCCACCTTGGCCCGGTTCAGACGGGCGCACAGACGCTTGCGCGCCTTCTTATTGGTAATGGCGGTCGCCTCCACCTTTTCCTGGAGCTGTTGCAGCTTTTTGTGCAGCGTTCCGACTTCCAGGAACTGGCGGGCGGCATCGGCACGCACTTCCAGATCGGCCGGAGTGCCCTCTTCAACGTCTCCCAGGTCTACCACCGACTCCAATTCGAGGGTTCCCCTTCTGACGTTGTCAGCCAACTCGACGACCACTCCCTGAACCAGCGCTGAGCGGCTAATGGCCTTTTGCATCCGCAACTTGCCGCGCTCCATCCGGCGGGCCAAATCGACCTCGCCCTCCCTGGTCAGCAGCGGGACGGCGCCCATCTCCCGGAGATACACGCGCACCGGATCATCCGTGTAGATGGATTCCTCGACCGGTGCCGGGTGAAGGAAATCCGCTTCGTGCGCGGCTTCCGGATCGAAGAACTTGGTCTCTTCCTCGAATGCGAGGCCTAAAGCTTCGGGGTTGTCGGCTAAAAACTGATCTTCGAATTGGTCCACTAGGTACTCACCTCCCCACGGACATGCGAACGGCGGTGCTTCGTATGCCGGGGAAATGGGGTATTATCTGAATAAAGTCCGACCGGTTGGTCCTGCCCGAAATGTTTTGAAGATGGAACGCATTCGGGGTTCGACTTCCGACTGATGATATCATCATTCCCCGGCTAAGTTAAAGCCCTATTTTAGAAGATGCCTTGGAACTGTTTCGGTTACATGGATCGCTCGGCTGCCGGAGCGCACCGGGAACCGGTCTTGGCTCCTTCTGAACTATGGTATTTTCTGGCGCATCAAGTTCTTCAGTTCATTAAAAAACGCCTGCTCGTCCTGGAAGTCTCGATACACTGACGCAAACCGTACGTACGCTATCTTATCGAGGTCCCGAAGCCTCTCCATAAGAAATTCTCCTATTTCTGTAGTTGATATCTCCCGGTCCGGAGAATCGCTGACTTTGGTTTCTACCCGGTTGACCAGTTCCGAGAGCTTCGCCATGCTGATAGGGCGCTTTTCACAGGCCTTGAGAAGTCCGTTCAGTACCTTTTGACGATCGAATTTCTCGCGCCGTCCATCTTTCTTTACAACCATGTAGGGGACTTCGTCTATACGCTCGTAAGTGGTGAAGCGGCGCTCGCAGGCCAGGCATTCTCTCCGGCGGCGGATAGCATCGCCATCCTTGCTTTCGCGAGAATCCACCACTTTATCGAGCAAGTGATTGCAAAACGGACACTTCATGCGTCCTTCTCCAGTCGTATACTGCGCAGGCCGCGCCAGCTCAGACCCTCTTTCAGAGCTACCAGCAAACCTAAAGGCACAATCGCTACAAACGTAATAAGCCACAAAACAACGGCGAACGATGTGGCTGGTTCCCACCGGAGGTGAAACAGTTCCACAAGAACCAGTGCCGCCAATACCTGCATGCCGCCACCAATTCCAGGAATTTGCACGATGGCTCCGAAAGACACAAATCCCGCGACAATCAAAACATCCACGGGCGTAAAATCATGCGTCGCCGGGAAGGCGCGAATTACGCATCCATAACATGCCACAATGATCGCCCATTCCAGGACCGAGTAAGCCAGCACTAGCCCCAGCGCGGCGTCGTTGCGCATCGATCCCACGCCGGCCAGGAAAGCTACAATCCATTTCTCGATCTTCTGGTGAAGTTTCCCGGGCAGAAACCCAACGATGGTCATCAAGCGCCGCCGGGCGGTTTCTGAGAAATGGCGCAATCCGAGCAGGAGGAGCAGCAATACCGTGCAGCTGACGCCCACAACCCAGCCCCCCGCCGAGAGCACCCAGGCCAGCCGGGCCCCCACGTGCACGCCGGATGCGCGCACCCGCGCCAAGGCTATGGCAAAAATCAGCAGCGCCATCAGCAGATCGAAGATCCGCTCGAGGACCAGGGCGGCCAGTTGCGAAGCCAGGGGCACGCGCTCTTTAACCGCGATCAGGTACGGCCGGACAAATTCCCCGGGACGCCCCAATAAAACCAATGACATATAGCCGATCACCGTGGCCGATAGCAGGTTCCGCAGGCTGGGGTGCGGCCGCAGCGGCTTTAGGAAAACCGCCCAGCGGAGCGCGCGGACCAGATAACTGGCGCCGGCCATCGCCATGGCTCCCGCGAGCCATCGCCAGTCGATGCCGGCGAAACTGGCCGCTGCCAGCCGCCAATCGAATCCTCTCCACTGAGTTCGGAGCCACCAACCCACCGCCAGCACCACCACGGCCAGGAGCGCCCACTTCCACTTTATGCGGCGAATGTCAGCCTCCACTTCCCGGCAGCGCTCAAAAACATGATGGCGTACGGGAAAATTTGAACCTATCATGATAAAGCCTCGTTTCTCCTTTTGAAAGAACGAGTGCCATGGCCGCCGCGACGCTAGCTTTCGGAATGTTCCAGAATGAGGCAGCCGCCGGCCGTCCCGTACACCCCGAGGTGGGTATCGGCGGGAGTCGTAATCTGGTAGAACGTAGCGTGGACGCCGACTACAGTTTGGTTTCGCGCTGCCTGCGCGGCGATGAGACCGCCTGGGAGGAGTTGATCCGGCTTCACACCCGGCGTGTCTACGGCCTGTGCTTCCGCTTTACCGGCAACGGCTCGGAGGCGCAGGACCTGACTCAGGAAGTGTTTCTGAGGATCTTCCGCACGCTGCACACGTTCCGATCGGCGGAGGGATCGTTCGGCACCTGGCTGGCGCGCGTGACGCGCAATCTCTTGATTGACCATTACCGGCGCACGTTTCAGGAGCGCGTCACGGATTCGATTGAAGAGCAGCTTCCCGTCATGGAGGAGGCCGGCGCCGCGGCTTCCGAGCGGCCGGACCACGCGGTGGCCGGGCGGGAGGCCAGCGAAATTCTGCAGGCGACCCTGCAGAAGCTCTCGCCGGATTTGCGCGAGGCCGTGATTCTGCGGGACTTGCAGGAAATGGAATATAGCGAAATCGCCGGAGTGCTGGCCATTCCGGAGGGCACGGTGAAATCGCGCATCAACCGGGGCCGGGCGGAACTGGCCCGGCTGCTGCGGAAACAGAAGCTGGCGATATGAGCTGCGCCGAGATCGAAGGTCAGATCTGCGACTACGTCGATGGCACGCTTGCGCCAGCCGCCAGAGCCGTGGTGGAGCGTCACCTGACGGAATGCCCGGCCTGCGCCGAACTGGCCCGCGATTCGGCCGCCGCCGTGGCCTTCATCGGGCGCGTGGCCGACGTGGAACCGCCGCCGGAGCTGATCACGCACCTGCTGTTCGACGCTCCCTGGAGCAAGGGCAAACCCAGATCGAAGGTTCGCCCGTGGGTCGCGGCGCTCGTCAGCCCGATCCTGCAGCCGCGCTTCGCCATGGGGATGGCGTTCACGATTCTATCGCTGGCCATGCTGGCCCAATTGCTGATGCCGGGAGGGTTGCGGCAACCCAAATTGTCGGACCTGGAACCGGCGCGCATCTGGGCGGGTCTCGAGCAGAACGTCTATCGCGTGTGGGCCCGTTCGGTGAAGTACTACGACAACCTGAAGGTCGTGTACCAGATTCAAACCACGCTGCGGGAATGGCAGCAACAGAACGAAGAGCAGCAGTCCGCGCCCGGCCAGGACGATTCCGGCCGGAGCCCGGACGATCGCAAGCTGCCGGTGAGGCCCGCCACGGAGTCAAGCTCTACGCCTGGTGCGGAGCCACAGTCTAATTCACCCGGGGGATTTCGTTGAGGGATACGTTATGAATTGCGAATACCATCCTGATGTGGCGGCCACCGCATACTGCCGCACCTGCGGCAAGCCGGTTTGCGACGAGTGCCGTCGCGACGCTTATGGAACGGTTTATTGTCCGGAGCACGCACCCGCGCCGGCTCCGGCCGCCGCTCCGCCGCCGGTCTATGCGCCCGCGCCGGCCGATCCACGCGTAGGGAACGGGCCCCCGCCGAACTATGTGTACCCGGACATCTCTCCGGCGCTGGCGCTGTTTCTGGGATTCATCCCGGGTGTGGGCGCCATATACAACGGGCAATACGCCAAGGGATTAGTGCACGCCGTGGTGTTCGGCATTTTGTGCAGCATCCTGGATTCGGGAGCGGGCGGCCTGGAGCCGGTCTTCGGCATCGTGCTGGCGGCTTGGTTTTTCTACATGGCCTTCGAGGCCTATCACACGGCCCAGAGGCGCCGCCGGGGTGAGCCGGTGGACGAATATTCCAGCCTCATTAACCTGCGGGGCGACCGGCAGCACCAGTTGCCGGTCGCGGGGGTCGCGCTGATCGTGCTGGGCGTGCTGTTGCTGCTGCACACGCTGCACCTACTCGATTTCGAGTACGTGGAGCGCTATTGGCCGGTGCTGCTGATCGCCGCCGGGGCATACCTGCTCTGGTTGCGCTTCTCCGGCCAGGGCGCTGCCAGGGAGATGCCGCATGAACGACAGTAACGGATCGGTCGTCCGGGCCATTCGCGGCCCGATTACCTTGATCACGGTGGGCGCGTTGTTCGCGTTGAACAACTTCACGCGCTACACGTTCGACCAGACGTGGCCGGTGCTGCTGATTGTGTTCGGCCTGCTCACGCTGCTGCGGCGCGGCGTGGATTCTCCGCGGCACGCGCCCCCGCCTGGTGCGCCGCCATATGCGCCGCCGCCGTATTCCTACAACGATCCGGCCGCCGGCGGATACCGGGACAGCCGGTATCGCCAGCCCGCTCCGGAGAACGTGGGCACGGTTAAGGGCGGTTTCGGGACCACCTCGCCGCCGCGGCCCACGACCGATCCGGGCGGCAATCCGCCCGCCGGAGGCCCCGCATGAGACGCCGTTCGCTGACCGGCCCTCTGTTGCTGCTGCTGGTGGGAGGACTGTTTCTGTGGCGGAATCTGCACCCCGAAGCGCCCGTATTCGACCTGGTGGCCGAATATTGGCCCTTCCTGCTGATTGCCTGGGGCCTGATCCGCCTGATTGAGGCGATCGTCTGGAGACATGAGGGCTGGCGCCACGGCTTCACCGGCGGCGAAGTGGTCCTGGTGATCCTGATCTGCATCGCGGGATCGGGAATCTGGACGGCGCACCACCACGGAATGCGTTTCAACCTCGGCTCACCGGAGTTCTGGGGCACGCAGTTCGAGTACCCGGTCACCGCTCACGCTCCCGCCACCGGGGCCGTACGCGTAGTCTTCGAGAACCCGCGCGGCAATATCACGGTGACCGGGACGGATGCGCAGGAAGTTTCCATCAGCGGACGGAAACTGGTGCGCGCTTATTCCCGCGCGGACGCCGACGGCACCGACCGGAATACTCCGCTGGAGATCGTTCCGCAAGGCGACCGTCTGCTGATCCGCACCAACCAGGAGCGGGCTTCGGACGGGCAGAGCATCTCGGACGACCTCACCGTCACGGCGCCGCGCGGCATGGCCGTGGAGGCGCGCGGGCGTGGTGGCGATTACGAAATTTCCGATCTCACGGGCGACGTGGACCTGAACTCGGAGCGCGGCGACGTGCGGCTCTCCCGCCTGGGCGGCAACGCGCGCATCGAGTTGGGCCGCAGCGATCTGGTGCACGCCGTGGACGTGAAGGGGAAGATCGAGCTGCATGGACGCGGCTCGGATGTGGATCTGGAGAATATCGGCGGGCAGGTGAGCATTGACGGATCGTTTTCCGGCACTTTGGATTTCAAGAACCTGGCCCAGCCGTTGCAGCTCGAGGGTCGCAACACGGAACTGCACGTGGCCGCTATCCCCGGAACTGTAAGCATGAGCCTGAGCGGCTTCAACGCCAGCGATGTGGTGGGGCCGGTGCGCCTGGTCACCCGTTCCCGCGACGTACACCTGGAGCGTTTCACGCAATCGCTGGATCTGGAGGCTCAGATGGGCGACGTCTTCCTGGAGCCGGGGCGAGTCCCGCTGCCCACCATCGATGCGCGCTCCGGCGGCGGCCGCATCGAGCTGGTCCTGCCGGAGAAGGCCGCTTTCCAATTGCAGGCGACTGCGCAACGCGGTGACGCGGTCAACGATTTCGGCCCGCAGATCCAGAGGGAGGTCGAGGGACCCACGGCCACGCTCAGGGGAAAAGTGGGCGACGGTCCTACGATACGGCTGACCTGCGATCGCGGCACGATTTCAGTGCGCCGGGAAGGAGCGCCGCCTTCGACGGCCGCCCCGCCGCGGCCCGCCGTGCCGCCGGCGCAGAGCACCGACCTTTGAGTGGTGCTGTGGAGGGCCGCACGACGAGCGGCAGAGACCTCCGCGGTTGGGTGAAACCCTTGACGGCACAGGGCTAATGAGATCTGCTACCATAGTCCTGCTGATCGATCCGGCCCGGTAGCCGCGTATGGCGGCGTGATATGTTATTGTTCCCTTATCCGGTGTTCGCTCTTTTAGTTACCCGCTCGACTGCCCAGCGTATTTCGCAGATGTTCGCCGAGACGCCCTTCGCGGGCATCCACTCGCTGGCTTGGTTCGACTGGGCGATGCTCATCCCGTACTTCGCGGTGCTGGCCGTTCTTTCGGTTTACGGGATTCACCGGTACGACATTATCCGCACCTATTTCAAACACCGTGCGAAGGCCGCCGCCGAGCCGCCCCGGCCCTTCGACCAGCTTCCGCGGGTGACCATCCAGCTTCCGCTTTACAACGAGCGGTACGTGGTTGAGCGGCTGATTGAGGAAGCCGTCAAGATCGAGTATCCCAGGGAACTGCTTCAGATCCAGGTGCTGGACGATTCCAACGACGACACGGCGCCATTTGCCGAGGCGCTGGTGGAACGGTACCGGAACATAGGCCACCCGATCGAATACCATCACCGGACCAACCGGCACGGCTTTAAAGCGGGCGCGCTTCAGGAAGGTCTGGAGACCGCCACGGGCGAACTGGTGGCGGTGTTCGACGCCGACTTCTGCCCGCCGACGGACTTCCTGACGCGCACGGTGAACTACTTCTCGGATCCCCAGGTGGGCGTGGTGCAGACGCGCTGGAGCTATCTCAATCGGGATTACAACTTCTTGACCGAGGTGGAGGCCATGCTCCTGGATGGGCATTTCATTCTGGAGCACGGAGCGCGCTCGCGAGCGGGATACTTCTTCAATTTCAACGGCACGGCCGGGATCCTGCGGAAATCCATGATCGCGGATGCGGGCGGCTGGCAGCACGATACGCTCACGGAGGATTCGGACCTGAGCTATCGCGCGCAGCTCAAGGGCTGGCGGTTCGTATACGTGCCGGGCCTGGATTGCCCTTCGGAGCTGCCGGTGGAGATGTACGGATTCCAGGTGCAGCAATCGCGCTGGGCCAAGGGGCTGACCCAGGTGGCCAAGAAACTGCTGCCGGCGCTGTGGCGAGCGGATATTTCGCGGCGCGCGAAGATCGAGGCGTTCCTGCACCTGACCCCCAATATTTCCTACCCGCTGATGATCGTGGTGTCGGCGCTGATGCTGCCGGTGATGATCGTGCGCTTCTACATGGGGATCTGGCAGATGGTGTTCATCGATCTGCCGCTGATCGCGGCTTCCTTCTGGTCGATTTCGCTGTTTTACGTGGTGGCCCAGCGGGAGCTGTATCCGAAGAACTGGAAGCGCTCGATTCTGATGCTGCCCATGTTGATCGCAGTGGGAGTGGGGTTGACCATCATCAATACCAGGGCGGTGATGGAAGCGCTGTTGGGCGTGGAGACCGGCTTTGTGCGGACGCCCAAGTTCGCGGTGGGCGAAGGGCCCGTGAACCTGGAGACCAAGAAATACCGCAACCGCAGCGGCTGGCTGCCCTACATAGAGATCCTGGTGGGCGCGTACTTCGCCGCTATGATGGGGTTTGCGATCGACACCTACAACTACTTCGCGCTGCCATTCCTTGCGCTGTTCGTGTTCGGCTACTGGTGGGCCGGCTTCGGCACGATCTACCAGGAGCACCAGAGCCGTCTGCGCTGGATGAAGCAGCGGCGCATGGAAATGAGCGTGGCCCGCCAGGCGTAAGGGGCCGGCGAGTCGCTCAACCCCGTTCCGCGATCTTCCCATCCCGCATGTGAACCGTGCGATGGCCGTACGCGGCCGCTTCGGGATTGTGCGTAATCATGAGGATGGTCTGGCCCAGGCGCTCGTTGAGGCCGCGCAGGATATCGAGCACGGCTATGGAGTTTCCGGTATCCAAATTTCCGGTGGGCTCATCGGCCAGCAGGATCGCCGGGCGGTTGACAATGGCGCGGGCGATGGCCACGCGCTGCTGCTCGCCGCCGGAGAGCTCGTTGGGCCTGTGGTCCAGGCGGTCCGCGATGCCGAGCAGGGCGAGAATCTCCTCGAAATGCGGGTCGGGCTTCGAGGAGGAGCCGCCGATGAAGCGGGCCACGGCGATGTTGTCGCGGGCGGTGAGATTGGGCAGCAGGTTGAACTTCTGGAACACGAACCCCACCGTGCGTTTGCGCAGGCGCGTACGGCCGGCATCGCCCAGCGCGGCCAGGTCGTGATCGGCCACCCGCACCTGCCCGGCCGTGGGTGGAGTGAGGCCGCCAATAATATGGAAGAGCGTGGACTTGCCGGAGCCGGAGGGTCCAACCACCGAGAGGAATTCGCCAGCAGGGACCGCCAGATCTACGCCGCGCAGCGCCTCGACTCCGACCTTGCCCAGCTTGTAGATCTTGCGCAGGCCGCGCGTTTCGATGATGTTCCCGTTATTCATAGGCCAGCGCCTCGATGGGATCGTGACGGGCGGCGCTCAGACCCGGGTACAGCGCGCCGATGAAAGCTCCGGCCAGCGTGACCGCGCCGGCGATCGGCCACCAGATCGGCACGATGATCATGGGGATGGAAGCCGGCACCAGGTGTCCGATGAGCCAATAGGCTCCGAAACTCATCACGATGCCGAGGATCGTGCCGCCCACCCCTAGCAGGAGGGCCTCGGCCAGGATGAGTTCCACGATGAAGGCCTCGGAGGCGCCCAGCGATTTGAGAATGCCGATCTCGCGGGTGCGCTGCAAGACCGCCATGTACATGGAGAGACAGACCACTGCGAAGCCAATCACTACGCCGATCGCCATGATGACGACGATGAACTCCCGGAGCCCCTGGATATTGCTCACGTTGAAGGCCGCAATGTAGTCCTCCATGGTATTTATGGGGTAGTTCGGGAGGACCTTCTTCAACTCCTCGAGCACCAGTTTGGTGTTGGCGGGGTTATCGAGCTTGACGTAGATTTGGGTGACCTTGCCGTGCGAGCTATCCAGATCCTGGAGGGTCTCGAGGGGGACAACGATGCGCGCCAGTTTGCCGCCCTCGATAATGCCCGCGACTCGCCAACTGCGATTCATCAGGATCAGGTTGTCGCCCACGCCGACGTGCTTCTGGGCAGCATATGAACGGTCCACGAGGACGTCGTCGGGTCTACGGAGCGGACCGCCTTTCAAATAGGTGAAGCCGCCGCTCATTCGGTTAAACTTCTGGAGGTCCAGGCCGGTAACGAAAAGGGGCAGGTCGATGGCGTGCATGGTGACGCCCATCGCCATGGCGACGTGCGGCTGTTTCTCGAGAAAGGCGGTGAGCCGCTCATCGAGCGAGGGGCCGCTGAGATTGATGACCGAGGCGCTGGGCGCGCGCACGATCAGGTCGGCCCCCACGCCGCGGGCGCGCCGCTGCGAATCCTCGAGCATGCCATGGCTGAGGCCGACCAGGCTGAGGATGAGGGTGACGGGAACGCCGATCAGCAGGATGCTGAGCAGGCTCCGCATGGGGCGGTACTTGAGATTCTCCAGCACAAGCTTAAAAGTCACGGATTAGTGTTTCTTTTCTTTCTAGGAGGCGGAGCCACCGGCGCGGCCGGACCCGTGGGAGGCGCGGGCGGCTGGCCCACGGTTTGCAGCGTGCTCCCTTCGGGCTGGTCCAGTACAAATTTATCATCCGTCACGCCCTTATTGATGTCCATCTTCACGATATCGATGACGACGGCGTATTCGTCGTGCGGGCGGTTGATCTCGATGTGCTTGGGGAAAGGCACGTTGTCCCAGGGCTTCCACTGCGAGTAGCGGGCGTCGGTGAGGATGTTGCCCTCCGCGTCGAAGATCATCTGGCGGGCCAACTGGAGGTTCAGGCGGCTGAACCAGATGGTCCGCACGAGCTGCAACTGCCCGCCGGCGGTTTCATGGACCTCATGGAGGATATAGAAAGCGTTGTCTTCGTCGGTGAAGTTCTCCATCAGAACCTTGGAGGTGTCGAGGTCGATGGGACGGACCATGAGAGCGTCGAGGAAATGCTGAGGACGGAGATTCTCGATCTTGTTCGGGGAGGGTTGCTCGAGGGCGTTCGATCCCACGATGAAGCGGTCCTTGGAGGGCAGATAGAGTTTGAAGCTGCCGCCGTTCGAGACCATGTCGAAAGCCTTATTACGCACTACGGGGACGAGTCCGATGAGGCGGATATAGTCCGGTTTGCGGAAGAGGATAAAGGCTCGGACATCCTTGTACTCGGTGATCTGGCTCTTCTCGGCGCTTCCGAGGGCGGGGACCATGTCCACGGTGGCGTTGAAATCGTGGATGGCGTTGTACTGCCGGGCAAGGACATTGAGGAGCGTGGAGCTGTCGGCGACGATCAACTTTTGCTTGGCGCTGCCGCCGGTTCGTACGATCAGGCGGCGGCGCACCACGCAGGAGGAAAAAACGAACGAGATCAGGCAGATGAGCGAGATAGCAGCAGGGGTGCGCCTGGACATCCTTCTCATTGTAGGCAGCCGACGAACGAGGCTGTCAATTCGGACAGCCGTCGGTGTGATAGAATCGGGGGTAGCCAGCCGCGGGCGTTAGCGGCGCGTGCTTGGGCCTGTGGCGCAGTTGGGAGCGCGCTTCCATGGCATGGAAGAGGTCGTGAGTTCGAATCTCACCAGGTCCACCAAAACATTTCGGCTCTACGGCTCTACGCCAACAACGGGGGCAGACCCCAACCCCAAAACGGCTCTACGCCAAAAACGGGGGCAGACCCCAATCCCAAACTT
>Ga0326728_10015651_pt1 | contig 15714 bp, 21 predicted proteins | sample MB3enrmetagenome_FD_207602 | JGI IMG/M metagenome (GOLD analysis project Ga0326728, IMG submission 207602) | Lab enriched peat soil microbial communities from McLean, Ithaca, NY, United States - MB31MN | ecosystem: Environmental > Terrestrial > Soil > Wetlands > Peat | place: USA: New York...
CACAGGTACCGCAGGAGGTGCAGGCGCAAGAGACAGAAAAGTCCTTGTCCCCGGCATGGACCGACCCGGAAAAAAACCGGTAGGTGGCAGCGTGCATGAGCCACGCAAACGGCGAGAATCCGGGCGGGACCTGTTCGCCTTTTTTTATCCGGCCGGCCGCCTCTTTTAGCTGTGCATCTGCACCGGCAAGGATCCCGTCTTTCTTTTTCCCCTGCGGGGGCCGGCTTACCGGCGGGAAATTGCCGGGCATCCGTACGGAAAATGCGGCAGAAAGTCCGCGGCCGTTTTGTTGTTTTACGCTCTGGTCGAGCTGCCGCAATGCAGCGGTCCCTCCTGACCCGCCCAGGGTTACGATGCCAAAGACGTACCGGGTGCCTGCGAGGCTGAGCCGTTGTGCAAATTCCCAAACGATCACGGGAAGGCCAGCGTCATACACCGGGCAGACAATCCCGACACGTACTGCCGGCGGGACAATGTCCTCAGTGGTATCCTTAAACGATACAATGGGAACAAGTTCGCAGTCCCCAAGGTCTGCTGCGATCTTTTTTGCCGCGGCAAGCGAGTTTCCGGTGCCGGTGAAATAGTAGATAACCGTCTTCATGGTGATTACACCGCCTCTACGGTGATCGAGCCAACTCCCTGTTTGATCCGGCACGTGATCCGGGGTGCGTCCGGGCGTGACGAACTGGTGGTATAGACATTCCCGTTTACCACAAAGCCCCGCACATTCGTGGCCCCGATTCCCCCGTGGATCTCTACACTCAGGTGAGCGTCTTTTGGCATGCGCAGGGTCAGCTCCCCCACACCGTTTTTGATGGTGGCGTTGAAATCCCCGCCATGGTACCCGGTAAGGTCGATCTGTGTCTCGCCGACGCTGTTTTTGACGGTCAGGGAAGAGAGGTTGAGCTCCCCAAGGGCAAGACGGGTACGGCCGGCGTGGTTTTTTGCGTCAATTGCGACCGGGACATCCCGGCTTACCCGGATATCCCAGGTGTACGCCGATTCGTTTGCGGGCCAATCGTGCCCGGACCACCAGAAACAACCGTGGCGGTTCCAGATCCAGACTTTTTTTGTTGTGCCGTCCATAGAGGCGGAATACGCCAGGGGGCCCGTGCTGCTCCCGTTACCGGCAGTCAGGTTCATCAGGACTGGGTCCCCGGCACCTTCTCCGAGGGTGAGCTGGCCGGCACTGAGGTGCACCTGGAGGTCGAGTGCCGATGCACCGTCCCTGCCAATTGCAATCGTTTGGGGTACTGCCTGCTGCGGCGAAAAGAAGCCTGCATCTTTTTTTGCCGGGAGTTTATTCCTGAGGTGCCGGATGGTCAGACGGCCGAAGAAATGTGCCAGCCATATGTCCAGGACCACGACGATGATACCGGCAATAAAGAGCCCAAGGGAGGTAAGAACTCCCGGTGCCGGGGAGAGGTGCCAGGGAAGGGTGAGCGAAAGTCCCAGCAGTTTGATGAGTGCCAAAAGGAGCAGGACTGCCCCTCCGCAGATCAGTGCAAGGCCGGCGATAAAGACCAGGCCAAAGACTATGGCAAAGAGGATAAACGGCACGAGCACGGCAACGAAGTTAAGGCCGTGAATGTGAGTCGTTGCCCGGGTTGCCCGCCAGATCGTGCCGGCGCTCTTGGTCTGCTCTGCCTTATGGATCAGGTACGCGGCCCGGATCTCTTTTGCAACATCTTCTGGCGAGCCCAGCGCCCGGCAGAGTTCCTCTTCGGTCCGGCCCCGGGATTTCCCGATGGCAAAATGCCCGGCATATTCTTCCAGGATTTCATCGAGGTCCTCACCGGTGAGATACCCGGTAAGCCGGTCCCTGAGCGTGTCCAGGTATTCTTTTTCAGTTGTCACCATGTGATCTCTCCTCAAGGAGCGCATTGACGGATGCAGCAAAGTGAATCCATTCATCGCGCTGTTCGTGTTCTTTTGTCCTTCCCGCGTCGGTCAGCCGGTAATATTTCCGTGGGGGGCCCTCACCGGATTCCTGCAGGTAGGTGGTTACCAGGCCTTCGTCTTTGAGCCGGTGGAGCAGCGGGTAGATGGTGCCTTCTGCGATGTCGATCTTTTTTGAGATCTCGTCCACGAGCTCGTACCCGTAACAGTCTTTTTTTGCAAGCACACAGAGCACGCAGATCCCGAGCACTCCTTTTTTGAACTGGATATTCATGGCATCCCCGTTATGATTCTCCTTTGGGCCCGGTCACCGGCCGGTGTTCTCAGTTGTGTTGCACAGTATCTTGCATTGTAAGATACATGGTAGTGTTGGTATGGGAGGTATATTAAGGCATCTGGAAAAGGGTGAGGGTGCAGAGATGATTGAGTGGGGACCGGGTGATAGGCCCCGGGAGGTGATCCGAATCTTTATCGATCCCGGTTACTTTCGCGATTCTTCGTTTTTGAGGATCTGCCGGATCTCTTTTTTGAGGAGGGGTAATTTGTTCGTGGCGTTATCCCACAGGATCGTGGGTTTGATCCCGAAACAGGCATGGGTGAGAACATCGCGGAAACCAGCGATCTTTTTCCCGTCGGTTCCGGGGTACTTTTCTTTAATCCCCTCCGGCAGGTTCTTGATCGCTTCGCCAATGATCTCGAAATTACGGATAACGGCGTCCTTCCTCATCTCGTCTGACGTGAATTCATCAAAACTGATCCCGTGGATATATTTCTCAATTTTTTCTGTTGATTCATGGATATCATCGAGGAGCTGAAGGGCTGTCCTATGCATAGGCAACCTCGCCGAGGATGTAGGGCCTGAGCCGTTTTTTAATCGCACCCTTCATGACGAGATCTACCTTGCGCGAAAAGAGGTCTTCGAGGTAGAACTTGCAGTCCATATAGTTGTCGAACGTCTCTTCCCCTTTCCGGAAGGTGACAAGCACATCCACGTCGCTTTCGGGCCGCTCCTCTCCGCGTACAAAAGAGCCGAAGATGCCGATGGTAGCAACCCCGAACCGCTTTTTTATTTCCGGTTCGTGTTCCCGGAGCAGGGCAAGGACGTCCATATCTCATTTCCTGTATGCATGTACCGGTTCTTAACATTGTGGTTCATCCCCGTGATTCCTTTTTTTCGGGGACAGTTTTACCCGATCAGTACTCATGCACCGCACCCATATCCTCCAGGAATCCCGGTCCGGCCCTCCCATACCCTCAAACGACCTCATCCCATCCGGGCCCAATTTGAACCCGGATGACCCTTTTCCGGGCCCGTATCAGGCTCCGTTTCCCGGAAAATAAATCCGAGCCCAAATAAGCCATATTTTTGCAATCGGACGAAATAAAACGTTCTCATAAACGCGTTTTGCGGGCCGAAACCGGGGCCGGATGGGTTTTTGTCCGATCCCGGAAAAAGAGGCCGTTTCTGGGGCTTCTACGGCCCGCCAATGGGTATTATATGGGGCTCAAATTTGGCTTATTTTGGCGAATGGGGCGATTAAAATGGATATTTTCCAGGGGGGCCGGAAAGGAGGGTTTTACGGGGAGATTTTTGGGGGGGAGGAATGGGGGCTGCCACCCTTCGGCCAGCGGGGGCAGGGAACCGGTTACCGGACAAATTCGACGTCGCTTATATCCTCAAATTCACGATCTCCCGTGAGGAACAGAATTTTTTGCCTCCGGGAAACAGCGTAGCCGACACAATCGATCGTGGAGAGTTTTTTACCGGCACTTGTTGTTTTTCTTCTCATGGCCGCACCTTCGCAATAATCTTCATCCGTGGTTAGCACAAGGGTAACCATCTTTCGGATACGGGCCATCACCTGCCGGGCTCTGTCCGGGTAGTCCCGGCACACGGCAAAGGCAACTTCACAGATGTTGAATTCCGTTGTTACCGGGTGCCCGGTCATATAGGGAATATAACGTTCGTTTCCTTTGAGAATCTCGATGAGTGCGTATGAGTCCTTTAAAAAAAGATGCCATTTCTAATCGCGCATTTCATCCCGGAATGCCTGCGTATCGATCTTCCATTCCGGGAGCAGCCCGAAGATCCCTTTTGAGGAAACCTTCCTTTTTGCCCGGGTTTTTTTTGTCGGTCCTGCTGAAGCCTGCACGACCGCGGCGTTATGGATGACTGATGTCATGGACTGGTACCTGGTGATTATGTGGATTTTTCACCAGAAATACGTTTCTTTGGGCGGAGAGGGGGTTTTGATTCTGGCGCGAGATTACGGGAGAAAAAACGGATTCCCTCGTGGCCGGTCCGTTATTCCCCATCTTTTATGAGCGTACGGATTTGTTCTCTTAACACCGGCAGTTCGTCGTGGATACTGGTCCATAAGAGATTCCAATCCACCCGGAAATACCGGTGCGTAACAATGTCCCTGACGCCGGCAAGACCGCTCCAGTCCACCTCAGGGTGGCGGGCAATCAGTTCCGGCGGCAGGTTCTTTGATGCTTCGCCAATGATCTGGATATTGCGGAGGATAGCATCCTGTGTACGTTGATCCTCCATGAGCTGGTCAAAGGAAAATCCGGCACAGAATGTCTCTATCTTTTCTATTGCCTGAAAAATATCGTATAGCAGGAGAGAGGACGTACGTTTTTCAGGCATAGACTACCTCATGCATTACCTGGTCGCGGATCAGCGGGTGCAGGCCATCCGGTGTGACAAGGTCAATGCGGATATCGAGCCTTCGGGAGAGCAGGTCTTTTAAGTGCACAAATGCCAGCATCCCGATCGGCCGGGAGAATTCTACCACAAGGTCGAGATCGCTCTCATCGGTCTGCATTTTTTTCGCGTACGAGCCAAAGATCCCGATCCTCTGTACATGGTATTGCTCCTCAAGCTCGTGCCTCATGCCCCGCAGCTGGTAAAGTATCCCGGCAGTGTCCTGCATATGCTTAGGGGGAGATATGGGCATTTCCCCTATATGAGCGATATGGAGGGGAGGGGATTTAGAGGACGCTTCAAGTGGGGCTTTTGGCCCGGGAGATTAAAAGAATTGCACTACGGGTTAATATGGAAAAATCAGAGTCGCATTTATTTTTAAATCCAAAGAAATATGGCTGATCGAAATGAAGGCTGTTTGAGAACGCATGGCAAAATTTCTGAACGCCGCCGGGGCACAGGCTGCCCTTGTTGACCTGCTCAAGAATGCGGAAAAAGAGTTGTTTATTGTTTCTCCGTATCTCAAACTTTCGTCGCTGATGAAAATTTATCTTTCAAGTGTTGACAACAAGGGTATTTCCACCAGCATTGTGTACCGGTCCGATACCAAACTCACCGATGAGGACCTTGCTTTTTTCAAGGGACTTTCGAACCTGAAACTGTACCAGTGCGATAACCTGCATACGAAATGTTACATTAACGAGCGGGAGGGTCTGATCACCTCCATGAACCTGCACGAACATTCCCAGAGCCATAACTGGGAGATGGGGATCCTGTTTTCAAAAGAGGGGGATGCAGAGATCTTTACCGATGTCACGCAGGAACTCCAGCTCATGGCCTCCCATCTCAAACTCCAGAGCTTTTCAAAACCGGGCGCACCTGCCCATGAGAAAACGGTCAGTGTGCCCAAACGCACAACGCCGCAGCACACGGTGCACAAACCCACCGGGCCCCCGAAGAAAGGGATGCTTGACAAGATTTTCGATACTGTTACTGGTGAAGCCGGATTTTGTATCCGGTGCGGAGAAGGGATTGCGGAATTCGATTTGAATTCCCCATATTGTCATCGTTGTTATGCATCATGGGTCAGGTACAAAAATGTCAAATACGCCGAAAAGTATTGTCACGGCTGTGGTCTTGAAGTGAAGGATAAGATCTCTTTTGAGAAACCACTGTGCCGGGAGTGTTTTACCAAGTTTTACCAGAAATAAATGTGGGGATTTGATGCTCATCGGGGCCGAAGCCCCTCGTTGCGTGGGCTGGGCCCCGAAAATTAACAAAAAATATTATAAAAAGATCTAATCTCATCGGATATTTCAATCGGATTTTTTTATTAAATTTTTCAACTCGTCGATTGTATAAGGAGGATTTTTTTTATGAAGGATCATGTGACAATTTGGACAAACTGGAATCAAATCCGTCTTCGGATCGATTATATAATCTGCTCCAAGTTCTGAAACTGGAGTAATATGATGAACATGAACGCAATTACGACCAATTTCACCATATTTATCTTCAATTAACAACCCACAAACGCTACAAGAATATCCGTGAATAGAAAGACATGCAGCACGATTAATTTGATTTCTTTCATATTTATTTACTTTAACTTGCATGAGCGCCCCTTCAGGATAGCCCAAAACATCCAATGAATTTTCTTCTTTATTTTCGATAGGTAGCAAACCTAAAACCATGCTTAACAACCGACTGGCCAATTCGGTAATTATCTTCTCTGAATCATTAAGATTGGTGGGATCGGTACCGTCAATATTTTTCAATACAGATAGTTCGATATTTTTCCAATTTTTTTCCCAAGTTTCAGTTCGAAGAGGATCGGAATTTTTTTCATTGATCTTATATTCAATCTTTCCAGAGTCTTTAACAATGGAATTTGCAAGCGATGAAAACAATTTTTTACCATCAGTAGATACTTCCATCGTTTTAATTAGGTCTAAAGCAAAGTTATCGGGAATAAATATTATTTCGAAACTTCTCCAAAAAAACTGAATTCTTATTTTAAACCCATTTGGTGACGGGGGATGCACGGTATGAATATCGATAATGGGATATCCTTCGTTTTGCCCGACCGTTCCGGTCAGTTCAATTCCGGAAATCTCCGAAAGAGATTGGGCGATTCTTTCTGCGTCACTCTTCTTTATCGTCATATGTAGATTCCGGCAGATCCTCGACTAGTGTCCTTAAAATTCTTGAAATTTCAATCCGCATTTCTTCGAAAAATCGTTTGGTTTTATCATTCATTGTGGAAAATTCGGCTTCGCACAATGCCCATAGTAATGAATCTAGACCCTGAATGGTTACATCGGAATTCCTGTTTGGCAGATACACTTTTGAATAATATGCATGACCCGTGTTAATGCTGACAGCCTTATGCCCATCAATCAGACATGGCTCCCATAGAAGATTATCTTCAATTGTCGCCACGGCCTGAACGTGCACCTCTCCGGGTTTTTTTGGCGCAACAATTTTAATCACGCTCTTGGTTGTACCATATTTATTTTTGACCTCGACCTCATTTTTTGCTGAATCAACTATTGTTACAGTAGATACACTAACGTCGCTTTCTTTTTCACCGATGTTAACATTTGAACCATCGTGGAGATTCTTTGCAGTTTCTGCATCGGTTTGTTTTTTACCACGACGATATCGTTGTTCCGCTGCCCTTCGACAAGGGGGGATGAATGTATCTTTAAGCCATTTGTACAAATCATCATTCAGAAGTATCCGGGATTTTTTAATGTCGATGTTAAAAACATCATCAAGAGTATGATCAAATGAGAACTCAACTCTCAATAAGCTCATATGCGGCTCTTTAGAATACATCCGCATCCAAGCAGGGCCATGAATAAGGCGATTTTCCCGGTATACATAAATACCCTGATTCTGATTTCCTGGTCTTGATTTTTGATATTCGAAATCTGAACTGAATTCCCATTTGTTTGGCAGAACGAAGGCTCTTATAAAAAAATTTCCAGTTACTGCACCGTTAATTTCAACAGGAACCGTCTCTTGTGCTACAATATCTGATTCTCCCGGACAGAATGGATTATAGGGTGCGACCTTTTTATTATTGATTAGAATCTCTACGTTTTCCTCCCGGTCATCCGACTCATCTAAAAATCTTTGGAAGACCATCGCAACATGTTCGCTCAAATTGTCTGCGATCTGATCTAGAGCTTTTTTTGCACGAGCCCCCCCGGGAGTACTATAATCTCTAAGCAGTCTATCGACCTTCTGCCAGATTACAAGTGTACCTGAACAGTCACCCGAAATTTTGGTCAAGATAGAAATTTCTGTCTTTTCTGGAGCACTTTCCTGTAGAAGCCATTTATTTTTCGCTGCCACGTGATCGAGGTCCCATGTCGCTTTATGATATTCTGTAGATCCTTTTGCTCTCGAAATAACCGATAACTTTCGACAGAATGCAGTAGATGCAGTTTTCAGGCCAAGACCAAATTTTCCGAGACTCTTTGGATTCGGACGTTGTTTTGACCCATATTTCATTGCATCTTTCAGATCTGCATGATTCATCCCGTAACCATTATCCGATATATATACTTCAACATCCCCGGAATGATCCATTTTTAGTTCGATGGCAATTTTTGTCGCATCCGCAGCAATAGAATTATCGATAATATCCTCGATAGCAGTTTCAAGCTGATAACCAGTATCGCGGAGACCTTCTATTACTCTTTCCGGATCCGGTTGAACTTCGGTTTCTGTAATATCATTAACCATCCATTTTCCCCTTTTTCTAAAATGATACAATTCTCCATTTATTCCCCAATCTTAATACGTTATCCTCGCTTTTTTGGGGTTCTATCGCGTTCGAATTTCTTTTGGAAGATATTAGATATTGACCGGCAGAATTTTTTGTTAAAATCATTTCATCGCCGGATTTGAGATTGTATTGTTTCATATACCCAGTTGTGCCAGTCAGCCGGTATTCATTTCGCGTTCCACCAAAAAATTTGTTGTTATAATAAATAAAATTTAATTTCCATATTTTTCCGGAATTTTCTTTAAAGGAAATAACCGTCCTTGGATTTTTGGTATCTTTGTTTAGAACCGGAAAAAAACTCAGAATTTCGTCTTCTTTCGGAATCAGAATCCCGGCCTGATGGCATCCATTCTCACCAGTATCCGTAGGACTAAGGACTTTTAATATTTCAAAATCAATGTTCATCAGATCTCACCATGAAATGGAGTTATTTCTAGTGCCCTTGATATGGTCAACATATCTTCATCTCCACCTGTTGTTCCAACAACTGCTTCATCCTGCAATTCACGTTTATAATCGAGTCTGTTACAGATAATCTCCTCAACGGTCCCAAGATAAAACAATCTGTGAATTGTAACGGGTTTTTTCTGACCTCTTCGGTATGCTCTCGCCGATGCCTGATCCTCGATGGCAGGATTCCATTCCGGATTATAATGAATAACATGATTTGCACCTGTGAGATTCAGGCCGGTTCCGGCAGCTCTGGGATTAAGTAAGAGGACACCAGGCCCGTCGTGAAGATTAAAATCGTCAACAATATTTTGTCTTTTAGTAATATCGACACGGCCATCGATATAATCAATATAGATTCCCGGAATTCGAGTCGGCAGGTCTTTTAGAAAAATGTCGATCATTTCTGAAAATGAAGTGAAAATTAAAACTTTCTCCTCATTTATGAAAATTTCTTCCAGAAGTTCAGTTAATCTCTGGTATTTCGGACTGATTATTGCCGGGTCTGAGGTTCCATGAGCGAGGACTAATGGATGGGTACAAAACATCCTTAATTTCTGGAGAGAAACAAGTCCTCCTGACACGCCATATTCTTTGTATGTGGATTGTCTGATTGTCTCATAATCTCTTGCTTCTTCCAGAGATAACTCAAGTGCCTGAGGCGTGTCAATCCGGTCAGGAAGATCCTTGGCAACTTCGCTAACAGTCCGTCTCAGAATAATTGGCGATACAAGAGGTTCAAGGTCCGATGCACAACGGGGGATATTCTGGAATCGTTGTTCGAAATCCTGCTGTGTTCCAAGAAAACCTGGTATAACAAAATCGAACAACGACCATAGATCGGTTAAAGTGTTTTCAACCGGCGTACCTGTAACTGCGATCGATATCCTTCTGTTGAGCGATTTGATCTTTTTTGTCCGCATTGCATCGGGATTTTTCAGAGACTGGGCTTCATCTGCGACTACCAGATTCCATTTTATCATCCTGAGGAGAGAAATATCGCGGATAATTATATCGTAAGATGTAATTACCACATTGTATCTCAATAGATCCGAATACAACCCGGTGCGACTTCCACCCTGATGGACTATTTTTGATAATCCTGGCGCAAACCTCTGCAATTCCCTCCTCCAGTTCTCAAGAACTGTGGCAGGACAAACGATCAGTACGGGGCCATAGAGATCTGAAATTTCGGATAAAATAAGACAAATAATCTGGATGGTTTTCCCTAATCCCATTTCGTCAGCAAGAATACATCCGAGATCTTCTTTTGCTATCGATTTCAGCCAGTTATAACCGATAATCTGGTAAGGATAAAGGGATCCCTGAAAACCAGGAACTGAATCTTCAAAGGGCTCGAGGTCCTCCGCATCACTTGATATTTTTAATTCGCTGGAAGGATTAAAACGAACGTTAATTAGATCTGACGGTTTTCCGAGAAGGAAAAAGAATTGTTTTAATGATATTTTCCCGGGTTTTCTGATTAGTCCTTTCTCCAGAATTTTTCTTACTTCCTCAAGAGAGCCTCGGACAATCGGGAACCAAGTATTGTCGATTATCAGATGATCAATGAAATCAGTACCAGATGTTAGTATTTCATGATTGGTATGTTCGTTTTTTACAATTATATGACATGAATAACTGCATTTTGTCCTTTGTTTATCGTATCCTCCAATAATCCATATCTCAGGCATTAAAGGATACTTTGAAAACTTTAACTGATCGAAAACAAGAGAGGGTCTTCTTACGCGGATCCCATTAATACTTGTTACATCACCGAATTCAATACTAAATATCAAATCAGATGTCGGCGTAAGGATACCTTCGGGTAAGGTTACTTTTAAAATGTTGCCATCTATTATCCAATTACCTTCTTCTGACATCAGAGATCGTTCTCTATAGATTATCTTCAGATCGATACGATAATCATTTGCAATTGATTTTGTATGTTAATCACCACCAATCCAGATGTATTGTTTTATCTTTTTGAATTTCAAATAAAAACTGATGACCGATGTCCTCACTCAGGCCCAGCGGAAATACAACATGTCCCACATCCGGGCAAAAAATACCGGACCTGAGGTGAAACTCCGTAAACTTCTTTTTGCCCAGGGTATCAGAGGATACCGTATCCACTATAATCTGCCCGGAAAACCGGACATTGTCTTCACAAAAAAGAAAATTGCCATCTTCATCGATGGCTGTTTCTGGCATAAATGCCCGATTTGTTTTCAGGAGCCGGAAACCCGGAAAGAATTCTGGATGAAAAAGATCCAGTCCAACGTAGACAGAGCCGCAACGGTGAATGCGCAATTAAAGGCCGACGGGTGGACAGTAATCCGGATCTGGGAGCATGAAATCAGAAAAGAACCTGAAAAATCGGTAAAGAAGATTATGGCGATTTTATGATACGCAGACCCGTCGTGTTTTTGTTTTGACAGGATAGGCAAGCAGGTTGGGGGGCTTTTCCTTCATTGTATGAACAACCTGTTTTGCCAGAATTTCTACGAGTGGGACCGCAACTGAATTACCGAACTGTTTGTATGCCTGGGTATCTGATACCGGTATGACAAACGAATCCGGGTATCCCTGAAGCCGGGCACATTCCCGGGGTGTCAGCCTCCGGGGATTTTTTTCTTCCTGGGGAATCAGGATCTCGCTGCCATCCTTGAAGTACCGGGCGGAAAGTGTACGGCAGTGATTATTGACATCCACCAGACCATAGCCAAAACCATTGCCTTTTAGGCGGTGTTTCTCGGCATAATTCCGGAGATATTCCCAGAGATGATCGGTGAGGGTATATTTTTCCGGAACGTTTTCCTCCAGTATGTCAATTATCCTCGGCTTTCGATCAGGAATATTCGGGAAGGCAAAACCGATTTCAGGGTCACGGAATCCTACCATGAATATTCTTTCACGGTTCTGGGGAACGAGGGACTTTGCATTGATGACCTTATAGCTGAAAGAGTATCCGGCGTCCAGCAGGGACTCCCGGATTACCGAGAATGTTTTCCCTTTGTCGTGTTTCTCCAGATTTTTCACATTTTCAAGGAAAAACGCCGCCGGTTTTTTCTCATTCAGGATGCGGAGGATTTCGTAGAACAGGGTTCCCTGCGTTTTGTCCTCAAAGCCATGGGGCTTCTGTAGGCTGTTCTTTTTCGAGACGCCGGCAATGGAAAATGGCTGGCAGGGGAACCCGGCGCACAGGATATCGAAGTCCGGGAGATCACCCGCGTGAACATCGCGAATGTCTCCTGCAGGTACCTCACCGAAATTTGCTTCGTAGGTCCGCTGGGCGAACTTGTTCCACTCGGAGGAGAAAACACACCCGGCACCAGCCTTTTCAAAGGCAATACGGATACCCCCTATACCTGCAAACAGATCTATAAATTTCAGGGGGGAGCCGTGGGCCTTCTTTCGTGCGGGCATGATTCTCAACAGAAACAGATTATACTATAGTTCACATGTCGTTTTAAATCACTTCCTGGTGCGAACTGTGAAAGTAAAAACAGACCGGGGTTTAACCGGCTGTCACTTTTACATATTGTATAAACGAGCCAAGTGTCATGAGTTTTGGTCTCCAGGGTTCCGGAAAACTGTTCAGGTTCTCACGGGGTACCACAAGTGTGACATGCTCCCTTTCCATCTCACCCAGCTGATTCGAGGATATTCCCTGCTGAAGTGTGAAAAGATGTTTTCTGTTGACTCTTTCTGCTTCAGCAAGTATCTGTCTCCAGCGATCCTTACAGGTTGTTTTGGATCCGAGGAAAACCAAGCGGCCAGAATCGAACCGGGTATTTCTGTAGGCTGTAATTCCCGGAAAAATAAAGTCCGGGCGGGAATGGCCTTCCGTCACCTCACCATGGGAATAGGGGATCTGCTGTTCATCAAATATTGCAGCAAGATGATATTCGAGGGATTTTCCGGCACGGCTTTTTCTGCTGTTCAGTACAGATAATGAGAATTCGAGAATTTCATCAAGAGAGTGGTGACCCGCATCGATAAATGGCTGATAAATCTTGTTTTCTATGAGACGATATATCTGGTATTCAGTAGTCACCCAGTTTATCAGTCTTTCATCTGCATCCATCCGTTTCTCAGACAATGCACAAAACTGCCTCGTAATTTCTGAAATTGCGGCACCTTTCGGGGATTCTCCTTTAAGATTCCGGATAAATTCCTCAATCATCTGATTGCGGGTAACCGGTTTTTCCTTCAAACCATAGTCTTCATTTTGCAGATTACGAACATTTCCTTTATCCAGATGCGAGATACCGAAACTGCTGAGAAAATTTTCTATGTCGTCATCCCGATCCAGAACCCAGCCACTAAAATCATTTTCCCCGGTTTTTACAATGATCATCAGTGAACCAATATATTCGTCTTTCAGGTAAGGAAAGCCCTTACCAAATCGTGTCAGACGATACTCTTGTCGGGTTCGTTCGCCGTACCAGATAAAACGGCTTTCCGTTTCAAGATCTTCGGCTTCCCAGTTAATTGTTACAAACCTATCCTTGTTCTTTCCCCTGATACCTTCTGAATCGAAATAGAATGGCCATGAAGAATGCGGGAGATAAATACCACTCTGATGTGAACCTGTTGAACCGGCATCATTGGCTGAAATAAATTTGTACAGAAACGGATTTTTTTCGCATTTATCTATGACAGTCTGGAGTTTGGTTACATTTGAATCGCTAACCTTCCATTGATCAAATGTCTGCTGGTTATTATGGTCGTATTCAAACTTTTTTTCAGACATGTGCAAGATTCTGAATGTGTTGATGAGGTATATTTGTTTTTTTTAATGATGGGACAATTCATGAAAAACAAAAAGTTTTCAGTAGAGGTTACAAACGCTCCACACATCCCCTTCCCTCGCTCCCCCCCCCCCCAAAAATCTCCCCGTAAAACCGTCCGATTCCCTCTCCCAAAAATCCCGCCCCAATTCCGGCCCTATTCGCCAAAATACGCCCAAATTGAGCCCCATATAACACCCATTAGAGGCCCATAGAGGCCCCAAAAACGGCCTCTGTTTTTGGGATCGACCGAAAACCCGTTTGAGGTGAGATCAGGGCAGGAAAGGGCCTCTATGCGATCCTTTAAAATCGCCCGATTGCAAAAATACGGCAGGATTGGGCTTATTTTGGAAAGCGGGGAAACGGAGCCCGATACGGGCTCCGATGGGATCCAAAAACGGTCATCCGGGCTCAATTTGAGCCCGGATTAGGGCAGGTGGTACGAGGGGTATGCCGCGGCGGAAGAGGGGGGAGCTTAAAGGGTGTAAAGAACCCCGGGCCTGGTTGTCAGGGGGAGAGATTGAGATCCCTTTGGTTAATACCCGAACCTTCGCTCGTACTCTTTGTGGGGAAGCCATTCGAGGATCAGGGCAACGACCGTTTTCCCGTCACCGGCAACTGAGTACATCAGTCGCCAGTTCTTGTGAAAATTGTATTTCCAGAGATTATCGATTCCATACTTCGTGATATAGGATTTGGGGATCAGGCGCTTTGGGACCTGGATCCCACAAAATGCATTGAGAGCGAGTGCATCGAACGCTTCATTAAGGCAGCGATAGATTTCGGCATCCTCTGCCGTTGAAGCTGCAAGTGCAAGAAAAGATTCTTTGATTCTGTCGTCAGCGAAAAAAACGGCAGCTCTCATCGGATCTTCAGATCACTGTTATCGAGCAGGCGTTTTACAAGTTCCGGATTATAGATCCAGCAGATCTTCCCCTCTTTATCCGCTGCAATCTTCCCGGAATCAGTGAGATACCCGATGATCGTGGAAAATGTCTGGTACATCATCTTTCGCGGAAGGTTTTCCCACAACGCCCGCTTTTTGTATTCCCCGCTGTGCTCCTGTATGAACGATTCCACCATCAGTACGGTGTCTAACTGAGGAGAATGGGCGGTTTTTGTTCCGGATATCATCACCGGGATTTTGTTATATAACTATATATAACATCTGAACCAGGGAAGAACCCCCGGCTCAATCCGGGCCCGATGGATACAGGCCTATAATGAGGGAAAGGAACGGCCCCCTCGTCTTGCGGCCCCTGCCCCTTTTCTCGCATCTCCCCAATCAACCTTTACTACCTGCGAACCCCCACTTGAAAGATCAAAGGGGAAACGGGCTGTGCAGAAAAAATACCAGGTTGTCATTGAACCCGGCGAGGACGGCTGGTTGGTGGTCACTGTTCCGGCCCTGCCCGGCTGTATCACTCAGGGAAAAACGATCTCAGAATCGGAAGCAAATGCCAGGGAAGCCATCGAAGGATACCTTGAATCGCTCATCAAACACCAGAGAAAAGTACCCGATCAGCGCCGGGTACGTATCCGCGAAATCGCTGGAGAAGTATGACAGGGACAAAAAAGCTCCCGCTCCTCCCGGCAATCCCGTCCGATAAGGATCAGATTATTTTCCGGAAAGCCAAAATCGGGATCGATTACGAGAACCCAAACAATGCATGGAAAGAGCACGCGAAAAAAAGGCTGATGCATGACTGAGCTGGCACAGGGATCCGTTGTTCTTGTTCATTTTTCCTTTATGACAGGATCCTGTCCAGGATGCGCCCGGCTCTCCCGGGGCGTAATTTCGGCATTAATATATACTTCCCCTCTTACACTCCTGTACTATCTTCCAGTGCAGGATCCGATTGTTAAGGCCAGTTTTACCGGGTGTGATATACAAAGATGAATCTCCGTGCGTTTTTTGTTGCAGCTTTGATCGTGGTTGTGCTTTTGTCCGTAGTGGCCGGGCCGGTAGCGGGGAGTTATACGACTCACGTTGTCACTCCGGGTGAATTTACCAATGTCACGTTCCAGGAATTTATGAATGGATCAAGTGTAGTGCAGGA
>Ga0326728_10015656_pt1 | contig 15711 bp, 9 predicted proteins | sample MB3enrmetagenome_FD_207602 | JGI IMG/M metagenome (GOLD analysis project Ga0326728, IMG submission 207602) | Lab enriched peat soil microbial communities from McLean, Ithaca, NY, United States - MB31MN | ecosystem: Environmental > Terrestrial > Soil > Wetlands > Peat | place: USA: New York...
CCTGAACCATTTTCATCAACTTTCGTGGGCCACAGGCCCATCCTGACAGCTCTGCGAATCGGTAAGCACGAATTCGCAGGGAAGCCACGGAAGCCCCAGACCGCAGAGCTGCGCTCTGCGCAATCCGAGCAGGTAGCAACTCCCCCAGGGCGCGGTCTAAATTCACTTTCGCGGGAATGTCTGCGCCCGCCAGCGTCCGCACAATGCGGGCGGCCGCGTGGCCATCCCAGAACTCGGGGACATGTCCCTTCTTCGCTTCACCGCGAAGGATCTTGCGCGCTTCCTCTACCAGGCGGCGGCCATTCAGCCCCACTAACAGATTTGTACCTTCGCTCAGGGTAATCGGCCGCTCGGTGTTCTCGCGGACAGTCAGGCAAGGAATCCCCAGCGCGGTGGTTTCCTCCTGCACGCCCCCGGAGTCCGTAATCATCAGCATGGCCTGACTCTGAAGTCTCAAAAACTCCAGGTAGCTCATCGGCGGCACGACGCGTATTCCGTGGGAAGGGTCCTGCCCCGCGCCGCACAGTCCGCTTTCCACCATCCGGCTTTGCGTCCGGGGATGGACGGGAAAGATCAGGGGAACTTCTTGCGCAATCTCTTCGAGCGCTGCCCAGATCTCGCGGAACGTCGCCAGGTTGTCCACCGTGGAAGGCCGATGGAGGGTCACCAGTCCATACGGAGCCGTCAAGTCGACGCGGAATTTACCGGAGGCTTGGAGTTCATGTGGGATCGGATGGCGCTTTGCCCGAGGGAGGAAGCGTGCGAGGGCGTCAATCATGACGTTGCCAACCAGATAGATTCTTTCCTCGGGCCGTCCTTCGCGGAGCAGGTTTTCCACGCCGCTGGGCTCCGTGACGAAAAGGAAATCCGCCAAGGCATCGGTGATGACCCGGTTGACTTCTTCCGGCATGGTTCGGTCGAAGCTTCTCAATCCTGCTTCCACATGCGCGAGGGGCAGGCCCATCTTGGCGGCGGTCAGGGCCCCTGCCAAGGTGGAATTGACGTCGCCGACCACCACCACGACGTCCGGTTGCGTTTCCTCCATCACCGGCTCAAGGCGCAGCATGATTTCACCGATCTGCGCCGCCGCTGTGCCGGAACCTACTCCCAGGTTCAGGTGAGGCGCGGGGATTTCGAGGTCCTCGAAGAACGCCTTGGACATCTCGTAATCGTAGTGTTGCCCGGTATGGACCAGGATGGCTTCCATCTCGGGATAGCGCCCCATTTCGTCCAGAAGAGGCGCAACCTTGACGAAATTGGGCCGCGCTCCAACCACCGTGAGAATGCGCATCAGCTTTGTACCTGGGTTACCCAATGGTTTTGAGAATCGGTCAGGACTTGCCACAGCTATGAAAGTGGATGTGCGAAGCACCTTGGACTGCGGCGGCTCGACGCCGCCTTTGCGATCGTCCCGAGCGGGATTTCAAAGCGGCGTCGAGCCGCCGCAGTCCAAGATGCTTCGCACGCTTTAATCTCGCGCAATCGCCACGGGGCGAGGCCCGCCGCCGAGCAACGACTCGCGAATCCGGAACGTCGCGAGGGTTGTTGCCCAAAGATTCTCGAAAGGTATGGGCGGTGGTGCTTTCCCGGCAACGGCGTCGGCGAATCGCCGCATTTCTTGCGCATGCCCTTTATCCTGCTGGAACAGGGATTTCGATTGGCATCGGTTCGAATGGTGGAAGTAAGACTTTCGGAAATCTTCGCAAATTGCCGTGTGGCCCCGGCCGAAGACTTCCAGGCGTTCTTTGGAAACGCTCGCGTCACCGGACGCCAGGTACAAGATTTCTCCCTTCGAGCCGTCGGCCATGGACACCTGAATGTGGAGATTGCTTTCGTCGCCGCTCTCGCCCACCGCCCAGGCTTGCACCTCGGTGGGGAGCGCATCGCTGAGAAACGCGAACAAATCCACAAAGTGGCAAACCTCGCCGATCACGCGCCCGTGACCCTGCTCAGGATCCTGCGCCCAGTGTCCCTCCGGCAGGCGTCCCGCATTGATTCGGTAAAGAAATGAAAGCGGCCCGCGTCCGGTGCTGAAAAATTCCTTGCACTGCCGCGCAAAAGGCGAGAAGCGGCGATTGAACCCTGCGCAGAGGATACGGTCCGAGCGGGCGTAGAGTCTAGAAATGGAATCCAACTCCTGCTCGTTCACGCATAAAGGCTTCTCGACGAAGACGTGCTTTCCGCTTTGGAGCGCCGCCATCACCATCGGGCCGTGCAGGTGGTGCCGCGTGCCGATGAACACTGCGTCGATGTTCGGATCGTGCAGGACCTCTGCGGCGTCGGTGGTGCAATATTGGAACCCGAAGCTCTTCCCCACCCGGTGCGCGGAGAGGCCCGTGGCATTGGCCAAGCCCACCATTTCGAGGTTGTCGAGCTTGCGCAAAGCCGGAAGCAGTTTGGCGCGGCTGAAGCTGCCCGCTCCAATCCAGCCGATTCTGATCTTGCCCGCTCGTGGACTTGTTACTCTTTTTTCAGGATAAGACGGACGAATTTCCAAGCGCCGGGAAGTTTTCGCGGGCGCGGGATAATCAAGCAGAATCGCCAGGTGTTTCCCTTTTCCGGTGAGCAGTTCGTAAGCTTCGGTGGCGCGGGTGATCTCAAAACGATGCGTCACCAGGCGCGGAACGTCAATCTTCCCGGCCGCCACCATGTCCAGAAACGCCTGCATGTTTCGCTTCTCCGTCCAGCGCACGTAACCCGGCGGGTAATCAATCCCTTTTTCCTCGTAGGCCGGGTCGTACCGGCCGGGACCGTACGAACGCGAGTACCGCACCTGCAATTCCTTGCGGTAGTAATGCTCGCGGGGCACATCCACGCGCACGTCCCCCACAACCACCACCACAGCGCGGTCGCGTGCGATCTGCCCAGCGAGATCGATGGGTTGGTTGGACTTTGTCGCCGCCGTGATGATGACCGCGTCCGCGCCTCCCCCACGCGGCAGGTCGCCTGCGGAAATGAAATCGGAGTCCGAGGTGGCAAAGGCCACGCCCAATTCCCGCGCCAGCGCCACGCGGTCGGGATCGGGATCGACTCCCCACACCGTACACCCCGCGGCTTGCAGGATTTGCGCGGTCACCAGGCCCACCAATCCCAGTCCCAGCACCGCCACGTGTTCACCGACTTTCACTTCCGCCACGCGTACGCCTTGCATTGCGATCGAGCCGAGCGCCACAAAAGCGGCGGATTCGTAATCCACGTTTTCAGGAATCGGCACGCACAGACTCCTGGGAACCCAGATCAGTTCGGCGTGGCTGGCGTAATTCAAGCCTGCGCACGCCACGCGCTGACCCACTTGGAACTCCTGCGCACCCTCTCCCACTTCCAGAATCTCCCCCGCCGCGCTGTAACCGAGCGCCACCGCCCGGTCGAGCTTGGCGCGGACGGTGGCGACGACGCTCGCCACCCCTGTGGTTCGCAGGCGCTGGACGAGAGTCTTCACCAAGTCAGGGCGTTCCAGAGCCTTGCCCAACAGGCTCATGCTGCCCAGTTTCACGGTGGCGCGTTCCGTTCCCGAACTGATTAACGAGGCCACAGTTCGAACCAGAACCCCGCCCGGCTGACACCCGGGAGCGGGAACTTCCTCCACCGTAATTTCGTGCGTGCGCAAGTCCTGCAAAAGTTGTTTCATGGTTTTTCTGCCTGGCTAATTTTCAATTCTTAATCCCGCAGTTTCCGGGAGCGCCATTGGCTGCGCGGCGGCCGCGACCTTCCGCCGAGCGCACAATTCGCTCAGAAGGTTGAGGTACTTGGTCGCCTGCGTCGGGCGCAGGTATTTTTCGAGCACCGCCTGCCTGCCGTTTCGGCCCAGGGCTTGGCAAAGCGACGGTTCGTTCCTCAGACGGAGAATTGCCGCCCCCATGGCCTCAGGGTCTTCCGGCCGCACGGCCAATCCAGCCTGGCTCGCGAGAAGAATTTCCTTCGCTTCTCCCTCGACGCCCAAAATCGCCGGCTTTCCCGCCGCCATCGCCTCGAATAACTTGGAGGGAATCGCGGTCTTGAAGACTTCCTGGTTCCGCAGTGGGATCAAGCACACGTCTGCGGCGGCGAGAAATTCCGGAATTCTCTGCCGAGGCTGTTTATCCAATACTCGTACGTTGGCGAGCCGCAATTTCTCGACGAGCTGGCAGAGTTGGCCGCGCTCGGCGCCCGCGCCCATGATGAGGAACACGATATCGCCACGGCCCCGCAAAATTTCGGCGGCCTGAAGGATCGTTTCCAATCCGTGCGCCATGCCAAGTGTCCCGGCGTAGAGAAGCACGAACTCATCACCAAGCCCCAACTCCTTCCGCAATTGGCGGCGGGCATGCAGCGCGCTCGCGGAGTTGGGGTCCGGACAGAAATCCTCCTCAATGCCGTTGCGGACCACCGAGATTCTCCTTTCATCCACGCCCTGTTCGATCAAGTGCCGGCGCTTCCATTCACCATCCACGACAATATGCGTGGCGCGCGGGTAGAGGAAACTGGCGACCCGCCCCACGCTTCGGTACAGGAGGGAATCGGCGGCAGCCTGCCCCACTCCCACCAAAGACTCCGGCCAAAGGTCCCGCACCTCGAACACCCACGGCAGGAAGCGCAGGGTTCCCACCGCCCACCCCGCCAACCCGACTAAAATTTGCGGCGAGGTGGCAATGACCACGCCATTCCGCGGGGCCACGCAAGGTCCGGCCACGGCGGCTGAGAGCGCAAAGGAAGTGAAATTAGCGCCGCGCCCCCACAGCTTGCGATTGGCGGAGGGGTAGAGCCACGTGCGGTAAACCTTTACTCCCTCCCGTTCCTCGCGGAGGAAGCCGCGCCGCCACGCTTTCCTGTACGCCGCGTGCAAGATTCCCTCGGGATGATTGGGGAAACCCGTGAGCACCCCCACGTCCGCGCCCGCCCGCGCCCACTCGCGCGTAAAGCTGTCCACACGCGTCGCGGGAGCGCAAGCTTCCGGCGGGTAGTATTGCGAAATATAAAGGACCTGCATCGGGCGAATCCTCTTCTTCAGCAGAGTGGAATTTTGTGACCGTCGATCTCGATCGAGTTTCCGGACCAGTCCGCAGCAACGTGGGGAAGGGCGGCACCCACCGGGGTGAATATATGAATCATCCCCGTGGGAATCTTCCCCTGCCATGCCCAGCGTAGCGCCGTGGAGGGTTGGCGGTTTCCGAATTGCTCTGCGTACCAGCACCTGAGAATCTCAAACTGGCCGTCGCCGTAAGTTGCGAACCGATAGGCCTGATCCGCAAATTCCAGCCTCCAGGATTGCATGGTCAGGCCAGCGCTGGTTTTCGTTATGTCAGCCTGTGCCTCGACGCAAACCCGCGGATGGAAATGCAGGAATGACTCGACGTGGTGTGACCCATTGCCCTTGAGGTGATCGACGACAATCCAGGTATCTGGTGCGTGCAGCAGAATCTTGCGCGCGTGAAGCACGCCTAGGCGGCGATAAGCATCGTGTTCGCCGCTCACAAATGGCAAGACGCCGTTGCTGTCTCCCCGTAAGTGTCCCACCCGCGGGCGGCGGCCTACGCGGAAACTTCCCCAGATTTCCGACTGCTCTTCCTCGTCGATGCGCAGGGTGTTGTGCGCGGCCGTGGACCGCTCGAAGGCACGCTCCGGCCCCGCCTCGTAGGTGCTCACGCCGGTGTCAACCACCACGCGCTGACCGTGCAGCGAAAGTTCGTAACTCAGCACGTCGCAGTGGCCGTGCCCCGGCTGATAGTCCGGCCCTATCGGACCGCAGTCGAAGATCAGCGTGCTTCGCGACGCGCGGCTCCGCATGACGGCGTATCCAGTGGCGGGGAACAACGTCACTGGGGATTCGCTTTCGACGACATTCGCATCCGGCGTCTCCGCCATGACCAGCAACTCCGCGGGTGGGCGCGCTCCGTGCAGCACCGAGTCGTTGAAGAGTGGAATCTCGCCGTCCGGATGGAGGATGCCGCGCAGAAATTTCGCCATCGACTCTATCTTTTGCGACAGCAGATCAGCACAAGCGAGCCGCTTTCCCGTGGCGGCGCACCAGAGCCGGATTTCCAACAGGTCTTCCAGCACCTGCGAGTGGTACATCGGAGACCGCTCGAAGTGCCCACCGTCCGCGAGAATCTGCTCATGCAGTTGCTGCTCCAGCAGAGCTTCCCCTTTTGCCCACCAGCGCGCACTGCAAGGGGCTTCCAGCGCGGCTCCGGCGAACAGCAGCGCCTTGATATTCTTCAGAAGATGATTTCCCAGCAAATCTTTTTCGAGGCGCTGTTCGAGCGTGGCCACCTGCACGCCCACGCTCTCCAGCAGCGTGTTGATCTTCGCCTCGTGTCCATGCAGCTCGCGCGCGCATCCGTGCCGGGCGAGAAACTTCAGCCAATTGACGATGCGTACGGACAGCGCGTAAGGCTCCCAACCGACTTCGGTGCCCTGGCGATTCCGCGCGCACCAGTCCAACATCATTTCGAGCGCGGCCGCAAGCAGCGCCGCGTCCTCGGGCAACGCGAGACCGACATTTAGGAAGTCAAAGTAGTTGAGGTGATACAGCCACAGCTTGGCATGACGGCGGTCGTTCCAGGGGATGGCGCCATTGCGGGCCACGGTGCGGTTGAGAAAAGTGAACCGGCGCGTGGCGAGCATTTGGCGCGCGGCTTGCGGCTGCCAGTCGCGGAACGGCCAGGGGCCCGCGACGTCGCGGCGGCGCACGGGCGCGTGCAGCGCGGCGGGCGCGTGCGAACGCGGCAGCACTCGCCGCAGCGCCAGGTAACCAAGTTGCGACCAGCGCAGATGACGCAGCGTCCGCCAGTAGGTCGCCGCGGTGGGTGCTGGCAATCCGGCCGAGCGTGGCAGGCCGGCGGTTTCGCCGGCATCATTCGCGCGCGGTGCAAAGTCGGGTTGAGCCAAATTTTTGCTTAACAAGTTACTAAAAGGCATTAATAGGGTTTCAATCGTGGATATTCCGCAAAGGGGGGCTACTGGGTCGAAATTAACGAGCGTTGCGCGGTACGACATTTTGTCGTTTCTGCTTCAGATTCCCCTTGTGTCGCCGTTTCTGCGTCAAATTGTCCGCTGCCGGCCGCTGCCACTCTTCTCACGCTCAGGAGCACCAGCGGCGCCTTCGCTTGGCGACGCCAGGCTTCCAGCGAGAAATCCCTTTCATCGCAGGCGGAGAAGTTTGCGGCGCTGAGCACGGATTGCCACCCCGGCGCGTCGAAGCGGTTACGTGAGAGCCGGAGGTATGTCGCGTAGCGGTCGAGCCTCGGAAATAGGCGCAGCAGCGGCGGCACGCGGTGGTTCACCACCAGCGCCCGCAGCCGCGCCTCAAGTTTCCGCACAAAATTGCACGGATTAGGAACGGTAAGCAGCAGGACGCCCTCGGGCCGGAGGACGCGGGAAAGTTCCGCCGCCGTGCGCGGCACGTCATTGAGGTACTCGAACACGCTGGAGGCGACGATGGCGTCGAAGCTGGCGTCCGCGAAGGGCAGGGTATCCCAATCGGGCGCGAGGCCCACCCATTCGACGGCGGCGCCGGGGTGGCTGTGGCGCGCGATGGCGAGCATATTTTCCGCCACATCGCACGCGGTCACGTGGTAGCCGCGCTGGCCCAGGGCCGCGGCGATTTCACCCGTCCCGCAGCCGAGGTCGAGGACGTTGCCGGGGGGCAGGCACAGCGCCGCCAGCCGCCCGGCGAATTGTTCCACGCGGGCGTTCAGCTTCCCGCCCGGAGCGTATTTGCGCCGCCACCCGCGCGCCTGGTGGTTGAAGAGGGTGCGAACGTCGTTGGTGGCCGCTTGCATGGATTCCTTATGGGTTGAGCCCCAACGGGGCGATGTAATCTAGCCCAGGCCAACGGCCTGGGTCAAACGGCCCCCACCCTTTCGACCGCCGAGCCCGGAAGGGGCGACCCACCTTGACAGCGATAGGGGCATGGTTTGGGATGGCGCGCCTCTTCCGGGCGCAGAGGTTGCGGTGTTCCCGCGCTACCCCAGGCCGTTGGCCTGGGCTAGATTACATCGCCCCTTCGGGGCTTAATAACGCCTCATCCTCGCCCCCCGACTCCCCGCGCGCGGTATGTTCCAGCACCTCGACGCAGCGCGCCGCGATCTCATCCCACGACGGGGTTTGAGCCTTCACGCGCCGGCCGTTCTCGGCGAGGCGCCCGCGCAGCTCGGCGTCATTCATCACGCGCGCCATGGAGCGGGCCACGCTCGCGGCGTCCAGCGGGTCGAAATAGAGCGCGGCGTCCTGGCAGCGTTCGCGGGCGAAGTCGCGGTCGCTGGTAAGGATGGGGAGGCCGAAGTGCATAGCCTCGTCGTAGGGCCTCCCGAAGGACTCGAGCAGGGTGGGCAGAATGAACGCATCCGCGGCTGCATAGGCCTGGCGGAGCCGTTCCGGCGGCAGCAAGCCGGCGTTCACCAGCCGGTCGCCCACGCCCTCGCGCGCGATTCTGGCCAAGAGTTTCGAAGCGATGGGATGCTGGTCGCGGTCGATGGTGAGCACGCAGCGAAACGGGCGGGAAACCAGGGTGCGCAGCATTTTCGCCGCCTCCACCAGCACTTCCAGGTTCTTATTGGGCGAGCAGAGCGCCACGCACAGGAAAGTGAACGGAGCATCCGGCCGCAAATCCGCGTCGCGGGCCGGGCGCGCGGCGTGTTCCGGGAGCGCCGGGAAGCTCATGCCGCGGTCGGCCACCACCACCACCCGCGCCGGAGAAATGCCAGACTCCTGCAAGAGGTGTTGGCGCATGGCTTCGGTCTGCACGATCACGCTGACGTTCTGACCGAGGTGGCGGAAGTGTTGGCGGCCGTATTTCACAATCAGCCTTCCGCGCAGAGTCAAGCCGCGGCAGGCGGGCGCGTCGCGGTAAACGAAGTAGGCGTTTTGCAGGCGGATGACCGTGGGGACGGGCGGATGGTGGGGCGCGAAGTTTCCCAGGCAAAAGAGCGCGTCGGCCCTCTCCCGGCGGCAAATCCCGGGCAAGGTGACGTTCAGCCACCATTCCCGCACCAGCACGTTGCCCGTGGGCGGCATCCGCACCACGCGCAGGTTGGGGCAATCGAGCGCGGCGTATTCCGGCAAGTCGGGCAGGTACGCCACGTACTGGTGGCCTCCGTGCTTGGCCAGCGCCGGCAGGATGCGCAGCACGCCCACTTTGCCGCCGCCCACGGTCAAACCGCGACCCTCAATGACAACTTTCATTGAAATCCAGCGGCGGAGCCGCAAAGGAAAGTCAAAAGTCAAAGGTCAAAAGTTAAAAGTAAAAAAGGAAAGGCAAAAGTCAAAGGTCAAAAGTTGAAAGTCGAAAGTCGAATGTCAAAAGTGAAAAGCTGCGGACTGGATCGTGCGGCCTTTTCTCTTCCCGAACCCCTAATCCCGAATCCCTAACCCCTTGCCCCTTATCCCTTGCCCCTTGTGCAAGGTTCCGGAGCCGCGACGAGCGGCTGGCCACTCCTCGGACGACGGGGCGGCGGCGCGGTGGCGGCGCAACTCCCTGTCCGCCACCGGCGCTTCCCGCCCCTCCTCTATTCTATTGTGAATCCTATGACCCCAAGCCCTGAATGCTCCCTTTATGCAAGTGAGTCGCCAACCTCTACGCAAGCTGAAAATAAACGACTTTCGTCATCTCTATTCCTGACAAATCGCAAATAATTGCAACAGATGGGCAGGGAAGGGAACAGGTGTCGGGTGTCAGGTGCCAGGGCTTAACACAGGTGTCGGGTACCAGGTGTCGGGTGTCAGCCAGGGCTTCACTGGCTCGCGCTGCGGCCGATTGGGCGGTCAGAGACCGCCACCGCTCCCCTGGCACCTGACACCTCCTCCCCGCACCTGACACCTTCTTTCAGCAATCCCCCCAATTCCCTCCGCAGGGCCTCTTCCGTAAACCGCTCGCGTGCCCACTCGCGCCCCTGTTGGCCCATTTGGGTGGCGGCGGTGGGGTTTTCGAGCAGGGCGGTGATGGCGCGGGCGGTTTCCTCGACGGAGGTGGGGTCCACCAGCAGGCCGGTTTGGCCGTCCAGGACGGCTTCCGCCGCGCCGCCCTGGCGGCTACCCACCACCGGTTTGCCGGCCAGTGCCGCCTCCACGTAGACTCTGCCGAACCCTTCCCCTTCCCACGCTCCCGCGCGGCGCGCGGTTTTGCTGGGCAGCACCAGGGCATCGCAGGCGCGATAGTATTCGGCCAGTTGGGCATTGGAAACGGAGCGCGCAAAGGTGACGCAGTTTTCCAGGCCAAGTTCCCTCGCCAGATTTTCCAGGCGCGCGCGGTCGTCGCCTTCGCCCACGATGACGTAGCGCAGGTTGGGAACGCGCTGGCGGGCCAGCGGCAGGGCGCGGAGAACGGTATCGAATCCCTTGTAAGCGTGGGCGCGGGTCAGGCTCCCCACGGAGAGCAGCAGGCGTTCCCCCGGCACAGCCTCGCCTTCCGCCCCTGCCGCGCCCGCGGGCGCCGTCAGCAACCTTTCGAATTCCTGGGGAATGGCGTTGTGCAGGATGGCGAGCCGCGTCATGCCGTGGACGGTGGCCAGTTTCTCCGCCGTAAAGCGGCTGACGGGCAGCAGGAGCGCGGCGTGCCGCAGGGCCAGGCGCTTCAGCCAGGGCAGCGGCCCCCAAACCTCCGTGCCATGGCACACCACCCAGTAAGGGGTTCCGTAGACCGCGCGCAGGGCCGCCGCCACCGGCGCCGAGGCGGGCGTGCTGCACACCGTCAAGTCGTAATGCCGGCGGGCCAGCGCCAGAGCTTTACCCGCAAAAAGCAGCTTGGCGGCCCGCGTCGGTTGCGCGCCCATGGGACCCCACACGCGAAAGCGCGGACGCACGTCCCCCGGGTCGCCATAAGCCAGCAATGCCAGCACCTCCACGCTTTCCACCAAGTCCGCCAGCGCCGACGCCAGCGTGTAAGTCTGGCGGGCAATTCCCCCGCGTGTGTAAATGTCGGTGGCCAGGATCAGGATTCTCATGGATGAATGATTTCACCACAGAGGCACAGAGGCACGGAGGGAAGACAAAGATAGAAACTGCGGGTCAAAACCAAGGAGCATGATTTTTACTCGCGCAGAGGCGCGGAGGTGGAAAAGGAGACAACGCAGTTAGCTATTCCGAATCTCTGCGCCTTGGCGTCTCTGCGCGAGGTTATTGATTGCAGGTTTTTTTATTGGTGTGCCTACTCTGTGTCTCTGTGCCTGTGTGGTGAATCTTTGATCAGCTTGCGCCGTAGGGCGCGCGGCGTTTGCTTACCCCTGCCAACCCCAGGAGGCCCAGGAGTCCCGTGCCGAGCAGCAAGTAGCTCGAAGGCTCCGGGATTTGCGTGATCTGCGGCGAGGAAAAATCGTCTATCGCCAACCAAGTCCCGCAGGAATCGTTACACTGGGTATAGACGGTGACATGCGTTATGTCCGAGCCCGACAGCTCATAAGGCTGCGGTGCGAAGGGGCTATAAGTACCGAAATTCCCGGGATAGTCAGGACTGACAACACTGGCCACCACCCCGTTGCTGGCGTTATACGCGGTGACCGACCACGCCGCGACCAAGGTGCCGGAACCACCGGACTTCGAATCGCCGGCCGCGGCGAAGCTGAGGCTGCTCAGCGGAGTGGAAAAATCGAGCGTGTAGGACTCACCACCAGCGGATCCAAACTGAATGAGCACGTTGGGCGGTGTCGACGTAACAAGATAACCGCCCCCACATGTCGCGCATACGACATCCACCGTACCCGACGTCACATTTGTCAGCGTGATGCCGTACTCCCCCAAAATGCCAGTAGTGTTGACATTGACGTCATACGGACTGGAGCTTGTGTTGACGGAACTGAAGGTGATCGTACCCGCCCGCAGTGAACCCGGCAGCATGAGGCACAGGAAGCCCAGCAAACCCATCGACAAGACGAACTTCGCTCTCATATTCATAAGGCCCTCGGTTTCGAGAATGCGTTAGCGAGAGTGGGTTTGGAGTCTTGGGGCTGTGATTCGTCAGAATGCTTCTTGGGTGATCCAACACGATTTGCGCAGCGGCTAGATTCCTCCTTGCGACGCCCTCGCGCTACGATAGCACCTAACTACTACAAGACTGCATTAGCACGACTGTTGCCAATCTGAACATGCTGAAAAGAAATGACTTGCCACACCGGGACACCGCACATGCTGTAAGGAATTGCAACAATTGGGCAAAATATTGCCGGATTTGGTGCGTAGCTACGGCGCAGCAGGAAATCCGCTGACGCAGCGCGGACCTTGGACTGCGGCGGCTCGACGCCGCCTTTGGCGTTGTGCTTGGACCATGTCGCCAAGCCGCTTTTGGCATCGTCGGCGTTACTTCTAAATGGGCGTGGAATCGGCTTAGTCATCATCCTCGGCGTTATTTCAAGGCGGCGTCGAGCCGCCGCAGTCCAAGGTGCGTCGCACTCCCAGTGCCCTGAAGCCCGGCGCTACGCCCCCGCTCTGCCGCTCGATGATTTTCACGTCGATCAGGAACCTTACCCAGAAGCTCCACAGCACGTGGTAAATGAATCCCGGGCGGCCGTCGAGAAACCCTCTTTTGAGAAAGTAGTTGCGGAAGAAAAATATGAACGGGCGAACGAGCAAGGGCAGGCGATTCCAAACTTTTAGTTTAATCCAGCGCTTCCTCTCGGCTTGTTTCCCCGAGAATCGGACCTGGATGGTGTCCGCATATCCTCCGCGATACTTTTCCTGGAGGAATTCTTCCGCCTCAAGTTCCGCATAGCGGTTGTGTTTGGAGATCCAGTCGGCGAGCGGTCGCTGATCCTGATGGTCAAACGCTTGGTCGAGGTAGCCAGCCTTGCCCTCCACCACGATGTGCTCGTTCAGCGGACGATTTTCAGCCCTGCCGCGGCCGCGCCGGAACAATCGCAAAATCCAGGTAGGATGCAGCCCGCCATGACTGAGCCACCGGCCGAGGAAGAAGAAGCGGCGTTTGATGTAATAGCCGTCAAAGTCTTGACGGTTGTCGGCGACGACCCGCGCAATCTCTTCCGCCAGTGCCTGAGGGACCAACTCGTCGGCATCGAGCATCAAAATCCAGTCATGCGAGAAGGGAAGGTTTTCAAGCGCCCAATTTCGCTGCGCGGCGTAGCCCGCAAAGGGGTGAGTGATTACCTTCGCCCCAAAGGACTCGGCGATTTCTACGGTTCTGTCCTGGCTGCCCGAGTCAACCACAAACGTCTCGGCGGCCCAGCCGACGCTCTTCAAACACCCTGCGATATTGGCGGCCTCGTTGTGGGTCAGCACGAGAACAGTCACCGGGACTTTATTAGCGTCATCAATCCTTGTGGACATGGAACATCCTTATCTAAACGCTTTGCGAGCAAGGACCCGAAATGGGTTTGCCAGCTTTTTATGTTGCGTGCCGGGGCCGTAGATCAGCAGACGCAAAACATAGAGGGTGGCCAGCAGTTTAATGAGGCTCGTCCACACTGAAAACACGTCCGTCTCAAGCCAGAAGACATACAGGAAGACGGAGACGTATACGAACAAATCGCGTGGTTCCACTGGACCGCTCACCAAGTTCGTGATCCATTGGAGGAAAAGGCCCAACACAAACATCCCGACGGGGATCCCCAATAAGCCAAACTGAAGGTATAAGTCGCCTGGATAAGTAACCGCGGTGGAGCTGCCGATCGTGGCAGCATCTCCGTGGCCTCCCGTTAGAGCAACGGTGAACCACGCAGTTTCGTCGAGAATCGGTTTGGATGGCCAGAGAAACCGTGGAACGAAGGGGTAAAACGGAAGCATCCACCAGTGTATGTCGCCTTTCACCATGTCCGCCCGAGAACCCAATGAGAGCACTTGGGCTACGTTGGTGAGCAGGTCCAAGCGCTGGAGCGTGTTGTCCATCCCTTCGCGCCAGATATCTCCCGCGGTTGATCCAGTATCCCCCATTCTACTATAGGCTAGTTGGCCAGCTTCCGCCGCCCCTCCAAAGCTCGTAACTTCCACGCCGCCTCCACGCACTAAGGAACGGTAGGCGTTAGAGAAGGGATAGAAAAGAACGAGTGCGAAGAACAGAGCAAGCAGCCACCGTAGGTTCAATCTTCTCAGAACAAACGAGGAGACAAGGGCCACCACAATAAAGTTCTGCAAGACCTGGCCCTTCATTCCGGAGATCAAACCCCAGAAAACCTCCGAGATGAGTACTGCAATGAAGAGTGTCCGCCACAACGGATCGTGGCGGCGGCGATACCTTTCGATGGTGGCGATAATGAGAGCCAAAGTACCGAATTGGGAAACGTAGTTCAGCACCTGCATAGAAGCAAGATTAGCGTAATACAAGTCCGACGATCCTACATAGGCATAGAGGTGGTTTTCCAAGAGGTAGACCTTGGTGAGGAAACCGACGGCATACAGTGCCCCAAAGCCTAACAGCACGCCTGCTTTGCGCGACTTAGGCACAACGCTTTGGGCGCCCGGCCCAGGGAAAATCCTGGCGCCCCCTGTGCGCACTGTCTGTTCACAACCCATCCAAAAAGCCATCATACCCAAAATAACGTACGCAAGTGCCTGGACCAGTTCATCGCCGTTCGCGGATAAATTTACATCGACCTGTTTAGGGTCTATGAAATTACGGAGAGGGACCAGCCCAAACTGGAAGAAATACATCGCCGTCATAAAAACTGGGATTTCAAACAGTTGCAGCCGGCCGCGTCGAATTCTCGCCACCACAAATACAGCGGAGGTTACAGCATAAAAGCCAAGTAAGCCGAGATACCTCTGAAGCTGAAGCCCCTCACCGCCAAGGATAAAAGTCGTTCCACAGACGAGTGCACCCAGCGCGAGGCTCAGCAGGACCAGAAGGTGAAGTGGACTCAGGGCTGCCAACGGGCGCCTATCTACGACGCTACGGGCCAAAATATGGGTAGTGCTCATCCGTGAGGAGATCTCCGTAGAGGCTAGGCCGCAGAGTCCGCCACCGGCACAAGCCGCTCCGCGTGTAGTCCAAGAGTTTCCAACATCTTCTCGAGCCTTTTCTCGTAGGTGTGTTCGCGATGGGCGCGGGCATACGCGCGATCAGCGATTTCCCGGCACTCGGAGGGGTGAGCCAAGTAATAGTCAACTTTTTCCTTGAGTTCCTGGCGCGTGCGGAAGGTCACCACCTCGCGCTCGGGCTCGAACAATTCCGGCAGGCTGGGTTTCCAGTCGGCAATCTGAAAGGCTCCACACCCCGCAGCCTCGAAGAGCGTGCAGTTGACCCCTTCGATTTCGCAGTAATGGACGGTGTTAACGAGGATTTTCGCAGAAAGAAGGGCCTTGGCTTTTTCCGCCTCCGCGACAAAGTGGTTTGTATAACAGCCTTTGATGGGTGAGTTGATCCACGGAGGGCTGCTACTGCCCCAAATTTTAAGGTTATATCCCTCGAATGCCTCCAGCATGCGCGCCCGGTAGTAATGAAACGAACCCACCCCGGCAACGTCACAACCAAACGTGGCGCGTTCGGCGTCGCTAACCTCCACACGCTTGTGCCACAGGGGGTTGCAGGCCTCCGGCAAGTAATGCGCATTCAATCCCAGCTTCTCTCTGAACGTCCGGACCATAAACGGGTCTTTGAGGAATAGGGCGTCAAACGGGCTGGCCAGCAAGTACTGACGATGGAGATTCGCAATCGAGTCGGTGAACCAGCAGGCAACTTTGGCCCCGCATTCTTCCCTAAGTCTCGCCACCACCTGAGGCGGCATCAGCCCATACGTGATCAAAACAAGCTCGGGTTGTTGCGCCTTGGCGCGGCGAACCAGCACATCGAAG
>Ga0326728_10015657_pt1 | contig 15710 bp, 15 predicted proteins | sample MB3enrmetagenome_FD_207602 | JGI IMG/M metagenome (GOLD analysis project Ga0326728, IMG submission 207602) | Lab enriched peat soil microbial communities from McLean, Ithaca, NY, United States - MB31MN | ecosystem: Environmental > Terrestrial > Soil > Wetlands > Peat | place: USA: New York...
GGTAGATGAACAGGTTGCGGTAGCCCAGGTCCACCAGCTTCCGGGCCAGCAGCCGGGAATCCTCGCAGTCCCCGCCGGCGCAGTAGATCACGATGGGGGCTCGCGGGCCGGGGTTGGTCCGGGCCTGGCGACGGTCCCGGGCGCGGGTCCAGGCGGCGCCGGCAGTGCCGTCCCCGCCACCGGCGCGGAACTGGCCGGCGGGACCCATCCGCCCCAGGGGAGCCTGCGGTCGTGCCGGGCCAGCCCGTTGCCGACCAGTGCGCACACCACCGCCGCCCCCAGGAAGGCTAGGGCGCGGAGGAGATCAGGTACGATCCTGGGCATCGGGGCGGCGGCCATGGGACATGCGACGATGCCGCCAGCTTAGCACCATGCGCGCAGACACCCTCTCAGCCCTGGTTCCTGGGGCGCAGCGCCACCTTGTGCCGCGCGCCGGCCGGAGGGCGTTCCAGGGCGCGCAGCTCGGCCTTCCATCCGGCCCAGTCCAGGTCCACGCCGATCACCACCGCCACCAGGGGCGGCGGGCCGCCCGCGGGCGAGGCGGGCAGAGGACTCACGTCCAGGCGGCCGTCAGCCCACTGGAAGGCCCAGCGGTCGCTGCCGTCGTGGCGGGCGGGCCAACCCTGGAAGGCGCAGATGCCTTTACCCCGCAGCAGTTCGCCCCGGGCGGGAGGGCGCAGGAACAAGGCTTCAAGGGCCTCGGGATCCACCGGGTGGTTCCAATGCAGGGTCAGGGCCCGGGCGTCGCTGAACCCCGGCGCGGGCTCCTGTGGGCCGGACGGGAGCACGCCCGCCCAGGGATCCACCGGGTCCACCGCCACGCCCATGCGCGCGGGGCGGATGAGGTGGCCGGGGTAGGCGGCGCGGATCTGGCTCTCCCAGGCCATGGCCAGGCTCGGGTCCAGGTCGGCCTTGCTCACCAGCACCAGGCTCGCCAGCGCTGTCTGGCGCCGCAGCAGGGCCCGCTGGCGCAGGTGGTCCAGGGGCGTGAGCGCCGAGACCACCGTGAGGCAGCCCGCCAGGCGCATCCGTCCGGCCAGGGCGGGCTCGGACTCCAGGTCCACCAGGTCGGTGGGATCCGCCAGCCCGGTGGTTTCCAGGACCACCCGCCGGGGCCGGACTTCAGGGGGCCGGCCGCACCAGCCGGCCAGGGTCGCCACCACGTCGGCGCGCAGGGTGCAGCAGGCGCAGCCGTCCACCAGGTTGGCGATGTCCGCCAATTCTGGCTGGGAGGAATCCACCAGCGCCCCGTCCACGCTCACCGCCCCGAACTCGTTGATGAGCACGGCCACCTTGCGGCCCTCGGCCAGTTCGGCCTTGAGCAGCCGGTTCACCACAGTGGTTTTGCCCGAGCCGAGCGGACCGGTGACCAGGAGCACGTCGAGCATCGGGATCCTTCGGGAACGGGGCGTGGCCCCTCCTTCCATGATGCCTTCCCAAGGCGTTCATGGGAGGCTAGATCCATGGACGTTGTGGATGGAAGTTACCTTGCGGCCGTCACTTTGGCTGGCTGCCTGGCCCGGGCCGTGGTCCGGGGCCTGCCGGAGAACTGGCGCCTGCGCCTGCTGGCCCCGGGACCCGAGGTCCGGTCCAGCTGGGTCTGGGTGCAGGCGGTGAGCGTGGGCGAGCTGATGCTGGCGGAGGGGATCCTGGGCCGCCTGCGGGACGCCGGCCATCGTGTGCACGTGACCACCGGGACCGCCGCGGGACTGGATCTCCTGCAGCGGCGCCTGCCGGGTTGGGATCAGGGCACCGGCCGGATCACCGGCGGCGCCTTTCCCCTGGACGACCCCCGCGGGCTGGAGCCCTTCTTCCGCTGTCCGCCTTCGGCCTACATCAGCCTGGAGACCGAGATCTGGCCCAATCTCCTGCGCCGGCTGCGGGTCGCGGGCATCCCCGCCTGCATCGTCAACGGCCGGCTCACCCGGCGCAGTCTCGGGCGGGGCCGGGCCTGGATGGCCCGGGCGGTCTCGCGCCTGAGCCTGGTGGCGGCCCGGGACGAAGCCTCCGTGCAGTCCTTCCGGGAGCTGGGAGCCCCCCTGGTGGCCCTGGGCGGCAATCTCAAGGCCGACCTGCCGCCGCCCCGGCCCCTGCACGAGGGTTGGCGGCCCTTGCGCGAGGCGTGGGCGGGCGATCCGGTGCTGGTGGCCGGGAATACCGTGGAGACGGAGGAAGACCTGGTGCTGGAAGCCTGGAGCCGGACCCGCGCCGCCCATCCGAGGCTGCGCCTGGTGCTGGCGCCCCGCCAGCCGCGCCGCTTCCAGGCGGCGGCTGACCTGCTGCGGGCCAGGCGCCTGCGCTTCCTGCGGGCCTCGGAACCCTGGCCGGAAGGGCCGGAACCCTGGGCCGCCACGGACATCCTGCTGCTGGACACCCTGGGGGAGCTGGCCGCCGCCTACGGCGAGGGCACCCTGGCCGTGGTGGGCGGCGGCTGGGGCTGGCAGGGAGGGCATAACCCCCTGGAGCCGGTGGTGTGGGGGCTGCCGACCCTGCTGGGGCCCGGTTACGCCAATTTCGAGGACCTGGTGACGCCCCTGCTGGCCGCCGGGATGGTGCGGGCGGTGCCCGCGGAGCAGCTGGGCGGGGCGCTGGCCGCGGCGCTGGACGGCGCGGTGGCGGGGCATTCCTTGCGTCCGGGCGTCCGGGGCCGGTCCGCGGCGCTTCCCGAAGCCCTGTCCGGCGCATTGGATAAAACGTGGAAACTTCTTGCAGATGCCATCCCTGGCCCCCGGTAAGCCGTCGTGACAAAATGACCTTGCCCATTTTGGGCGGCCCCGGCATAAGGTCCTTAGATTCCGGGCAATGCATTCGTTGTCCGGGGAGCCGTAACGGTATGGCGAAGAGAAGCCGTGGCCATTCCGTAACGGCGCCTGACGTTGAAGCAGGCCGGGCCTGCCCCGGAAGCGAGCCATGCCGACGATGATCCCCCACATCCTCCTGATCGACGATGACCCGAACGTGCTGGGCCTGGTGGGGGAGGCCCTGACCCATTTCGGGATGGAGGTCCACCCCTTCGCCGAGGGCCGGAGGGCCCTGCGCTGCCTGGAGGATCCGGCGTCGCCCCCGTTCGACCTGGTGATCACCGACATCAGCATGGACGGGATGGACGGCTTCGACGTCATCACCCAGGTGAAGTCCATCAAGCCCGGGCTGCCGGTCATCCTCATGACCGGACAGGCCAGCCTGGATTTCGCCATCCGGGCCCTGCGCATGGGCGCCTCGAACCTGTTCCAGAAACCGCTGAACCTGCGGGACCTGGCCAACAGCGCGTTCCACCTGGTGGCCCTGCACCGGGAGATGCACATGGCCGCCATGGGGTTGCGCGGCCTGGCGGAGGAACGCCGGCACTTCCGGTTCCAGGCCCATGAACTCGATATTCCAAGTGTGGTCGGCCATTTGACCGACCGGCTGGTGCCCCTGGGACTGGCCAGGCCCACCAACGTCGACGTCATCGGCATGGCCTTCCACGAAGCCCTGGTGAACGCCCTGGAGCACGGCTGCCTGGAAATGGATTCCAGCCTGAAGGGCGACCTGTTCGCCGAGCAGGATACCTTCGCGGCCACCATGCAGCAGCGGCTGGCGAATCCCCATTACGCCGGGCGCTGGGTCGACGTGGAGATGCACCTCACCCCCGACCGGTTCGAGGTAGTCATCACCGACGACGGCCCCGGTTTCGACACCGCCACGGTGTCCCGGCTCACCGAGACGGGCCTGGGTGAACAGACCGGCCGCGGCCTGGCCATGATCCAGCTGGTCATGGACGAAGTGAGCCACAATGCCAAGGGAAACCAGATCCGGATGGTCCTGAACCGGAAGGACTCCCAGTGACGCCAGGGCGATAAAACGCTAAGTATCAAGGAACGGCTTGCCAGCGGGCGGCAAATTTGGTCGGATAAAGCATGGCGACGCCGTCCAACGTGCACCCTTTCGTCCCGGATCCGGAACGGTCCCGGACGGAGGGCGCCCAGGAGCCCGCCATCCTTGGGAAGCTCTGCCGCAAGGATTTCGAACTGTGGGTCTGCCTCTCCCCCGGCGGCCACCTGTCCTTGAAGTGGTGGCGCTGGCGGGAGGACGTGGAGCGGTTCCAACCCCTCGAGGACGGCTGGCTCACCCTGGACCCCGGCGAACTGGGGCCCCTGGCCGAACTCCTGGGTTCGGTGAACAACCTGCTGGAGCGCAAAAAGAAGCGGTAGCCCTTGCGGGGTCCGGTTCCCGGCCGGTCAGAGGGCCTGTTCGATGAAGGCCTTCAGCTGGGGCTTGGCCTGGCCGCCCACCTTCTGGTCGACCTTCTGGCCGTTCTTGAACAGCAGCAGGGTCGGGATGGACATGATGCCGAACTGCCCGGCCACCACGGGATTCTCGTCCACGTTGATCTTCACGATCCTGGCCTTGTCCTTCAGTTCGCCCGCGAGTTCGTCGAGGATCGGGGCGATCATCCGGCAGGGCCCGCACCAGGGGGCCCAGAAGTCCACCAAGGTTATGCCCGAGGCCACGGTCTTCTGGAATTCGGCATCGGTGATGTGCTGGACGAGTTCAGACATGGATTTCCTCGAAAAGGGCCCCGTGCGGGGTCTAGGGAAGGGGGATGAGGTCGTTCCGCATCCCGGCGCTCCATTGGGCGAGGGTGAACACGCTCATGAAGCGGTCGTTGGTCTCCCGGAGTCTCTGGGTAAGCACCTCGCACAGGGCGAAGAGCACTTTCCCGGCCATCTGGGGGTGGGCTTCCAGCAGGGCGCGCAGCTCGCTCAGCGGGATGAAGAAGACTTCGGCATCGGCATTGGCGATGGCGTCCGCCGCCCGGGGCAGGTAGTCGATGAGGGCCATCTCGCCGAAGAAGGCGTTGGCCTCCAGGATGGCCAGGGCCTCCTCGCCGGTGGCGGTGTGCTTGGAAATGCGAACGTCGCCGGAGACGACGATGAAGAGGCCGTCTCCCGGCTCGCCTTCGCGGAAGATCACCTGGCCTGCCGGGTAGCCGCGGGAGTGGCCGATGGCCAGGATCCGGGCACGCTCTTCCTGGTCCAGGTCTCTGAACAGGGTGCAGGAGCAGATTGACTCATTGTTTATCAATGCGCATCCAGATGAATTTGACCAACGATGTCCAGGCCGAAGCCTCCGAGTCCAATGTACTTCTTTTCCTGGCGGCTGAGGAGCCGCATTTCTTTAACCCCAAGAGAAACCAGAATATGAGCCCCTACTCCAACCTCCCGGTCACTGAGCGGACGCTGGGACGGCTCCACAGGTGCGGTGCCGGGCCGGCGCAGGTAGACCAGCACCCCCCGGCCCTCCCGGGCGATGGCGTCCATGGCGCCGTGGAACAGGGTGGGGGCCACCCTGCCGAACCCGTCCAGGTCCTCGGGCAGGGACTCCTGGTGCACCCGGACCAGGGGCGCCGGGCCGGTGGGGTCGCCCAGGACCAGGGCGAAATGGGTGCTGCCGTCCAGGAGGCTCTCGAACCGGTGCACCGTCAGGTGCCCCCAGGCGGTGTCCCGGGAACCGCTGCCCAGGTGGCGGATGATGGGGTCCTGGCGCAGCCGGTAGGCCACCAGGGCCTCCACGGTGACCATGGGCAGGTCGTGGCGCTGGCAGAACGCGGCGAGGTCCGGGACCCGGGCCATGGTGCCGTCGTCCTTCATGATTTCGCAAATAACCCCGGAGGGGTGGAGCCCCGCCAGCCGGGCCAGGTCCACCGAGGCTTCGGTCTGGCCGGTGCGGGCCAGCACCCCGCCGGGCTTGGCCCGCAGGGGGAAGACGTGACCGGGCTTGACGAAGTCGCCGGGCCTGGAGTCGGGGGAGACCAGGGCCTGGATGGTGTGCGCGCGGTCGTGGGCGGAGATGCCGGTGGAGGTGCCCTCCCGGGCTTCGACGCTCACGCAGAAGGCGGTCTCGAAGGGGCTGGTGTTGTCGTGGACCATCTGGGGGATGTGCAGGCGGTCCAGGGTGGCGCCCTCGAGGGCGACGCAGATGAGGCCCCGCCCGTAGGTGGCCATGAAAGTGATGGCTTCGGGGGTGACGTGCTGGGCCGCCAGGGTCAGATCGCCTTCGTTCTCCCGATCCTCATCGTCCACCACGACGATCATGCGGCCATGGCGGATGGCCTCGATGGCCGTTTCGATGGAGGCGAAGGGAGAGCTCACGGAGTACCTCGGAACCTTGATTGTATTTCATAATTAAACGACACCACAGCCCGGGCGGGGTAGACCCAGGCCCGGACCGGCGGCCATGGTAGGATTTCCCGCAACTGCACGCTTGTTTCAAGAGGGGAATTCGATGTCCCAGGGTCTGATCCAGGGTTCCATGCGGGAAGCGCCGCTGCCGGACATCATCCAACTGGTGAGCCAGGGCGGCAAGTCCGGATGCTTCCACGTGGCCGACGAAGCCAAGCGGGCCAAGATCTACCTCAAGGCAGGGCGCATCATCCACGCGGTCACCAAGGAGAACGAAGGGCTGGAGGCGCTCTACCAGGTGGCGCTGTGGCTTGACGGCAGCTACCACTTCGAAGAGGGCGAGGCGCCGGTGCCGGCCACCATCACCAAGCCCAACCCCTCCATTCTCATGGAAATGCACCGGCGCATGGACGAGTGGCGGGTGATCAGCCAGAAGATCGGTTCCCTGGAACTCTATCCCCATTCCACCCTCCTGCCCGGGGAACTGCCCTCGGGCGTGAACCCCAGGGAGGCCAAGCTGCTGGGGGTGGTCACCGGGTACTACAGCGTGGAGGAACTGGCCGCCCTGCTGGACCGGCCGGTGCTGAGCGTGGCCAAGGAACTCTACGACCTGGTGATGGCCGGCCACGTGACCCTGAAGGGCGTGCGCAGCGGCCGCCGGCCGGACCTGCCTCCGGACCTGGCCACGCGGGCGCGCAGCGCCGAACCCAGGCTGCTGCCCACCGTCCCCGAACCCATGCCCGTTCCCGAAGGCGTCCTGGAGCCCAGGGGCGAGGCGCGCCCGGCCCAGCCGCGGCCCGCCGCCGCCGATCCGGTGAAGCTGGCCAAGCTCACCCACTTCGCCCACCGGATCATCCAGACCGCCAAGGCGGTGCTCCCCCCCGAACACCACGACATGCTCAACCGTCTGCTGGCCCGCGCCAACCTCCAGCTGGTGCAGGGCGAGGGCCCGGACGCGGTGAAGAACCTGGCCCTGGCGGTATCCCGCGGGGCCGTGGAGGCCGGTTGCGACGGCGAACTGGTCAAGACCCTCAACTCCCACCTCAAGGCGCTGTTCGCCAAATAGAACACCGGAGACCCTTTTGAACCGCCCCTCCTTGTCCTTCAAGACCATCCTGATCCGCTGCGCCGCGGCCCTCGGCCTGCTGGGCGCCCTGTCCTGCACCGACCACAAACCGGGCGGCACCACCCTCTACGTTTTCGACGACACCAGCAAGACCGTGATGGTGTGGGCCGACATCAACGCCGTCTACAACGCCGTCACCGGCAGCACCGCCGTGGCCGGTCCCGACCGCACCATCGGCAGCAACCTGCTGGGCTCCGTGCATCTGGCCTGGGGCGGCCTGGCCGTGGACAGCAGCGCCAACGTGCTCTACCTGGTCTCCGAGTCCGGGACCGTCTACGCCATCTACAGCGCCAACACCCAGAACAGCACCACCCTGTCCCAGACCAACCAGATCATCAGCTACAACCTGGGGCTGTCCACTGACCGCTTCCCCCAGGGCTCCTGGTTCGGCCAGGCGGCGGTGGATTCCAGCACCGGCGTGCTGTACGTCACCGAGAACGCCCAGGGCGGCCAGAGCAACACCGGCACCCGGATCTGGAAGATCGCCGGCCCCAGCAGCTACGTCCTGAACGGGGTGACCCTGACGCCCCCTTCCCAGTACACCATCGGCGTGGCCTCCGACACCAACGGCGCCGGGCTGGCCGCGGGGCTGGGCGGCGACGTGTTCGCCCTGTGCGGCGGCGGCAACAACATCTCCGACCTGCTGGAGAACACCTATTCGGGGCCGCGCCTGCGCTACGGCACCCAGGGCAGCTTCCCCCAGCCGGTGGGGTCCCTCAACAGCCAGGTCATCATCGGACCGAACACCGGGTTCTACAGGGGCCTGACCACCGGCTCCCTGGGCTACGATCCCCAGAACAGCGCGGTCTACGTGTTCACCCCGGTCAACAGCCCCAACGCGGTGCTGGTGTTCAACAAGAGCCAGTTCGCCACCGGCACCTACAACGTGGCCCCGGCCCGGACCCTGGCGGTGGGAGACGCCAACCTGGGCAGCCTGCAGGTCATCTCCCACCCCTCCAATTCCGACTGGATGGTGGGCGCCACCATCGCCTCCGGCACGGCCAGCAGCACCAGCTCCGGTGACGGTGCCGGCAGCGTGATCATCTGGAAGTCGCCAAGCGGGGGGCCGGTCCCTTCGGTCTCCGCCACCATGCCCGGGACCGGTCTGGAGATCCGCGGCCTGGCCATCGGCGGGAACGGCTAGCATGGTGTTCATCCGCCTCCTGGGCCTGCTCTGCAGGGACGTGCTGAAGGACCTGGTCCGCCACCGGGGCCAGCACTTCCTGGCGGTGCTCACCCTCGCCCTGGGGCTGTTCCTGGCCGGGGGCGGACTGCTGCTGGTCCAGGGGCTGAACCGCTGGGTGTCGCGGATGGAGAACATGGCCAAGATCACCGTGTTCGCCCAGGAGGACGCGAACCTGGACCTGGCCGAGGCGGGCCTGAAGCGGGATCCGCGCTTCATCCAGGTGCGGCGCATCGGTTCCCCGGAGGCCACCCAGCGCTTCCTGCAGTCGTCCCGGGAGGCTGGGCTGATGCTGAAGAGCCTTGGCGAACCGCTGCCGGAACTGCTCGAGCTCAGCCTGCGTCCCGACCTGCTGGCCGCCCACCGGGCCATCGAAGTGGGCGACAGCCTGAAGACGCTGCCGGGAGTGGGGGACGTGGTGGTGGACCAGGAGCGCCTGGCCAGCCTCCAGCGCTCCGCCCGCCTGGCGCGTTCGGCCCTGGCCTCCCTGGGGATCCTGCTGCTGGTGGCCGCCGGTTTCTCCACCGGCAACGTCATCCGCATGAGCGTCCTGGCCCGGGAGGAGGAGATCATCATCATGCGCCTGGTGGGCGCCACCGAAGGCTTCATCCGCACCCCGCTGGTGGCGGAGGGTGCGGCCCTGGGCGTGGGCGCAAGCATCCTGGCCATCCTGGCCCTGCTGGCCCTGTGGCTGCCCCTGGACCGCGGGGTCGGCAACCTCTCGCCCCTGCTGGTGGAACTGGCCCGGACCGGGTTCTTCTCCCTCAAGAACATGGCCATCCTGGTCGGCGTCGGCATGTGCACCGGCGCCCTGGGCGCCCTGTGGGGCTTCTGGAACACCCAGCGCACCCTGCGCCAGATGGAAGCGCTGCTGCAGGAGCGCGGCGCCTGACGGGGGCTCCGCCAGGTTGCAGGCCCGTGTCCCGATCCGGCGCCAGGGGCGAATACGTGTCATCGCGAACATCTGTTCGCTCAGTATGGGTGTGGGTAAAATGCCCCGATCCGGGAATCCTAGCGGACCTTGGACGCTGGGTTGTGGATGGTTTCCTTCCTGCGCAGCTTCATGTTGTTGCTGTCGATGATGCAGCGCCAGCCATGGCTGCTTCTGGGCATATGCACCAGCACTTCGATGCCGCCCAGGCCGTCGGAGGAATAAGTGCCGCCCAGGGACACCCAGCGGGCGGCCACCGCCTCTCCACCGGTTTCCACCTCGGCCACTCCCTTAGCCTCCTCAAGCTTCCGCTGGCGCGCGTCCTGTTCATGCCCGCCGGCGCTGATCAAGGTGATGGGAGCGCTTGGTATGGTGGCGCCCCCAGGGAGGCCCAAGTTAAGGCAAGTCCAATATATCAAATATTTAATTTTCAAAATGAACTCCGCTGCCCATAGAACTGGCGCATTAGCATAATCCATGGACCGTAGCGGCTCAATGGCCTGTCGAATTATTATTAATGTTAATTAAATTTCTTTGGGTTCGGCTTTCTCCCGGCAAAATCCAAGCTCCAGGGTCTCGCCTTGCGCCTATTAGGCGACCGCTCCTGATTCATTCCAAAGACGAGCTTCGCCATGCTACAAAATCTCCACGAGATCATTCGCAATTCCGTCGCAGTATGACAATCCTGTTGGTATTCGTTCCACCAGTGTTATTCCGAACACCCCAACAGTTCGCAGTTTTGGTGAATTCTTGTTGGTTCACCATCACAAATTGTCGATCAAAGGGCAGTCCGTTGGCAGCCTCCCAGACAAGCCTCTCAAGCAGCACGCGACCCTTTCGGACTTCGCCAACCTCGAAAGCGACATGCCCTCCCGGGCGCACCACCCTGGCCAGTTCTGCCAGCGTATCCCTCACCATCTCCTGCCATCCGGCTTCCGTTCGATAGTGGGCGATCGCGACTTGCGCAGTGTCGATCCCCGCGAACCAGCAGCGAAGCCAATTGTCATCCGCATATTGAACAATATCGAGAAAGGGTGGTGAAGTAACCACAAGGGCCACCGACCCTGAAGGTATTTCCGGGGTATTGCTGGCGCTGGAAGTGGAAAGGATGAAATCCGGCACAGATGGCGGTGGGCCATCTGCCAGGAGGCTTCGCGTCTTTTTCAAAATTATTTTCGGCACATCCCGATCGGGAGGCGCCTGTTGCCGTTTCTCATTGATTTTACGCTGAGCTTGAACCGAAACGGCCTGGTTGGGTGGAAGGGTATAGACGGAGAAGAAACCAGGGGAATGCCCAGTAAGCCGATTGAGTGCAACCATTCTGATCCAATCAACTTCAGGATCCAGCAAGGTATTTTTGGGCATTTTCCGGAATAGCCAATCGCGCAATGCGGAAATCTGGCGCAAGGTATGTTCACTAAAGAAGGCCAATAAATCCGGCTGTTCAATGGGGCCGGAGTCCCAGTCAATCTCATCCAGGGTGCGAGCGACGACAGCGAGTGAGATGGGGCGGAGCCGCGGACGTGTGAGAAGAACGCTCAGGGGATTGATGTCATTCCCGGCTGGTCGCCGTCCCATCAACGCGGCTTCGACGGGTGTCGTGCCACGTCCCATGAACGGGTCGTAAACGCGCTCACCGGGGGCGCAAAGACGCTGGATGAAGAAGCCTGGAAGCTGGGCCTTGAAGCAAGCCCTGTAGCTGATTTCGTGAATCGAGTGGGCCTGTCGTTGACTCGAGGTCCAGAACTCGTTCACCAAATAGGGGATTCCCCCTTCCACCTGTTCAATGGTGCGCTGGCCGAACGCCTCGAACCCTTTAACGAAATCAACGAAAGGCAGGTCGTTCGGCTGATCGCTGAAAGGCTTGCCACTTGCTTCTATTTTTTGGGAGCGCAAGGGAGCGAATAGGGGAAGGTCATCAAAGGATTCAAGCATGGGCAAGCATACCCTTGCTGCCTCCCAGGCAGGGAGTGACCAACCCCTTCATCCTCGGCCGGAATGCAGATCAGGGACCCCCCAGCAACCGGGAGGCGGCCTCCAGGGCGGCGGGAGTGCCGCACAGGGCCAGCGTGTCTTCGGCCTGGAGCTCCAGGTCGGGGGTGAGGGTGGCGGGGCGGTCCTGGCGCATGAGGCCCAGGACGGTGGCGCCGGTGAGGGCCTCCAGGGGCAGCTCGGCCAATGGACGGCCCAGGTAGGGACATTGGCGGCCCAGGCGCAGGGACAGCAGGCCTGGGGGCTCCCCCGGGCCGGGCGGGCCCTTGGCCTGGGCCCAGGGCGCCTGCACCCGGTCCAGCAGCCATTCGGAACCCACCGCCCGGTCCGACGGGACCCTGCGGGAGTGCACCCAGAGCAGGCCCAGCAGCCCGGCCACCCCGGCCAGGAAGGTCAGCAGCATGGGGCCCTGGGGCAGGAACGGCTGGAGCAGGGCCAGGGACGGCGCCCCCACCAGGAGCACCAGGGCCAGGCTGAGGGCCGCCAGCAGGTGGCGGCGTCCCGCCACCGGAACCGGCGCGCGCCCGGTGGACGGGGCCAGGAGCCGCTCGGCGATCTCGATGGCGCGGCCGCACAGCGCCCGCGCCAGGACCAGCACCGCGGCCGCCTGGCCGGCCAGGAGGGCCGCGGCCGTCCTGGGGGTCCGGGCCCAGGCCAGGTGGTGCCTCAGCAGCCCGGCGCCGATGATGACGGCGTTGATCAGGGCCGCGTCCAGCACCAGGAAGACGAAGGCCCGGCGCATGGGGGCAGGGCCCCGGCCCAGGGCGGACCGCCCCAGCCTGGCCGCCCAGGTCTGGTAGGCCTTGAGGTACCAGTTGATCCGGGCCGGGAGACGGCGCTCCATCGCGGCCGCCAGGGCATCCCCGCGCCGGAACAGGGGCGGGCCCAGGAGGGCCATGAGCAGGCAGGCCCCCACCGGCACCGCCATGAAATCCGGGCGCAGGAACCCGGCCTTGATGCCGATGGCCACCAGCACGAACGAGAACTCCCCCGGCTGCGCCAGGGCCATGCCGGTGCGGAAACCCATCCGCAGCGGCAGCCCGGCCAGGGCTCCGCCCAGGGCGGCGCCCAGGGTGTCCCCCAGCAGGACCACGGCGGTGAAGGCCAGGATGGCCGCGGCCTGGGTGGCCAGGGCGCGGGGTTCCACCAGCATTCCCACCGCCACGAAGAAGATGGCGCCGAAGAGATCGCGCAGGGGCAGCACCAGGTGCTCGATCTTGGGCACCCTGCCGCTGGCCGCGGCCAGCATGCCGGCCAGGAAGGCCCCCAGGGCCAGCGAGCAGCCGGCCTTGGCCGCCAGCACCGCCGCGGTGAAGCACAGCCCCACCACCGCCACCAGGAGGGTCTCGTCCCGGCCCCGGTCCGCCGCCCAGCGCAGCAGGCGCGGCGCCGCCAGCCCGCCCACCCCCAGCAGCCCGACCAGCAGCAGGGCCATCCGCACCAGGGCGCCGCCCAGTCCCTGGGCGCCGAAGCCGCCCGCGACGGAGGTGGCGTCCAGCCCGGCCAGGAGCAGGATGGCGAACAGGTCCTGGAGCACCAGCACCGACAGCACCCGGTCCCGCAAGTGTCCGCGGGCCCCGTGCTCCTCGAACCGCTTGGCGATGATCATGGTGCTGGAGATGGCCAGGGCCGCGCCCAGGAACCAGCACTCCAGGAAGCTCCAGCCCAGGGCCCGGCCGGCCAGGAACCCGAGCCAGGTGGCACAGCCCAGCTGGAACAGGCCCAGGGCCGTGGCCGACGGCCCCTTCTCCAGCAGCTTGCGGAAATCGAACTCCAGCCCCACCGAGAACATGAGCAGCACCACCCCCAGCTCGGCCAGGGTCTGGACATTCTCCACATCGGCCACCAGCGGGATCGGCAGGTGGGGCCCCACGATCAGCCCGGCCAGCATGTAGCCCAGCACCGCCGGCTGTCTCAGCCGCCGGAACAGCAGCGTCGTCACCGCCGCCACGCCGAGGACGGTGGCCAGGTCGACGATGAGGCGGGGAAGATGGGTCTCCACCCCAAGAATGTACTATTTATTTATTTGGAGTTCCCGGTATACACTGTAAATTCAAACATTCCCGGTAATGACAAAATGAGCAGTACATAAACTCACCATCCGGTCGGCACAAAACAGCTGGCATTCCAGGATGCCGCTGCGCTGGGTGGCTCGGATCACGGCGGCTTCAACGATGACCCGGCCCTCCGCGGGCTCCAGGTAGCGGATGTGCAGGTCCGAGGTGGCGAAGGGCATCCGGCCGTCAAAATAAGTGCTCAGGGCGAGGGCGCAGGCGATGTCCGCCAGGGTGGCCAGGACGCCGCCGTTCACCACCCCGTGGGGGCCGTTCACGGTGGCCGCGCCGGGTTCCAGGGCCAGGGTGGCCCGGCCGGGCTGCAGTGCCTCGATGGTCAGCCCCCAGTCCCGGGTGAGCTGGAACGCCTGGAAACGCTCCCGCGCCCGCTGCAGCAGATCCGGGGCGATCGGGTGGGGGGCGCGCGTCCTGGCCATGGGACAAGCTTAATGGCTTCGTAGGTTCGGTTCACCCTGGAGTGGAATGGTCATAAATGGCGCAACACCCACCGTTCCGTCAGGGTCACCGGACGGTCCGGCCCATTCTGGCCCAGGACCGGGAAAAGCCATTGACGAGAATGGTCTTATGGATGCATATTGAAACGGAGAAATGGCCTGATTGATCTAAAATGGGACACCGGCTGGTCAGGGCATGATCCTGGGGGCCGGACGCAACCGTCTTCCCAGCCAGGAGGCACCCGGAATGATGCTACGAGACGATGTGCTCGCGTGGATTCGGGCCTATGCGGCCGCCATCGCCGGGCAGAAGGACCAGCTCACCCGGCTGGACGCCGACATCGGCGATGGGGACCACGGCAGCAACATGGACCGGGGCTTCCAGGCGGTGCTGGCCAAGCTGCCGGAGGTGGCGGACAAGGACCTGGGCGCGGTGCTCAAGACCGTGGGCATGACCCTGGTCTCCACTGTGGGCGGCGCCAGCGGACCGCTGTACGGCACCTTCTTCCTGCAGATGGGGGCGGCCGCCAACGGCAGGCTGGAACTGTCCCTGGGCGACTGGAGCGCCGTGGTGCGTGCGGGCGTGGACGGCGTGATCATGCGCGGCAAGGCCGCGCCGGGCGACAAGACCATGGTGGACGCCCTGGTCCCGGCGGCGGCGGCGCTGGAGGCGGCGGCCGCCCGAGGGGCGCGCACCGCTGAGGCCCTGCGCCTCGCCGCCCTGGCGGCGGAGCAGGGCATGGCGGCCACCATTCCCCTGGTGGCGCGCAAGGGCCGGGCCAGCTACCTGGGCGAGCGCAGCGCCGGCCACCAGGATCCCGGGGCCACCTCCGCCCACCTCCTGTTCCGGACGGCGGCCGAGACCTGGGCCGGCCAGGACGGCCAGGCCTGAAATCCGGAGCGGCACGTGGTCGGAATCGTCATCGTCTCCCACAGCGCCAGACTGGCGGACGGCGTGCTGGAACTCGCCCGGGAGATGGCCGGCCCAGAGGTGAAGCTGGCTGCGGCGGGCGGCCTGGCGCTGCCGGGCCATCCCCTGGGCACAGACCCGGCGCGGGTGGCCGAGGCGGTCCGCCAGGCCGATTCCCCCGGCGGCGTGCTGGTGCTGATGGATCTGGGCAGCGCGGTGCTCAGCGCCGAGATGGCCCTGGACCTGCTTCCCCCGGACCTTCGCGCCCGGGTGGCCCTGTGTCCCGCGCCGCTGGTGGAGGGCGCCGTGGCCGCGGCCGTGCAGGCGCGGATGGGCGCTGACCTGGCCCAGGTGCTGGCCGAGGCCCTGGGGGCCCTGGCCGCCAAGGCCCAGCAGCTCCAGGCCCCTCCCGTCGCCGTCCCGGACCACGGGGCTCCGGCGCCGCAGGGCACGCCCCTGGCGCTGCAGGTGACGGTGGCCAACCGCCTGGGACTGCACGCGCGGCCCGCGGCGCGGCTGGTGCAGACGGCGGGGCGGTTCCCCGGCGCCCGCGTCCAGGTGCGCAACCTGAGCGCCGGGCGGGGCCCGGTGGACGCCAAGAGCATCAACGCCGTGGCCACGCTGGGCCTGTCCAGGGGGCAGACCATGGCGGTGGAGGCCTGGGGGCCCGAGGCCGGTGCCGCCCTGGAGGCCCTGCGCGTCTTGGCCGAGGACCGGTTCGGCGACGGCCCGGATGCGGCGGAGGAGCTGGTCCGGCCGGGGCAGGATGGGCCGCCGCCGGCAGCATCGCCCGGGGACGCTGGGCCCCGGTCGGAGCTGTCCGGGCTCAGCGCATCCCCGGGCCTGGCCCTGGGTCCCGCGCGCCATCTCCGGTCCCCGGTCGCCGACCTCCCCC
>Ga0326728_10015660_pt1 | contig 15707 bp, 10 predicted proteins | sample MB3enrmetagenome_FD_207602 | JGI IMG/M metagenome (GOLD analysis project Ga0326728, IMG submission 207602) | Lab enriched peat soil microbial communities from McLean, Ithaca, NY, United States - MB31MN | ecosystem: Environmental > Terrestrial > Soil > Wetlands > Peat | place: USA: New York...
CCAGCAGCGCCCACAGGCCACTAAACGCGCTCCAGATCATTCCCATGACGATGTGGCCCCAAACGATGCGAAAGGCGATCCATCCGATACTGAGATAGATGGACTGGAAGGCATGGAAGCGCACGAACTTATCATTCTTGTAGGGCTCGATCACCAGAAAGATGATTCCGGTGATAAAACCCAAGATGTAAGTGAGTAGTCCCGCCACGTTGGAGGACATTGCCGTCCCCCCTGCGGCCGGCGCTGCCGGACCACCCGCGGCTGAACCAGGGGTACCGCACGATGCACAGAAACTTGTTCCTTCGGCCAACTGAACTCCACATTTTGCACAGAATGCCATTTGTTCGTTTCCTCCTTTTGAAATGCTACGAGCCCGCCCTAGCTTGCCGATGCTCGCAGACGTCACGCAAAGTGATTGGTGCACCGGGCAGGAATTGTACCACGCCATATAAATCGGGATTGATCTCGTAGGCGGCGCGATATTCCTGCAAGGTTTCGTCCCATTTGCTTTTGGCGGAACTCCGCCTCGCCCAGGTACATGTGCCCTTCGATCGAGTACGAATCCGCGGCCAGCAGCCTGCGCGAGGAGTCTCCTACCAGTCCTTGACATTGAGCTTGCGAAAGCAATCAAACTCGGGCAAACCCACTCCCCGGCAGAACCTCGAATACTGCATGGGGAGGTCGGCATCGGGCCGGAAGAGCGTTTGCAGAAGAATGAACCGGTGATACGTAGTGTCTGCCGGAATGTACATGGGACAGGCCCTCACCGGGGCGCCACTCAAGCCCGGCGGCGATCCGCTCTGGTGATCGCTCAACCCGCAGGCATGGCCTACCTCGTGGATCGCGATCAGGGTGATTAACTGGCGAGCCAACGCCTCCCGGCTGGCCGGATCCCGCAATTTGTCGAGGGCGCGTTGCGCCAGCCAGGGAGGGAAACCCGCCCCCGCGAGTTCCTGGCCTTGTGGCGACGTTGGCTGTGCCAGTGCGAGTCCCAGCCATAGGTACAAGTCCTCGATCTTGGCGCGAATTCGCGCCGGAAACACCTTGCAGGAATCGGCATCCTTCGGGGAGCGGCACTGGCCGCACGGAGTTTTGCCCATGCTCTGGTTCTTCCCCCCCGGATCGTCCGGATCGCTGATGCCGGGCATACTCACCACGCGCACGGCGTATTTCGGGTGGCCGCTGTCCGAGTTAAAATTGACCACGCGCGATGCTTCCGCGTCCCCCCCGCCCGCGATCAGGCTCTCGTCCAGCATGTGGGCGACGATGCCGCTCGCTTGCTCCCAGATCGCGCTATCGAAAATTCCAGCCGGGTCGATCACAAGGAGTTCCTTACGCTTCGGATCGAAGCGGCGGAACACCTTGTCGCCGTTCTCGACGACCACGAAGCCGCGGTATTCGTCAAAGTAGGTAAGGCCGTCCCCGGTTCGGTCCTGTCCGGGCACCTGGTCTTCGTCGGCATCCTGGGTACCGTGAACGTTCATCTGCCGCTCCCACGCGTCCGCAACGTGGTTCCCGTCGTCATCGCGGGGAATCGTCAGAACATAGGTGTTGGTGGGTTTGTAAATGGCCTCGAGTTGGAGGGCGGGAGCACTGGCCTTCAGCTTGCCGTAAGCACCCGTGTCGGTCGCCTCAATGAGCACGGCGGCCACGGACACCTCATCGGAAGTGTGGGCGGTGTATTTGCCGTCCACCACGATGCCAGCCGGCTGCTCGTCCGCGAAGCGCAGATCGTCCTTGAGGCTGGCGTCACGCGGGTAGTTACCACACTGGCCCGGGTGCTTGCTTACCTCGTCCAGCACGAAGTAGATGCGGCCTTTGCGCGCTTTGCCGTCCGGCTTTTTGGGCTGGATCCGGCCGATGATCTGCAGCGGCGCTGCCGGCTCCATCCGCACGCCCGGCGTGTCCTCCGCCTTGGGCGCCGGGATCCAGGAATCGTAGGAGGAAGACGGCTCGAAGACCATCTCGTCCTCGGGAAGCTCGGTATCGCCGCCGCTCACGGAATAATCCACCTCGCGAGACAGCACCCTCCCCTTAAGTTCAGTGTCCGTCACGCTGGCGTGCCCCTGTACCGCGATACTCGTCGAGTTCGGCTCGAAGCGGGAGCCGAGTTGCCGCTCGAAGGGCGAGGGCTCCGGCAAATGCGACGATCCGTCGAAGTCGTGTGACCACCCGCCAAGGACCCCGAGGGGGTGGCTGGCCTTCGCAAAACCGCAAGGATTGTTGGGAACACTCACCGCCACCGAGCGCCCAGTGAAACTGACCACCACGCCCGTTATTGGCCGCGACTGAAGCATTCTCAACGAATCTTGGTCGACTTGGTAGGTCCACGACTCCGATGGGACCGGGGGCGGATTCTTGGTCGCTCCACGTCCCTCAAGCGATATATTCGCCTGGTGCGATACCAGTTGCAAATCCGCTCGACCCTCGCCATCGTCGTATCGCGTGATCCGATAGACGTTGCTCTCCTCGAATGTGGCAGAAAGACTGTCGTGTAGAAAGTCATCAGCGCTAAATGAGGCTTCGCACACCTCGTGAATCGTCACCCTGAGTTGCGGCTGACTTTGTCCGCTGCCGCCTGGCGCACTCGCATTGATGGGCGCGAAAAGCCCTACGAGCGCGAAGATGACGAGCAATCGCTTAATCATGTCTACCCGGATTTCCATTTTCGCCCCCTGAGCCATAGCTGCATACACACCACCAGCTCGTCTCATTCACGCAAAACTGCGTCCTACATTTCCCTTTGGAGGCGTTGCCCGCCTTCGGACTCCCCCCGGCGGTGCGGGGCATTGACCCCTGTCCCCTTGTCGTCGTCGCAGAAGATGGTGCCCGCAAGTTCCATCGGGGGATACTTGGCGCCTCGTTGCAAAGAGCCGTCGGGGTCTTCCCATTGGACGCGCCCCTTGGAGGTCTCATAGAAACTCTCTTGGTGGTAGCGCATGATGCATTCTTCCACGCCGCTTTCCTGGCCTCCTTGGACGGCCACACCGCGGAGGGAGCCATCGGCGTTTCGGTCCCATACACCCCAGGTTCCATCCGGCTGCAAGTATCTCCATCTGGAGATCCTGTAATCGCGGGTGGCGCCGACATCCCGCCTTGCGGGACCGTTAAGAAGCCAGGACAGGCCACGGATAGGAGGCGGTGACAAGCCGGCTAGTGCGTATGGGACTGGTTCTCGAGCACCTGGTTAATGCGGTAATTCAGGTACGTGGGAGGCTCGAGATTGTTCGGATGCTGCACGAAGAACTGCGCGCGCGCGGTCACGAATTCGCGGAGCGCGTCATCCCACTTTTCTTCGCCGAGTTTTGCCTCGCCCAAGTACATATGTCCGAGAATGGAGTTGGAGTCGCGCTCCACGAGCTTGCGCCCGTACATTTCGAGGGCGCCATAGTCGGCAGCGAGCAGCGCGAAGCGGGCTTGCTGTCTATCAAGCGACAGCTCCTGTTCGGGGGTAAGTTCTCCGGAGGGCGCCGACACGGTCAGCTTCACCGGATCGGAGCAGGCCCGCCCGTGCCACGAACCCGTGGCGCCAAGGCAAGCGACGATGGAGTGGGTCCCCGGCGCGATCTCCGCCGAGGCGTTGCCGAAGTTGGCCTGGGCGGTTCTTATCGTATCAAGCTCAATCGTGCTGTCCTGGTCACCCAGTGGTTTGAGTGCGAGGGGTAACGGCTTCTCGCCCCCTTGGTCGTCGCGGACAAGGAACTGCACCGCATCCGTCCACGGGTGTGAAGCGTCGCCGAGAGTGATGGTCGAAGGGGCTGTTCTCTTCTGGTAATCGGCCGTGGCGCGCTGCAACTCCTCGGGCGGAGCCTTCCCCTGCGCCACGTCAAACGTCAGGTGTGTAATCTTCCCGGCAAGCACCCGCGTGCCGCCAAGGTCATTCATGGCGGCGGCATTGGCAACATTGACCGAGAACCACACCGCGGTCCCCGCGAAAACAGTCGCTTCCTGTTCCTCATTCACCCGCAAGCCGAGGGAGGGCTCGATCGGACGGGGCGCATCTTCATCCATCATCATGGCGCGCAGCGGCGGCATGTTGCCGCGAGTGGGTGAACGGTGCGTCCGCCGCGCGTGCCAAACCGTCAGCACCACAGCGGCGATCAGGACCAACACGAGAATTGTAACAGTGCGCTTTTTCATGGGATTAATGTCGAGAATTATTCAGGCAAAACTTGCGCGCGCATTCGCCGCGGCCCTCCATCGCATTTCCCGCTTTGTTATTGGGGTTTGAAGGATCGTTGACCCCCGTTCCCTTCGGGCTGGTACACATCTTCATGCCGGGGGGATCCGTGCTGTATTCGAAGCCGAAGACGGTCTTGCCTTTGTGCTGCCACTTACAGTTGCCATGGGGATTCTCATAGAAATTCGCCGAGTCGTAGCGCATGAGGCATTGGTCATCCCCGCTGAACGCGCCGCCCTGCACCGCCACGGGCCAACAGCCCTCGCCCTTTATGCCGGGTCCGGTGATCTTCTGGGTTTTTTTGTCCTTCGGCCATATGTTGCAGGGGTAGTTCCTGAAGGTGTCGTCGGGCTGCCGGCAATTCGCGTCGCCGGCGGCGTAATCCCCTTCACCGTGGTGGAAGACGTTGGTGGCGTGGCCCAGTTCGTGGGCGATCGTGGATTGCAGCTCCGCCGCTGCCATTTTCCCGTACCCGCGAGCGATCAAGTTGGAATCGATGGTGACCTTCACGATGTCGCGAGGCACGCTCGGGCCTCCTTCGGTGTCACCTACGCCGCCCTCCCCGATCTCTCCAGTCACGAGATAGATGGCATAGACATCGGCATGCGAGCCGTTGGGCGTCACCACATTCTCGTTCCTGACCCCCTCTTCCGTGTTCCGTTCCGTACCGTAGATGAGGTGGGTGGTCACGCCCGTGGCGCTGCCGTAGATGCCCGCCCCGAGCTGATTCATGTCCCAGATGAACAGGTCCTTCAATTGGGGAGAGAGCCGCTCGTGTTTTCCGTGGATGTGGAATCCGCGGTACTCGTCGTAGAGCGCGATAGAATCGCCCTTGTGGTCATCGCCCGGGGGGGTTTCGTCATCGTCCGCGTTGGGGTCGGTATTCTTGAGGTCGAAGAAGTGCTCCCACCAGTCGGCAATGTGGTTTAGATTGTCGTCCTTGGGAATGCTCAGGGTGTCCTGGTCACTGTGGCCTTGGACATGCCCAACCACGCTGCTGCCGTCCTCCAATTCTGCAACCACTTTCAGCTTGGTATACCCGCCCCAGTCGTAGGAGTTCACCGTCACCATGAACTGCGTCAAGTCTTCTTGCTTGGTTACCGCCGACTGGCCCTTATCGTCATCCAGCGTGATCCACGGGTTGTCCTTGTCGATCTTCATGTCGTAATCGTCGGTGGAGCGGGATCGAGGCGGCCAGTTCGAGTCCACTCCCCGTTCCCTGGACGTGTCTGCCAGCGTGATCTTGTATTTCTTCACTTGCACGGGGGGAGCCTTGTCCGGATGGCCCTTGGCGTGGGCCACGATGCCGACGTCAATGAAGTTGCCCAGCGTCTTCTCGTCCTCGTCCGCTTGCGGCATCCACTGCTCGTACTCCTTCGGCGGAACAAGCTCCACTTCGGTGCGCGCTTCCCCATCCTGATGTAGGTCGTAGGTAGCGCGCTCGACATGGCCGTCACTGTTCATCAGCTCCTTGCTGCCGGTCAGCGAGCGGGCATCCTTCGCACAAGGAATCTCCGCCCGCATATCAGCGGGGTGCAGCTCGTCGTGAAGGTCCTTGGTGATATCGAAAGGGTGGTTGTTGTCCACGCCCCAGGAGTGGTCCGTGCCGGGCCAGGGGATCGGCTTGCTCAGTTGCCCGCCGTCGTCCCGTGATCCAACCATACCCGTTTCGAGCCAGCAGTGCCCGCTGTCCGTCCCTCCCTGACCGCGCAGAATGAGCAGCACGACCCCGGTGGTGTTTCCGCTTCCATCGTGCGTGGTTTGGGAGTTCGAGACATCGCGGCCGAGCGGCGTGTTGTGGACGGTCTGGAGGGTGGAGTTCTCGTTGCCGCGCACCTGCACGCGCACGTCGGCGCTCATCCAGGTCATTTCGGTTTGATGTGGCAGACCTTCCACCTGATATTCCGTTATGATGACCATGTCCTGCTTCGCGGTCTCGGTCCCGTAGCCGTAGGGATAACTCTTGTTCTCGTTGGTGTGGACCTGGAATTCAATGCGAATCGTGCCCGACCACGTCACGTTGTCGAGCCCGGTGCCGTCTTTGGCCTGCATCCAGGGAGGACTCAGCCGCGGCGCTGCGAGCGCCATCAGAATGACCACAAAAAGGAACTTCGTGACGATGTGCGACGGACAGCGTGCCTTCATAGCTATCCTCGGTTGCAATGGGAACTGAGGAATGTCCGGGGACGAAAAACGTCCCGGCGTCACTCGAACTCCTCGGAAAAGCTGACCTAAGAATAACGATGAGTCCATGAGAAGTCAACGCCGAAAACCTACGAAAAGCCGCGGGCCTCCAGGGCTGAGGCCCGCGGCGGAAGCAGTGAGACGGAGAAGCGTTACAGGCGCGCCGCCACTTGCTCCGCGATGTACTTGGCGACATCGGCCTTCGGTTTGGGGCCGGTGTAGGCGCCGGCGGTAACGTTCACTCTCGCCTTCCCCTTACGAAAAACGATGCCGTCCATGTAGGTATAGGCGTCGTCCCCAATTCCCGAGACGGACTTCTCCTTGGGGAACGCGGCAAATACGGCTTGCTTGGTGCGATCCCAGTTGGCGGGGTCGAGCGGCTGAATATTCACCCCCATGACGCCGTTATCAGTATTCTTTGCCCCCTCGATCGTGCATGAGTTATCGCGATTATGTGTCATTTGGGCGCCTGGTCCGAATGCCTCCTCAAGATCCTTCGGAGTCAGGAGTGAGCAGGCGGGGGGCAGGGCGCTGGACGTAGAGGCCACGGGGGCAGCCGGGGCCGCAGCACTCTTGGCCGCGTCTGGGGACGTGGAAGGCGTGGACTTGGAGCAGGCGAGAAAACTGCCCGCCCATACTAGAACGAATGCTAGGAACAAAAAACGCAAACGATTCATGGGAATTCTCCCTTTTGGCGCTATGCCTTACTGCTTCACCAGTTCGACGCGGCGGTTTTTGGCGCGGCCGTCCTCGTTGTCGTTCGACGCCACGGGAGCGTAGGGGCCACTGCCGTAGGCCCGCAGCCGGCCGGCGGGAACCGCGTACTTGGTCGTGAGCGCGGCGAGCACCGCCGCGGCGCGCCGGCGCGAAAGGTCCATATTCATGTCGAGCGCGCCCTGGTTGTCGGTGTGCCCGACGACATAGAGTTTCAGACTGGGGTCGCCTTGCAGCAGCTTGGCGATTTCTTTCAGCGTGGCGTCGGACTCTGGCTTGACATCAGCCTTGCCGGTGTCGAAGTAGATCCCGTAAACCGAAGCGTGGCCGGTGCGGTTGATGTCGTTGGCCAGCGACGCGGCGTCCACGGTGATGAGATCCGACTCCATAGGCTTCACTTCGATGACGTAGAGCTCGGCATTGGTTCGGGAATCCGGGCCCTGGTCGTCAATCAGCAAGCTCACATAAACGTCGCCCTCCGGCCGCGCCAGCTTCGCCGAAACGTAATGAATCCCGTGCTGGGGTCCCCAGTAATCGGCGTTATCGCCGCTGTTGGCGTACGCATTTGCAATCGAGCTCCCGCAACCCTGCGGGCCGCAAGTAAAGAGCGTCTCGAACCCGGCCTTCTTGAGCGCTCCTTGATAGTTGCGAAAGACCTCCACCACCGAGCGTCCCTGGGGCGCTAAGTAAACAATGCGGGTGATCTTCCCTTCCAGATGCTGGCTCTTGGTAAATTTATTCTCGTCGACGACCTCGCCCAGCGGAAGGGTGAACTCATCGAACTCCTTGGTGAGATAGCGCGTGATAACCGAGCCGGGATATCGCGAAATCAAGGGATGGTCCTTGCTCCCCTCCACGTCTTGGTCTTGCCCTGCCGCGAAGGGCGCCGATAGGCCTAGCACTAAAGAGGCTACAAAAACTGTGCGAATGAAAGTTGTCATGAACTCCTCCTGGAATGAATGATTGAGCTGGAAGTGGGTAGCAGTGTGAGTCGGCGCTGCGGGACTCTCTCTGGGCCGTCGCAACGGCTTTGGGCGTAGGCGTTTCCAGGGGAAAATCTGCGCCCAGACTTACACTCAGAACAAGAAGAGGAAACACGGGGGCACAACACCGATAGGCGCGCATGGTTTCCCCCCACAGAGGGAGATCAGCCGGAATTTCCGATTTCAACTCTACCTAGGCGGAAGATTATGCGCCGCTCTCCATACCAGGTCAAGGCCTTTGCAGTTTGAAATAGGAAATCCGCCTTGATTTCCATTTGAGGCCACCGTTTGGTCGGAGGGCCACTCCTCCATGCTGGGAGACGGGTAATATCAAAATACCGTTTTAGCGAATCAAACCAAGAGACCCAACACCGTGGCAGAAGAGACTGCTAACGTGCTGTCCTGCCAGCAACGCTTCAAGCAGTTCTCGCGCAATTAAAGATTCGGCCTGAAAAGTCGGCTTAACTGGCCAATCGTGATGCCCGCGCGGGCTTAACTCTCCTGGAATCCAAGGCCTAAGGGCGCATGCACAGATTGGACCAGTTAAGTCGAAAACAACCGGCCAAACTGCTTGGTTTGATTCAACTTAGACGTGCAAGCAGTTTGGACCGGTTATTTTTAGCTTCCCATCAACTGGCCTCGGCTATCCCGCGGGAAGGGATGGAGCAGCTATCCGCCCCAGCATGCTGGCGATCAGCCGCCGGGTCAGAAGACTTTCCGCCAAAAGCAACCAGAAATAGCAGGCAGGTTTCACCAGCCATCCGCCGCTCTTCACCAGCCGCTGCTGCGACTTCCAGCACGCGGGCCAGGTCGCGGTGGGAAGTTACGCGGGAACCTTGGAAATCGACTTTGAGCGAAGCGTTGAAGGAGAGCTGAAAGCACTCATTTTGTATCTCACCCGTTGGGTACTGACCTCCAAAGCCAGTCCCTCTCGTTACCCTCTTCGACCATCATGAAGCGGAAGTTAAGCTGCCCGGCGGCGAGCAAACTTCGCTCCAAGTCCACGAACAGGCGCACATTCTTTTCGGGAGTGAGGCGGCCCATATACCCGGATGCAAAAGGGGCCGCTCCGCCGGCGGCGTCGGCGAGGGGAAAATAATTCGGGATCAACACCGTGCGCCATCAGGCAGGCGGGTTTACCGGTTCGCTCCTGGAGAAGATTGACCATGGTTTCGTTCGGCCATGCCGGAGTTCTTGAACGAAACATGAACGGTCTGGCCCGATGACGATGCTTCCAGTGCATTCTTGATGAGGTTTCCCAACACCCGGGACAGGAGCGTTCTGTCTGAGTAAATCGTTCTGGAACCGGAGAGAACTGGGGGCGGCAGTTCCTTGTTGGCCGCAATCTTCGCTGCCTGGGCTCTTTCGGGCGGCGCAAAATAACTTTGAATGAGCGTCGTGTCCACAGCTATCTCCTTAATGCTCCGAGCAAGCCGCTACGGCTTTGCCGACAGATATCGCACTCTACCTCGAATCATCTACTATTGCCTCGACGGCACGGCCGGGTCCAGACTCGTTGCTTGTCGGCGTCGACGGCGCGGCAGGCCAAAACGACCGGGTATGGGTGTAAATCGCCTGGAACAGTTCTTCCGGCTGAACGGGCTTGGAGACGTAGCCGTCCATGCCCGCAGTGAGGCAGCGCTCGCGGTCGCCTCGCATCGCGTAAGCGGTCATGGCAATGATGGGGGTGTGCCTGCCGGTGGCGTTTTCCCTCTTGCGGATTTCTGCCGTGGCTTCGAATCCATCCATCTCCGGCATTTGAACATCCATCAGGATGACGTCAAAGCTATCCTTCTCCAGGGCCGCCAACGCCTCTCGCCCGCTGCTGACGACGCTTGCCATGTGTCCCCGTCTCTCGATTAGCCGCGCCGCCAACATCTGGTTAACGGCATTGTCCTCGGCTAGCAAAATGCGGAGCTTCCGTTGACCCTCACGGAGGGAGTGGCGCGTAATCAGATCGCGGGTGCCGGGTTTCTCTGCTTTGGTCCCAAGGGCGGTGAGGATGGAGTCAAACAACTCGGACTCCGTGACAGGCTTAGTCAGATATGCGGCTACCCCGAGTTGACGTACGCGGGCCGCGTCACCCCGCTGTCCCGCCGAAGTGAGCATGATAATTGTCGCCCTAGAGGCGCTCGCGTAGTGCCCGATTCGCTCGACTAGTGTGAAGCCGTCCGTTTCCGGCATGTGCGCATCAATTATAAGCAGGTCAAACGGTTGGGCTGATTGATGAGCCCTACCGAGTAGTTCCTCGGCATCAGTGCTGCCTCCGGCCAGGGTCGGAGCTATTCCGCGCCGCCGCAGCAACTCTCCCAGAATGCGCCGATTCGTGGGGTTGTCATCCACCACGAGCGCCCGCAAGCCCGCTAGGTCAACTGCCTGGGCGGCCTTGAGGGGGACCGCATCGCGGGCCACCCGCGTCTGAGCGGTGAAGTGGAAGCGGCTGCCCCGCCCCGGCTCACTCTCCACCCAGATTCGCCCGCCCATCAGCTTCACTAGCCGCGACGAGATTGTCAGCCCCAGGCCCGTCCCTCCAAAGCGCCGCGTCGTCGAGTTGTCAGCCTGCGAAAACGCCTCGAAGATAACGTGTTGTTTTTCCGCCGGTATTCCGATCCCTGTGTCGTATACCAGGAAGTGCAATGTTAGTTGATCTTGCTCCTCAGCATCGACAGCGATTTCGAGCCCGACTTCGCCGCGACCTGTGAATTTGATGGCATTGCCGACGAGATTGATGATCACTTGCCGGAGGCGAGTGGGATCGGCGATGACCTGCTCAGGCACGTCGGGGTGCACATCGCAGGTGAACTCCAGACCCTTCTGGTGGGCGCGCAAGGCCAAGGGCTTCATCGTTAGCGCCAGACTCTCACGCAACCGGAACGAAATCGTGTCGAGATCGAGCTTGCCCGCTTCGATCTTCGAGAAGTCCAGGATATCGTCGATGATGCTCAGCAGAGCGTCCGCGGAAGTCTTAGCCATCCCCAGGTACTCTCGCTGCTCGGGAGTCAATTCGGTGTCCAGTACGAGTTCCGTCGCGCCCAGGATACCGTTCATGGGGGTGCGGATCTCGTGGCTCATGCTGGCGAGAAACTCACTCTTGGCCCGATTCGCTGCCTCCGCGGCCTCCTTGGCCTTGTGCAATTCCAAAACGGCACGATCTCGCTCCGCGTGTGTACGCAGAGCCACGACGCCATAGGCCAAGTTGTTCGCCAGCTCCTCCAACTGTCCAACTTCGCCAGGGTCACACGCATCGGGCTCGCCCGCATAGATTGTGAGTGCCCCAAAGGTTTGGCCATCGGATTTCAAAGGGAGTCCAATCACTGATAAGTAACCTCGCTGGCTTGCTTCGCGGCGCCAGAGGGCGAACGCCGGATCGGTCAGGACGTTTCTAACCAGGCTAGGTTTCCCGGAGCGAATCGCAACCCCGACTGGACCGCGACCCCGCTCAGTGTCTGCCCAAGTAATGCCAATGCTTTCCAAGTACCCCTGTTCGTATCCAAACTGGCCGGCCACACGCACGCTTTTGTCCGCATCGTTCTCGGCGTAACCGACCCAGGCCAAACGGTAGGAGCCTACCTCTACGATCGCCCGGCAAATCTCGCTGAGTAGGTGCGGCTCGTCCGTGGCATGAACCAGGGCTTGGTTGCATCGGTCAAGGGACTGGAGCGCCCGATTACTCCGGGCTAGAGCACGTTCGGCCCGCTTGCGCTCGGTGACGTCGCGAAACCCCAAAACTCTTCCAACGCTCTTACCTTTGACCCGCTGGGGCTCCAAGTGCAGCTCAAAGAGCCGCCCATCGTTGCCTTCGATGACGTTGTCGGATTGCGCTTCCTGGTCTGTGCACTTTTGCCGGACCGTCTCGAGGAAGGCGCTCGGATCCTGGAGTTGGCGCAGGACTAAGTTGAGCGCCGCTTCGTGATCGTGCGACTCCAGGACGTCGACGGGAACCGCAAACATCTCTGCGAACTTTCGATTGTAGACCGTCACCTTCCCGGTCGGGCTCAACACCAAAATACCATCGGCGGTTGACTCCAATGTGGCGCGGAGCGCCTCGGTTCGCTCCTCAACTCGACGCCGCAGGACGCGGACCCAGAGAGTTCCCACTAGAATGATGACCGCGAAGACAATCAGCAAGGAGGATATCCGTGTGAGGGTCCACCAGGAAGGCCTTGCGAGCACGACGATGCTGTCCGGCGAATCAAGAAGAATGTTGAAAGTATCGGGGATGCGATTGCGGTCCACGTTCACGGAACAGATACCGGTCAGCCTCAAACGGCTCCCAATCGGCCTTGACCAATTCTGCCTGGCTTTGCCTTCCTCAATCCTTGCTTCAAATAGTACGTCACCGTCTTGCAGCACGAGCGTATGGTCGTTTTCGCTCTGCCTCACATCGCGGAGAGTCGCATCCAGACGCACCCGCAACGTGTCATAAGCGCCGGATCGAGCGCGCTGGGCGGTTATTTCAAGAGGGGGTGGAATCGGGGCGGACCCCGTTCGCCTGTAGACAGCATAACGAAGCACTGGCGTGTAGTCACCCAAATCGGCGAAGCCCACCACGTCAACTCGGTCGCCGGGCCGGAGTGGTTCCTTGGGCAGACTCGGAATGTAAAGCCCTTGGCGGCCGTCTTGGATGAAGACGCCCCTCCGCCGCTGGAGGGTAACCGTACCCTGCACATGCACCCGGTGCTCGGAGGTTTTCCGAGCCGTGAAGGCCAGAAGGCTGTTGATTGGCCGAACAGGGACGGAGAAGGGATCGACAGGCGGCTGTTCCATAATAGTGAGCTGGCGAGCGGTGGGGACGGCCAGCCATACCCCGGTCAATTGGTAATTTTGATTGAAGAGCGCAGCACACACGCCGGCGAGTCTTACCTTGGAGTCAACCAGGCGGTCGCTGTTCAAGCCCGTAGGATTCATGATAGTGGCCTGGAGGTGTCTGCCCTCAGCGGCCACATCCAGTTTCAGAGTACCGCTGTCAGGCTCGAGGTTTTGCACGATGCCATCGATTTGCACCCACTGGCTGTCCTCGCGGGTCGAAAGCATGTCACCCAGGCTTACGTTGTGAGGTCGTGGCAAGGGCGCCTTACCCAACCTCCGGTATCGAGCCTTTCCGATTTGCGGAGCGAAATCGAGTTCCTCTGTGACGCCTTCAATCTCAAGGAAATCGCCGGGCCGGAAAGAGAGCCCTTTGTTGTTTTCGTTGACATAGATGCCGGCAGTGGCGTCCTGCGCAAAGAAATCCCCAACAGCGAGATCGATATACGTGACGACGGCTCGCAAGCGGACGGGATAGCCACGGTTGGCTTGTTCGGGGGCAAGCTCGCGGACCTGTGCGGCGGTGGTCAAGGTCGGCAACTGGGAAGGTTCCTGGCCCCGACCTAATCTCGAAGAGGTTGGGGCTAGGATCACCATCAGAAGGAGTCCGGCAGTGCACCGTGAACGTGAACCGCCAGCGCGCCGGTCATGAAAGTGAGAGCCCTTCTGCACGATCAACTCGATTGATAAACTAACACGGTCTTCAGATTGACTGCGACCTGCCAACCCTTGAGCCTTGGAGACCCGAGTTGGCAGCGACGGCAGAGCGATCTGCCGCCGAGATGTGGGAAGAAGGCGAAGCCAGAGGAGGAATGCCCAGCCCAGGCGCGTTCCGAGGTAGGGGGGCTAGAGATTGGAGACCTACTGGGCGGCGGCCGAGTTTCCACACCCCACTGTGTTCATGCGCTGGCCAACGACGTTAGCCAAGTACTCAAGAACGGAAATCAGCCTTAAGATTGCCTTCTTTTCGCCGGCTTTAAGTTGGCTTCGCACTGCCAACGAAAGCAACTGCCAGCGGAAATGCAGCGTCAGAAGGAGTTCTTTATTGGAGTAGTGTCGCTTCAGATTGGCACCATTCTTGAGGAGGTACGTCAGTGCGAGGAAGTCGCATTGGAGCATCCTGCACAGCCGGTGATAATCAACCGGCGCGCCGAATTCCTCTAGTGACCTTCGCAAAGACGGGAACTCCAAACCAACCACGCTGGCGATGGACTGGAAGGGTTCCCCCTCAAATTGCCGGCGCAGAATGTTTTGGCAGGTGGTTTGGAAGTAGAAGAAGACCATCGCCATCGAGAGTGTCAGGATAAGCCAAGCGAGAATCATCCCTCGATCCTCATCCCCTCACATCTTTCACGATACTTATAATCTTGGTCAACTCGGAGTGCAATGGTACAAGAGTACCGACCTGCCTAACTATTGACCCTGGTGACCCTTGGTCGGGTATCGACTGAGGACGACTCTCTAGAGGAGGCCCAATTAGGTCGAGACCTGACTCGGGCCCGGGCGTTACCAATGTACTGTTGCATCGTAGACAGGAAACGACATACTTGGAGGCGCAAAAATAGCTCCTTGAAGGGGTGGCCATCTGGGAGGGTGGCTGCCCCTTTATTTTGGTTAAAGTCTGTTGCCGTTCGGTTCGATCTGGCAAACGGTGCAATGACAATGTGGCGGCGGTCCACCCTTCTGAGGCCGCTGCCAAAGATCAACTCACATTCGGGACGCTACCAGACTCCGCCCGTCAACCTCTGGAAGTCGGAGAGAACGCACTGCCCGCAAAGAGAATGGCTGTAGGAGATCGTCGTGCTCAACCAAGGGACTGTCCGGTTGTCCACGTAGCAACTTATCCGCTCGTCTCACTGTAAGTTATTGCCGGTCAGGACGGTCCGCCGCTGCTAACGATTCGGCCTGAAAAGTCGGCTTCCCATCAACTGGCCTCGGCAGGCATGGGGCAAACGGGATTCGGGTGTTGAAGGGCGTTTATCGTTCCTAATCCATCGTTCCAGATTCCACGGCCTTCTGAATCATGACGCCAAGCGCGGGGCACTCTCTTTCGGAGAGGCCGTTACGGGTTCGAGTGATCCGGGGGAGTCGCCCCGCCGACTTCCCCGAACCTCGGGGGACCTGCGATTGAGGGCCAACCGTCCGATTTGTCCACTATGCGATCGACTGATTCAGTCAGCGACCTGCGGCCGCGCTGGCTGTGGGGGATGGGCGCGTCCGGCTCCCTATCCTTTCCCAATGATTAGATGGTTAACGTTTTTCCTGAGCATGAGCTGGAAGTCGCCGATGTGACGTTCGTGGAAAGCTGCTTCACAATAGGCGAGGTAGAAATCCCTCGTCCGAACGATCCGATCATCGAACCCGAGCTGGCGGAGCGATTCGCCCGCGCTATGAAACTGCTCGCGCCAGGCACGCAGTGTATACACGTAGTGGAGTCCGATATCCTCGGCATGAGAGAGCGACAGGTCCGTGACCCGCGCCAAGGATGCGAGAATCCCCAGGAGTGAAGCCAGTTCGGAGCCGGGAAAGACGTACAGCGTGGAATGGGTAGACTCTTTCCGCGAAGCCATGGGCGCATTGACCCGCCAAGAATATGACATCTATTTCGTGGCTCTCAATGGCGGTCAGGACGAGGCCGCCACAATTCTGCGGCAAGCTCCTGCAAGAGGTTGGGCAAAGCCCATCATATTCCTGTCGGAGCACATGAGCCCGGAAGTTCGCTGCCAACTCCTGAGAACCGGAGCCGCTGGTTGCCTGCGTCAAGATCAACTCAATGCGGCCCTTCTCGAGTATGCAATCGAACATGCGCTGGAATTCGTGCGGGCGACGCAATTGCTCCA
>Ga0326728_10015661_pt1 | contig 15706 bp, 15 predicted proteins | sample MB3enrmetagenome_FD_207602 | JGI IMG/M metagenome (GOLD analysis project Ga0326728, IMG submission 207602) | Lab enriched peat soil microbial communities from McLean, Ithaca, NY, United States - MB31MN | ecosystem: Environmental > Terrestrial > Soil > Wetlands > Peat | place: USA: New York...
CGCCTGCTCTCGAACCGCAATGCCGTCGAGGCAGCCAGGGCTGCCGGGGAAAAGCTCGGGTTTGAAAGCGAGATTGATCGCAACCCATGGGACGCGGACTATCAACAAGTGGCCCAGTCGAACCTCCTTTCGCTCAAAGCGCTGGCCGAAGCGCACGAGGGACAGCCGGTTTGCCTCATTGCGGGCGGTGAAGTTATTTGCCCCGTCACCGGGCCTGGAGTGGGTGGAAGGAACCAAGCTTACGTGCTTTACGCCGCCCAATCCATTGCCGGACAGCCCCGGGTGGTTTTGAGTGCCGGCACGGACGGGCGCGACGGCAACAGCCCAACCAGCGGCGCCGTCGCGGATGGACAGACGATTTCTCGCGCCACAGCACTGGGGATGGACCCCGCGCGCTACCTCGCGGAAAGCGACTCCTACTCGTTTTTCCGGACACTCGGAGATACGGTCGACATCGGCTATATGGAAAACAACCTGCGCGATGTGCGGGTCTGGCTGGACTTCGGAACTAGGGACTAGGTAAGAACAGGTACCAGGTGCCAGGTTTCGGGTGTCAGGAAACCAGGCGCCTAGCCAATAAGAAGCGGGTGAACACCCCTCTCCCCCTTGGGGGAGAGGGTGGCCTGCGGCGGCGCTTTCACCAGAGGGCACGGGCCGGGTGGGGGGGGCTCAAGTCCCGCCTACCTCTCCAACCCCGCGCGGATGAATGCATGGCTTCCAACAACATCTCCGGAAAGGTTGCGTTGGTGACTGGGGCCAGCCGCGGCATCGGCCGGGCCATTGCCGTGGCGCTTGGCGAGGCAGGCGTTGACGTGGCCGTCAACTACCTCCATCAAGAAAGCGCTGCCCAGGAAACCTGCGAGCGGGTCCGAGCCTACGGGCGGCGCGCCGTGGCCGCCCGGGCAGACGTCTCCCGAGCGGAGGAGGTCAAGGAGTTAGTGAGAACCGTTGAAGAAAAGCTGGGGTTGGCAGAGATCCTGGTGAACAATTCCGGAATCACGCGCCCTCAGCCGCTCGACGAGATCACGGAAAAAGATTGGGACGAACTCCTCGACACTAACCTGAAATCCGTGTTTCTGGTGACACAACAAGTCCTCCCCGGCATGCGCGCTCGTCATTGGGGACGGATCATCAACCTTTCCTCCGTGGCCGCGCAAACAGGCGGAGTGGTAGGCCCGCACTATGCGGCGTCCAAGGCGGGCATTCTGGGCCTCACTCACTCCTATGCGGCACTCCTCTCAAAAGAGGGCATTACGGTGAATGCCATCGCGCCCGCCCTCATCTATACAGAAATGGTGGCTGTTAATCCTAAGGCCCGCGCGGATCTCATTCCGGTGGGGCGGTTCGGCGCCGTCGAGGAAGTGGCCGAGGCAGCGGTAATGCTGGCCCGCAACGGTTACATTACCGGACAGACCATTAATGTGAATGGCGGATGGTACTTTAGCTAGGGACTGGGGAATTCTGAATGGTGAATAGTGAATGGTGAATTGGGCGGTTCCAACTGGGGGCTCGGGAAAAACGAAGAAGGCAATAATTGGATAATTCACTATTCACCATTTACTATTCGCGACTCTGAATGGACATCGGGAGGGAAAGATGGCGCATTCGATTGGTTTCATCGGGCTCGGAATCATGGGCCAGCCCATGGCCCTGAACTTGGTCAAGGCAGGACACAAGCTTACGGTCTATAACCGGACCGCCGGGAAAACAGAGGCCCTGAAGCAGGCTGGCGCCCAAGTTGCTTCGACTCCGGCGGCGACAGCCAAGGACGCTGAATTCGTCGTCATAATCGTGACGGATAGCGCGGCGGTGGAAGAGGTTGTACTTGGCAAAGACGGCATCCTCGGAACCGTCGCTTCCGGCGCCATCGTCATCGATTCGAGCACCATCAGCCCTGCTGTCAGTCGCAAGATGGCTTGCCACGTCGCTGGAAAAGGCGCCAGTTGGCTGGATGCCGCCGTGACCGGCAGCAAACACGGCGCGGAGAAAGGCGACCTGACCTTTATGGTCGGCGGCGACCGCCAAACATTTGAACGCGCCTTGCCTATCCTCCAGGTGCTGGGAAAGAAGCACATCTATTGTGGCCAAAGTGGCTTAGGGCTCTCCGCCAAATTGGCCCAGAACACCATCCAGGCCACCTTGCTCGAAATCTTTTGCGAGGGCCTGGTTCTGGCCGTCAAGGCGGGCGTGGCGCCGGAGACGATGCAGGAGATCCTTCAGTCCAGCTTGGCCCGCGCGGGACTTACTGACTTCAAGGCCCCATTCATTTTTAGGGGCGATTTTACTCCCTACTTTCCGCTCAAGCTGATGCACAAGGACCTCGAACTAGCCATGGAAGCCGGGTTTGCGCACAGCGTGCCCATGCCCACCCTGGCAGCGGTGAAAGAGGTGTACGGCGCTTGTAAGGCCCAGGGAAAAGGCGACCTTGACTATGCCGCCGTCGTCACTTTCCTGGAAGAATTAGCCGGCGTGAAAGTGCGCTCGCGTTAGGAGCTAATCTATACAGGGTCGGCTCGCCGTCCCGATGGAACAAGGTTAGACCGAGACAATAATACCAGCGTAGCCAACCACAGCATTACGGTCTCCGGTGGTATCTGCAGAAGTGGCGTACTTGATGAGTTGTGCGTGCTGGCCGCCAAGATCTTTGGCCGCCGTTAGCATGGCGATGGCAGGGCCGTACCCGCACATTGAGATGTCGTCACGGCGCAGCACCTCGTAGAGGCCGGGGGGGTCGAGGGCCAGGATCTTTTCAATCGCCTTGTGGTCCTTCTGGCGGGTTAAGCCGTCCGCTTCATAGTGGTTCATATCGCTGGAAGCGACGATCATGACGGTGCCGGCGGTGGGCTTCACGGCCTGGGCGATGCTGTGGCCGAGAGTTTCCAGCCCGGAGTACCCGCCCACCCCGATGGCGATGGGAACGAAACTGAACTCTCCCACGCTGCGCTGAAGGAAGGGAAGTTGGACCTCGAGGGAGTGCTCGTCTTCGTGCGCCTCGGCGTCTTCCATGAGTAAGTGGCAGGCGTGGCGCAACAGGCGCGCCAGGGCGGAATCAACCGGAACCCTTCCCAAAGGAGTCAACCACTCGCCGCTGGACATGATGGCCAGGGGCGCGCCGCGGCCCGTATGGTTAGGGCAGAGGATGATGTAGGTGGAGCGCTTGGGCAGCTTGCCGAAGACTGCTCCGGCCACGTGCCCCGAATACATATAGCCTGCGTGAGGCACCACACATCCCAGCGCATCTTGGACCTTCTCCGGTTCGTCACCCAGGAATTGGTCGAGCTGACGCCCTAGCGAATCCGGGCGGCCAGGGTAAAATCGCCCCGCAACCGAAGGCGGGCGTAGGGCAGGGGAAGACATGACTGAATCCTATTCCCGGATTTCTAGGGATGTCAAGCGGGATGCGGGTTAGGAGTCCTCTTTTTCCACGCTGATTCTGAGAGCCCTCAGAAATTGAGCATCTTGCGTCGTCAGCCGGAAAACGGGTTCCTGGCGAAGGTCGGCGTTGAGCTTTTGGCGATGGATGAGATTGGCCTCGCCCCTCTTGTTGAATCCAATGGTCACTTCCAGGACGAGGAAGAGATCGTATCCGGAGGCACGAATACGCCCCAGGACATCTGAAATGGCATCTGATTCGGACAGGGACTCGTTGATCGCGTCGCCCAGCTCTTTGATCAGACGTTTGAAGTTATCGTCCAGCTCCAAGAGTCACCCTGCCTCCCAACGCCCCCATTGTATGATTCACCTCAGGCTGCTGTCAAGGTGCGGTGACCGGGTCGTAAAGGGTGGTAATGTGGTGGATGTTTGCCATTTGGCGACCGCAGTGGGTAGGGCATGGGGAAGCCGGCACTATTTGACTACGCTCTTTATTCACTTTAGGATAGCCAATGTATGACTTGTGCGGCCGTGGGAGGTTGCAAGGCACCGGATTGAGCAAACTGGGATACCTATTCACGCAGGTTTTTCGGAATGCGCAGCGCCTCTTCCACATGCTCGTGGGATTGGCGTTTCTGGTGCTCGCAGCCGCCGGGGCGATCGTTTCCTTTTCGGAGTGGCAAACCTACCTCAAATCACCCTCGGTGGGTTTGGTCGGTCTTATTCTGTACGCAAGCTTCACGGTCTTTTTGTTTGTTCTCTGCCTTTACTCCTTTGCTAAGGCCCGGAACATCCGCTAGCCGGGCATCCGAAAATCGAAATTCGAAACACGAAATTCGAAAACCGAGACTTGAAAATCCGAGCCCGAACTTCGATGATCAAATCTCGGAGTTGGGCCCTGGCTGGCGAGTTTGCATTCTCAAGTTTCCAGTTTCGAATTTGGAGTTTCGGTTCTCGAATTTCGAGGCGGAGCCATTATGAGTTCCAACCAAGATGAAGAACAGAAAGGTAAGTGGAAGACGGCTTCCGGCCTGGTCCTGAAGAGCACTTACACGCCCGCGGACCTCGCCCATTGGGACTATGAACGCGAAGCGGGCTACCCGGGCCAGTACCCTTACACGCGTGGAATCCATCCCAGCCTTTACCGCGGCCGGCTCTGGACCATGCGCCAGTACGCGGGCTTTGGGACGGCAGCGGAGTCCAACGCGCGGTTCCGTTACCTCTTGGAGCGGGGACAGACGGGCCTTTCGGTGGCTTTCGACCTTCCCACCCAAATTGGTTTGGATTCGGACCATCCGCTTTCGCGCGGCGAAGTGGGCCGCGTGGGCGTGGCCATTGATTCACTGGACGACATGGAAGCTCTTTTTCAGGGCATCCCGCTGGAACGTGTCTCCACTTCCATGACGATTAACGCCACCGCGGCCATCCTGCTGGCGCTCTACCTCGCGGTGGCGGAAAAGCAGGGAGTGGATCTGCGCAAGCTTTCTGGAACTGTCCAAAACGACATCCTGAAGGAATACATCGCGCGCGGGACGTACATCTATCCCCTCGGGCCCGCCATGCGGATTGTGACGGATATTTTCGCCTTCTGCCATGATTGCGCTCCGGAATGGAATACCATCTCCATCAGTGGTTATCACATGCGGGAGGCAGGCTCGACGGCGGTCCAGGAAGTGGCTTTCACACTGGCCAATGCCGTCGCCTACGTTGAGGCAGCCGTCGGGGGCGGGCTGGCAGTGGATGACATTGCACCCCGCCTTTCTTTCTTCCTGAATGCGCACAACGATTTGTTGGAAGAGGTGGCAAAGTTTCGCGCCGCGCGCCGCCTCTGGGCGCGCCTTATGCGTGAGCGCTTCAAGGCCCAAAATCCTCGCTCGTGGATATTCCGCTTCCACACCCAAACCGCGGGCTCCACGCTGACCGCACAGCAGCCGGACGTGAACATCGTGCGCGTAACGCTTCAGGCGCTGGCGGCGGTACTAGGAGGGACGCAGTCCCTTCATACCAACGCCCGCGATGAGGCCCTGGCCTTGCCGACGGAGACTTCGGCGCTCGTCGCCCTGCGCACCCAGCAGATCATCGCTGCAGAGAGCGGCGTCACCAACACCATCGACCCGCTTGCCGGCTCTTACACCGTCGAAAAGCTCACTTCGCAGGTTGAAGAGGGCGCCATGGAATATCTGCGCAAGATTGAGGCGATGGGCGGGACGCTCCGCGCCATCGCGAATGGATATGTGCAGCGGGAAATTCAGCAGGCGGCCTATGAATATCAAAAGTCCGTCGAAAACGGGGAACGTGTGGTGGTAGGAGTAAACCGCTACCAGGACGAGCGAGCCGCGCCGTGGGCCATCCTTCGCATTGATCCGGCGGTGGAACGCGCTCAGGTGGAGCGACTGAGGAATCTGCGCGCTCGCCGCGACGCCGCGCGCGTTCACGCTGCGCTGCGCCAAGTCGAGGAGACCGCACGCTCCGAGCAAAACCTGATGCCCGCCATTCTCGAGGCTGTTAAAGCTTATGCCACCGTGGGCGAAATCTCCGATGCCCTGCGCAAGGTGTTCGGAGAGTACCAGGAGTCGGTGGTGATTTGATGCCACGCCCCGTTTCTGCTAATGTTCTGCTATGCGGAAGTGTAAGCTACTTGCGTTCCTACTATGCGACTCGGCGACACAGGACTCGGACGGAAAGGTGAGCCTGCATGGTCTATTTGACAGAATCATTCTGCCGCAGGGATCCGCGCCTCCCAAGGATTTCTTCGTTTTCTACAGGGTTGATGTGAAGGAACCGTGCACCGTCACACTGCGAGTTGTTGACCCGCTCGGCAACGAAATCGCTGGAAATTGGCGTGATTCACTCTCGCAGATAGGGCCTATGCAGACTGTGTGGGCGGTGGATACCAGTCGCTTCATGCAGCCGGGATTCTACGTACTTGAGCTGAGCCAGGAATCCGACGATTTGACGGCGCTCTCGTTTGCCCGTATGCAATTAATCGTCGAAAAGGAGGGTGGGTAGCCCCCGATGAATACAGAAATCCTGACGAGAGACCGCGCCCCCACCCGTTGGGTTCACCCGCTTGACGGTGCAACGGCACAAGCATCGCAGCGACGCGATGCCTCTTTGGCGGCCGACGCACCTCCGCTTGGCAACCGCGACTTTTTTGTAGGAAAATCGCTTTCCCAACTAGCGCGCGAGCAGCGAGTGGGCCCAGTCAAGGATATCGGCGTCTTTGCGGGCGGCTTTCCTGAATACGAAGATCTGGACGAGCTCCTAGCTGAGCTCGACCATTTGCGCGGCTCCTAGGCTGCCATCTCATGGACTGGGTTTTGCTCGACACGAACGTGTTTTCCTTTCTTCTTCCCTTTCGCCCCGACACCAGGGCGGAGCTTTACCGCCGCCACGTGGAGGGCGCGAACAGGTTCGCGGTCATTTCTTTCGTCACGGTGGCCGAGTTGTACGTGCTGGCCGAGCGTAGGAAGTGGGGGCGTCCCAGCGTGAGCGATCTGGAAGCGCACCTGAGCGCCGTCGTCGTTGTTCCCTACGATGTGGATATTTGCAGGACTTATGCAAGACTTAAGACCAGCCTCAGAAACCCAAGCGGATCAGCCAGGGTCATCGAAAGCAATGATTTATGGATCGCCGCCTGCGCGGTTAGACACGCAATACCGCTGATCACCCACAATCGGCGACACTTCGAAGGCATCCCAGGCCTGACCATCATCAGTGAGGCTCCCTGAAATCACGCTCTGCGCCCTCTGTGCCTCTCAAAACTCAACATCGAGCACACGGAGCGTCTCAGTGGCCTCTGTGTTGGGGCTCTCCCGGCCACCGAGAGCACAGAGGCGGGCAGAGTCGTCTTGTGCGCTGGTTTGACAGGTCAAGGTGCGAGTGGCTATTCTTGAGTCCCCGCTTGTCGGGACGAAGGATCTCTGCAGTTTTCTTCCGCCCTTGGTGTCCGACGACGGACCTCAGGGGTGCTTCGCGGAGTTTGCCCTCAGCGAACTGCGGAGATTCTTCGCTGGGCTCAGAATGACAGCTTGCAACGGCTTTCGGCAGCCCGTCAGGAGTCGAGGTATTTCCTTTTTCGACCTTCGACTCTGGACTCTAGACTCTCGACTTCTCGACTCTTAGGAGCCTCCCCCTCATGGCCACTCTGACCTTTCTTGGCGCCACCGGCACGGTAACCGGCTCGAAGTATTTGCTCGAAGCTGGCGGCAAGCGCCTGTTGATCGATTGTGGGCTGTTCCAAGGGCTAAAAGAGCTTCGCCTGCGCAACTGGAACCCCTTGCCCATTCCTTCCGCAAGCATTCAATGGCTGGTCCTGACGCACGCGCATCTCGATCACACGGGCTACATTCCGCGTTTGGTCAAAGACGGATTCAGAGGGCAGGTTTATGCTTCATCGGCCACCGTTGATTTGTCGAAGCTCGTGCTTCCCGATTCCGGCCACCTTCAGGAAGAAGACGCGGCATACGCCAACAAGAAGGGATTCAGCAAACACGACCCAGCGCTGCCTCTATACACTTACGACGAAGCCGTGAAATCGCTGGAGTCGTTCTGCGCGATCGACGAATCCAAGCCGCTCGAGCTCTCTTCGCATCTCACACTGCGCTGCCTCTCAGCAGGACACATCCTGGGAGCGCGGATGATCGAGGTCACCGTGCGCGAGAACGGGGCCGTGAAGAAAATCCTCTTTTCCGGCGACCTCGGCCGTTTTCCGCAGCTCATTCTGCGGCCCCCTGTGGTGCCGGAGAACGGTTTCGATTACATGCTGCTCGAGTCCACTTACGGCGACCGCCTGCACCCGCGCGACGATGTGGGCGCTCGACTCGCTTCGATAGTGGAGGCGACGGCTCAGACCGGGGGCACGGTGGTGATTCCCTCTTTTGCGGTAGGGCGGACGCAGGAGCTGCTCTATCTTTTTCGCGAGCTCATCGCACAGCGAAAAATGCATTCTCTTCCCATTCACGTGGATAGCCCCATGGCCATCGATGTGACCGACCTTTACCGTCGTCACGAGGAGGACCACGACCTCCAGACGGGAGCCCTGGAAGCGCAGGGCATCAAACCTTTTTCTCCGCCCGACCTGCACTTTGACAAAAGCCTGGAAGAGTCCAAAGCCTTAAATGATACGCGTTATCCAATGGTCATCATCTCAGCCAGCGGGATGGCCACCGGCGGGCGCGTTGTGCATCACTTGGAGCGGTGCCTCCCCGACCATCGCAACACCATCCTCTTTGTGGGTTTTCAAGCGGCGGGAACGCGCGGCAGACTCATTCAGGCCGGCCAGCCCGTCAAGATGTACGGGCAGTACGTTCACGTCCGGGCGCGCATCGAAACTCTCGAACACCTCAGCGGTCATGCGGATTACGGCGAGATTTTGGTCTGGCTGCACAAATTCCACATCCCTCCCGGAAAGACCTTTCTAGTCCACGGAGAACCTAAAGCTGCCGAATCGCTTCGGCAGAAAGTGGCCCAGGAGCTTAAGTGGGATGTGGAAGTCGCTTCGTACCTGCAGAAGGTTCAATTGTAGGTGCGAGCCTGCCGGCCGGCTTTTGCAGCTCTCCCTCCCGCATCGACTGTGTGAAAACATCATTCGGGCTGTCATTCTGAGCCCTTCGCTGTCATCCTGAGCGCAGCGAAGGATCTCGCTCTGGGTGCTCAGGGTAAACTCCGCGAGGAATCATGCTCTGAGTGTTTTCAACGAAGTGCGGGATTCCTCGTCGCCTTCGGCTCTCTCGGAATGACACTCAGAACCGCGAAGGAAAGGGAAGATTCCCAATGGCGGTTGTGTATATAATAGACGGCTGCCAGGAAGGCAAAAAGGAAATCCTGGCCTGACCATTCATGAGCAGTCGCAGCAGGGCGTCCTGGACAAGCCACCACCCCTTAATCCCCTTCCCGGTGAGAAGGGAATTCAGGGGTAGTGGTGGAACGGGCTCTCGAAGTATTCATTCCTTCGCTATTTGCGGCTGCCCGTTCCGAACAAATTATGATTTCCGTCCTCGCAACGCCGCGTGAAGTGCTACGGCCAATAAAGAAACCTAAGGCACTCCGCGCTTGTGAAAAGGTCGCTCTAGCTTACTTTCTCTACCTCCCCTGCTTGGGTTTGATACGGCACTTGAGCACAGGACCGCTATTGTTTCTGGCATCCATCCCCGCGGTGCTGTGGGTGGTCTGGCAGGCGCAATCGCGATCGACTTCGAGGTGGAGCGAGATCGCGCGCGACTGGTGGCCGCTGAGCTTAATCCTGGTCGGGTATTGGGCGATGGGATGGTTCGCCACTTCCCCCAGGCAAATTCTGGAAGGCGAATTGGTGAGAATGGACCGGGTACTCTTGTATAGAGGACATCTACAAGCTTTGATTGAAGCTGCCGGCCCTTTCTTCCCGGGAACGCTGGAGACGATATACTTGCTGCTGTATGCGATTCCGCCCGTGTGTCTGGGCATCCTGTACGCGTGCGGAGAGCGCTCGCAGGCGCCCCGCTTCCTTCTCCTCGCATTCGCCGGCACCTTCGCCACCTATGCTTTGTTGCCTTATGTTCCTGTGATCTCGCCGCGCGTCGCATTCCCAAGCGCGGATCTGCCACGCTACAACGGAATCGCGCGGGGCATCAATACCTCGCTGCTGGATCACCTTGACATCTCCACCAGCGTTCTGCCGAGCGGTCACGTTGCAAGCGCGCTTTCATCGGCGCTCGGATTGGTCAGCGTGTTGCCGCGCCGGCCGATCGTTGGGCGTTGCGCCTTGGTGCTGGCGGGCCTGGTTTATTTGGCCACCATCTATTGTCGTTATCATTATGCTGTTGATGGCCTGATCAGTATTGTGGTAGCATCCGCAGTCTCGCGCGTGGCCTTGCGTGCTTCGCCTACATAGGTCCATGGAAGCTCACTCAATCCAATCCCCCGAATGCAGCGAATACGCCGGTCATTCTGAACACGCCTGTCCCTTGCCACTCCGCAGGTCCGCCTTACTCGGTTGATTTCGGCCCCCGGTTCAAGGCGTGAGATATTGGTTGTGCTAGATGTTGAAGTCTGCGGTCTCAGGTTCCCCGACCGGCGTTAGAGGCGGCGTCGGCGCCGCTTCGGGTTCCTTGACGACTTCTGCGAAGCGCCGCTGGTACCAAAGCGTCTCGCTGGCGCGTTGCCACAGTCGCGTTCCCAGCCAGTCCAGCAGCATGAGTTGAGTGAGAAGGAACGAAACGCCTATCCATTCCGGCCGCACCAGCCTCGTCCAGATCCACAAGAGCGCTGCCATCACCAGCCAAGCCACAATGCTGATGCGCAGGTATATCCAGTAGAGCGAACCGAGATTACCGAAGGTAATCTTGAACGCCCTACCCAGCGCGCGGCGCATGGCTCGTTCGTCCTCTGCCACGGCCCGGATCTGGGCCATGTCGAACCAGAGGCGGACTGCCTGCCCCAAGAAGAGCACCACCAGCAGCCCGATCCCCAGCACCCAGATGCCCGGCACGGGGCTAGGTGATCTTTCATCCAAGAGGTGCGATGCGCGAGTCGTCAGCCCATAAACGATGCCCACAGGAATCAGGGCGATCAGGAGCATAATGAGCAGGCGCACGAATCGCCAGAAGAACCGGCCGCTGGCTTCGAAGAACTCGCCTTTGGTCAGGCTGCGATCAAGCCGGTAAACCTCGAGAAGGCCTCCTTCCACAAACAGCATGAAAATGAAAAAGACCAGAACAAGACAGGCTGAGGCCATCCCCGCAGCAGCAGCCCCGTGCTGCTCCATCAGCAGGTTGGAGAGAACAAAAGGATTGAAACCGTGCACCAAAGCTTGACTCTCCAGGCTGTAATCGAGCTCAGGGCTGACCTGGCGCGTAAATGTAACGGCGCCCATGGCTGCCAGCACGAAATTGACAACGAAGATCCACCACAGGACGCTCTGACGCCGCCACACCAGCCCAAGCCCGGCTACCCACGGACTCTTGTCTGCATTGCTCACTTCAGATCCCCATGAGGCTAGGCCAGCCAAGCGAGCACCTGTGCCATAAACTGAACAGCGAACATCCAGTAAACGGACAGCTTGCGCGTCGCCCGGCGATCATCGCCCTCTGTCCTGCTGTTGTTGAAAAAATCCTTGTCGAGCCGCACCGCGCGCGCCGGGTCGACCTCGGCCGAAACCACCGTGGCTTTCTTATCGTAGCTGAAACGCGCCCAACGATCGCGACCGTCCCACCTCTCGGTCGCCTGTTCGCCGTTGTCGAATTTAATCAGCACTTCGACGGGCATAATGAAGTCGCCTTTGCGATGTAGGAGGACCGTATCGCGGTACGTTGTCACACCCTTCTTAGGGTTCGGCGGGTGCTCGAAGAACCAGTCGAGGCGGTCGGAGCGGATGTCGAGCACTTCGTAGTCGAGGACGCTCGTGCCGTAAAGCGCCTGTTGGAAGAACCAATCAAGCTTCTGGCCCGAGACCTCCTCGATGGTCTTGATGAAATCCGTGCCGGTGGGGTGCGTAAAGCGGTAGCGCATGAAGTAGGTGTGCATCGCTCGCCGCATGGTCTCTTCGCCGATGATGCCCTCGAGCGTTAACAGCACAGTGGCCGTTTTGCCGTAGGTAATCGCGGCGTAGGCGTTCATGTTCATGAACAGCCAGGCGAAGCGGCTGATCGGATCCGTATCCGCCGCGGCGAGGTACTCCATGCGTAACGAGTCGGCGTCGTCGGCCCTCATGCCCCACAGGTTAAGCATGGACGTACCCTTGCCGTAGAGTGACTCCATCACCTTGGCTTCGGTGTAACTGTTGATGCCCTCATCCATCCACGCTTCTTCAAACTCGTTTGTCGCTACCATGCCGTACCAATACTGGTGGCCGAACTCATGCTCGGTGACCAGTTCCACACCGAGCAGGCCTTTGGGCATCCACCACGTAGTTCCACACGTGATAAGCGTGGGATACTCCATTCCCCCGGCATTGAGCGCGCCTTGGGGCGGATCCACCAAGGTGATGCGGTCGTAAGGATAAGGTCCATACCACTTGTCGAAGCGATCCAAAGTGCCCTTGATCACGTCGATGTAGCGGCGCACGGAGCTCTCGTGCCCGGGTGAGAGGAGCAGGTAGATCTGTACGGTTCCCGCCGAGCCCGTCCAAGCGTCTTCAATCAGCTTGTAATCCGGTGAGGCCGTCCAGGCGAAGTCGTGAATATCTTCGGCGTGCCAGGTGACGGTCTTGGTGTGATCGCGATTGAGGACAGTGGAAACCAGGTCGCCCGTCGATCCCACGATGTAGTTCTCCGGCACCGTGGCTTTCACATCGAAAGTGCCAAAGTCGGCAAAGAATTCCGTGAGGGCATGGAACTGATGGCAATTCCAAGCTTCGTGCCACCAAACGCCCACCTTGGGAAACCACTGCGCCACCAGGAAGAAGTTGCGCTTGTAGCCGGTGCGTTCAAGCACTTCAGGAAGTTGGTCGTGAAAGGCGATCTTAAAAACTATGTCCGCGCCCGGAGCAACGGGCTTGGCCAGCTTCACTTGGAAGACTGTATGGTCGTCTAAGTTGTGGTCGTCAGGCTGGATGAGCTCCAGGCGCTTGGTAAAGTCACCCTGTCCTACTACTTCAAACGATTTCACCTCGATGGCCCCGAAATGCTTGGTGTCCCAGCCGGACTCGGGACCCGTCCCGCGCGTCCCGTACAGGCGCACCTCGCGCATGAAGGAGGAGGTTGGTTGAAAGGCGTTCAAATATAGGTGGAAAGGGAAAGTGTCCAGGGGGCGGCCGGTGAGGTTGTGGTAGGTCAGGGTCTCTGTGGCGTCAACGGTCTTCTTGAGGGGATCGAGGCGCGCTTCGATCTGATAAGCCACCACGCGAGTGGAGAGCGTCTGGGTCACTTGCCCTTGGGTCTGGACTCCCGCCACGGCCCCCGCCTGGCCTCCTGCACTTACGGCCACAACGCCGGCCAACACGAGAGCGAGCAGCACCAATCGCAGGCAAAAGGCGCGCCCCAGGCTTGTTCGACTTTCGAACCCCGCCGTCCGGACTTTTTTAGCTATGTATCGAAGCATCGGGCATCACGCCCCTTGCTCCGGAAAGAGTGCTTGTAGCGGGACTCCCATTGTTGAGGTCCGCGGCTCGTTATCCGCCAAGAGCATAGCGCAAGCTTCGTTCATGTCAAGCCAAAAGAGCAGCGCTCACCCGATTATCTGTTGTACTTTGGTGTAATACCTCTCAGCCGTTTCCAGACTTCATCGCAGCGGGCCAATAGAGGTTCATCGAGTGCCACCGTCTGGCAGGCATTCAAGTTCTCTTCGAGCTGTTCGAGGCGCGAGGCCCCCAAGATGATCGAGTCCACCTGCGTCTGGTTGAGCAGCCATTGAAATGCGAGCTCGACCAGAGTCTTCCCAGCCTCGTGCGCGATGCCTGCCAACTCTTCTACGGCGGCAAAGTAGTCGTCATGCCAATAGCGGTCCAGATAGAGCTTGTTTCCGTCGAAGCGTGTTCCCGGAACGGGCCCGCGCTGCTTGGACTGCTTGCCGGCCAACAGCCCGCCGGCCAGCGGATTGTACGGCACGACGCCGACGTTGAACCGCTTGCAGAATGCCAGGTACTCCTCCTCAATGCCGCGGGTCAGGACGTTGTACATCGGCTGCGAGACACAAGGCGGCTTGAAACGGTTCTTCTCCGCGATCCAGTGGATTTCGCAAACTTGCCAGGCGGCGTAATTCGACACCGCCGGATAGCGCACTTTTCCCGCGCGGACTGCCTCATCCATGGCGGCGAGCGTTTCTTCAATCGGCACGGCGTAATCCGGCAGGTGGAGATAGTATAGGTCCACATAATCGGTTTGCAGCCGCCGGAGGCTCGCTTCCAGGGAATTGTGAAGGGCGGCTCGTGAGAGGCCGCCTTCGTGGTGGCCAACGCCCGTTTTGAATCCTACCTTCGTGGCCACAATCACCTTCTGGCGTCTGCCGGAGAGCGCCTTGCCAAGGATGGTTTCGGCTGCCCCCTTGTTGTAAACGTTCGCCGTGTCAAAGAAGTTTATTCCGGCATCGATGCACCGGTCGACACTCTTCGCTGCCGCAGACTCGTCCATTGACGAGCCGAAGGTCAGGGTGCCGAAGCAGAGCCTCGAGACCGTTAGATCTGTCCCAGACAGAGTTCGGTAATCCATATTCTCCTCACACCGTACTTTTGTTAGTCGTCTGTTGTCCCTGGTTCGTGGTCAGTGGTCCGTCGTCAGTTGTTCGCGGGAATTCGGCAGGAAACAATCTGGATTCTTAAGTCCCCCCTTCCGTCTGGCAATCTGGAACTCCTGACTCTTTCGCCCGGTTACCAACGGACTACTGACGACTGACCACTGATGACCTACCTCCACGGCCCCCGACTGTACTAGAATGAAGTGCTATGGCCGAGCCGAGGCTTCTCCAACTTGCACAGGACCTGGAGTGGCTGGGATGCGAACTCGAATACGTCGGGCACAGGCACGCCATGGAGGGCTTCCCGCAATCCGGGCCTGCCTGGGACCTGTTTAGCGAGAAACAACGCGGCGTCCTGGCCACCGCAGACAAAGTCGAGCGGGAGTTGAAAAACTTCGTCCGCTTCAATCCCACCCGCCTGGTCGGAGTCGAATATCCGATCACCCAAACCCTTAATTCTATCACCGACCTCCTGGGGACCGCGGAGGCCATCAAGCAGGCGGCTTTCTGTGCCGTCCACGAACTTCCATCCCTTGTCCGTGCTTTCACCAAGATGGTGGAAAGCTATCTCGAGGCCGTAGAGAGCACGGGAAGCTAGCCCTGCAACTAGAAGAAGAAGTCAAAAGGCAAAACGCAAAAGGCAAATGGCAAAGCCGAGGGCCGCGCCGGCAATATCCTGAAATCGAAGCGCCTTCAATTCACTTTTGCCATTTGCCTTTTGACTTGCTCTTCTTTCAAGATGATTTCTTAGGTACCTGGATGGTCCCTGCCACGCTGGGAGCGCCAGCGGGCATTTGGTCGTAATCGAGGATGGCCCCGCTCAGCAACTCATTGCTGGCGAAAAACAGGGCGGCGTTGGCAATGTCCGCCGGCAAAAGGAGGCGGCCGAAGGGTCGCGTCTTCACAGCCTCCTCCAGCCAGTTCTCCCCGAGCCCTTCCACCACCGCTCTCATATGATGCTCGCCTTCGGTCAGCACCCAGCCTGGATTGATCTGATTCACTCGAATCCGGTATGGCTTGAGGGAGTCGGCGAGGTTCTTGGTGAAGGTCATCATCCCACCCTTGGCCACGGAATAAGCCATGATGTTTGGGAAACCCATATAGGCTACAACAGACCCAATATTGATAATGCAACCACGCGAGCGCGGCTTCATGTAAGTGACGGCTTCCTGGCAAAGGATGAAGG
>Ga0326728_10015662_pt1 | contig 15703 bp, 8 predicted proteins | sample MB3enrmetagenome_FD_207602 | JGI IMG/M metagenome (GOLD analysis project Ga0326728, IMG submission 207602) | Lab enriched peat soil microbial communities from McLean, Ithaca, NY, United States - MB31MN | ecosystem: Environmental > Terrestrial > Soil > Wetlands > Peat | place: USA: New York...
TCCCGGCTGGGTGATCGACTGGGTGGTCGAGCCGCGCTGGAGCGCCCTGCTGGCGGCCGAGGGCAGCACGGGCAGGAGTGCGGCATCTCTCTGCGGCAAGCCCGATCCCCAGCAGCCAGTGGTCGACCATCTTCTTTACGCCGCCACCAAGGAGTGGCGCAAGGCTCCCTTCCGCCGCCAAACCGTTCAACAGTTTCAGGATCTGCGCCGCGCCTTGCGCGAAGGCGCCTACGACGCCACGCTCGACCTGCAAGGAGCCTTGCGCTCTGCGGCTATCGCCCGCATGGCCTGCAAGCGGCGGCGCATCGGCGAGGCCGAGCCGCGCGAAAAGGCCGCGGCCTGGCTCTCCACCGATCTGGTCGCCACCCACGGTGCGCATGTGATCGAACAGGACCTGGAACTGGCCGCCACCATTGCCGGCGACGAACTCCATCCGATGCGCCCCTGGCTGCCGCTGGATCCGGCCGCCGAAGTTTGGGCCGATGCGATTCTGCCTCCAGGCGCCGGAGCGCCGCAGGCAATTCTCATCAATCCCGGCGCCGGCTGGGGCGCCAAGCGCTGGCCGGTGGAGCGTTACGCCGCCGTGGCGCAGCATTTCGCCGGACAGGGATTCCGAATTCTGATCAACACCGGGCCGGGCGAGGAGCCGCTGGCCGAGGCCATCCGCAAAGAAGCAGGCGGTGCGGGACTGGCGTTGAATTGCTCGCTGGCGCAGTTGATCGCCATCACCCGCCGCGTGGCGCTGGCCATCGCCGGCGATACCGGCCCGCTGCACCTGGCCTGTGCCCTGGGCCGCCCTGTGGTGGGCATCTATGGGCCTACCGATCCTTGTCGCAACGGGCCCTATGGAACTCGTTTCAAAGTGCTGCGCAGCCCCGAGAGCCGCCGCGATCACACCCGCTACCAGGCTCCCGAAGCCGGATTGCTGACCATTCGGCCCGCCGACGTGGTGCGCGCTGCCGAGGAAGTGCTTTATCCTGAGAACACTCTCCAAACCGCTCCAGAAAGTTGTGCATGAAGTCGACACGCTCCTCGCATCAAACCGAAACGCCCAAGCCCGAAGCGTCCCAACTCGACTGGATCGCCCGCTGGCAGCGTGTTGCCCGCCGCATTCGTGTGCCGCTGGGTTTTGTCGCCGCAGCGATTTACATCTTTGAGCTGAAGCAGCGGCAGCCGTTGCCCGCCGCCGTGGCCGGCAGCCTGGCGCTGGTGCTGCCCGGCCTGTGGTTGCGCGGGTATGCCGCCGGCTACGTCAAGAAGAATCGCGAACTGACCCAGACCGGCCCCTACGCCCACACCCGCAACCCGCTTTATCTGGGATCGATGCTGATCGCCGCCGGCTTTGCCGTGGCGCTGCTCAGTTGGCCGATGGCGTTGGTGCTGGCGGTGGGCTTCGCGGCGATCTACATTCCCGTCATCGCCTCCGAGGAGCGCTTTCTGCGTGCTACCTTTCCCACCTTCGAGCGCTACTGTACGCAGGTCCCCCGCCTCATCCCTCGCCTGACGGCGGCGCGCAGCGAGTGCGGCGAGGGGCGTTTTTCCTTTGCTCTCTACCGCCAGCATCGCGAGTACAATGCTGCCATAGGGGCCGCGCTCCTTTATCTCAGCCTCCTTTTATTGCCGCCGCTCTTTTCTTTGCTTGGATTTTCGCGATAAACGGGTCCCCCACCCCTCGACTCAATCGAACAAGGAGCTTTTCCTGACGGTGAAGATGCGTACGACGGTAGCGAAGCTTTTCTGTGCCCTGGCCCCCAGCGTTCTGCTGCTGGGCGCGATGTCCTTGACCGCCAGTGGCCAGCAGTTGCTGCCGCTGACCCCGCCACGCGCCGGTTTCAGCTTTCCCCAGCGGCAGACGCTGACCTACTCCGTGGACTGGCGGGTGTTTACCGTAGCCACGGCCACGGTTCACTTCGAAGCCGCGGGAGACCGGGAGCAGGTCAATGTCGACGCCGAAACCAGCGGCGCCATCAACATGCTCTTCCATCTCAGCGACCGCTTTCAGACCAACTTCGACCGCGCCCGAGGCTGCACCTACGAGTTCGACCGGGAGACCGTCGAAGGCCGCCGCAAGATCAACTCCTCCATCAAGATCGACTATTCCAAAGGCCTTTCTGCCTTCGACGAGAAGAATCTGGTCACGGGCCAGACCAAACACGTGGAATTTGGCGTTCCCGGCTGCCTGACCGACCTGCTGACGGGCCTGTTCTACGCCTCCTCGCAGCCCATGGAGATGGGCCACAGCTTCACCATTCCCGTCGTGGACGCCCTGCGCAGCCTGCCCGTCACCATGAAGGTCGAGGGCCGCGAGGAGATCAAGACGCCGCTGGGAACTTTCAAGACCGTGCGCGTGCAGCCCACCGCCGACGCTGGTGTGGTCAAGAATCGCGGCAATATCTGGATCTGGTATAGCGACGACGAGCGCCACTTGCCGGTGCAGATGCGCGCCCGCTCCTTCTGGGGAACCATCACCTTCCGCCTGACCGGCAACGAGAACAAATAATTCTCAGCCGCCCGCTCCAGCCGAGACAAGGCCCCCGTGCCCACCCTTGCCGTGCTATTCGGCAAGGGTGGAAAAATTGTCTCTGTTTCGCGCGACAATGGAGGAGCGATGTTCTCCGCCAGCCCCCAATTCGCCGCCGCCTGCGCGATTCTTCGGACTCTGCGCGAGGCCGGCTATGAGGCGTATCTGGCCGGTGGCTGCGTGCGCGATCTGCTCCTTGGCCGCGAACCCAACGACTACGACGTAACGACCTCGGCCCGGCCCGAGGCGGTTTTGCGGATGTTTCCCCGCACCTTTGCCGTGGGGGCGCACTTCGGCGTGGTGCTGGTGGCGCAAGTAGATGAATCCGAAGCAGCGGAGACCAACTTTGTGACCGAGGTGGCCACCTTCCGCTGCGATGGCGCCTACTCCGATGGCCGACGGCCGGACGCCGTCCAATACACCTTGAGCGCCACCGACGATGTGCAACGGCGCGACTTCACCATCAACGGATTGCTCCTCGACCCCTTGCGTCCGGCCGCGGATTTGCACTCCGCAGTCATCGACCACGTGGGCGGTGTCGCTGATCTGCGAACTGGGGTGGTGCGAGCCATTGGCACGGCGGAGCGCCGCTTCGAAGAAGATCATTTGCGGATGCTGCGCGGGGTCCGCTTCTCCGCCCGGCTGGGTTTTTCCTTGGAGGCAGAAACCGCTGCCGGGATAAGCCATCTTGCCGCCAGAACCGCGTTCGTCAGCCGCGAGCGGGTGCGCGACGAACTGACAAAAATGCTGACCGAAGGGCACGCCCGGCGCGCCTTCGAATTATTGGACGAGACTGGCCTGCTCGCCGAGGTGCTGCCGGAGATCGCGCGCATGAAGGGCGTCGAACAGCCGCCGCAGTTTCATCCCGAAGGCGACGTTTGGACGCACACCCTGCTGCTGCTCGATCATCTTGAGGCCGGTTGCTCCCCCACGCTGGCCTGGGGAGCGCTGCTGCACGATGTGGGCAAGCCTGCGACCTTTCGCCGCGCCGAGCGCATCCGTTTCGACGGCCACGTCGCCATGGGCGTAGCCATAGGCACGGAGATTTGCCGTCGCTTCCGCTTCTCGAATGACGAGAGCCGGCAGATTCTGGCCCTGATCGAAAACCACATGCGCTTCATGGACGCGCCGCGCATGAAGGCGGCGACACTTAAGCGCTTCTTCCGGCTCGACGGCTTCGCGGAGCATCTGGCCCTGCACAAGATGGACTGCCTGGCCGCGAAAGGCGGCATCGAGACTTGGGAATTGGTGCGCCAGAGCTGGCAGGCGATGCCGGAAGATGCCGTGCGGCCCCAGCCGCTCTTGACCGGTCGGGAACTGATTAACGTTGGTTATGCGCCGGGAGCGGCCTTCAAGGAGATGCTGCACGCCGTCGAAGACGCGCAGTTGGAAGGGCTGATCACGACCCCGGAAGAGGCTCTTCGCCTGGTGCGCCAGCGATTTGGCGCCGCCACACCGGTGGCGGAAAGCTGACCTCCGTCCGTAAACCCAAATCCGGCAGTCGGACCCGCAGGTAAACTGCCATTTTAAGAAAAATTGCGGTTGACACGGAATCGAATCTCCCGTAGCTTAAAAAGACAGATTTACTCCATTGATGCGCACACATCCCCTCAAACTCGCCTGTTGTCTCTGTTGTCGCTAGCTCCCAGCTGGCCCCTGCGCGATTTTGTGGAACTTCCTTGAAAAACTCAGCCGTTGATTCGAGTCCAGGATGCCTGTGTTCGCTTTCTTGCTTTCATCTTTTGCCTTCGCTCTGAGCGGTGCTCTGACGCCGCCGTCGCACTCCTCGCGATGTCGCTGTTGTTGCTGCGCCCGCCGCGGCTGATGCGTTTCGCCCTCTGACTTGATCGCCCCCACAGGCTGAGGTTTCTTGCAGAGTTTTGCGGGCCGCATCCAGATCCTCTTCCAAAACAATACAAATCGCCGGATGCTCGCTCCGCCGCAAGGCTGTTTTTCCTGGCCGTGGGCTGGAGCCGGAGCATCGAGGAGGCCCCTCATGACTCGTAAAATCCTTTTGTTGTCCCTTGTTTTCGGCATTCTCGCCGCCTATGTGCCCGCTCAGAGCGCGGTGTTACCCGCCGCTCCCATGACGGACTCTTCACCCTCCAACAGCGACGTGAAGGCCGTGCTGGAACAGGTGCAGAACCTGATCCGCGCCCAGGCGCAGCAGATCGAAAGCCAGCGTCAGCAGTTGCAAAGCCAGCAGCAGCAGATCGAGCAGTTGCGTCAGCAGATTGGCGGCAGCCAGCCCAACCCGGCCTCGGCAACCGAGCAGGAGCACTTGGCCGCATCCACGGCGGCGGCGCTCAGCGCGGGCAGCAAGGCGCTGGCTGACTCAGGCACGGGGTCTTCCTCTCAACCTGCGGTCGCGATCTCTGTTGCCCCCTCGAAGGCCGAGAGAGCGCCAGTGCCCGACCCGCTCTCGATCCACTTCGGCAACGCTACGTTGACGCCGGGCGGATGGGTCGACTTCACCGCCTATAGCCGCTCCACCGATGTAGGCAGCGGTCTGGGCACGTCGTTCGCCGGCATTCCCTACAACAACACGGTGGCCGGAGGGCTGACCGAGACACGTTTCAGTGCGCAAAGCTCGCGCATCACACTGCGCGCCGATGAGAAGTTCGGCGCCACCAAGGTCTTCGCCTACGGTGAGGCCGACTTCAATGGTTACCTGCCCTCCAACGCCTACGTGAGCACCAACTCGGACACCCTGCGCCTGCGCGTCTACTTCGCCGATCTCTCCCGCAGGCGCTGGGAGGTGCTGGGCGGGCAGAGTTGGTCGCTGCTCACGCCAAACCGGGTGGGCGTCTCGCCCTTTCTCTCCGAGATCTACAACACGTTGCACCTGGACACCAATTATCAGGTCGGCTTGACCTATGCCCGCCAGGCGCAGTTGCGCGCTGTCTACCACTTCACCCCCAATGTGGCGCTGGGCCTGTCGGCCGAGAATCCCGATCAGTACAGCGGCAGCGCCGCCACCTTCCCGGCGCTCTTCAGCACCGCCCAGACCGACATCAACTCCAGCACCGGCTCGGGCGGCGGCACGGCTACGCCCACTCTGCATCCCGACATCATCTCCAAGCTCTCTGCCGACGCGCATTGGGGACAGCGCACCTGGCACTTTGAAACGGCTGGATTGCTGACGCCGGTGGCCATCGTCACCCCGGCCACGGTCACCAAGACCGTCCGCCGCAAAGACGAGCGCGAGGGCGGCGGAGTCTCGGCGGCAGTGAATCTGGAGGTGGTGAGAAACCTGCATCTCATCACTACGGGTTTCTGGAGCGACGGCGGCGGGCGCTACATCGGCGGTCTGGGACCGGGCTTTGTAGTCGAGCAGTTGGGATCGAAGAGCGCTCCATTCAACGCACAACTGGTGCATTCCGGCTCCGGCATCGCCAGTGCAGAGTGGCAGGTGAGCAAGACCAACGTGCTGGCATTCTCCTACAGCGGCGCCTACTTCGCCCGCGCCTTCTCCACCGATCCCAGCAGCGGCGCGCTGGTGGGCTACGGCTTTGCGGGCAGCGCCAACAGCAACAATCGCGCCCTCAACGAGGGCACCTTCGCCACCCAGACCACGCTATGGAAGCACGCCGGTTACGGCGCCGTCCAGGTCATCACGCAGAGCTCATGGATCAACCGCGCTCCTTGGTACGTCGCTCCCGGCCAACCCAAGGACGCCCACCTCTTCGCCGGCTACGCCAACCTGCGCTATGTGCTGCCATAAGCAAAGAACCCCAGGCCTCCTTCGAGACCTGGGGTTCTGTTGAAAGGCCACCGGATGCCTACTTCTTGAGCGGTTTGCGGGCGAAGTAGAAGAGGGAGAAGGCCAGCGCGGCGAAGGCCGCCACCGAGACGTAGTTGTTGTCCAGGAAGGTGTGGGGGAAGTTGAGAATGTCGCCCTTGCCGACGGTGGATTCGTAGCCCTTCAGCGCCACGCCGATCAGGCCCACGATGCCGCCAGCGGCGATCAGGCCGCTGGCGTAGAGAGAACCGGGAGAGATTTCGCTGTCCGAGTCTTCCCCACCCGCCTTGGCGAGCGCACGGTCCACCATCCAGCGCACCATACCGCCGACAAAGATGGCCAGGGTGGTTCCAATCGAGAGGTACGCGCCCACGGCAAAGGAGAGCGAGCGAATGCCCAGCAACTCGACCGCAATCACCAGAAAGACGCCCAGGAGCACCAGTCCCCAAGGCAGCTTGCGGCTGAGGATTCCGTTGATGACCGTGGCCATCAGGCGGGCCTGGGGCGCGGCCGCCTTTTCGCTGCCGATGCCCTGAATCCACTGCACCTCGATGCGTCCGCTGGCGGGCGAATAGAGGTACTTGCCGTCGGCCAGCTCGGCCGAGCCGATGGCGTTCAAAATCACATACTCGCTCTTGTGATGGACGGTGCTGCTCTTGTCGGCGCCCAGCACGCGAATCTGCTCGGGCAGCTTTTTGGCGTCTTCCTGAATGGCGACACCGGGGTGGGAGGCATTGAGCGTCCACGGCTGGCCAGCCTCGTGGAACTCCTGCAGGCCGGTGTTCATCAGGTTCAGGGTAAAGCCGATAGCGATGGTACTGACGACCACGCCAATCATCAGCGCCAACTGTTGCAGCCGCGGCGTGGCGCCGATCAGGTAGCCGGTCTTCAGATCCTGCGAGGTGTCGCCGGCGTTGGCGGCGGCGATGGCCACGGTGCCGCCAATAGTAATGGCCAGCGCCGCATAGGCGGGGGCGGTCCATCCCTTGGCCAGGAAGACGGCGCAGGTGGCCATCAAAGTGGCGATGGCCATCCCCGACATGGGGTTGGCCGAGCTGCCGATCAAGCCCACAATGCGCGAGCTGACGGTGACGAATAAGAATCCGAAGAAGACGATGAAGAGCGACGCGGCCAGGTTGGGCAGCACGCCGACTTCGGCGCCGGGAACCGGCTTGAAGGTGAGAAAGCAGAAGGTGAAGATCACCAGCAACAGCGAGCCGATGACCACGGTGCGCATGGAGAGGTCGTCTTCGGTGCGCAAGGGCTTGGCTTTGGCAGCCGCGTTGCCGCGCAGGTTCTTGAAGCCGTCGCTCAAGGCGCTGACGATGGTGGGCAGGGTCTTGATCAACGTGATCAGCCCGGCGGCGGCCACCGCGCCCGCGCCCATCGGCCGGATGTAAGTGGACCAGAGGTCGCTGGGCCCCATCTGCCCAATGGGTATGGTGCCGGGATAGATCGGTGCGGGTAGGGCTTTGCCGAAGAAGTAGATGAGCGGCATCAGCACCAGCCAGGAGAAGACGCCGCCGGCAAAGATGACTCCGGCCACGCGCGGCCCGATGATGTAGCCGACGCCCAGATACTCGGGGGTGGCGTCGGCCTTGATGGCAGAGCCTCTGAGGACGTGCTGGGGGCCAAAGTCGGGCCGGAATTCGGGCGTGCCCGGCCAGGCCTTGAATAGGTTGTCATTCTGGAAGAAGGTGTAGAGTCCGCCCAGCCCGAGGCCGAGAAAGACGCGGCTGGCAAACGAGCCCCCCCTTTCGCCCGCGATAAGGACGTCGGCGCAGGCCGTGCCTTCGGGGTATTTCAGGTTGCCGTGTTCCTGCACAATGAGCTGGCGGCGCAGGGGAATCATGAAGAGCACACCCAGCCAGCCGCCGATCAGGGCGAGAAAGAAGATCCTCGAATATTCCAGATCGAAGCCCAGAAAAACCAGCGCCGGCAGGGTGAAGATGACCCCGGAGGCGATCGACTGGCCGGCGTTGCCGGTGGTCTGGACGATGTTGTTCTCCAGGATCGAAGCGCGGCCGAAGGCACGCAGAATGCTGATCGACAGAACCGAGATGGGAATCGAGGCAGCTACGGTAAGCCCGGCGCGCAGGCCCACATAGACCGTAACCCCGCCAAAGATGACCCCGAAGATCGATCCCAGCAAGATGGCGCGCAGGGTAAACTCCGGACGTTTCTCGCTGGCCGGCACAAAAGGTTGAAAATCGGACACAGAAAGCCTCCCTGGGCTGCAACAACGGGGAAAGAAAAATTCCCTGAAGGAGTGTAGCAGCGCGGGCAGGGGGAAAGACAGCGGCGGTGGCGCGGAAACCCTGCCCGGAGCAATTCCAGGAACGCTGTACCCTCTGAAGTCCCGTGCCAGTTTGCCTATCCCTGATGGTCGCGTCAACGTTGCAGATACGCCGTCGGGGTATATCTATCCAGGAATTGCTTTAAGCCTGGATTCGCCAGCCTTGCTCCGAACAGGAACGCCGCATTGTAAAATAAACTGCATATTATCAATTACTTGCCCTCTCAATACGAGGGCTGCCGAAGGGTGGCGAGCAAGGCGGCAACGCGAGCGATGGGCAGTCCGACGACGTTGAAGTAGCAGCCCTGAATGCGGGGAATCCAGCGGGCGGCGAGGCCCTGGATGGCGTAGGCGCCAGCTTTGTCCATGGGCTCGCCGGTGGCGATGTAGGCGGCGATCTCGGTGTCGGTGAGGGGCAGGAATTCGACTTCGGTCACTTCGACGACCGCTTGAGAAGTCAGTGCGGAAACCAGGGCGATGCCGGTGGCGACGCGATGGGTGCGGTCGGAGAGCAGGCGCAGCATGCGAGCGGCATCGGCGGCGTCTTCGGGCTTGCCGAGGATGTGGTGGTCAAGGAAGACGGTGGTGTCGGCACCCAGCACGGCCAAGGACTGGTGGCCGGAGATCATCTCCTCCCCGGTCCCAAAGACGGGACCGGGGGCACCCGTCAAGGACTGGCGGCCGGAGTTCATCTCCTCTCCGGTCCCAAAATCAGGACCGGGGGCACCCGTACGGTCCTTGGTGATTTCGTCGAAGACGGCCTGAGCCTTTTCCAGGGCGAGGCGGGTGACGTAGGCGATGGGATCCTCGCCGGAGAAGGGGTCTTCGCAGATATGGGCGGGATGAACTACGAAAGAAAAGCCGGCTTGGGTGAGCAGTTCGCGGCGGCGGGGCGAAGCGGAGGCGAGGACGAGCATATTGAGATTATGGCAGGCGGCGGTTTAACGGGACAGCGGGTTAGCACGTCAGCAAGTTAGCGGGTTAGCGTCAAAGGGTCAGACGGCGAGGCCAGTTTGCAGGCCGGAGGGAGTGGCGACACCCCAGGCCATGCCGGGGGTATTGTGGGCCAAGCCGAAACGGCCGTCGGGAGCGAGCAGGATAATGCCGCCATGGCCGCCGAGACGGCGGAAGAGATAGGCGATGGCCTCGCGGGCGGCGATTTCGGGGGCCGTGCCGCTGGCAACGCGGTCGGTGGCCCATTTGCCCAGGACCAGCTTCATGATGGGCTCGCCCCAGCCGGTGAGTGAGACGGCGGCGGCGAGGTTGTCGGCGTAACATCCGCAGCCTATCAGGGAAGAGTCGCCGACGCGGCCGGGAGTCTTGTTGAGCGTGCCGCCGGTGGAGGTGGCGGCGGCGAGGTTGCCGTGGATATCGAGGGCAACGGCGCCGACGGTGTCGTGGCTGTCGTCCTGACCGGACGGGCGGAGCGGCTTCGCCGACGAAGATTCGTGATTAGGGAAAGCGGTTTCCGGGCTTTTGTCGTCGTGGAGGGTGGGGTGGGGCCGGGCATTGGGACCGGAGAAGGTCTGGTCGGCTAAGCCGGCTGCCTGGCGGGCCTGGGCAAAGGCCAGGCGCTGCCGCTCACGGTCGAGGACCAGTTCGGCGTTGTCGATGAGAGCCATACCGTGGGCGTGGGCGAAGCGCTCCGCGCCTTCTCCCACAAAGTAGACGTGAGGGCTTTTTTCGAGGACGAGGCGGGCTGCCTGGATGGGGTTGCGCAGGCGCTCGACACAGGCCACGCCGCCGGCCTTCATACGGCCCCCGTCCATGAGCAGAGCATCCAACTGGACACGGCCGTCGGAGGTGAGAAAGCTGCCGCGACCGGCGTCGAAGGTGGGATCGTCCTCCAGGACGGTGACGGCGGCTTCGACGGCATCGAGAGAGGAACCGCCACGGGAGAGGATGGCGTGGCCGGCTTGGAGGGCGTTGCGCACACCGTTTTGGTGGTCGGCAGCAGCGTCGGCGGGGATGGCCCAGGCGCCGCCGTGAACCAGCAGGATGGGGGAGCGGTGCGCGGAGGAGTCCATCGGCATATGGTATCGCTTTGCGAGGGAACAAGGGAACAAAGGAACTAGGGAACAAGGGAACAAAGGAACTAGGGAACAAGGGAACAGGGAGAGCAGTTGGATTCGGCTTGGCCAGGGATGGCAAGGGACAGGAAAAGATCGTCAGAGGTGTAAGTGAAATGGCGGCAGGCGGGTTCCATTTTGGTCGCTCTGTCAAAAGAGGAGTCCGATAGTTGGTTTATAAGCCTTAGATAATAGATTGGTTACTTTAGAATCCTGGTTTGCGGAGAATTCTCTCGAAATTGGTTAAGCTAAAGCTGTTCGGGGGAGAGGGACGAACCGAGGAGAGCGAAGCCGCTCTCCATTTTTTTTGGACCACATTTGCGGGTTCGCAGGTGCCGAGCAGAGAAGGGGCGATTCCGCAGGGAGTTGCCCCTTTCCGTTTTTGCGCGCAGAAGAGCGTGGAAACGGGGAATGGCGGGCAAATGGGCGTGGAGAGAAGGAAGTTGGCGGTAGTAGGCAAGCCGCAGGGGAAGAATACGCCGGGGTTGGGCCGAGGAAGAGCGAAGTTACGGGAAGCGGCGGACAAGATGTTGGAGGAAAACAGCGGAAAGATCACGCAGTCGCTGCTGGACCGGACGCTGAGTGGGAATGTGACCAGTGCGCGGCTTCTTCTGGAACTGGCAGAAAAGAAGGCCGAAGCAGAGGCGACTAAGAAGAAGCGGCGCTCGCCGAGTCTGGCGAAAGTTCTGGCGGCAGAGCCGAAATGGGATGGCGAGAAGGCGGAAACATCCGAGGGACAGGGTTGAGGCGCTGGCGGATATCGAGGTCGTGCCGGGAATGGAATTGGCGGGGATCGGAGGGCGGTCCCAGGAAGAAAAGAGAGACGGATGAAGCTCACATGGAATCGGTTTTTGCGCGCCGGCGCATGGATAGTGGTCTGGACGATGGGTTTGACGCTGGCGGGGATAGGAAGCGCTCAGTCGATCAGCACAACGACCGTGCAGGGGACGGTGTATCTGGCGAATGGTCAGCCTGCCACAGGGACGGTGCAGGTGAGTTGGCCTGCGTTCACGACGGCAAGCAATCAGGCAGTGACGGCGGGGCAACTGTCGGTGCCGATCGCCGCAGACGGATTCCTGAGCGTGAATCTGGCGCCGAACCAGGGCGCAACCCCGGCGGGGCTGTTCTACACGGCAATATACCAGCTGAGCGATGGCACGAGGAGCACCGAGTACTGGGTGGTTCCGGCGGCGGCGCAGGCGAGTTTGGGATCGGTGCTGGCGCAACTGATGCCCGCCGTCCAGGCAGTGCAGGCGGTGAGCAAGTCCTATGTAGACCAGGCGATTACCGAACTGACCCAGAGCCTGCTGACGGCCTCGGGAGGGACGCTGAGCGGGCCGTTGTATTTGAATGGCGACCCCAGCCAGCCCTTGCAGGCGGCGGACAAGCACTATGTGGATACATCGGTAACAGCGGCGGAGTCGGCGGTGCAGAGCCAGGGAACCACAAGCCGGGTAGACCTGTTCCCGGGGGCCGATTTCGGGGCGAGGTTGCAGGCGTGCGTAAATGCTCTGAGCGGCAGTTATGGAGGCACCTGCGACGGGCGCAATTTCACGGGAATGCTTGCGATGGGATCGAATGTGCAGATCGCGACGGCGAATGCGACGGTACTGCTGCCGTGCGCGACGATTTCCACGGCAAGCAGCATCGTCGTGACGGCGGGGACGAGGAATGTATCGCTGCGCGGCTGCTCCCTGCGCGGCACCAGCACAGCCAGCGGGACCCAGGGGGGGACGGTCTTTTTGTACACAGGGGCGGGGGCGATGGTGCGGGTGGGCGATCCGAGCTATGGGGTGGATACGCTGGGATTCCACCTGGACAACGTGGCCATCAACACCACGACGGCGACGAGTACGGGCGCAGGGGGATTGGCGGCCTACCGGACGCAGGAGTTAGATCTGGAGAGCCTGTACTTCCTGGGCAATTCCAATCAGACGGGCATGACACTGGATGGGACGGGGAACTACACCGGGGGAACGTTTTACGACGAGCATTTCATCGGGTTCCAGACGGCGGTGAATGCGATCGGGCATCAAGCGGCAAATGCGGCAACCACGGACTGGGTGAACGCGAGCACGTTTGTGCGGCTGCACATCGATTGTCCGACGAGCGGGGGGAATCCTATCGCGGGGACGTATGGAATCAACTTGCAGCAGGGGGATGGAAACACGTTCACGGGCGGCGACGTGGAAGGCTGCGCGACGGCTTTGCATCTGGGGCCGAACGCACAGAACAACACCATCGTGGGAGTGCGCAATGAGAACTCGACGAACCAGATTGTGGCCGATGCGGGCAGCGCTTACAACAGTTGGATGAGCGGTGGGACGATGTTCACCGGGAAGCTGATCGACAACGGCACGCGCAACAGCTTCCTGGATACGTTCCATCGGAGTTTCAATGGAATGAATGGCGATTGGTACGGGAGCCAGCAGGATGCGACGCTGACCAACCATCTTCGTCTTGGCATCGGCGCCGGGAACGAGCGCGGCCTGTTGAACCGCTATCAGACAGACTATGGATACCGCTGGACGATGGGACTCAGCGATGCGGCAGCGGGCGAGCAGTTTTATCAAATTCTGGATGAATTGAACAACGTATATCGAGTTTCGATCGGGCAGTATAACAACGGGCAATCGAGCACCAACAACCAGACCGTGATCAACGCGGCGGGGACGGGCGCGGTGGTATTAAATGGGTCGAATGGCGCGGGGACGGGCGGGGTGGTGGTGGGATCGGGAGGAGCCAGCGAGACAACCGTGGCGACGATCAATGGCGCGGGCAACGCGCAGTTCAATGGCAGCCTGCAGGTGGGGGGCGTGTCCACATTTGCGGGATCGACCACGGTGCGCAATCAGGCGGATGCGGAGATCGATAGTTTTCTTTGGGCGGGGGCGACGGCCAGTCAGAAGGAGTCTTTCATCTACAAGGACTGGAACGGCAACAGCCAGTGGTACCTCGTAAAGGATGCGAGCAACAACTGGGCTGTGAATTCGGCCACCGGCGGGCTGGACAGTTTCAAGGCCTACCAGAGCAGCAACAGCGGCGACACATATATCGACGCTTCAAATGCTTCGGGGGTGGTGCGGGTGAACTACGAGACAGGATCGGGCGCAGGCTTCAAAGTCTATGGGGGCAATAGCAGTTCGCTGTATGCGAGTTTTACCGGGACAACCGCGATTCAGTTTCCGGGCTTGGCGGCAGGGAGTGGACATAGCTGCCTGCAGGTGGATAGTTCCGGATATATCACCAACACCGGGGCGACTTGTGGAACGGGGAATACCAACGGCACGGTGAATGTGGGAAGCAGCGGGCAGATTGCGTATTACTCCGGCAATGGAGCAGTAGTGGCGGGAGAGAACACGGTGCCCATTGCAGAGGGTGGAACGGGCGCTACGACGGCCTCCGGTGCATTGTCGAATCTGGGGGCGCTGCCGCTGGCTGGGGGCGTGATGACAGGGGCGCTGACGACGCCGAGCGAGACGGTCACTGGAACGCTAGGGGTAACGGGCAGCACCAGTCTGAATACGTTGACGGTGCAGAATTCCATCACCGCAAACACCCCGGTCATCGATGTGCGGGCTTTTGGCGCGGCGGGAGATGCGCGCGCGGGCAATGACGGGGCGGTAGCCGCCGGAGCAACGCAGATGACTTCGGCCAGCATTGCCTGCACGGCGGCGGATGTGGGCAAGATCTTCACCATCAACGATGCTGGAGCTTCGGGCGGCTTTCTGCTGGCGACGGTGACTTCCTGCGCCGGCAGCACGGTGGTGAACTTCACCCCGGCGGCCGGGACCGCCATCGCTTCAGGTGCACATTGGGCGGTGGGGACAGACAACACCGCAGCGATTCAAGCCGGAATCAATGCCTCCATCGCCGCTTGCGGGGCCACGCTTTTCTTTCCTCACGGCATCTATTTTGTCAATGGCAACCTGCGCACCAACGGGGCTTATTCCAATGTTTGTCCACTCAATGGCGGTTACAACTGGTTTCCGTTCCGCATCAGTGGAGACGGATCGGGTTCGTCCTATCTGGTGCAAAACCACCCAACGTTACCTCTGTTGACGACGAATTTGGGCTCGTCTACTTACATGCACGTAACGCTGGATCATGTGGCCTTGCTGGGACGCGGTCGGGCTACCACGGGAACGCTGTTTGAAGATATAACGCCTGTCACCAAGGTTGAAGACGTGACTTTTCTCGGCAACGGAGGCCGCTGCCTGGTGCAGCAGGCGGAGAGATTGACCACCGATCATGTCAATTATCTGACCTGCCGCCAGGCGCTGATCCAAAGCGGCAATGGGGGAATGAACGAGAGCTTTTTCTTCGATACCCAGATTCTTCAGCCTGGAACAACGATCGATCCCATCACCCAGGCAGACTTCTATACCTACAACGTGAACGCCGCAAATGGAGTTTTTCCCAGCAGCGGCAACCTGATCGCCGACATGCACCCGGCTGTCTACACTCATGGCGACAATGTGTTTTGGGAGGGCGGTTCCATGAAGCCGCTTGCACAAGGGATCGCGGGGTTCCGGAACAGGGGAGATAACAATAATGAGATCAATCATTTCTATATCGAGGGATTATACTCTGGGAACTTCAATCCCTCCATCGTTGTGGGTGGAAAGAATGAGACCACCGCTACCACGGCGGCCATGACGGCCAGCGCCACCACCTTTCCGGTAGCGGATTCTTCCTGGATGCACACCGCCACCGGCAATGCGCTCGATGTGAATTCGGCGCGGATGGACGCCTATATTCTCTACCCACCCGATTATGCCTACGGCAGCACGGCGGCATCGAGCCTGGGGGGCGGGATACTCAAAGGGAATTACGAACAGGTGCTGGCGGTGTTTGTGCAGAATACGGCCTATGCGGTGCGGGCGCAGGCTGGTACAACCGCTTATGCCTGGCCGGCGGGCACGGTGGTGAATGAATCCTATGTTACCGATCCGGGGGATTATTTACAGGTGATGATAAAAGATAGTCAAATCACCAGTGGAATGGGAGATTCTGCAGGCTCCCCTTACACGCTGGTTACCAATCCCAACCTTCAAGAGCCGGGTGCGCAGATT
>Ga0326728_10015664_pt1 | contig 15702 bp, 11 predicted proteins | sample MB3enrmetagenome_FD_207602 | JGI IMG/M metagenome (GOLD analysis project Ga0326728, IMG submission 207602) | Lab enriched peat soil microbial communities from McLean, Ithaca, NY, United States - MB31MN | ecosystem: Environmental > Terrestrial > Soil > Wetlands > Peat | place: USA: New York...
TCTCAATCACCGCCTTATCAAGCAGGCCTGAACTGCAGAACACCTCTTCAGCGAGCTGAGATCAGGTTGACGCGGTCCGCGGGACGAAGGCTGCTCAATAGTGCACACCTCGTTGGCTCCTTTTTTTTCAAATACATTCTGTGCAATGTTGACCAGTCTTCCCGTCCCTGCCGGCTTCACACTCCATAAAGATCGCTGCGGTCATGACCATGCCTCTCCGGCTGCCGCGGTCATCCAATTACCAAGGAGAATGCGATGTTCCACCTCACGATTGCCATGCTCCTCATTGGCGCCATTGTTCTCCTGCTGGGCGTCGTCCTTGCTGTCAGAGCGTTCATTGAAAAACGCAACGGGGAAATGGCGCCTTTCCGCGACTATTTCGGCCCCGAGTACGACCGCGACCTCCGGCGGCAAAGCGCGTTCAGCGATTCCGAGGATTGGCGTGCCGATTATCAATCCCGCTTTACACCTTTCCGCCTCCGCGATCCTGAAGCCAACAACCAGGAAACAAGAGTCAGTGGCGCAACTCAGTGGGATCGCGAATCGAATTGATCCAGGGCTCGTTTACGCCTAGGTCTCTGACCGCATGATTTCGTACTTTCGGATTCGCGGTTTCCCACCCTTTCGTCCGCCGCGGCGGACGAAAGGAGGGGGCACGGAGTTGATACGACAATAAGCGGTCAGATACCTAGTACAGTGTCTTGATGATGTCGTGCTTTCCCAGGTCCCCAAATGCGAGGGACCTGGGGCACCCATGGCTTCCGAGTGGATTACGAAATCTCATGGACATAGCACTAGGGTGAACGGCCAAATGATGCGGATTCTCTATGCCATTGAAAAATACAACGGAATACAGGCACATCGAAGACGACTAATGTGCCCCATGCAAAATTATGAGTCCCTGCTCTAACCGTTAGCTACAGGCCAGCCTATGCCGCTTCCGGCGCCGGTTGCCTTATCAGTTTGACCCAGCGGCTCGGCAACCGCGAAGGAGTTCTGAAGAGGAGGCCAATCCCTTCCCTGAGGCAGATCAGGCGGGAGCGGCTTCATTGCACAAGCGGCTATCCGAAGCGCACGTCGCGATGAACCGGCCCTACCACAGCGCCCAGTCGCCCCGCGCAAGGACCCACGCCGCCAGCATCAGATTGCTGATGGCATGCGCCGCAACAGCATCGCCCATCCGTCCTCGCCACTTCAGCGCCAGAGCGTAGGCCAGGCCGGCGGCGATGCCGGCTATCCAGTGCCGGCCGTGCATCAGGCCAAAGGCCACCGAGGAAAGGCATATCGGTAGGATTGTGATTTGAGAGAAAGGAACGGCGTCGAAATCCCGGCGGATCAGGCGGCGCGGCAGATAGCCGCGAAACGCAAGCTCCTCGGCGATGGGCACCGTGATCACGGCGGCGGCGACGCGAAACGCAATCCAGATCATCCGGGCTGGGGGCGAAAGCGCGCCCAGCGCGGAACCCAGAGAACTAGCCGGTTCATGCCCCCGCAAGGCCGGCGCGATCCATATCAGAAAAATTGCCGCTCCGGCTACGGGCGCAACCCAGCCGAAATGCCAGTTAAGCTTCTTGTATTCGGATCGAAAAACCCAGATGGCCAAGGCCGCCGCTACGAAGCGCAAAGGGTAAAGCCACTCGAAGGATCCCGTAATCGCTTGTGAAAGGAATGAGACTCCAAGAATGGCAAGGAAAGGGACCAGATACGCGGTTGTGGCCGGCGATTCTCCCTTTGCTATGTTCAGCTCTGACGGCGCGCTTGTTCCTTTGCTTGTTCCGCCAGTTGCCTCGCCGCCGGCAGCGCTCATGGCGTCAGAGGGAGTTCTTCGCACCCAGGGCAGTTTTTGGGTAACCAATGTAAACCCCAGCGCGACGATGGTGAATCCAATCCAACCGGCCCGGGAGTGAAAACCGGCAACTGTGACTTCAGGAGCGCTCGCGTTCCCGATGAGGATCAGGGCGGCGATGCGGAGGATGTTGAACAGCCAGATGCAGGCCAGCGCGCACGGAACCAGCAGAAGCGCCTGGGGGAAGCGAATTTCCTTCCGGAAATACCATAACCAGGCGATGGTGAAAATCAGAATCAGCGCGAGGCCCTCAATACCGGAACAGGGGGCATCGATGCGGATCGTGAAGCGCGGCGTGCCAATGGTGAAGTTGGCTGCATCGCCGATGATATTCGGCAGGAATAAGCGCAAGATAGCGCGCACCGCGCGGAAGGCTACGATCTGCAGGGTGTTGCGATGAGCCGCGTTCAATGCGGTCCATAACGATTCCGAGGGAACGCGCAGGCTCCATGCAACCGCGCCGGCAAGGAAGGCGTAAATCCACGCCGGGCTGGTAGAGCGCGCGGTTTCAATCAAAACTCCAAGCGGAATGCAAGCCAGGGTCAGCAGCCCGATTCCCAGCAAGAGCACCGCGCCCAGGATGACGGGCCCAACCCCCGCGGCAGGCCAAACCGCATATCCATGCAGCGCCGCCAGGTTGGCAAAGGCGACAGCGCCCATGCAAACCAGGTGCGCCGCAAACAACCAGCCGCCAAACGGGAGGTCTTGCTGTTGCGCCTTCAGTTTTGGATAACAGAAGATCAGGAACACGGGAAACGCAACCATGCCGGATGGCGTGAGCGGGCCCAGCAGATTCACCGCATGAGGAATCAGCAGCGATACGGAGTCGACCGTCAAGATCGCGGCTAATAAATAGAGGCGTCCCAGCAGATGGCGAGGCAGGAAGGAAGGCAATCTGGACTGAGGCCGGTTGCTCCCGGTCAAGACGCGGTTGGAGGGAATATTCAGCTCCCCGCCATTTACTTGCGTAGCCGTGAGCGTAGAACCACGAGTGTTCCCGCAAGAAACAAGAGTCCGCCGACTGCCAGGCTCGGGTCTACTTCAGGAGTCGGAAATCCCATGGCATGGGCGCTGGCGCTAAAGTAGAGCACCACGCCAAATACCAGGAACGAGTACTTCAAAATGTTCTTCATTGCGTTCTCCAGCGGTTGTAAACGTAGGACCGCGGTTTCTGCGAAGCGGGAACACTGACTCCCCTGTGTGGCCAGAGGAACGGGCAGATTCCCTTTTCGCCTGAAGTGGGTATCTGCTTGACTCAGGTGACCACAAAATCCGGGGCGTCAATCTGGCTAAAGACCCCTACCTGTTGCGATTACCTGAATGAAGCAGATACCCACCCAGATTGATATTAACAGTATTAGACCACAAAGAATGAGAAATGGCTAATTTTTGTTAAGGGATGATCCATAGGTAACTTACTTATGGCGCATTGGCGCCTTCCTCGCTGAGGTATGGGCCGCCCGGTTACCGAGGTTGCTGACCGGGGGCAGTAAGGCTGTTGGCTTGGGTATAGGACCGGCGCGCTTCTCTGCGAAAATGGGGGGGATGATCTCCCTGCAAAATGCGGGCAAGCGCTTCGGGCCGAGGGTGCTCTTTCTTGAGGCCAACTGGCTGATCCGGGCGCGGGAGCGGACGGCGCTTGTGGGGGCCAACGGCGCCGGCAAATCCACGATGATGAAGGTGCTGACCGGCCTTGAAACGTTGGACTACGGCCAGATGCAGCAGACGCGCGGCATCAGCATCGGCTACCTGCCGCAGGAGGGGCTGGCGCTCACCGGGAGGACGGTCTTTGAAGAGTGCCTGACGGTCTTCGACGAGCTGCGCGAGATGGAGCGGGAGATCGAGCGGCTCGGCGGGCAACTGGCCGAGCTGGACCACGCCGGCCCGGAGTACGAGGCCGCCGCGGAGCGCTATTCGATGCTCCAGGAGCGATTTCACGCCCTGGACGGCTACGCGCTGGACGCGCAGGTGGGCGGCGTGCTCACCGGCCTCGGCTTTAGCAAAGAAGATTGGGTCCGCCAGACCGACGAGTTCAGCGGCGGCTGGCAGATGCGCATCGCGCTGGCCAGGCTGCTGCTAGCCAAGCCGAATTTGCTCCTCCTGGACGAGCCCACCAACCATCTGGACCTTGAAACCCGCAACTGGCTCGAGGAGTATCTGCGGACCTATCCCTTCGGCTACATTCTTATCTCCCACGACCGCTACTTTCTCGACGTGACTATCGACCGGACCGTGGAGATATGGAACAAGCGGCTCAATATCTATCAAGGCAATTACACCAAATACCTGAGCCAGAAAGATGAGCGCCGGACGCAATTGCAGGCGGCTTATCGCAACCAGCGCGAGCAGATCGAGCACCTCGAAGCCTTCATCAACCGCTTCCGCTACCAGGCCACCAAGGCCAAGCAGGTGCAGTCGCGCGTCAAGGAGCTGGAAAAGATCGAGCGCATCGAGATTCCCGAGGAGGAGCAGGCTATTCACTTCAAGTTTCCCCAGCCGCAGCCCTCGGGACGCATGGTGGCGGAGGCGAAGGGGCTGGCGAAGAGTTACGGCTCGAAGCAGGTGTTCAGCGGCGTGCGATTTACCATCGAGCGCGGCGACCGCGTGGCGCTGGTGGGCGTTAACGGCGCGGGCAAGTCCACGCTGATTCGCCTGCTGACAGGCGGCGAAGCGCCCACGGCTGGCACGGCGCGCCTAGGCCATAACGTGATCTGCGAGTACTTCGCGCAGGACCAGTACAAGGCGCTGGACGGCGAGGCGAGAATGCTGGACGACATAAGCCGCGCCGCGGTCAAGGTTCCCGAGCAGGCGCTGCGCTCGCTGCTGGGATGTTTCTTGTTCAGCGGCGACGACGTCTTCAAGCCGCTGGGCGTTCTCTCGGGCGGCGAGCGCAACCGCTACGCGCTGGCGCGGATTCTGGTCTCGCCGTCGAACTTCCTGCTCCTGGACGAGCCGACCAATCATCTCGATATGCGCGCCAAGGACGTGTTGCTCGACGCGCTGGCGGCCTTCTCGGGCACGGTGGTCTTCGTCTCGCATGACCGCTACTTCATCGACCGGCTGGCCACGCGGGTGCTGGAGGTCGAAAACGGTGCGGTCACCGCCTACGAGGGCAACTATGAGGACTACCTGCGCCGCAAGGAGGCGCTGGCTGCCGGAGCCTCTCAGGCCGAGCCGGCCGTGTCGTCCTCCCGCTTGGTTAGTCCTCCTGAGCGAGATCGCCGCGGTCCGCTGCGGCGGAATGTCGAAGGACCTGCTTCTCAAACAGCTTGTCATCCTGAGCGAGTCCGCCGCGGTCCGCCGCCGCGGAAAGTCGAAGGACCTGCATTTGAATTAGTCAGTCGCACCGTGGCCGACGGCTCCGACGCCATACCGGGCCGTTCCCGCCGCCTCAATCCCATCCGGCAGAAGCAGATGGAGGAGCGGTGTGCGTTCTTAGAAGAGGAGACCCCGCGCATCGAGGCTGCCATCGCGCACACCGAGGAGCAGTTGGGCGTCTTTATCTCCTCAGCGGAGACCCAGCGGCTGACTGAGTTGGCCGCCGACCTGCGCAGCCAGCTCGCCGTGCTCACCGCCGAGTGGGAGGAGTTGATGGCGCAGTTGGACGGGCAAGCATCGTTCTCCTGAGGCCGTCTTTATAGCCCTACGTGCATAATCAAAAGACGATGGTCCTGTTGTGGAATCCCGAGAACTGGTCACAGCGGCTGGCGGAGCTAGAGGCGCAATCCGGCGAGCTGAAAGAAGCTCCCTTGCGGCGCGATGTGCGTTCGCTGGGCATGTTGCTCGGCGAGGTATTGCGCGAGCAGGCCGGAGAAGAGCTCTTTGCCCACGTGGAGGCGCTGCGCCAGGGCACCATCCGTCGTCGCGAGGCTGAAGCTCGCGGCCTTGGCGAAGAGGCCGCCCGCCTGGCCGCCGGTGCGCTGGAATTGGTTCACTCACTCCCCGTGGAACGCTCCATCCTGCTCACCCGCGCCTTCGCCTTCTACTTCGAGCTCATCAATCTAGCCGAGACAAACCATCGCAAGCGCAGGCGCATCGCCCTGCAACTGAGCGGTGAGGCCGGCCGCCAGCGCGGATCGCTGGTTGGCACTTTGTGCGAGATGCGGCGCGTAGGCATCAGCGCGGACGAGGCGCTGGGCTGGCTCAAGCGCGTCCTCGTCGTCCCCGTCTTTACCGCACACCCCACTGAGGCGGCGCGGCGCTCGGTGATGTTCAAGCGCCGGCGCATCGGAGAGTTTCTCGCCGCGTTGGACCGCATTCCCGTCCCCGAACAGGACCTGGCCCGCCTGGAAGAGCTGGTGCTGGCCGAGATTACCGGCCTGTGGCAGACCGACGAGGTCCGCTCGCGCCGGCCCACCGTCTACGACGAGATCAAGATGGGCCTCGACTATTACGACGTCTCCATCTTCGAGACGCTGCCCAGCCTTTACCGCGAAATCGCCGAAGCATTGCGCACCTCCTATGGCCTGGAGGTCGAAGCACACACGCTACCCCAGGTGCTTTGCTTCGGCTCCTGGATTGGCGGCGACCGCGACGGAAACCCCTTCGTCACACCGGATGTAACGCGCGACACAATTCAGTTGGCGCGCGGCCACCTGCTGTTCTATTACCAGAGGCAACTCGAGCGAATCACCGACCTGCTGACCAGCAGCGCCCAGCAGACTCCGGTCAGTGACGATCTGCTAGCGCTGCTGCAGGCATATGTAGAGCAGCTATATACGCCGGAGGCGCAACTCTTTGGCGAGCACTACGAGTTTGAGTATTACCGCCGCTTCATCCTCTGCCTCAAGGCACGCCTGCAGCGCACCCTCGAAGAGATGCGTCAGCCGAGCCACGCCGGCGCCGCCCTGCCTGTGATGCCATACACACTGACTCAGGGACAGGACAAGCTGGCTCGCGCGTTGCCTGCCTACTGCTCCGTCGAAGATTTTCTCTCCGACCTGGAGACACTGCGCGCCTCGCTTGCGGCCAATCGCGGCCTGCGTATCGCGCGCACGCTCGTCGATCCGCTCATTCTGCAGGTGCGCACCTTCGGCCTCCATCTGCACACGCTTGACATCCGCCAGCACGCGCTGGTCCATGCCGCCGCATTGCAAGAGGCTATCGCCGATACCAACGCCACCTCGCTCTCCGGCGGCCTCTCTGCTGAGACGGCCTCCGTGCTTGATACCTTCCGCGTGGTGGCCGAAGTCAAAAGCGGTTGCTCGCCCGAGGTCATTCGCCAGTATGTTATCAGTGGCGCGTCGTCAGTTGAAGATGTGCTGGCCGTGGTCCGCCTGGCCCGGCTGGGTGGCGTGCAGGTGGAGGGCTCCGGACGCGACCCGGGCCTCATGCCGGTTCCGCTCTTCGAATCCATCGATGACCTGCGTCAGGCTCCGTCCATCTGCCGCGAACTGTGGAGCCGGCCCGACTATCGCCAGCTCATCGCCACCTGGGACAACTGGCAGGAGGTCATGCTGGGCTACTCCGATTCGAATAAGGCCGGCGGCATGTTGACCAGCACCTGGGAGATCTTCCGCGCCCATCGCGATCTGCACGTGGTGGCGCGCGAGGCTGGCATCAAGCTGCGCATCTTTCACGGCCGCGGCGGCACAGTGGGCCGTGGCGGCGGACCCACACATCGCGCCATCTTCGCCCAGCCCATGGACTCCTTCGACGGCCAGTTGCGCATCACCGAACAGGGCGAGGTGCTCAACTTCAAATACTCCGACGAGGTGCTAGCCGAGCGCAATCTCGAACTGATGATTGCAGCATCGCTCGACGCCTTGGCCCGCCCCAACGCCCGCGACCCCGAGGGCCACTTCACCGGCATCCTCAAACCTGAATGGGAGGCGGCGTTCGACGAGCTTTCGGCAATATCGTACGACTTTTACCGCGAACACATTCTCGACGACCCCGGCGTCGTGACTTACTTCGAGCAGTCCACGCCGGTTGCCGAGCTGGAAAACGCCAAGATCGGTTCCCGGCCCGCACGGCGCAAGGACTCCCACTCACTAGCCGACCTGCGCGCCATTCCCTGGGTCTTCGGATGGACACAGTCGCGGCTGCTGGTTCCCGCCTGGTTCGGCGTGGGCTTCGCGCTGGAGCGATATGGCGAACAGCCCGGAAAGCTGGACCTGTTGCAAGGCATGGCGGCGGAGTTTCCGCTCTTCATTGACCTGCTGCGCAACGTGGAAATGGCGCTGGGCAAGGTAGACCTGGCCACCGCGCGCCTTTACTCGTCGCTGGTCGAGGATCCGAAGCTGCGTGAGCGCATCTTCGACCTGCTCGAAGCCGAATTCCATCGCACCGTGCGCGCTGTACTTGCGGTTGCGCAGCAATCCGAGCTGCTTGAGAGCAATCAGGTGCTGGCTCACTCCATCAAGCTGCGCAACCCCTACGTCGATCCCATGCACTTGATTCAAGTAGACATGCTGCGCCGTAAACGCGCCGGCGAAGACACGCCCGAGGTCAACCGCGCCATCGCGGCAACCATCAGCGGCATCTCGGCCGGGCTGAGGAATACGGGCTGAGGCCGTTGGCAGAGAGCATCAGAGGCATTCGTGGCTTTTCGTTCTCCGCGTCCCTTTCGTCAAGACCGGGAATTTGGGCAAGTTGCCCTTGCCATTCCCGCGCTTCGGGATTAGGCTATTGGTATGCGTCGATGTCGCTAACACCGCCCTGGTGATTGCTGCGATGCAAAGGTGCGCCCCGTTCGCGCCCGACTTTCCCCAATCGACACTTCGACCTTCATCCCAGGAATACCCATTCAACTGCCGGGAGAGCCTCCCGGAAAAAGGAGATTTATCATGGCGCGCATTGCCGCGAATGTCACTGAAATCATTGGCCGAACCCCGCTGGTGCGATTGAACCGCATAGCCGCCGGCCTGCCCGCGACCGTCCTGGTCAAGCTGGAGAGCCAGAACCCGCTGAGCAGCGTGAAAGACCGTATCGGCCTGGCGCTGATCGAGGCTGCAGAAAAGGCGGGCAAGATCCAGCCCGGCGAGACCGTGCTCATCGAGCCCACCAGCGGCAATACCGGCATCGCGCTGGCCTTTATCGCCGCCGCCAAGGGCTACCGGTTGATCCTCACCATGCCCGAGACCATGAGCCTGGAGCGCCGTGTGGTGCTGCTGGCCTTCGGCGCCGAGATTGTGCTGACCCCCGGCCCCAACGGCATGAAGGGCGCCATCGCCAAGGCCAATGAGATCCTGGCCAAGACTCCAAACGGCCACATCCTGCAGCAGTTCGACAACCCCGCCAACCCGGCGATTCACAAAGCCACCACCGGCCCCGAGATCTGGAACGATACCGATGGCAAGGTGGACATTCTCATCAGCGGCGTGGGCACCGGCGGCACCATCACCGGCGTGGCTCAATACATCAAGCCGCTGAAGCCGTCGTTCAAGGCTATCGCCGTGGAGCCTACGGACAGCCCAGTGCTATCGGGCGGCAAGCCGGGACCGCACAAGATTCAGGGCATCGGCGCGGGCTTCGTTCCCGGCGTGCTCGACACCAAGCTAGTGGACGAGATTGTCCAGGTGACCAACGACGAGTCCATCGCGGCGGCCCGCAGGCTGCCGCTGGAGGAGGGATTGTTTGTAGGCATCAGCTCGGGAGCGGCTCTGGCTGCGGCGCTCAAGGTGGCCGCGCGGCCCGAGAATGCGGGAAAGCTGATCGTGGCCGTCCTGCCCGACTTCGGCGAGCGCTATCTCTCCAGCATCCTCTTCGAGTCGCTGCGCCAGCAGGCCCTGGCCCTGCCGGTGGAGGCAATTGCGGTGTAAGCGGTTGCCGTGCGGTTAACGTTGCTTTGAAGGATGCTGGCTTTAGCCCGTATCCTTCAACTAGTACCGTGTCTTGATGATTTCGTGCTTTCCCAGGTCCCCAAATGCGAGGGTGTCCCGGAACACTTTGTAAACCATGTCGTGGAACTTGACAAATCGGGACCTGGGGCACCCATATTCATAGGTGCAATTACAAAATCAAGAGGTCATGGTACTAGACTCTGTTTCTCCGTACCTGTTAAGACGGTAAAGACGCGAATGGCCTGTGCAAGAACACAGGCCATTTCATTGAATCGATATGCGCTACTCCGGCAAGGTCAACCGGACGGTCAAAATTACCCGCCCCAGAGCCCTTGCGGCGCGCAGTGCTTTACTTAGGCTCGTTCGGTGTCGAGGAGGGCGGCGCGGGAGCAGCGTTCTGCTGCTGTACAGGAGGGGCCGGAGGCGTAGGCTCGGTTATGCCCTTCAGACCTTCCTTGAAGCCTTTCAGGCCTTCGCCCAATCCTTTGCCCAGCTCCGGCAGCCGCTTGGCGCCGAAGAGCAGGAATGCCACTACACCGAGCACCACCAGGTGCCACGGCTGCAATAAGTCACCCATTGATTATCCTCCGCGCGCCCCGCGAACCGGCGCGCATCCTCAGTAGCTATTGTCGCACAAAGGTGGATGTCCGCGCAGGAGCCGCGCATCGGGAGCCGGCAGACCCTAGTTCACCTGCGCCGGCTTGCCCAGCCGCTCGGTCACCATCGCATAGAAGGAACGCAAATCCTCCTCTTCGCCCACAGTCAGCCGCCGGTAGACCTTCATCAGCGGAAAGAGCCGCGAGCCACGCACTTCGACGGCTGGAACCGCCACCACTCCGCCGGGATACTGGGTCATCTCCCAACCGCCGGCATAGCGCCGCCGCAGCACCTCGCCCAGGTAGCTGCCCCACAGCCGCACCTCGAAGTCCAGGTCCAGCTCCGGGCTCTCGCCCACCTGAACCAGGATCTCGTCAAGGCTGTCGATGGATTCGGAGGTAAAGTCCAGCTTCTGCTGGAAATTCTGCCTGGCCAGCTCCGCCGCCGCTTGCGCGTATCCCGCCATCATTGCTCCCAGGTCGGGGAACGCCTCCGATTCCAGCCGTTTGCGCAGATCGCTCACTCCACTCCAGAGTACATGGCGGGGCAGTGCGGCCGGGAGTGAAAGTGGAACGGCGCGGCGCGATTGTGGCAGACTGGATACAGTCACAGGCAGGTTCCCCATCCCATGAAAACAACCAAGATCTTCGCTCTTGCCGCCCTGCTGGCACTGGCCGCCTGCAAAGCGCCTACTACAGGCACGGTCAGCCGCGAGATTTATCCTGATCCGGCGCAGGCCAAAACCGACCTGGCCTCGGCTCTGCAGACCGCAGCCCGGAGCCACAAGCGCATCCTGCTGGAGTTTGGAGGCAACTGGTGCGCCGACTGCCAGGTGCTGAATATTTACTTCCATGACGCGAAAAACCGGCCTCTCCTGGAGGCCAACTACGTGCTGGTTCCCATCAACATCGGGCACATGGATGCAAATCTCGACATTGCAGAGAGATACGAGGTTCCTTTGCGGCGAGGCGTGCCGGCGCTGGCCGTCCTGAGCGAAAACGGCGCCCTGCTCTATAGCCAAAAAGGCGGCGAGTTCGAGGCTATGCGCCGCATGGATCCATCGGTAGTGACCGGCTTCCTGGTGCAGTGGAAGCCCGACGGTGCGCCTTGCTCGGCTGCGATGGTGAACTGCTAGAGAATTCCGGGTATCTGAAATGTGAACATTGTGGTATCCCACCCTTGACGCGAGTCGCCGCGGCGACCTGCGTCAAGGATGGGGCACCCAGGTTATTTCTCAATTGCTTACTTTCACCCACCTTTCGGCCCGGCGCGGCGATTTGCAATATTCCGGCTGGAATGTTTCAATCGGATTATTGAAACAGGGGTGCTCCACGAGGTGGGGCTGAGAGATACCCTCGAACCCGATCCGGATAATACCGGCGTGGGAAGTTTCCTCGGGCCTTGCGGCCCTCTTCCTCGATTCCAGGCGTGAGTTCCTTTGTTTCAGTTGCCGACAAGGGGATTCCATGCTCAAGCTCGCTGCCGTCCAGGCCCTCATTCCATCTCGTCCTTTTCCGGTTGCCGGGTTAGTGCTCTGGTTGATCTGCCGGCTGGCGGTTGCTCCGGGCGCATTCGCGCAAAGCCCGGCACAGCCCGCCGACGCGCCGAAGCCCGCCGCAACCCAGCAGAAGATTCAGCCGGTCACCACCACGGTGGTGGTCCACGGCGAGGTGAAGGACGATTACCTTTCCGATGCCGTCACGGTGGGCAACCTGGACGGCGTAACGCTGGAGGAGACGCCGCTGTCGGCCACTATTGCGACCCGCGAGCTGCTCAGCGATCAGGGCGCGCGCCTGCTCTCCGAGGTGGTGAAGAACGACGCCTCCATCGGCGAGGATTATGCGCCGGTAGGCTACTACGGGGACTATGAGATTCGCGGCTTCACCATCGATCTGGCCACGGGTTTGCAAGTCAACGGCTTGACCGTGGCCGGCGAGCAGGATGTGCCGCTGGAAAATAAGGAGCGCGTCGAATTCTTGAAAGGCATCGCCGGCGTGGAGAGCGGCGTGGCCTCTGCCGGCGGACTCATCAACTACGTCACCAAGCGCCCGGCCGCGGTTAAGGCTGTCGATCTGGCCACCGATCATCGCGGAAGCAGCTACGGAGCGGTCGATCTGGGGACAGTGTTGGGCAGGCAAAAGCAGGTGGGCCTGCGCGTCAACCTGGCCGGCGAAGATATACAAAGCTATGTAATCGACGCCAACGGCTGGCGCGCGATGGGCGCGGCCGCGGCCGACTGGAAGATCAGCCCTAGGGCGATTCTGAAGGGCGACTTCGAGTACCAGCATAAGGTGGAGCGCTCAGTCTGCGGCTATCAACTGCTCGGCGGCGCGACGGCGCCCGATCTCAGCCAGGTCCACCCTTCGACGATGCTGGGTGAGCAGCCGTGGGCCAAGCCCAACACCTTTGACACCATGAACACCGGGGCGCGGCTGGACTACGATCTGCCCCATGCGTGGCGGGCCTTTGCCGCGGCAAGTTATAGCCATTCGCTGATCGACGACAATGTGATTTATGCGTATGGATGCTACAACGAAACAGAGTGTAACTCCGGCTCGGCTCCCTATCCGTGGTTTTTTGCTCCCGACGGCACGTATGACATCTACGATTACCGCGATCCCGGCGAGTTGCGCATCGATGCGCAGGCCGAAGCGCTAGTTACCGGCCACATCAAGACCGGGGTCGTCACGCACGACCTGACCGGCGGAGGCGAGCTCTTTCTGCGCAGCGTGCAGCAGCCGGGCTTTTTCACGCAAGCAAATCCTTATTCGTCAGACGGCATCGTTCAGAATGGGGCGGTATACACCTATATTGGATCGGAGAATATCTACCAGCCCATCGCGCCGTTTCCTCTCGAGTCTCCGCTGCAATCCGCCGGCCCGCGCAGGCTCTGGGAAGACAATCATCAATCTTCCGCGGTTATGCAGGACCGATTGCATCTACCCGGCCACATTCAACTGCTGGCCGGCGGGCGATTCGATTCGCTACGCGACCACAACTACTCGCCTTATGCGACTTGCGCGAGCTTCATTCAGGTTTCGAGCAATCTCTTCGCAACTCCGAGCAATTGCCTGCCGATTCTTACGGACAAAACCGTCTGGCTGCCGCAGTACGCTATCACCTTCAACCCGGTCAAAACCCTGACGCTCTACAGCAATTACGGAGTGATGCTTTCGCTGGGTCCGCAGGCCGGCTCGTGGATAGGGTTGACTAACGTAAACGATTTTCTCGCTCCGTTCTTTACCCGTCAGGCCGAGATAGGCGCAAAGTACGAGCCGGGCCAGCGCATTCTGCTGACCACCGCGCTCTTTCACATGCGCGCGCCGTTCTTCTATCCGGATAACATGGGCGCTGGCGCCAACTGCTTAGGAACCGAAACGACCGCGCAGGCGCCATTTTGCTTTGTCTCCGAGGGCCGCGAGACGCACGACGGCATGGAGCTGAACGCGGAAGGAAAGGCCACAAACTGGCTGCGGCTGACGGCTTCGACGGCGGCCATCCGGGCGCTTTCAGATGATACCGGCACTCCGGCCTTCGACCATGAGCAGGTGATCAACGTGCCCCATCTGCGCACGGCTTTGTTTGCGGATATTGCGCTGCCCCATGCGCACGGGCTGCACCTGATGCCTGGCTGGAGCTACACGGGGCGCAAGGAGGCAACCCGCGACGACGCGGTCAGAGTGCCCGGATACAACCTCTTCAATCTGGGCGCGCGCTACACGCCGGGAGGCGAGCAGGGCCATGTAACGCTGCGGCTTTATGCCGATAACATCACGGACAAGCGCTATTGGAAGGACACCGGGGCGAGTTATGGCGACACCTTCATTCACCTGGGCGCGCCCACTACGGTGCGGCTGTCGGCGCACTACAGTTTTTAGGCTGTCTGTGATTGATCCAATCCAATTGGTTTAGGCACAGCGGAGCAAAGCAACCGCAGGTCCTTCGACTACGTTTGGCGCAAGAGACGCGCCAAACTTCGCTCAGGATGACAGCTATGTTGTGATAGAAGAGAGGATGATGAATTGAGTGTATCAGCAACAGCGCACGGCATGGACGGCAGGCTGGTGGAACCCGACTGGCCGCCGCTCACGCTCGGCGAGGCGCGCGCGCTGCTGGGTCAGTTTCCCGGCTGCTGCGAGCCGATTGAGATTCTCTCCGTCAGCCCGCGGCCGTTTTCGGCGGCCAGCGTAGTGGCTACGCGCACGGGGCGAGTCTTCGTCAAGCGCCATTCTCAGAAAGTGCGCGACCGGGAGGGATTGCTGGAGGAGCATCGTTTTCTGGCGCATCTGCTCGGAGCGGGAGCGCAGGTGCCGCGAGTATTTGCCTCCGCATCCGGCGAAACCGCAATCGAGACCGGCGAGTGGAGCTACGAGGTGCATGAGGTTCCGGCGGGCTTGGACCTGTATGAGGATGCAGTCTCCTGGACGCCGTTCCGCGCCGTGGGTCATGCATTCTCCGCGGGCCAAGCGCTGGCGTGGCTGCATCTTGCGTCGGAGGGTTACAACGCGTCGCGCCGCAAGCCGCGCCCGCTAGTGGCTGGCTTCACGATCTTTGCCGCGCAAAATCCCGGCGCGGAACTGAAGCGCTATCTGGCCGCGCGGCCGGCGCTGGCCAGTGATCCCGATGCGCGCACCGGCGGCGAACAGGCGCTGGAACTGCTGGCGCCGTATCATGCGGAGCTGCTGCCGCTCCTGCCCGCGCTTCCTCCGCTGTGGACGCACAACGACCTGCACGCCTCGAATCTGCTGTGGAGCGATGCCGGCGGCGATGCGCAAGCTACGGCGATCATCGACTTCGGCCTCGCCGACCGCACCCATGCTGTTCATGACCTGGCCCAGGCCATTGAGCGCAACATCGTCGAGTGGCTCGCGCTTGTCGCAGACCACGCTCACACAGACAACGTGCCTGTCCATCTCGATCATCTTCGCGCGTTGCTGGACGGATACGAATCCGTCCGCCCGCTCTCCGATGAAGAGGCCGCGGCGCTGGCGCCGATGACCGCTCTCTGCCACGCCGAGTTCGCGCTGACTGAGGCGGATTATTTTCTGGGCGCGCTGCACTCGGAGGAGAAGGCGCGGCTGGCTTCGATCGATTACCTGGTAGGACATGCACGGTGGTTTCATAGCCGGGGCGGTAGGAAGCTGCTGGATGCGTTGCGCCAATGGGCCGAGAAACGCGAACGCCATTCGCAAAAGGCGGCTCAACGATGATCTGGACGACGCTGGGGAGTTACCTTGCGGCAAACTGGCTGGAGATTGCCGGCGTTGCCGCAACGGTTGTGGGCATCTGGCTGACCACGCGCCGGCTGCTCGTGTGCTGGCCAGTGGTGCTGGCCGCCGACGTGATTTATCTGGTCGTCTTCTATCGCGCGCGGCTCTTCTCCGACGCGCTATTGCAGATTTTCTTTATTGCCTTCACGCTGTACGGCTGGTGGCACTGGTGGCGCGGGGTATGCGAAGAGGGCGAGGTGCGCGT
>Ga0326728_10015667_pt1 | contig 15701 bp, 11 predicted proteins | sample MB3enrmetagenome_FD_207602 | JGI IMG/M metagenome (GOLD analysis project Ga0326728, IMG submission 207602) | Lab enriched peat soil microbial communities from McLean, Ithaca, NY, United States - MB31MN | ecosystem: Environmental > Terrestrial > Soil > Wetlands > Peat | place: USA: New York...
CCGGCCTTACCGTGCAGGTCCCGCCGTTCATCGGCGAAGGCGAAGTCATCCGCGTGGACACCGCCGAGGGCAAATACCTGGAACGCGCCACCGGATAATAATCGCGCAGGGGCGGTTCGCGAACCGCCCCTACATCAGCACCGTGTGGTCACTCAATTGCCACCCGGCGCAGCAATTCGAAGTCCGTCAGCATCCTGCCCGTTCCTTGCACCACCGAAGCTAAGGGGTCTTCGGCAATGGAAACGGGCAAACCGGTTTCCTCCCGTATCCTCTTATCGAGATTCCTCAGCAGCGCCCCGCCGCCTGTCAGCACAATGCCGCGATCGGAGATATCCGCCGAGAGTTCCGGCGGCGTGCGCTCCAGAGCCACCCGGATGGCGTTCAGAATTGTCGCCACGCATTCGGAGAGCGAGTCTCGAATCTCCGAGTCGTCGATAGTAATCGTCTTCGGGATGCCCTCCAGCAGATGGCGTCCTTTGATTTCCATGGTGAGGGGGCTTTCGAGCGGATAGGCGGAGCCGATCTCGATCTTGATCTGCTCGGCCGTCCGTTCGCCGATCAGCAGGTTGTACTTGCGCTTGAGATAGGCTGTAATCGCCTCATCCATCTCGTTTCCCGCCACCCGCACGGAGCGGGCATAGACAATGCCGGAGAGGGAGATTACGGCGATATCCGTGGTGCCTCCGCCGATATCCACAATCATGCTGCCGGAGGGCTCGGTAATGGGCAGGCCGGCGCCAATCGCCGCCATCATCGCCTGCTCCACCAGGAACACTTCGCTGGCTCGGGCGCGCATGGCGGAGTCCTGCACGGCGCGCTTTTCCACCTGAGTGATCTCCGAAGGCACGCCGATGACAATGCGGGGATGCACGAACATCTTGCGGTTGTGCGCCTTCTGGATGAAATAGTTGAGCATCTTCTCGGTAACTTTGAAGTCCGCGATGACGCCATCTTTCAAAGGGCGGATGGCAACGATGTTTCCCGGCGTGCGCCCCAGCATATCCTTGGCTTCGCGCCCCACCGCCTCAATATCACCACTGATCTTGTTAAGAGCGACGATGGAGGGTTCATTGACCACAATGCCCTTGCCGCGCGCGAAGACCAGCGTATTGGCGGTGCCAAGGTCAATCGCGAGATCGGAGGAGAAAACGCTGAACAGGGAACGTACATTCATAGATCAATCTCAGACTGGCTCCTTAGCATTAGCGCCAATTTAAGACACTAAGGAGATATGAAATGAAGAACAAGACCCAAAAGTACCACACTGCGGGCTGCCCGCGCTGCCCTTTGTTTCTGGGCTCCGCGACTCTCGTTTGCGGATCGCGTTCACCTCACCGGACGGACGATGGTTACGAGAGACCCCCCCAGAAGCCTGGCGCAACGGTGAGGCTGCGATTCCGCAGATTCGAGGCTGCCACAAGTCATTTTTCAAGAACTTGCCAAGTCACCGCGGTACGACAAAAAATGTCGGTCCCGCAGTTGCCAGCGACCGCTGCCACCCCCCCTTTGGGGCGAAGTGCTTCACCCTGCGTGGCTTCGCGCTTGCCGGATGACAGCTTGCTTATTCTTGTCCAAACCTGACATAGGGTCAAGGGAATTCACGGTACTGTCCTAGTTTGGGCGTAACGCCGACCTTTAGGTCGGCAGATGCTGGCCTGAAGGCCAGCGCTACAAATCAAACTAGGACAGTACCGAATTCATGGGCAGGTTGCCCGGATCGTGTGCTCTCCACTATAATGGGAAGGTTTAACCAGCGCACGAGGAGCTTTCATGTTTAGATTCTTAAAGAAGAACAAAGAAGCAGTGAAGAAATACCTGCTGATATTCTTTCTGAGCATCGTGTCCATTGGCATGGTGATTACGCTAGCGCCGATTCCAACCGGCGATACCAGCCGCACGGAAACAAACGTCCTGGCGTCGATGAGCGGAGCCAAGATCACCACGGCGGATTTGCAGCGGATTATTCAAAACCAGTTTCGGAATTCCCCGCAGGCGGACCTAACGAAAATAATCCCTGTGGTCGCGGGTACGCTTCTGGATCGATTAATCCTGCAGCGGGCGTTGGTTGTTCAAGCCAGGAAGATGGGCATTGAAGTATCGGACAACGAGCTTGGACAATCCTTGCAGTCTATTCCTTGGCTGATGCAGGACGGGTCGTTCATTGGTATGAACGGCTACCAGGACCGGGTCCTCCAACAGACAGGGATGTCGGTGGTGGATTTCGAGACCGAGCTCCGCAGCAGGCTCTTGGAGGACAAGATCCGCAGCGTAGTGACGGACGGAGTTCAGGTCTCTCCTCAGGAGGTGCGCGAGGAATTCCAGCATCGCAGCGCCAGAGCGAAGGTTCAATATGTACTGTTCGATCCGAGCCAGTACATCAAGGCCGTTCAGGTCACGCCGCAAGCCTTAGACGCTTTCTTCAAGAAGGACCCGCAGGGATATAAGGTTCCGGAGGAGCGAAAAGTCCGCTACGTGGTGATCAGCCCCGACGACGTGCGCGGGCGTGTTAAGGTGACGGACCAGGAAGCTCACCAGTACTACACCCAGCACCTTTCCGAATACAGGATCCCCGACCGCGTGAAGGTGGCGCACATTCTATTCAAGACGACGGGCAAAACCCCCGACGAAATTGCGGCCATCCAGAAGAAGGCCGAGGACGTCCTCAAGCAGATAAAGGGCGGAGCGGATTTTGGGGAATTGGCGAAGAAGAACTCCGACGACGGATCGGCTCCGAAGGGAGGCGAGTTGGGCTGGGTGGTGCGGGGACAAACCGTAAAGGAATTTGAGGACAAGACGTTCGCGATGAAGCCGGGAGAGGTGAGCGACCTCGTCAAGACGGTTTATGGAATCCACATCATCAAGCTGGAGGACAAACAGACCGCGCACCTCCAGTCGTTTGACGAAGTGAAGGGCACAATCATCGCCGAGCTCGAAAAACAGAGGATCGCCGATGCGCAGGAAAAGTTGGGGAACGATTTGGTAGCGGAACTCAAGTCCAAGCCTGACCAGTTTGAGGACTTGGCGCGGAAAGCGGGACTCCAGCCGCAGACTTCTCCGCTGTTCCATTATGGACAGGCGGTTGCCGACTTGGGAAGCGGAGACTCGTTTGAAAACCTGGCCTTCCAACTCCGCAAAGGCGAAGTCGGCACTCCCATCAGCGTCCCGAGAGGACAGGCGGTTATCCAATTGACCGATATCGTACCGGAGCATGTGCCGACCCTGGACGAGGTGCGCGCGCGGGTCGAAGAAGATTACCGCGCGCAGCAATCCCGAGTGCTGGCCGTGGAAAAAGCCAGGCAGTTTGCGGACCAGGTGAAGACCGGCGACTTTGCTAAGGTCGCGAAGGCAGACGGCCTGACGGTTAAAGACAGCAACGACTTCACCCAGCAGGATGCCATCGAGGGTGTAGGTCCAGCCTCGCAGCTTCCCACAGCCTTTACACTGAACGAAGGTCAGACCAGCGAAGTCGTGCCCGTGGCAGGGAAAAACCTGGTGTTCAAGGTCGTTTCGCATACGGCGCCCGATGAGGCCGACTTCGCCAAGCAGCAAGATCAAATTACCGAAGAACTCCTGGACCGCAAGCGGAACCTGGCCTTCGAATTGTACGAACAGAACTTGAAGGCCCAGCTCATACGAACCGGCGAACTAAAGCTTAATAATGCTGCCCTCCAGCAGTTCATTGCGCTGTATCAGAACAAGTAAACAGTGGCTAGCGATTGGTGCCTAGTGCCTCGGGCTAGCTCCATGCACGATGACTGGCCACTAGCCACTCGCCACTGTCGCTCGGAAGCCGCGGACCTGAACGCCGGAAATCCACCCTGTCCCAACCAACAAAGACCCGCTGACCACTGGGCACTGCTTTTCCCCTTGCACTTCGACAGGAAGGCATATACAATCTTCCTGTAGAAGCAACAGGGGGAACTCCATGACGAACGATCGGATCACTCTGCCGCAAGGCACGCTCGATCTGTTGATCCTCAAGACCCTGGCGCTCGAACCCCAGCACGGCTGGGCCATCTCCGAGCGCATTCAGCAAATATCCAGTGACGTACTTCAGGTCCAGCAAGGCTCGCTCTATCCGGCTCTGCACCGGTTGGAGCGGCGCGGCTGGATCAGGGCAAAGTGGGGCGCGTCTGAGAACAACCGGCGCGCCAAATATTACGAACTGACGAAACATGGACGAAAGCAGCTCGAGGCCGAAGAGAGCGCCTGGCGGAAACTGACTGCGGCCGTCGGGCAAGTGCTGGAAACAGCGTAGGGATTGGCGATTGCCGAATGTCGATCGTCGAAACCAGTAGGGGCGGTTCGCGAACCGCCCCTACGCCGGAATTGGAGGTGGCAGTGCTGAGCGACCTGTTTTTCCGTTTGCGAGCTTTGTTCCGGCGCAATTCCATGGAAACAGAGTTGGACGAAGAACTGCGCGCGCATCTCCGACACCAAGTGGAGAAGTACGTCCAATCGGGCCTGCTTGTCGAAGAAGCGAAAAGGCGAGCGCGGCTCGAATTCGGGGGCCTGGATCAGGTGAAGGAGGAGTGTCGCGACGCGCGGGGCGTGAGCCTGATCGAGACAACGCTTCAGGATATTCGCTACGGGGCGCGCAAGTTGGCCAGAAGCCCAGGTTTTACCGCCGTGGCGGTGGCGACGCTCGCCCTCGGCATTGGCGCCAATACACTGATATTCAGCGTCGTCAATGCGGCAATTCTGCACCCATTGCCCTTCCGAGATGCCGACCGGCTGGTGACCGAGTGGGCCACCAGCCCGACCATCGGCTACTCAGGGCCCGGCTCGCTCACCGATAAAGACTACATGGAGTGGCGGGATCAGAATCGCGTTTTTAGCGACATCGCCGCCTTTCGGGGACAGCCCACAAATCTTACCGGCGTGGGCGAACCGGTACGGCTGAACGGCGCAACAGTTACCGCGAGCCTTTTGCGCGTGCTCGAAGTCAATCCCGCCCTGGGGCGCGCCTTTGCCCCGGACGAGGAAACCGCCGGGCACAACCGCGTAGTGCAGCTTAGCGACCGGTTGTGGCGCAGCCGCTTCGGGTCGAACCCTGGGGTGTTGGGAAAAGCCATCAAGCTGGACGGAGAGTCCTACACCGTAATCGGCGTCATGCCGGAGGGCTTCGATTTTCCCAACGAAGCTGACCTTTGGACGCCTCTCACGCTGAAGAGCGAAGAGCATAACGCCACCCTGCCGATTGTCGCGCGGCTCAAGCCCGGCGTGTCGCTCGAGCGGGCCCGCAATGACGCAGCGGTAATCGGGAAGCGGCGGCCCCCCCAGCCGGGGGACTGGGAGTGGCACACCACGCTCGTCCCGCTCACCCAGGCAGCGACCGCCTCGGTTCGCACTCCACTGCTGGTTTTGTTCGCTGCTGTGGGCCTGGTGCTGCTGATCGCCTGTGCCAACGTGGCCAACCTTTTTCTCGCCCGCGCCACGACGCGCCAGGCTGAAGTCTCGGTGCGCACAGCGCTGGGCGCAAGCCGGAGCCGCCTGGTTCGCCAGATGCTGACCGAAAGCGTCATGATGGGGATGATCGGAGGTGGTCTTGGATTGCTCCTGGCCGCCCTTGGGCAGAGCTTTGTGGCCAAGGCTGCATCCCTGCTTCCCCGCCACCTGGAGTCGCACACCGCTGCCGTCCACATTGCCTCGGCAGGCGTCGACTTCTGGGTGCTCAGCTTCACACTCGGGATCTCGGCGCTAACGGCAGTACTCTTCGGCCTCGCCCCGGCCGTTTGGGCGTCACGCAGTGAATTGTCACCAAGTTTGAAGAAAGAGGGACGAAGTTCAACGCCAGGCCGCGGACGAGCTTACCTGCGAGACGGTATAGTGGTGGCGGAGGTGGCGCTGGCGGTGATTCTGTTAGTCGGCGCCGGACTGCTGATCCGGAGCTTCCTTAATTTGATGACCGTCGATCGGGGGTTCGACTCTCAAAATGTGCTGGCCCTGAATATCAGCCTGCCTGACACTCGTTACCAAAGCGCTCGCTCCATGATCGAATTTGAAGAACAAGCGCTCGGCCGTCTGAGGCTCGTGCCGGGAGTGAAATCAACAGGCGGTGTGTTCGGGCTTCCACTCGGCGACTTCACCATCGGAGGTGATTTCACCGTCGAGGGCGAGGCGCCGCCGGCCCCGGGTTCGCAGCCATTCATTGCTACAAAGGCCGTGGTAGGGGGCGATTATTTCCGAGCCATCGGCATTCCGCTGCTTCGTGGGCGCCATTTCGATGCGCACGACTCGGAGACCGCTCCGCGCGTCGTCATCGTCAGCCAAAGCCTGGCTCGGCACTACTGGCCGCTCGATCAGGCACTCGGCAAGCGCTTAAAACCCGGATTCTCCAATGATGCCTGGTGTACGGTAGTGGGGGTCGTTGGCGACACAAAACAATGGGGTCTCGGCGAGCCGTCCTCGCCCGCCATGTACCTTCCCTATCCGCAGGCACCGGCCACTTTCATGATGCAGAGCATCACCTTCGTACTTCGCGCCGGTGCCGATCCGGTCGCCCTGGCTTCGGCGGCACGGCGGGCGGTCCAGGCCGTGGATCCTGACCTGCCGGTGTTCGACATTGCCACCATGAACCAGCTCGTCTATCGTTCGGCTTCGGCGCCTCGCTTCAATACAGCGCTGCTGGGCGTTTTTGCGGCGTTGGCGCTGGTTCTGGCCGCGGTGGGAATCTACGGGGTGATGTCCTATGCGGTGGCGCAGCGCACTCACGAGATCGGCGTCCGAGTGGCGCTGGGGGCTGAAGCAAGCAACATCATTCGTCAAATGGTGAGGCAAGGGATGATGCCCGCGGCCATCGGGATCGCGGCAGGAACGGTTGGCGCGTGGGCTGTGACAAGATTCTTGTCCAGTTTGCTGTTTGGAGTGAGGCCCACCGACCCCATAACGTTTGCCTTGGTTCCGCTGCTTCTGGCGACGGTGGGTGTGCTGGCCTGCCTTCTGCCTGCCCGCAGGGCGACGAAGGTCGACCCAGTGGAAGCGCTCAGATATGAGTGATTGTCGATTGACGATGTTCGATTGAATCCCTCGACAACGACGCGCGATGTTGGGGGACGGCTTGCCGTCTCCGGAGCCTTCGCAGGCCGACTGGGGTGGGGCAAGCCCTACCCCTACGCCACCCGGGTGCATCTGCCAATGACCGAAGTCCCTCCGCACACGCAACTTTCGCCCTGCATTTCGCGTAAAGATTTAAGGAGGCATTCCGATGCAGAAGGCTGTGCCACGCCCGATTCTCCTTAGCGACCTGGCGATTCTCCTCTATCTTGCGCTGATCGCCGTATTCGTCCACTTTCTTTCCAACGGCGGCTACGGATATTTCCGCGACGAGCTTTATTACATGGCGTGCGGCCGGCACCTGGCTTGGGGATACGTCGACCAGCCACCGTTCGTGGCCCTCATGGCTGCCGTGACGCGCCATCTGCTGGGCAGTTCGCTCTTTGCTTTGCGCTTCTTTCCTGCCGTTTGCGGCGGACTCCTTGTTCTGCTCTCCGGCCTCATGACGCGCGAAATGGGAGGCGGGCGGTACGCACAAGTTCTTGCAGGCGTTGCCGTGATGGTCGGGCCGGTCTATCTTGCCATCGACAATTATTTCTCCATGAATTGCTTCGATCAGGTCTTCTGGGCGCTGGCAGGCTATATCGTCATCCGAATCCTGAAGCAAGATAATTCCAAGCTTTGGCTTCTGTTTGGCCTGGTAGCAGGCGTTGGCCTCATGAATAAGTACTCGATGGGATTCCTGGGACTGGGCATAGTAATTGGCTTGGTGTTGACGCCCGCGCGGCGGCAGCTCCTCAGCAAGTGGCTGTGGCTTGGCGGAGTGATCGCTTTCTTAATCTTTCTTCCGCACATTCTCTGGGAGATTCGCTACGGTTTTCCTTCGCTCGAGTTCATTCATAATGCCACCACATTCAAAAATCTTCCGCAAAGTCCTTTGCAGTTCATCGTAGCCTGCGCCATGGGCATAGGTTTTCTCTCCCTGCCGATCTGGCTTGCAGGACTGGGTTACTTGTTCCTCGGCAAACAGGGAAAGCACTTTCGTTTGTTCGGCTGGGTGTTTGTTTCCATTCTCGGTCTCTTCCTGGTCACTAAGGCCAAACCCTATTACCTCGCTCCCGCTTACCTCTTTCTGCTTGCCGGCGGCGCCGTGGCCATTGCAGACTTCGTCCGGCGGCGCAACTGGAGCTGGCTCCGGCCTGCGAGCATCGTTCTGCTTCTCGCCGGAGGTGTGATGACGGCTCCTTTTGTCCTCCCTGTTTTGCCTGTTGAGTCTTTCATTAGATACCAGGCGTGGATGGGGTTCAAGGCGCCGAGGGAAGAGAGGGGGAAAGCAGGGAAGCTGCCGCAACAGTATGCCGACATGTTTGGCTGGGAGAACCTGGTGGCCACGGTGGCCAAGGTTTACAACAGCTTGTCGCCCGAAGAGAAACAAGCGTGCGTGATTGGAGCCAGCAACTACGGCGAGGCCGGGGCCATCGACTTCTTCGGCAAGAAATACGGCCTGCCGCACGCGGTCGGCAGCCACAATAGTTACTGGATGTGGGGGCCGGGAGACAAGCCGGGTGAAGTGTTAATCGTCGTGGGCGGAAACCCGAAGGATTATCACGCCATGTATGAGGACGTCGAGCAAGCGGCCACGGTCGTTTGCGACTACGCCGTGCCCTTCGAAACCAACTTACCGGTATATCTCTGCCGGCGCCCGAAAATGACCTTGCAGCAGGTCTGGCCGCGTCTAAAGAAATTCATTTAGCGAGGGACAACCGAAAAAGATCCACCACAGAGGACACGGAGTTCGCAGCGTGGCCTGACGGCCGCATCCAAAATTCCAGATTCAAGATTCCGGAGCCAAGATCTTTGCAGGCTGCAAAGAAACTCGGAAACAGAAGCACAGAGAAAACACAGGCGCGTTTGCTCCGTGATCTCCGTGACCTCTGTGGTGAAGGCACTTCGGTTGCAGCTACCAGCCCACGGGCTTGCCCTGGTTCTGCTCGTTCAGCCAATGTTCGAGCGGCGCGAAGTAGTCGCGAATGGCCATGGCGTCCATTTGGCGCTGGCCGGTAATGGCCTCGAGGGCATCGGGCCAGGGGCGGCTTAGTCCCATCTCGAGCATTTCGTTCAGGCGTTTGCCGGCTTCCTTGCTTCCGTAAATGGAGCAGCGGTGCAGCGGGTTCTTGCACCCTGCCGCGCGCGCCAGGGCGCGGTGAAACTGGAATTGCAGAATGTCGGCAAGGAAGTAACGCATGTATGGGACATTCGCGGCAACGTGATACTTGGCGCCAGGATCGAAGTCTTCTTCATTTCGATCGACCCCGGGGGCTACACCCTGGTACTTCAGCTTCAGGTCCCACCACGTCTGGTTGTACTTCTCCGGCGGGATCTGGCCGGAGAAGACTTTCCAGCGCCACTGGTCGATGAGCAGGCCAAAGGGAAGGAAGGCGATCTTTTCTAGCGCCTTATTCAGCAGGAAGCCGATGTCTTTCGAGGGGTCGGGAGCTTTATCGAGAAGGCCGATTTGAACCAGGTAGGCAGGGGTGACGGAAAGGGCAATGGTGTCGCCCACAGCTTCATGGAACCCGTCGTTGGCGCTGTCGCGGAAAAGAAAGGGCTGGCGGTTATAAGCGCGCTGATAAAAGTTGTGGCCAAGCTCGTGGTGGATGGTTGCGAAGTATTCGCCCGTGATGTCAATGCACATCTTGACGCGCAAGTCGTCTACAAAATCGACATCCCACGCGCTGGCGTGGCACACCACGTCCCGGTCCTGCGGCTTCACGAAAAGCGAACGCTGCCAGAAAGTTTCAGGCAACGGGGCAAATCCTAAGGAAGTGAAGAAATGTTCGCCGTAGCGCACCATTTGCTTGGCGTCTGTGTTACGGCTTTTCAGAATCGCGGTCAGATCGTAGCCGGGGTCGGCGTTCTGCGGCGCCACCAGAGGATAGATGTTCTCCCACTCCTGGGCCCACAAATTACCTAACAGATAAGCGGGAATAGGACCGTTCGCCGGAACTATTTGATCGCCGTATTTCTCGCGCAGCTTGCTCCTGACGTAAGCGTGCAGGGCCACATACAAGGGGCGGACCTGCTCCCATAGGCGATCGAGTTCCTGCGCGAATTCGTCCGGGGGCATGTCATATTTCGACCGCCACATCGCGCCGTTGTCTTGAAAGCCGAGCTCTCGCGCGCCTTTATTGGCGAGATCAACATAACGCGCGAAGTCTTTGCGCATGGGACGGGAAATGGCATGCCAACCGACCCACGCGTCCCGCAGTTCTTGCGGGTCGCGGCTGTTGGCCATGATGCGCGTAATATCTTCGATGTCCAGGCACTTCTCTTTGCCGGGCGGGCACCACTTGCCCTTGCCATACGTGCCTTCCAGAGAGGAGACGATCTGCGTCAACTCCGCGCTTTCTTTTGCGTCCGACGGCGTCGCGAGCGTCAGCGAGAGCTTCAGCAGCTTCAGCTTGCGCGCCACATCCTCAGGCAGCTTCAGGTGGTCAAAGCGCGTGGCCTGTTTGGCCAAATCCACCGTGGCGTTGATGGCGCGCTCGTCAGCCTCCGCGGCCAAGGTTTCTGTGTCCTCGGTGATGTAAGTAGCTTTCACCCAGTCTGCGCGGCCGGCGTCCACGTTGACCTTGAGAAGTTTCGCCTCGGCGTCTTCGATGAATTTCTTTGCTGCCTCCGCCTGCGTCTGCGACATCGCCTTTTTTTCTGCTCCTGAGGAAGATAGAGTGAGGACAAGAACTGCACCTGTAACCAATAGAATAGCGCAAAGTCTGCGTGAATGAGATGTCATAAGGGACTCCCGTGCGAGTTTTATTGATTTGGTTTCACGGCAGGCAGCCACTCGCCGTGCGGCAACCGTAAAGCATGAAATGTCCATTTCACATCAGGGTCTTCACTAGCCCGCCGCCCCGACACATGACACCTGACGCCTGCACTCACTGCGCCTTGGCTTCCTCCTTGATAATTGCGGTCAAGCCGATCGAGACGATACTAACCACCAAGGCGCCCCAAAACGCGGCCCAGAAACCGCGCACGTAGAAGCCCACGTGGAACCAATTGACCGCGATGTAAGAAGCCAGCCACAACGTAAAGCCATTGATCACCAGAATAAACAGCCCCAGGGTGAGAATCACCAGCGGGCAGGACAACAGCTTTAGCAGCGGCCTCACAATCGCGTTGACCAAACCCAGAATAACCGCCATAACCGCAAATAACGTCCAGCTATTCTTCTCGGCATGGATGCCGGGAACCAGCCAAGCAGCCACAAATAACGACAGACTGCTCACGACCCAACGAATCAGCAGTTTCATGGTAGCCTCGTTGCAATCTTCTGGGCGATGACCCTGGCGGCCAGGAAGCTGTTTCCGTCCGTGTGCACTTCCAGGTTCACCACGGTACTCCCCTTCCGGAACATCAGCGTCGAGCCCTTGCGGCCGGCGTACGCTTCGTCACCAATTCCCACAATCTGCCGGACGGCGCTCTGGCCTCTCGTAGCTGCTTTCATGGCCATGGCCGACAGATTCAGGGCAATTGACCCGCCTTGCGACGTCACTTCGACAGTCAGACTCCTGCCCACCGATGACGTGTATTGACAGGTCGAAGTCCCCCTATTGATTGACGAAACAGTGGTTCCCAACGCCTCGCCCACCTCAAGGTTCGACACCAGCGAGCACACCCCGCGGGCGTCCAGAGTTCCCGCCGAAGCACCGCCGCCCGTTTTATCAAAATGGCTCACTTTCGGAAGCTGCAAGTTAGCCTTCCGCGCCCGGTAATCGAAATAGGCGCAGCTTGCAATTGACAGCAGCGTGACCAGGATCGAAATCCCCAACACCCAGGCGATGATCTTCAGCACTGCGTTTCCCGAACTGGCTGTGATTTCCTCGCTTACCACAGAAGTGCCTCCTGCCAGACCCTATGGCGCGGATTGTATTCGAGAAACAGTTCCGAGTCCAGCAGGACTGCGAGCAGCAGGACTGCGAGCAGGACTGCGAGTACCAGGTTTCAGGCGTCAGGGTCGCGGGCGGCGCAGGCGTGCCGCACTTTGGCATGTCTGCGCCCTGACCTCGGAACCACGATGATTCTGCTATACTCGCCGTGGCCAGGAGATTCATGGATTTGGCGTTGCCGGCATCCGACAATTCGATGGCGAGCCCGCACTTCGTTTCCGCCCGGAAGCGGTTGTTCATGGCCTCGCTTCTGTTTGCATTTCTATTCCCCTCGCTCACTTGGGAACAAGCCGCGGGCTGCGCGTTGCTCCTTATGCTTTTTAACACTTTAGTCCTGCCTTGGCTGGGAATTGACGTAAGCAAACCGGCGCCGCCTGGCTCCGCCACTGACAAAGCAGGCGGAATGATCTTGTACCCGGCTTCCGTTCTGGTGCTCATCCTCCTTTACCGGCATCACCTGCACGTCGCGGCGGCAGCATGGGCGATCATGGCGCTAGGCGACAGCATGGCGGCGGTGGCCGGCAACGCGGTGCGCCGTCCGGTCGCGACCGGACGGCAAGCGGCGATGTGGCGACGTGAACTCGCCGCTGCGCTTCCCTGGAATCAGCGCAAAACTTGGGCGGGTTCTCTTAGCTTCGTGGTGGCGGGAACGACGGGCGCATACGTGCTCACCCGCTGGACCGCTTCGGGACTTGGCTCGCACAAGGCCGTGTTGGTTTGTGCCGCCGCCGCTCTGCTGTGTGCCGCCATCGAGAGTCTTCCCCTGGCTCTGGACGATAACGTCACGGTACCGCTGATCGCGGGTGCCTTCCTGTTTTGTGCCTTCCTCGTGGAGCGTTCTGCGCTGGGCAGCAATCTGCCCTATCTCCGGCGTCGCATCGGATTGGCGATTGCCGTGAATCTGGCGCTGGCGGTCTTGGCTTATGCGTTGAAGGCCGCATCCAGTTCGGGTGCAATCTGCGGCTTCTGGCTCGGAACGGCGATCTATCTCGGCTACGGATACAAGAGTTTCATTCTGCTTTTCGCGTTTGTCGTCTTGGGCTCGGCTGCCACGCGTTTAGGGCTGGCGAAGAAAACGGCGCGTGGCGTTGCCGAGCGCGGGGCGGGTGCGCGAAGCTGGCGCGAGGCTTTGGCGAACTTGCTGGCGGCTGCGTCTTTTGCGATTTTGGTCGTAACAACTCATCACGAGGTCGCTTTCCTAATCGCACTGGTAGCCGCGCTGGCAGAGGCCGCGGGCGACACCGTTTCGAGCGAAATCGGCCAATGGATTTCGGACCGCGCTTACCTGATTACGACCTTCAAGCCCGTTCGCGCCGGCGAAAACGGCGGCGTGTCCGTTTCCGGAACAGTAGCAGGATTGGCGGCTTCAGCCGTTGTCGTGGGGTTAGGGCTGGGATTGGGGTTGTGCGGGCCTTACAGGTTTGCTGGTCCGGCCATCGCATTGGGCGCTGCTGTCGCGGGCAATTTGCTTGACAGTCTTCTGGGCGCGACGCTCGAGCGGCGCGGCCTGGTGACGAATGGCATGGTGAACTTCGCGAGCACGAGTTTTGCGGGGGGCTTGGCGCTGAGTCTGGCGCTTCACTTGGGGCTCTAAGAGTCGGCGTGAAAGCTCGATTAGTCTGTCATTCCGAGGAGCCGCAGGCGACGAGGAATCTCGCACTGCCTTCGGAACATTCAGAGCGAGATTCCTCGCTTCGCTCGGAATGACAGCCTGGGTGGGGTTCTCACACAGACTCTTTGATCCCGTCGTTGCTCCGAGCGCAGCGAAGGACCACCGCAATCCTTTAGGGCACACACCAAGCTATGGCCCTTTCGGGCAATCACGCTAAACCTGGCAGAGGGAGAGTTTGCTGCGGTGATCCTTCGCTGCACTCAAGATGACAGAAGCGCGGCGGGTCGCAGTTGCCGTGGGCGACCGTAGCTGCCCAGACAACTCTGCGTAGGGGCACGCCATGGCGTGCCCCTACGGAACCTAGCGGCGATAGTAGAAGCCGCGTCCGTAGAAACCACGGCCATAGAACCCCGGAGCGTACCAGAAACTGAAGCTGGGCCAGTACGCGTAAGGGTACGGGTAGTAGTACGGCGGCGCAGTGGCAACTGGAGGGGCCGGCCAGCCGTATCCAAGGCAGTTCCAACCGGACCTGGGGGGCGGCGAGTTCTGGGCAGCGGGGCCGCCGGTATAGCCACCGGGGCCTACTGGCTGGAAGGCCTGCGGCGCGTGCTCTGTGGAGATCGTCAGGGGTGCCGCGAGCCGGAAAGTCAACAGCGATTCCGGATAGATGACCGTGGGGCGGCCACGCGTCAAAAGCACGCCCACGGTGGAGGCGATTAAACCAGCGCCGGCTCCAATGGCGGCGCCCGGACCCCAATCCGCAGCCGCCCCGATCGCCGCGCCCGTCATGGTAGTTCCCGCAATGGCGGCTGCGTCACGACCGTTCGAAGTCGGTCCCCTCAAGCCGGTCAAATCGGTTTTGATCGGCAACTGTTGTCCATCCACCAAGGTCAAGTCCGTCAATTGGACAGCCAGCCGCGAGACACCCTTGACGCGACCTGCTTTCTGCGTTTCGGTAACGCGACCACCGAGAAGTTGGCCTCGCTGCGCGACGATCACGCCGTCCGCAATCAGGGGCCGCACCAGCGTGGCGGAAAAGCCGTCGCCGGGCTGGTTCTTGTCCGAAGACAGCATCTGATCTATCCGCACCGTCACAAACACGCCTGCGGGAAGCTTTACGGTCGGCGGCAGCGGTTGACCAGGCGGTGGGTAGTTACCCTGCTGGTAGTTCGGTGGCGGGTAGTTGCCCTGAGGATAGCCCGATGGCGGGTAATTGGCCTGCGGATCATTGGCTTGCGGTTCGTTCGGCTGCTGGGGTGGATTCGAGAAATTGTGCCATCCAGGATTGGGCTCCGAATTCGGCGGACTTGGCGGCGCAGTGTTGGGCGCCGAATTCGATTGTGGGCTAGTGGCCGGATCCTGCGCAAACGCGACGGCCGATGCGGCCAGCAAACTCACCGCAACGCAGGAAGCCAAAGCCCTAATAACCTTGCTAAGCATGCTTCTCATAGGCAACCTCCTCCTGTCCCGCGGAAGAGTAGGGCACATTGGTTTCCAAAGTCCGCCTCGACTATAAGTGATTTACTATGAGCTACTTAAAGTGTTTTTCGACTCGGAGTGCCGGGTGCTTCCCTGGCCGTAATCCACCACTTCGCTGGTCGATTTTGGCCACCGCCCCGTAGCGCCGACCTTTAAGTCGGCAGTCCGAGCTCTCCAAGTATGCTGACCTGAAGGTCCGCGCTACGCCAGATCGCTGGGCGCGATAACTTGGCCGCTCTCTGCCGATTGGCGCGACGCGGTCATCACCTGCATCACCCGGCAGGTTTCTTCCGGTGGGCAAAGGAGCGGCGGCCAGCGCTCGGCGACGCAGCGTACGAAGTAGCGAAGTTGGGCGGCGAACATATCCTCCGTTGAAACCTCCGGTTCGCACACTTGACCGTCGCTCTTGTACAAGCGGAAGTAGTGTGAGGCTTGGTCGCGCTCCTGAATGTTGGCGCCGACGCGAAACGTGTACTCGATCGCCCCTTTGGTCCCCAGGACCAGAATGCTGGTGGAGAAGGGCCACGATTCCGGCATCAACAGGCTCGCTTCCACCGAGGCCTGCGCTTGCGGGTAAGTCAGTGTTGTGTGAACGTGATCCCAGCTTCCTTCCGGCGATTGGATTCCTACCGTGCGCACATTAAGAGGATGCCCCAGGATCCAAT
>Ga0326728_10015669_pt1 | contig 15699 bp, 18 predicted proteins | sample MB3enrmetagenome_FD_207602 | JGI IMG/M metagenome (GOLD analysis project Ga0326728, IMG submission 207602) | Lab enriched peat soil microbial communities from McLean, Ithaca, NY, United States - MB31MN | ecosystem: Environmental > Terrestrial > Soil > Wetlands > Peat | place: USA: New York...
TGCAACTGCGCGACTGGTTCTGGAATGGGTTTGCTTTCACGGTTCATTATCAGCCGCACCTCGGCGACTAAATGAACTTAACAAGGCGGATTAGCTGCCGTCACGCAAGCTTGCCGAAAGGACACGTAGATGCGCACCGGCTCAGGCCACATATCCTCGAACCCTCCCTGTTTAACGAGTAGCACCTCGTCGCAGATTGGGCAGACCAGCATAGTCACCGACAACGGCCAATCGGGAGGGTCTTCCTCATCGAATTCTGGCTCATTGGGATCTCGGATGTTTTGGACGTAGGTAGCAATTTCTTTCGCATCAACCCGTGCATTGCAATCCGGACACTCGATGATCAAGGGAACCTCCGTCAACGGCACATTATAACCCTTCCCCCTGACGCTGGTGGGCCGAGTTCGGCACGGTTCCTTACACGGCAGGCCCTAAGCGAGGATCTCCGATTCCATTTGACCCGCGGCGAGCAGCTCCACAATGAACTCCACGGCCAGCCGGGGCCCGCGGAAAGCCAGTTTACCTGCCAGGATCCTGGGTTCGTCCACGATTCGCTCGGGCCAGGACATGCCTCGATCATACCCAGCGCTTCTTGCGCTCGTGCGCAGTTTGCGTATAGTGAGAAGACATGGAACACCCGCCGATGGCCGTGGTGCTTCGCGATCACCGCCAGCAGCACGCGGGTGGGCGCGTCCGGCCGAAACAGAATCACGCCGCTCTGCTGTAGCGGCCGCCGCCGTTGGATCGCAATCTGCCAGAAATCCTTGTCGAGGGTGAGCAAGATTCGGCCTTCGGCCTCCGCGCGATCCAGTAGCGCGGCGTCCTTTGCGCCGGGACAATCCGTCCGAGCCCAGGTCGGGTCGTGGCCAGCCTGCCGCAACGCTTCGACGGTTGGCAGAGGGAAGTTCTCGTCCGCAATGAGGCGCATCAGACGGGAACCGGGTACGCCTTGTACTCGTGAGCGAGATAGCTGGCGTACGCCAGGCACGCGAGGATGTCATCGCGCGTCAGCCCTGGATAGTTCGCGAGGATTTCCGATTCCGATTCACCGGCGGCGAGCAATTCCAAAATGAACTCTACCGCCAACCGGGTCCCGCGGACGAGCGGTTTACCGGCCAGGGTCTCGGAATCGATGACGATGCGCTCAGGCCAGGACATGCCTTGATGATACCCCAACGCCCCGGGCTGGGTGGCTGGTGGGCCATGAAGAGCTACTGCTGCTTTTGACGCCCATGCCTAACGTTGGTTCATGTGCCGCAGGCGGATGTCCGTCAAGTCCGGCGGAAGATGGGGCTCAGCCAAGCGCAGTTCGCGACCAGGTTCGGGTTGCCGCCGGCGACGCTAAGAAACTGGGAGCAGGGCCGGGCGCGCCCGGATGCGCCCACCCGCGTGCTGCTGGCGGTGATCGCGAAGTACCCCGAAGTGGTAGAGGAGGTCCTGCGGAAAGCGAGTTGATAGTGAAGCTAGTACCCGAGCAGCGGCGCCAGCCTGGCCCGCACTTCTTCGATCACCTCGGTTGTGCAGTGCCCGAGTTTTTCGGCGCGGCGCTGCTTCCAATCGACGCTCTTCACATGATCGGCTAGGATGACACCGGTGGCACCGTGGCCGGCGGGAACGGCAACCTCGAATGGGTATCCTTTCGCCTGATTCGTGATGGGGCACGCCAGCGCCAGGCCGGATTTCGCGTTGTATATTCTCGGGCTCAGCACCAGTGCCGGGCGTCGCCCCGCCTGCTCGCGGCCGGCTTGAGGGTCGAACGTCAACCAGACAAGATCACCGGCCTCCGGTACAAAGGCGGCCCTCACCAGGATTCCTCGCCTTGAGCCTCGCCCCAGTCTGTTTCCCGGTGACGATTCCTGGGTGTGATCCGGGCGACGAGTTCCGACAGTTCGTACCTTCGCCGGGTTGGGCGCAAGACGATGCCGCCGTCGCTCGCGAGAGCAAGCGCCACACAATCTCCCTCACTGAGGCTGGCCTGCTTGGCGATCGCCAGGGGGATCCGGACGGCCAGACTGTTCCCCCATTTCGAAACCGTGGTTTCATTTTGCATGTGTATCTACTTTGAGTATACACCCGTTTCCACGCGATCCGAGCCCGCCGGGCGCGGACGCGGTCGGATACAATTGGCTTTCGCACAGCCTTCCCAGGGAGGAATCATCATGGACTTCAACTTTAGAATCCTCGCTTTGGCTGCTTTGACAGCATGTCTGCTGACGTCGCAGCCCGCGGGGAAAGTGGTGGACCCCGCCGTGTTCAAAGATCCCCCGGCCCAGTTCCGCGGACATGAGATGTACGGCTATGGGCAATTCAACCTGTCGAATTTGTCGGTGGAAAAAATCCGCGCCGACGTGGATACCATGGCCAAGCGGAACTTTGGTGGATTTGCCGTAGAGCCGAGCGGAGGCCCCACCACCGGCCTGCCCGCGGACTATCTGAAGGCGACCGGGCGCAAGCCATCGAGCGAGGGCACGGTCTACCTGAGCGACGAATACTTCAAGTTCTACCGGACGGCCCTGGAGGAGGCCCGGAAGAACGGCATGGAAGTCATCTTGTACGACGAATGGGCCTACCCCACGGGGATGGTGGACGGGCAGCTCTATGCGAAATACCCGCAGTACATTGCCAAGAGCCTGGAGATGGCGGAAACCAACGTGACCGGCCCGGCGAAGGCGGAATTGGCCATCCCCGGAAACCTGTACATGGGCGCGGTGATGATGAACCGGGACACGTTTGAGCTGGTGGACATCAGCTCGCAAGGCGGGGCAGGAAAACCGCTGGTGACGCAGGTTCCCAAGGGCAACTGGAAAGTGATGGCGTTCTACCTGGATGCCACCATACGGCCGGCCTCGCAGAAAGGGGCCTACGTCGATTATCTGGACTCGGCCGCCATGGACGCGTTCATCTCCCTGAGTTACCAGAAACACTTCGACCATGTGGGCGAGTTCTTCGGGAAGGAGATCAAATTCTCATTTTGGGACGAGCCGGCCATGCATCCGGTCGATGGGCGTATGTGGACGCCAGCTTTTAACCAGGGATTCGAGAAGAAGTATGGTTACTCGCCCATGAAATACTACCCGGCCCTGTGGTATGGCATCGGCCCCGATACCGCGGCGGCGCGCAACGCGCTGTTCGGGTACCGGGCGTACCTGTTCGCCACCAACTACGTGAAGAAGATCGAGGATTTCTGCGAGGCGCATGGCATCAAGGCGGGCGGCCATTTCGACCAGGAGGAGATTGTGAATCCGGTCCCCGTGAACGGCGATTTCATCAAGCTGTTCGAGTACCAGGGTGTGCCGGCGGTGGACGACATCTACTTCCTGGGGCGGTCCAACCCGGGGTACAAGATTGCGTCGTCGGCGGCATTCAACTGGGACAAGCCGGTAATGTTCGCGGAGACCTACGCGGCCTACAGCGCGCTCAACGAGAAGACGGTCTACAAGGTGGCCATGGACCAATACGCCATGGGAGTGAATTTGCAGGTCACGAGCGGCGGGCCGGGGCTGTGGAACAGCGCTTACGTGCCGGAATTCAACCGCTTTCTGGGGCGCATGAGCTACCTGCTGCAACATGGGCGGCACGTGGCGGACGTGGCCGTGCTGTATCCCATTGCGGCGCTCCAGGCGGCCTACCAGAATGAGGGCGGGCAGCACCCGGTGCCGGCGCCAGACCCGGCGCCCAACATTAATGGCGAGAATTCCGCGCGCGAAGGCGGCATCACGCCTCCTGAGATCGACTACCAGGACATTGGCGAAGCACTGTTTCACGGACTGCGGGTGGACTACACCTATGTGCATCCCGAAGTCCTGGTGGAGCGATGCACTGTAGAAGGGAAGAAGCTGACTCTCAACAACAAGGAGAACCGCGAGGAATACAGCGTGCTTTTCGTCCCCGGCGGCGATACGCTTTCGGTGGCGGCGGCGGCGAAGATCAAAGAGTTCTACGACAAGGGCGGAGTGGTTATTGCCACCGGCAAGTTGCCCACGAAATCGGCGGAGTTCGGACGCGACAAGGAGATCCAGAAGTTCGTGGGCGACGTGTTCGGCCTGCCGGTGAACGATCCTCCCACGGCGGATTTGCAGCGCGCGATGGGCGGCCGGCTGGTCACCTTCTATTTCCACAAGCGCAATCCAGCGGGGGGACAGGCGTACTTTCTGCCCAAGGCGGAGCCCTGGGTGCTGCAGTGGGCCTTGGCGCGAGTGCTGCCGGTAAGGGATGTGAACATCCAGGAGCCCATCCCGTTGTTGAAGAGAGGCCCGGACTACGATGGCGCCCTGACCTATCTTCACAAGGTGAAAAACGGGCAAGATATTTACTTCTTTGCGAATTCCACCGACAAGCCGGTGGATACGAAAGTGGTGCTGCGCGGCAAGAAGGCGCTGCGGATCTGGAACCCGCACACCGGCGATTCGCAACAGGCCGAACTCACTACCGGCGAAGCCAATGGGCAGCCGGTGACGACGGTCCACTTAGTGCTGCCGCCAGTAAGTGCGCTGTTCTACGTCGAGGAGTAACATTGCGGACTTACCTCCTGGGCACCCGCTGGAAGATCAGGATGAGCGGCATGGCCGCCAGACCGGGTAGCTGACGAGGACCCACGTTGATTCGTCGGTGGTGGCGGACAGGTCGCCGGCGATGTGCGGCAAGGCGACGTTGGCCACCGAGGAATCCAGTACAACCATGAAGGTGGCCAGCATGACCGAGACCGCCACGATCCACGGATTGACGGTGGGCACCAGTTATCGTGCGCGTCGTCCAGAGAATCAGCCTCCATCGCCCAACGCCAGAGCGGGTTGCGCCACGCCACGGCGCCCTCCTTCAGGTCAGGGCCGCGAGCGGGGCTGCTCGGGTACGGGGATCTGCGTTGCCACTTCCTCTGCCAGGGCCGAGGCCGCCGGCCGATACTCGCCCCAACTGGTCGCACTGGCATGTTCGGCGGACATCCAGACAATCGAGGCTTTCACGGCCACGGTGAAGCGGCTCACCAGCCACACGGATGGAGTGACTGGAGCCATTTGCAACTCCATGTGCGTCCCGGGCAAAACCCTAACGGCAACCCCGAGAATCGATACAGGCTTGAGGACCTCCGCGTCCGCCTTCAACCAATGGAAGTCGCGGATATCGATCCACAAACGGCCCTGCATGCCGGTGAGAATCTTAGCCTCACGGTTCGGCGGCCGATAATCGGGCCTGGGCTTGGCATCGAGAATACAGGCCGAATAGCCGTTGATCACCTCTTCGCCAATTACCGTAAAATAGAATGCTTTCACATACTCCTGCAACAGTATTCCGGTCTGGTTCCGCTCCTTCCAGTAGCGGCTGGAGCGGTGTTGTCTTTCCTTCGTTGTCTCGTGATTTCGCCGGTCGATCTCTTGCAAGAGCTTCTCATGTTCCTGAGCCAGTTGCTCCGCCGTGTAGGGCTTGTCATTGAACGCGATGGGCATGTAGTAGTCCGAACCATCGATCATGAAGACCCGGTTGGTGCTGACCTCTGTTTCGCGCTTCGATGTCTCCGAATCGCGCTCCACAAACGCGAATCCGGGAAAGGCGTTCCAATCGGCTTCCATGGCGATGGTTGCGCGTTGGATGATATCGCCCACGTTCTCCTGTTCGCACTGTGCCATCGCCTGATCACAGACGCACATTGCGAGCAGCGGCAACACGCAGCGCAATGCAAAACGGCTTTCTTGATTCATAGTAAAATCTCATGCGAACGGCGGGGCCGGAAATGATCCAGCCCCGCGTGATAAGCCGCTGCCAGGTTCAGATTGCCGGCGGCCTGGAGACCTGGTTTCCTACGTCACCGGGATCTGTTTTCCCTTGGCCTCTTCGGCCTTGGGCAGATGGACTTCCAGCACGCCGTTGTTGAGATTGGCGGTGATCTTGTCGGCCTTCACCTCAACCGGCAGGCGCAAGCTTCTGGAAAAGGCGCCGTAGGCGCGTTCGCAGAAGTAGTAATCTTCCTCCTTGGTTTCCTTCTCCTTCTTCTTCTCACCCTTGATGGTCAGCAGATCGCCATCCACGGACACCTGGATGTCGGGCTTGTCGAGGCCAGGCACTTCGGCCTTGACGACGATCTCGTCCTTCTTGTCGAACATCTCAAGGTCGGGAGAAGGGACCATCACTTCGGATAAGACCCGGATCGGGTGCCGGCCGAAGAACTTATCCATGAAGTGCTCCATCTCTTGTTCTAGAACTGTTAAAGCGTTTTGCGGATGCAGTTTCTCAATGGCTCTTGTCATTACTCTGTTCTCCTTTCTGAAATGGCAGCGGTGGGCCGGCGCTCTTGCACGATTACAACTGCCCGCCGTCGCCAAGCTCCTTCGCCAGGCGCTCACTGTTTCTCATAGCGCTGATCTCCGAGTACTCCTGAATGCGGATCGCTCTCTCCGACAACAGCGCGTTTGCCGATCTGAGCCGGCCAGAAGTCAACATTCCGGATAGAGCAATCATTCGACCGTTTTTGAGTTTCACCGCCAATCCGTTCGTTGGGTATGGCTATGCAAGTGCCTGTTGAGCTTACAGATGAAACCGAAGACGACGAAATCCTTGAGCCAACTGGCTCCCGCCCGGATGTTTCCGGATTGGGGATCGAAACTGGTGTGGCTCGCGTTCCTCCTCACGGGGGACATGTCCCTGGGCGGGGATGTGGTCGGAGAGGCCCTGGAAGCGCATGATCCAACGGCCCCGTTCTTCGAACAGTGGATGTCCGCGTGGCGCCGGAAGCTGGTCATCGCCAGGGCGCTGGGCAGGGTCCGACTGCCTTTGATGACGAGCATCTCCCGGGTCAAACTGCGTGTCCAGAACTGGACATACGAAGACCAACTCCCGCCACCCACCTGGAGCGCCGGCCGTGAAGTGACCAGGGCGCAGTTTGAGGATGCGGTGCTGGCGATCGATATCTTTCCGCGCTGTGCGCTGCTGCTGAGGATCTTCGAGAAGATCCCGACAGAACATGCCGCCCTCCTGCTGAATACCGACGAGGAACTGGTCGAGAGTGCGACGGCGATGGCGTTGAATGAACTGGCATGGAACATCGCGATAGGACAAGATTGGTCTCCCACCGAAACCACGACGGGTGCGCTGTTAGTCCAGACGCAAGATGCCGTCCTCACCCAATGAGACCCCGGCGTCGCTGGAGAAATGAGGGCAGCCCGGGCGCTTCGGCACCCGGGCCCCTCGGGCCGTCGCAGCGTTTCGAAGCAGTAGTACTGCGGGTGGAAGTGCGACGGCCCGTGCAACCCCGAGAGAGAGCAGGTAGAGTTCCACTATGAAGCGGATTCCATTTCGCGTTCAGCCCATGCTTGCCACTCTCATTCTCGAGCCTTTCGACGAACCGGGATGGGTCTATGAAGAGAAATACGACGGCGACAGGATCCTGGCGTACAAAGAAGAGGATCGAGTGCGGCTGCTATCCAGGAACGGCAAAGACCGCACGGACAGCTTCCCCCGGATTGCAGCGGCCATAGGACTTCTGCAACCGGTCACGCTGCTTCTCGATGGCGAGATGGTGGTGCTCGACAGGAAGGGTGTTTCCCGGTTCCAGCTCCTACAGGAGGGCAAGGGCGAACCGGTGTATGCCGTGTTCGATTGCCTTTTTCGCGAAGGCGAGGATCTGCGCCGGGACCCACTGTCCGCGCGGCGCGCTGTGATGGAGCGATCGATCGGCTCGAACAAGATGCTGTTGCCGTCCCACCGACTCGCAACCAACGGTCTCCAGGCTTTCCACACGGCACAGCACCGGGGATACGAGGGTTTGGTCGCGAAAGATCTTTCCTCCCCATATGTGGAAGGGCGGTCGAGCAAATGGCTGAAGGTTAAAGTCCACCAGGAGGATGAGTTCGTGATTGCGGGATATACCGCGCCGGCCGGCTCGCGGCAACACTTTGGCGCCCTTCTGCTTGGCGCGTATGACAAAGGCGGGCTGCGCTATGTGGGCAAGGTCGGGACGGGATTCGATGGGGAAACTCTGGCTGCTTTATACCAGAAATTCCAACCGCTTGTAAGGCGGCAACCGGCGCTGGTGGACCCTCCCCGGGAGGAGGGGACGGTTTTTCTGGCACCACGGCTCATCGCCCAAATCTCCTTCCAGGAATGGACCGCGAACAGGAAGCTCCGCCAGCCGGTTTTTCTGGGCCTGCGCGACGACAAGAGTCCGCAAGACGTGCTCTTACCGGAGGTATCTATATGAAGATCGCCCACGTTCAACCGGTGCCGGCGCCATTGCCGGTGACCGTGTCGCATCCCGAAAAGGTATTCTGGCCCGACGAGGGCTATACGAAGCTGGATCTGATTGAGTATTACAACGCGGTCTTCCCCCGACTCTCGCCATACGTGCAGGATCGCATGCTGTCTCTGGAGCGTTGCCCCGATGGGATGCGAGGCGAGTGCTTCTTTCAGAAACAGGAACCCAAGGGCATGCCGCCGGGGACGCCAACCAAGCGGATCGCTCATGCGACCTTGGCCGGGAAGTTCACGGATTACGTGGTCGGCGGCTCCTTAATCACGCAACTCGCGCTTGCCAACCTGGGTTGCATTGCCGTGCACGTCATGGCAAGCCGCGCGAGCTCGCCGCGGCAGCCGGACTGGGTATGTTTTGATATGGATCCCGACTCCGGAGAATTCGCAGACGCCGCGCGTGCGGGACTGCACGTCAAAGCGGCCCTGGACGTTTTGAAGCTGACGTCCTTCGGCAAGACTTCGGGCAACCGCGGCATGCATGTCCTGGTGCCGATCCGCAGAGGGCCGGATGCGGACGAAGTCCTGGCATTCGCGGAGTCGTTTGTGGCGCGCGTGGCGGCTGCACACCCGAGTGAACTGACGGTCGAGCATTCGGTGGCAGCACGGCGGGGCCGCGTCTACCTGGATCCATTTCGGAACGGCTTTGGTCAAACCGTGGTGGCGCCCTACTCCGTCCGGCGGCGCGAGAGAGCACCCGTTTCGATGCCGCTGGAATGGTCGGAAGTCAAGCCCACGCTGATCCCTTCGGATTTCAATATGGGGAATTTTGCGGGGTGGGTCAAACGCGCCGATCCCTGGGCCAAGTTCTTTGAGAATCGCCAGTCGCTAAGAGATGCCGTCCAGGTGCTCAACAAGCTATGAGTAACAGTGAGCCCGGAATAGCAGCCAATCGGCCAGATAATTGCAACAAGCAATCCCGGGACATGCAGGACACTCAACAGGGTCCCGGAAGCTGGCTTCGAAAGGACAACGCCGACATGTTCAACATAGCGAAGATTCTGTTGCCGATAGACTTCTCGGCGCGCTCTATGGACGCCGCAGACGCCGCTGCGGCAGTCGCCGAACGCTTCGGTTCCGAAATCGTTCTGCTCCACGTCCTGGCTCCAGGTTTCAATCTGGCGCTCCCGACTTCAGCCCAGATGAGGATGCTGCATGGCCTCGCAAGGGAAGAGGCTGAGGAAGAAATGAAGGAATTCCGATCGAATGAATGGCGCCACCTGGTGGTGAAGCGCGTCCTGCAGGAAGGCGACCCAGCAGGCAAAATTGTGCAGTATGCCAGCTCGGAACATGTCGACTTGATCATGATGCCCACTCATGGGTACGGTCCGTTTCGGCGCCTGCTCATCGGTTCGGTCACGGCAAAGGTCCTCCACGATGCAAGCTGTCCTGTCTGGACGGCGGTTCATACGCCGGACACGGCGTCTGGCATGGTGGCACAACCCCGCCGCATTGCCTGTGCCGTCGATCTTGGGCCGCAAAGCAGCAGCATCCTGGGCTGGGCGAGCCGGCTGTGCTGGGAGTTTGGCGCAACGCTCAGCGCGATTCACGTCGTTGCCTCGCTCGATCTCCCTACGCAGGATTATGGCTTATCGCCGGAATGGAGAAGCTACGTCATCAACGAGGCTAAAGCTGAACTCGCGCGGATGCTGGAGACCGCTGGGCTCCATGGCGACATTCATACTGAAATCGGTCCGATTTCGAGCGCAGTAGCGGACGCAGCCAAGGAAGTGCGAGCCGATCTCCTCGTCATCGGGCGCAACAGTCATAACAGCATGGCAGGACGTCTACCCACGAACGCCTACGCCATCATTCGTGAGTCGCCATGCCCGGTGCTCAGTGTCTGAATATTGGACTATCCCGCATAGATTCAGTGGGTTCCGCGGATGATTCAGCCTGATCTTTTGGCTGCTTGACCCAACTACAACTCTTGCAGTTCGCCGGCGAGGAACACCGATAAAACCTGACGCAAGCTCTTCTTCCACCAAAACCTGACTTCAATCTCACGACTGCAATCTTCAAGTCCGGTAATCTCATTTTCAAGAGGTCCGTAGAAATTGTGAGACGCGAGCACCCCAGGACGGTCGCTCACAACGATGAGACGAGAGTTTTAGTGAGGAAATGAGGTATCAAGATGGGTTGCAGCAACATCATCGTTTTGGATGGACGGGAGGCGAACTCCTTCCCCCGATCTTCGCGCGGCTTGGCGGTACTGCCGCCCAAAGCCACATTCAGGGACCACGGCTCCGCCACTCAGATTGAGCCGCTGGTCGCACCGGATAACTGCGCCGGCACAGAACGGGACGGTTTTGAAGGCATCGTGGGACGCAGCGCGGCTCTGCGCAAAGTGCTGGATCAACTTGAAACCGTGGCCCCGACGGACTCCACAGTTCTCATCGAAGGAGAAACCGGGACGGGCAAGGAACTGATCGCACGCGCCATACACGCGCACAGCCGCCGGCGGGCTGGCGCCTTTGTGAAGATGAACTGCGCGGCCATTCCGCGGGAACTGCTCGAAAGTGAGGTCTTCGGACACGAAAAAGGCGCTTTCACGGGGGCGGTGACGCGCAAGATCGGCCGTTTCGAGGCGGCTGACCGGGGCACGCTGTTCATGGATGAGATCGGCGATATGCCGCTCGAGCTGCAGGCGAAGCTGCTGCGTGTCTTGCAGGAGCAGGAGTTCGAAAGACTTGGCGGCACAATCACGCAATCTGTCAATGTGCGAGTGGTGGCCGCCACGAATCAAGACCTGGACCGCCTGGTTTCCGAAAAACTGTTCCGGAGCGATCTTTACTACCGGCTCAACGTGTTTCCAATTTTCATCCCTCCATTGCGCGACAGGCGTGACGACATTCCCTTGTTGGTGGCACATTTCGTGAGCGCCTATGCACAGCGGATGGACAAGCATATCGAGAAGATTCCCTCGGAGGCCATGGAGGCGCTGCTGGACCATGACTGGCCAGGGAACATTCGGGAATTGCAGAACTTTGTGGAACGCTCGGTGATCCTGACCACTGGCCGCGTTCTCAATCCGCCGATACCGGAACTGTTTAAGAGAAGGAGCGTCGCCCAACCGACCACGCTGAAGGAATGCGAGCGCGAACATATTCTGAAGGCCATTCAGGCGGCCAATTGGGTCATCGCCGGACCGCATGGCGCGGCCGCCCGCCTCGGAGTCGCGCGGTCGACGCTCATGTACCGGATGCGGAAGCTCGCGATACCGAACGAGCGGCCCTTGCCTGCCGCATAGGCGCGGAGGAGAGAAAGCAGCTTACTCACCTCCAACTTCACCATCGACGCGGGAGAGCGTAGCGATTTTCATTGGGGCTTGATTTTCGTTCCTGAGCAAGGAGAGACGGTTATGGCGGATATGGCAGTCCGGGAAGATGCGATGCGGGATGTGGTTACGCTGGCCGATGTGAAGGCGCTGGCGGGAGCCGTAGGCCCCTGTATCACTCTGCTAATACCCATTCCGAACCCGGCAGAGTTGGCGGCCCGCCTGAATAGCTCCGTCCGCTCGGTACGAAAGCAACTAGCGAAACGCCACACGGACAGCGAGACGGCCGCCGGGCTGCTCGCGCCAATCGAGCAACTGGCGGCCAAACTGGAGACGGCCCATACATGGGCCAATTCGCTGATCGCATTCCGATCGACCGGCGCTTTCCGGTATTACTGGATGCGCGAGCGGCTGAAGGACGGGGCCGAAGTGGGCGAACGATTTGAGATCCGCCCGTTGCTCGCGGCGTTGGCCCGGGAACAGCGTTTTCACTCGCTGGCGATCGGCCGACACCACGTGCGCCTCTTCCGCTCGACTCCACACAGCACGGAAGAAATACGGCTCGAAGGAATGGCGCCGCAGAATTTGCAGGAGTTTCTGCACACCCGCCAGCCCGATCATCTGGCGGAGAAACGGATGAGCGCCGGTCCCTCGGTCGGATCGATGCAGGGGGTGCTATTCGGCACCGGCTCCGAGAGCGAAAAAGAGCAGGACCGCTTCAGGCACTTCTTGCAAGAGGTGGAAAGGGGTGTCACCAAACTCTTGCGGCGGGATGCCGAGCCGCTGATCCTGGCGGGTGTGGAGTACGACGTGGCGATCTACCGGCAGCTCAACACGTATCCGCATTTGCTGGACCAGGCGATCCATGGCTCGCCGGAACGCCTGACGGCGCAGAATCTGCATGAGCGCGCCTGGGAGATTGTGAGCCAATGCCCGTCCGGACCGTTGCAGAAGGCCCTGGCGGATTATCGAAAGCAGAGCGGTGCGGCCCTCGTGTTGGGGGACACGGGCGCGATCGTGAAGGCCGCTGCCGAAGGCCGCGTAGCCGGCCTCTTCTTATCGGAAAGTGCAGGCGCCGCACGCCAGCCCGATGATCCCTTGAACATGGCCGCTCTCGAGACCGTGCTGCATGGCGGCTGGGCGTTCGTGTTGAACCCCGCTGAAATGCCGGCGAAGGATTCCGCCGCGGCGCTGCTGCGGTTCTGAATCCGCGGGGCTCCTCGCCTCTACTTTTCTAAATTGGAACCGTCAGCACTGGACCAGGGCCGAGTTGGATCACCCGATAAGTGGTGGAACCAAACACCGCGAGGTCCATCGAATTGCGGCCCCGTACTCCCGTGACGATCAGGTCCGCCTGCATCTCCGAGGCGAACTTGAGGATTTCCTGATAGGCCTTACCGAGGCGCACTTCCAGGTGAGTTTTCAGGGAGCGGGGAGCGGCAGGCGGGAACAGTTTCTCGAGGCTCTCCATGGCCGCCGCGGTTTCCTTTCCGACGTCCGCGTAGTCGGGCTCGTGGTCCAAGACGTGGAGGACGGTGAGCTCGGCATCGTAGGCACTCGCCGCCGACAGCGCATATTCCAAGGCTCGCTGTGAGTGCGCCGAGAAATCGACACAGCAGAGGATCCGCCGGATGGGGACGGCCTCGTCCGCCGCACGCTGATTACTGGAACCCGGCGCCGTTGGGTGGACGGCCAAAACAGGGCAGGAAGCGTGCCGCAAGACGCGTTCCGCAACCGATCCTAACATCAAGTGATCAAAGCCGCGGCGGCCGTGGGTCCCCAATACAATCAAACTTATTGCCCGCTGTTGAGCCAAGGACAGAATTGCATCCGCCGCCAAGCCCTCCTGCACGATGCATTCGGGCGGAGTGCCACCGGATGCGCCTGCCAACTTCTGCAGCTCCTGCCGCGCATTAACTATTAGCGCCTGACGGAATTCCTCGAAGAGTTCTAGAGAAGGCGCATAGAAGCCGCTGACATACTGCTCCAATTCAATAGTGTGCTGAACGACGAGTGCGGCGCCATAGTGGCTGGCGATCGATTGAGCATAGCGAAAAGCCTTCAACGAGACTTCCGAGAAATCGACCGGACAAAGGATGCGCTCGATCCGCGTGCCGGTCCCTCCGCCAACGAGTGTCTTAACGTCTGTCACTGGATCCATTTGGAATCCTCCTTCCGAGTTCCGCTGACGACGGAATCTGAGAAGCGTCCCATCCGCCGCCTAGCGCTTTAATCAACTGCACGCTTGCGACCATTTGCTGCATTCGAAAGGTCACCGCTGCTTGCTGGTCGGTTAACAGCGCGGTCTGAGCAGCGATCACATTCAAGTAGGGATCGATCCCGGCCTGGTACCGGACGGCGGCTACCTGGAGGCTTCTCCCGGCTGATTCGATCGCGGAATCCTGTTGCTCGATGACCGCCGCGAGGATTCTGAGAGCCGCCAGGTTATCTTCAACCTGTTGAAAGGCCGTCAACACGGTTTGCCGGTAATTGGCGACGGTTTGATCGTAGGATGCCTGGAACTGCTGGACCGTGGCCCTGCGCAATCCCGCATCGAAAATCGTTTCCGCCAAACCGGGGCCGACGGACCAAACCCGGCTCGGCCATTCGAGCCATTTTGCAATCGAGAGGCTCTGGAATCCGGCGGACGCGCTGAATGTGACCGCGGGAAAGAAGGCCGTCCGGGCCATGCCGATCTGCGCATTCGCCTGGGCCACCGCGCGCTCGGCCGCGGCTATATCCGGGCGGCGCTCCAAAAGCTCGGAAGGAACACCGACTGGAATCGGCGGAGGACTGGCCTTGAGAGCCTCCACGGGAACTGTAAAGGCCGATGCGGGCTGGCCGGCCAGAAGCGCGATGGCATGTTCATACTGAGCGCGAAGAACGCCGAGATTTGTGTCTTGTGCTGTGGTAGCTTCCAATTGGGATTCCGCCTGCGCGACCGCTTCATCGTTGCCCACTCCGGCTTTGGACAAATCGACCGTTAGCTCAAGGGATTCTTGATAGGCACTCACCGTGGAGTCGAGTAACTCCTTCAGAGAATCCTGCGCGCGGAGCTCGTAGTAATCGACGGCGAGGTCGGCTTGGGCGGACAGGCGGACATTCTGCAGATCCGCCACAGTGACCTGTGCCGCAAACGAGTTGGCCCCTACCGTGGCTCGAATTCGCCCCCAGAGGTCCGGCTCCCAAGACGCCTCGAACGGTAAGGAAAAATTCGTATAGGTGATGCCGAGCGGCTTTCCGAATCCGGTGGACAAACGTGAATTTGTAATGCCGGGGCCGGCGGCGACGGTCGGGAAATACTGTGCCCGGGCTTCCCGGATCATGGCCCGGGCGGTCAGGACATTGGCTGCCGCCGCGGCGATGTTCTGGTTTGAGATATCGACCTTCTCCTCGAGCTCGTTCAACCGGGGGTCGTTGAACCTTTCCCACCAGTTGCCACGCGCGGCATCGTCACGCGGTTGTCCGGGCTTCCAATCGCCGTCCACATTTGGCGCTCCGAGTTCTTTGTAAGCGGGTGGAACCGGCGCTGAAGGCCTGATGTATTTTGGGCCGATGCTGCATGCCGCGAGCAGCGCTACCCCGGTCACAAGCGCGGCGCTTGCCAGGCGTGAGGCGATCCTAGGGGAACCTGTGACCATAGTTCAATCACCGATATACACGTCGACCAGTTGACCTGGATACAGCTTCAGGTTTTTGGGTGTCTCAAGCCGGAAAATGACCGGCAGCACCCTGACATCGACCTGTTCCAGCCTCTGATTGGAGAGTTCTATTTTGGGAGAGACGAATGGCTGCATTCTGACATACTGGAGCGGAATCTTGACGTCGGATCCCCGTACCGACATCTGCGCCTTGATCTTGGCCGGATCCGGAAGCCGCGGCACCAGGATTTCGTCGACGTAGCAACGCACATTCAGGTGCGCGTGGGGACTTCCCAGCATGACCACCGGGGTCATGCCCTGCGTATAAGTATCGTAGGCGCCTTGCGTCGAAACGAAGCTCCCGACAGTTGGGCTGATGGCCAATACGACTCCGTCTCTGGGCGCTCGAATGGTGTACTTGGAAAGCAACGCGCTGGCGGATAAATAGGATTTATATAAAGCGTTGTACTGTCTTTCCTGGTTATTGATGTCGTAAATCCAGGCGCCCGCTTTAGTCAGGTCGCGTTGCTTCCCGGCCACTTCCAG
>Ga0326728_10015671_pt1 | contig 15697 bp, 17 predicted proteins | sample MB3enrmetagenome_FD_207602 | JGI IMG/M metagenome (GOLD analysis project Ga0326728, IMG submission 207602) | Lab enriched peat soil microbial communities from McLean, Ithaca, NY, United States - MB31MN | ecosystem: Environmental > Terrestrial > Soil > Wetlands > Peat | place: USA: New York...
TCTGATGCCCCCGACTCCAACGTTCCAGTTGTTCGCGTTCCGTAGGATTCAAGGTAATCTCAACGGCTTTTCGGCTCATGCCGAAAAGCATACAATAAGTTCGCTTATTAATTCAAGTAAGCACTAGCTCTCCAGAAATTCTTCCAGTGCTTCTCGCTTGGGTTCCAAACCAAGTCCGGGTTCCTCGGTAAGGGTGACGAACCCCTTTTCGGGCTTCGGGGGATTTTGGTAAATTGTTTCTCCCGCCTTCCACATCAAGTAATGGAACTCCACACGCCAACCGTTTGAGACTGCGGCTTGAAAGTGCATGTTATGATGCGGCCAGCCGCCGCCCGTGGTCAGGAGGATGTTATAGGCTTGCGCCATCGCTGCTACCTTCATCGCTTCCGTGTATCCCCCGACGTAGACGACGTTGGGTTGCAGGATATCGATCGACCCGCTTTGAAGAAGTTCAAGGTGCCGGAAGCGAGAGCCCTCGTTCTGGCCTGCCGAGATCGGAACCGGGCATCTCTGCCGAAGCTGGGCCAGGAGTCTCGCGTCGTTCCCGTACAGAGGTTCTTCGAACCAGGTGATGTTGTAAGGCTCAACGCGCTTGGCCAGCTCCAAGGCGCGGTTCATGGAGAAAAGGTAATTCGCATCGATCATCAGATCGGCCTTTTCGCCGATCGCCTCCCGGACCGCTTTTACACGAGCGGCGTCCTCCGCTGTATCCTCGGCGTGGTTGATGGCCACGACCATTTTGAACTTGTCCTGTCCTTCGGTCGCGAAGCGACGCGCAAACTCCACAAGCTGCTCCCGGCTGAAGTCCAAAAGCCCAAAGGTAATGTAAGCGGGCACTTTCTTCTTGGCCCCGCCGAGAAGCCGCCAAACCGGCTCCTTGTAATGTTTACCCTTGATGTCCCAGAGGGCGATGTCCACGGCGCTCACCGCCGAACTCCAAGCCCCGGTCTGGTAGCGTGGGTTGAAGGTTAAGAACATCTCCTGCCATCTTGCCTCCGTCTCGAGCGCATTCTTGCCTTTCAGGAAAGGCGCGAGCTGGCGGTTGATGAACTCTCGAACCCCGAAGCTTTGGAGGTTGCCCGTCATGCCATATCCTGTAACGCCCTCGTCAGTGGTCACTTCCACGAAGACGATGTTTTCCTTCACGGTCTTTTCCAAGAGCGGTACATGTACCGGTATGTTGTGCACGGTAGCTTTGACAGAGCTAATCCTGAGACCTGCCGGCGCAGAGCCAGGACTCGCTTCCTGGGCGGCTGCCTTCGCATTCGGAATCATCATGGCAGCTCCCATGATTCCCGTTGATTCAAGTAAGTCCCTCCGGGTCAATCGTGGCCCCAATTCCCCTCCGCCTTTGTTCTCCATTCTCGCCTCCTTTTTGTTGTTTGTAGCGCTGCCGGAAATCAGGAACCATCCTCAACTGCCGTCCGGCTCCCAGACCGCAGCAGATGAAATTTCTATTCCTGCCGAAGTTGAAGTATATAGTTTCCCGCGGGTAGCGTGTATGTAGATCTCGATGGGGTTTGATATATTCCGATTTGACTCGGGGAAGGAGAGCGGCACATGAGTACCTATTCTGGTTTGGCGGTGCGCAGGGTTGTGGCCTGCACCCTTGCAGGGGTCTTCCTGGCTTGGTGCCCAGCCTTTGGCGCCCGCGCGTTCCTGGCGGAGATCACGGTTTACCACGCAAAAGACGGTGGTTACTTCATTCACCGCATCCCCGCGCTCTTGACGACCGACAAGGGCACTCTCCTGGCTTTCTGCGAAGCCCGCCGAGACTCCGCTGACGATTGGGCCCCCGCCAACTTGGTGTTAAGGCGAAGCCTGGACAACGGCAAAACCTGGACGCCGGCTCAGGTGGTCGCGCGCTTTCCTTCGGCCACGGTGGGAAATCCGACTCCGGTGCAAGACCGGAAGACAGGAGTGATCTGGCTACTCATTACCAGTAACCCCGCCGGCCTCACTGAGGAAGCGATCGCGAATGGGTCCTCCCAAGGAACGCGGACCGTATGGATCACTCACAGCAGTGATGATGGAGCCACCTGGTCGCCGGCGGAAGAGATCACTTCCTCCACCAAAGAGCCTGACTGGACCTGGTACGCTACGGGTCCCGGCAATGGCATTCAGCTTGAGAGCGGGCGCCTGGTTATTCCGTGCGATCACAAGGTGGCGGGGACCCACGCTTATTACGCTCACGTCATTTATAGCGATGATGATGGCAAGACGTGGAAAATCGGCGGCAGCGTCGGCCCGCAGACGAATGAGTCTGCCGCCGTGCAATTGGCCGATGGCTCGTTGCTCTTGAATATGCGCAGCTATGCCGGGCAGCATCGGCGTGCCATTGCTTACAGCCATGACGACGGACTGACTTGGTCGCCGGTTCGGCTTGACCCCGCCCTGATTGAACCGGTTTGCGAGGCAAGCTTCATTCGCCATACGCTTGCCCGAAACGCGGGCAGGAACCGACTGCTGTTCTCAAACCCCGCGGACACCGTACGCGACCGGCTGACCGTGCGTTTGAGTTATGACGAGGGCAAGACCTGGCCCGTCGCCCGGCTGGTCAACGAAGGCTTTTCCGAGTATTCGTCGCTTGCGGTTCTGCGAGATGGGACCATCGGCTTGCTCTACACCCGAGGTCACGGAAAACCCACCACGCCAGACCAATGGTATCCACCTGTCAACTCGGAGATTGTTTTCGCCCATTTCAATCTCGAATGGCTCACCCACGGCACGGACCACCTTGAGGCCAACTTGAACCAATGAATTGTAGCGCGGGTGTCCCCGCGATATATGGTCAATCCTCGGCTCGATTTCGAAGACGCGGGTGGGGACATCCGCGAAACATTTGAATCCGGCGACCGTCAATGGTATAGTTACGGTCGCAGGGAACCCAATCACAAATAATCAGGAAAAGGAGAATTGACGATGGCGACTAAAATCACCGGATCGTTTTCCGGAAAAATCAGTACGCAGGCCGCAGCGGCGCTTTTTCACGAGGACAATCACGCCCTCACGCTTGTCGAGGTGGCAGGGACGCAGAAATCCGCCGACCCGCTATGGAACGGGGCGCGGATCACTTACTGGGGCACAGGGGATTTCGTCAATGGTAGCGGTCCCCAGAAGGGCTATTGGTGCAACGAGCACGCCGACGGTGACCGTGACTGGGGCACTTTCGAGGGAAAGGTTACTGTTTCAGGCCAGCGGGCAAGCATGGAGGGCACGTACAAAATGACGGGCGGCACCGGCAAATTTAAGGGTCTTACCGGGGGCGGCAAATATAAAGGCCACTTTCCCTCCGCCACGGAGGTTGTTAACGAGTGGACCGGCGAATACACACTCTCCAAAGCCAAGAGCGCATGATAGACCAGTTCTTCCCGCGGCAGGGGCGCAGACCTCTCCGGCCTGCGCCCGCTGCTGGGAGCGGTTCCAAATAGAAGGCAGGAGTCAGGAGACAGGAGCAAGGAATCAGGATTTAGCTCTCGCTGCTTAACTCCTAACTCCTAAATCCTATCCTAAATCCTAAATCCTAAATCCTAGCTCCTACCTCCTGGCCCCTAACCCCGAATCCCGTGTCCCGAGTCCCGTACCCCGTGTCCCGAGTCCCGCTTCTGACACCTGGCACCCGACACCTGACACCTGTTCTTTAGCCTTGCATCCCCCGTTAATAAGTTGTTTAATGGGGTCACCTTTTCGCCAGCCCGGGAACCCCTGGGAGGTTAGGCGTCATGAACCACTCCCGTAATCATCGTCAATCACCGTTGGCGCCGTTCCCACGCCAGCCGACTCCGAGAGCTTACCACCGAGTGGCAGAAGCCCCGCGCACTCGGCATTGGCACTTTCTTGTAATGCTGGCCGGGAAGGGCTTAATGAGCGGCAGCCTTGTGGGGAAAAACCAAGCGTGGCGGTAGAGTAGGAGAGGAAGCGAATCACGCCGCGCCTCTCCCCTCGTCGAACCGGACGTGCGGATTTCCCGCCTCCGGCTCTCGCAGAGACTCTTGCCGCAAGCATGCACAGGTTGAGCCTCGTCCGGTCATAAGGCGATCAGGCCTAGTGGTTTCATCTGAGCGTAGACCGTCATGCCTTTTGGGGGCCGATAGGGTCGCTGGCTGCGACGCCGGAGATGTTTCCACAGGCGCCAGTTTACGTAGCTGTTGATCTGGTGGAAAGCGTGCCGCGGATAGCCGAAACGGAAGTAGTTGGCCCAGCCTCTCAGGTTTTGATTCAACTCCCCGATCAACGGGGGGATGGGGACGCCGTTCTGCTGCGCGCTGGTCATCTCGCGCCACTTCGCCCGTTCCCGCGCCAGGGCTTTCTTGGACGGAATCACGTTCAGGTATCGATGCCGACCCCACTCGGGGCGCGCGCGGTCGTACCGAAACGTAAACCCCAGAAAGTCCAGACGGGCTCCTTGCTGTCTCAACTTCACCACCCGCGTCTTCTCCCGGTTAATCTCCAGCCCCCTCCAGGATTCCAACTTCTCCTCGATCCATCCCACCAGTCGCGGCGTCTGCTGCTGCGCCCGCACCACAAAATCGTCGGCGTAGCGCACCAGCTTGGCCTTGGCCCAGTGGGCCGGTCCGCTGGCCCGGTGAAACACCTTGTCGAACCAGTGCCGATACAAGTTGGCCAGCAAGGGCGAAATCACTCCCCCCTGCGGTGTTCCCTGCTTTCTTCGACTGATTCGTGGCGGTCCTCCCGATTCCTCGGGCGGTTCCACCACCGCTGCTTCCAGCCATTGCCGGATCAGCTTCAAGACGCTCCGGTCCGCGATCCGCATCCGCAAACAAGCTTGCAGTTTGTCGTGTGGAATCGAGTCGAAATATCCCTTCAGGTCCGCGTCGTACACCGCCTGATACCCGGCTTTTAAGTGCCCGCGTATCTCCTCCAGTGCTTGCTGGGCCGAGCGTCCCGGCCGAAACCCGTAGGAACAATCCGCGAAGTCTGCTTCGAAGATCGGCTCCAGGATCAGCAAGGTGGCCATCTGCGCCACTCGGTCGCGCACCGTCGGTATGCCCAAGGGCCGCAGTTTCCCGTTCGCCTTGGGGATGTAGACGCGTCGTACCGCTTGCGGGCGATAGGTGTGGGTGCGCAGCGACTCCTGAAGTTCGTCCAGAAATCCTTTCACCCCGTCGCCGGAAGTTTCAATCTGTGCGGTTGTTACTCCATCGACGCCCGGTGCGCCCTTGTTAGCGCGCACCCGCTCCCAAGCGGCTTCCAGCGTATCCCGCCGATCGATCCGGTCATACAAAGCATAGAACCGGAACTTCGGCTCCTGCTTGGCCTTTTGGCCGAGCTTCTGTCTCAGTTGAGAGAGTTTCTCCGGCAAGCTCCGTTCCGGCCCCGTTTCCGGCAGCCTTTCCGCACCCTGCGGTTTTCCCGTAGTGGGATTTTCATCCAAGCGGCTCTCTCCTCCTCTGACTCCGCATGTCTCTGCTCCGGCCCCTTCGCTCCACGGTCGTTACCCGCTTCGCTGCTACTATGAGCCGGTCCGACTCCCGACCGAGCCGCCCCAGGGTTATGCATTCCCCTTGGGCGTTGGCCGACTTGCGCCGACCACTCCGCCGGGCCTCCCAGGTTCCTCGACTGATCTGTCCCCACGCGCCGTCCCCAACCACCCCGGAGAGCCCGGTGGCTGCTCTTGCCCCATTCCTTCACCACCGGTGGCAGGCTTCGTCACGTATGGCAGCTTGGCCGCTCTCACTTTGCATAACGAGGCCGAATCGGGTTCGCTTGCGCTACGGCTCATGAGTTCGCCTCGCCCGGCTTCGTGTCACGGATTGCTCCGCCCCACGCGGGCTCAGCTACCTGTTGAATGGGCAATTACAAGGTAAGCTCCTTTCAGCTTACAAGATCAGCCAGTCTTTCCCTGGCACTCCACACGTTGGGGTTTAAGGTGGTAGCGCGGACCTCCGTTTTTGAGGTCCGCGGTTCTTCTGTAAGGAATAACGATCAATTTCAAATACAGACGTATGCGCCGCGCTCGGTTTCTCGCCACGCTACGTTCGTTAAATTTGCGCAGTAAGAGCCGCGGACCTCAAAAGCGGAGGACGCGCTACGGCCGCCGCGCCACAGCCAGTGCGGGGCGCGTTACTCTCCTTCTTCACAGCGCCGAGGCACGGGGATGGTCAGACTTTTCGCACGGGACCCCGGTAGCGTGCTACCACAGGATCGACGGTCAGCAGAACCATGCCTTCAACCGTTGCCTGGGCGACGAGAATCCGGTCGAAGGGATCCTTATGAATGGGAGGCAGGCTGTCGAGGGCGAGGGCGTGTTCGCTGGTGACGGGTAGTTCGAGATAGCCGTTATCCCGCAGGCCGCGCCGCAGCAGCCGCGGGTCAACCCGAAAATCCTTTCTCCCCAGCCGGCGTTTGATGACGATTTCCCACAGGCTGGCCACACTGAAAATCAACTCATTGGCGGGGTCTTCAATCAAGTCGCGAGCAGGGGCAGGCAACTGGCCGGGTTCACCCGCAGCCCAGAGCAGCAGATGTGTGTCGAGCAGCAGCTTCATTCGGCACCGCCAAAGAGCTTTTCGATTTCTGCCTTTCCCATCCGGTCAAAATCCGCAGGCACCGCGATCTGTCCGGCCATAAATCCCAGTCGGCGTATCTGTGCCCCGGTCGGTGTATCCAGTGACATCACTTTGACTAACGGCTTGCCAGCCTTGGCGATGATGAACGGCTCGCCTTTAGCAGCCTCATCGAGTAAGCGCGAGAGATGAGTTTTAGCTTCATGGATATTGACGGTGCGCATGAAAACCTCATTAAACTAAGTCTACTTAGTTTAGTCTAACTTGGAAGTTTTCGCAAGAGGGCTGGGACGGAGGGTAATGACGCCGTTTGAAAGTGGCCTGGGCATCCGAAGCTGTGAAAAAATTACCTGAAGAACAAAACAGCTCACGCAAAGGCGCAAAGAAGCCCATAGGGAAACACCTTTGTTTGACGACTCTTTGCGCCTCTGCGTCTTTGCGCCTTGGCGTGAAATGTGTTTGAATTTTTTCACAGCTTCTCCTGCCCGTATGAATTCATCGCCAAGACCCCGATGCATCGGGGCGGGTCGGCCATGCTACTTCAAAATGAGTCATTACCTTAGCACGCAGTCCTTGGGAAAACTATCTCCACTCAAACAAGTCAGTGGCGAGCTGCGCGTGATGTTGGGCCGAACGGCGTTCGACCAAGGGCCAGCGCTGCTGGCCCGTACAACCCAACACTCGAGTCCTCAGCCCCGTCGCCCGCATTCCGTGGCGCGAACACCCACTCCGAGGTCGCTAACCACTAACCACATCCCCCCGCTGCCGTGGCGCAACGCGGCCGGTGTATACTCCCAAGTCGGATTGCGCAGAGCGCAGCTCTGCGACAGAAAACGCAGGGCTGCGCTCTGCGCAATCCGGAGGGAGGCGATCCGAGTTTTGGAGGTCGCCGGTATTGCCCCCTGCTGAACCCCTGGAGGAAAACCTTTGCGCACTGCGGGAGCGAAAGCTCTTATCCTGACTTTTGTCCTCGCCACCCTGGCCCTTAGCCTGCCGAATGACCGTCCGGCGCTTCAGCCTTATCCTGAGACCGGCATGTTCCTGATGCTTTCCGATATTCATTTCGATCCCTACACCGATCCTGCAATCATGGAACAACTTGGCGCAAAGCCCTTGGCGGCCTGCCAGACTCCCGCTTCCTCGGCGTTTGCGAAATTTGGCAGCGATACGAATTATCCCCTCCTCAAGTCGACACTCGACAATGTGGCGGCGACGGCCGCGCAGAATCATTTCCACTACGATTACGTGATGGTGACCGGCGACTTCCTGGCGCACCATTTCGACGCGCGCTATCAACAATGCGTGGGGGGTGGGAATGAAGCCTATCAGAAGTTTGCGATCGACACGGTGAGCTTTGTCGACGCCATGATTTCCAAAGCCTTGCCCGGCGTGCCGATTTTCGCCGCGCTGGGGAATAACGACTCGGACCGGGGTGATTACGCGGAGCCCAGTGATGTTTTCCTTCGGGGCGTCGGCGGGGATTGGAGCCGTGCGTGGGGGAAAATCCCTCCGGCGACGCGGGCAATGGCCTTGGCGTCATTCGCAAGGGCAGGGAATTATGCGCTGCCCCACCCTAACGTACCGAACGATGAGTTCATCATCTTGAACATCAACCTCTGGGCGGCGCGCAAAAAGCAAGCCTGTAGTGAAACGGATCCTGACCCCGGCGGGCAGTTCCAATGGCTGGAAGAGGCCTTGGGCAGGGTTAAGCGCGCGCAGGGCGTGGCTACATTGATCATGCACATTCCCCCCGGCATCGATGCCCTGAGATCCTCCATGGGCGCGCCCCAATCGCTCTGGACCGATCGCTGCACACAAAAGTTGATCGCCGAATTGACCGATTTCCGCGGAGTGGTCCACGAAATGTACGCGGGCCATATCCATCGGGATGATTTCCGGCTCTTTCCCGACCGGGAGGGAAACCCCCTTTTGCCCATTCACGTGGTTCCGTCGGTCAGCCCCATTTATATCAATAACCCTGCGGTGGAAATCGGCTGGTACGACAAGAACAACGGCGAGCTGAAGGATTACGCGACCCTTTATTTGGATCTCGGCAACCCGAGGGCCACGTGGACGACGGAATATGTCTTCACGCAGGCGTATGGGCGCCCACGGCCTGATCTTGCCGCGCTGGAGGCGCTGAGTCGCGCGATTCACGAGGGCAATCCCCTTTCCGGCGTGGCCAAACAGTACGCGAATTACTACGGCGCGGGAGTAAGCATGTTTCTGACTCCGGATAAGTGGCTAACTTATTCCTGCGCGCAAACGGAAATCACCCTTCCCCATTTCACCCAGTGCACACACGCCGGAGCCAGCCCTGGACCTTGACTCGCAGACCGGGTAGTGATATCCATGCAGCGCTTTTGGTGAATGGGATCGAATGGGGACATTTAGTCCGAAGCCGCGGGAGTTGTGCACCATCATACTCAGTCGCGCTGTGGCACCAGGTACCACCCTTTCCGTCCCCGCCAATGGCAGTGACTGAACCCTTCGCTTCAAGGTCTAGTCTGGCATTCTCGTCGCTATTTCTACGAACCTTGCGCCGGAGAGAAAAATCGCCGGGAGCAAATTCGAGGCACTCATGCTTGATGCACTCATCGTTCATCGCTTGCACTTTGCTTACACCGTCACCTTCCACTATCTGTTTCCGCAGCTCACTATGGGGCTGGCGCTGCTCATCGTGATTTTTAAAACTATGGCGCTGCGCATGGGGAACGAACACTACAACGAAGCGGCGCGCTTCTGGGCGCACATCTTCGGCATCAACTTCGCCATGGGCGTGGTGACGGGAATTCCCATGGAATTTCAGTTCGGCACCAACTGGGCGCAGTTCTCGCGCGCCGCTGGCGGGGTGATTGGCCAGACGCTGGCCATGGAAGGCGTGTTCTCTTTCTTTCTGGAATCGAGTTTTCTGGGGCTATTCCTCTTCGGCGAAAAGCGTCTGGGCCCGCGTGGCCACTGGTGGGCGGCTTTCTTGGTTTTTCTGGGCTCGTGGATGTCGGGCTACCTGATCGTTGCCACCGATGCCTGGATGCAGTACCCCGTGGCATACCGGCTGGGTCCGCACGGGGAGATCATGCTGGCCAGTTTCTGGGGGCTGCTGCTCAATCCCTGGGCCCTCTGGCAGTACGCGCATAACATGAGCGGCGCGGTCATCACGGGGGCGTTTGTCATGGCCGCCGTGGGAGCATTCTACTTGCTGACGAAACAATTCCAGGCTCATGCCCAAATCTTTGTGCGAGTGGGCGTGATCTCGGGACTGGTGGCCTCGCTTCTACAGCTCGTACCGACGGGCGACGCGCAAGGCCGCATGTTGGCGGATCACCAGCCGGTCACGCTGGCCGCCATGGAGGGCATGTTTGAGACGCAGCGGGGTGCGCCGATTGCCCTGATCGGGCAGCCCGACCTTCAGAACAAGCGTTTGGATAATCCCCTCGAAGTGCCGCGGATGCTCAGCTTTCTCACCTATCGGCGCTGGATGTCGGAAGTAAGGGGCCTGGACGCTTTCCCTCCGCAGGATTGGCCCGACAATATTCCGCTGCTCTATTACAGCTACCATATCATGGTGGGGCTCGGCACCATTTTCATTGCCATCATGGTGCTGGCCGCATGGAAACTGCGCAGAGGGACCCTGTATGATTCGCGGGGCATGCTCTGGGCGCTCATGCTCTCACTGCCGTTTCCTTACATTGCCAACACGGCGGGTTGGATGACCGCGGAATTCGGCCGCCAGCCGTGGCTGATTTACGGACTGATGCGCACGCAAGCTGGCATCTCGCCGCAGGTCTCCTCAGGCAATGTTTGGTTCACGCTGATTGGCTTCATGGGCATGTACACCGTGTTGAGTATCTTGTTTTTGTTTTTGGTTTATCGCGTCATCGAGAAGGGGCCGGGAGAGGCAGTGACTGGTGGTTAGTGTTCAGTGGCTAGTTGCAAATCACTAACCACGCACTCTTCAAGGAGGCTTGTTCATGGCAACAGTTTGGTTTTGTCTCATCGCCATCATGATCGCCATGTATGTGGTATTGGATGGATTCGATCTCGGTGCAGGAGCCATTCATCTGTGGGTGGCAAAGGATGATCGGGAACGCCAGCAAGTTCTCCGCTCCATTGGTCCGGTGTGGGACGGCAACGAGGTGTGGCTGCTGGCCGCAGGAGGAACGCTCTACTTTGCCTTTCCGGCTCTCTACGCCTCCGGTTTCAGCGGCTTTTATCTCCCCCTCATGATTGTTCTGTGGCTGCTCATTCTGCGGGGTATTGCGGTGGAGTTCCGCGGGCAATTGACCAGCGCCGTCTGGCTGAAATTTTGGGACGTGGTCTTCTCCGGGGCAAGCCTTTTGCTGGCGGTTTTCTATGGAGCGGCACTGGGTAACGTCGTGCGCGGCGTTCCCTTGAACGATCAAGGTTATTTCTTTGAGGCGCTTTGGACTAACTTCCGCTTAGGACCCAATACCGGCATTCTGGACTGGTACACGGTCATTGTCGGCGTAGCGGCTCTTGTCACCTTGACGCTCCATGGCGCCCTGTGGGTGGCCCTGAAAACCGAAGGCCCCGTACACGATCGCTCCGCGCAGTTGGGGCGCGGCATATGGTGGATCGTCCTGGTCTCGACGATCGTGCTCACCGCGATTACCTTTGAAATCCAACCGGAGGTTCCCGCGAATCTTACCACCCACCCCTGGGGTTACGTTTTTCCCGCGCTGGCATTGTTCGGTCTGGCAGGGATGGCGTGGTTCATGCGAAAGCAGGACGATTTGAAGAGTTTCTTGGCGTCGTGCACCTATATCGTGGGCATGTTGACCAGCGTCGTCTTCGGACTGTATCCGCTGATTCTGCCCGCCAGCACCAATCCTGCTTACTCGCTCACCGTCGATAATGCTAAAGCCGCCGATTATGGTTTGCGCATTGGATTGGCATGGTGGATTGTTGGCATGATCCTGGTCACCGGCTACACGATCTATGTCTACCGCAGTTTTGCCGGCAAGGTAAAAATTGGGGACAGCGAGAAAGGGTATTAGGAATCCACCCCGGTTTTGGCTGTGTAGCTAAAGTGCAAAATTGCGCTTCGGCATTATGAGAATTCCCGCATTCCACTTTTCACACTGTGGATATTCCAAGAATTCCCACCACAAGGGCGATTGCCCAAGCATGCGCACCAAGTGCGGCAGGTTGGAATTCGGGCTAAATGTCGCTTTAGTTAATTTTTTCCGCTTTTCCCCTTTGACAATCTACAGGACATCCCTTAAATTCTCCTTGTCGAGTGTCTAGGGGAGAGAACCTCAGTGCCACGGCTCGTTAACGCGAAACCGAAAGCAGGTGGTTACGCGAAACCGAAGGCGGGTGGTTACGCGAAACCGAAAGCGGGCAGTTACGTTAAAGCGAAAGCGGGTGGTTATGAAATTCTTCCGTCCTCTGCGCCTTTTGTTCTGTAAAGATCAACTCGATCAGGAACTCGCCGATGAGCTGCGGTTCCATCTTGAAAAGCAGATTGAGCAGAACATCGCGGCGGGGATGAGCGCGGAGGAAGCCCGCTACGCAGCGCTGCGCAAATTTGGCGGCGTCGAGCAGGTGAAGGAAGAATGCCGGGACGCCTGGGGCGTGCGCTTCATTGACGCTCTGCTTCAGGACGTCCGCTTCGGCCTGCGCATACTGGTGAAGAATCCCGGTATCACTGCCGTCGCCGTCATCACGCTCGCGGTGGGTATCGGCGCCAACACGACCATCTTCAGCGTGGCGTGGCGCCCCATGCGATACCGGGACGCCGATCGGCTTTTGATGCTATGGGAGACGCCCCCCGAAGGCAGCCGCAGCCCTGGGGGACGTGTGGTCGTGGTGCTCATGGTCATCTTTGCACTTGTAGCGCTCCTGATGGGAAGCGTGGGCCTCTATGGGGTCATCTCCTATTCGGTAACCCAGCGCACGGCCGAGTTCGCGCTGCGAATGGCTTTAGGCGCTCCCCGTCGCGAGATTTTCCGCCCGGTGGCCTATGGCGCTTTACGACTGCTGATGATCGGCGGCGCCCTCGGCATATTACTGGCCTTGGGAGCTGCGCGCCTCCTCGGGAGCACGATATTTGGCATCAGCCCCTATGATCCCTTCACGTTTCTGGCGGTGCCTTTGGTACTTCTGGCCGTAGTCCTCGTCGCCAGTTATCTGCCCGCCCGGCGCGCCATGAAAGTCGATCCCATGGTGGCGCTGAGATATGAGTAAAGCAGTGGTTAGTGGTCAGTAGTTAGTAGCGAGCCGGAGAGCGGGGTGGACAGAGAATGGGGATCGTTTCCCGATTGTTCCGTCGATAGATGCGGAAATCTTCCTCGTCCACCGTGATCACTGTGTGGTGGGGGAACAGTTCGCTGAGGCGGATCAGGCACAGGTCAGCAAGATCAGGGTGCCGATCCTGATACCGCTCGGCCAGTTGCGCGAGGCGCCGCTGGTGCTTAGCGATCTCGAAAGCGATGCGCAACATCCCATCCTCGACGAGGGAGAGAAGGTACGGCACGGAACGGAGATGGAAAGCGGCCTCGGCCAATACGGCTTCGCAGGTCAGCAGCGGTTCTGTAAGGCTCTTGGCGATCTCCACCGCCCAAGGATGAAAACGGTCGGTGCGATTGCCGAAAGCCACGATCAGGCCGGTATCCGCAATGGCCTTCATGGTCGCGCGAATCCTTTACGGGAGGAGAGGTCCGGCGGGCCGCTGATTTTGCCCGCATGGCGAAGGAAAGGTTGGTTCCCCGCCTCGGATTTGGCCCGCTCGAGTTGGTGTCGGATAATCCGGCTGACCGGCATACCGGTCTCCCGGCGCGTTTCCTGGAGCCATTCGGCCAGCTCGGCGGTAAGACGAATCGTAATTGTGTGACTCATACGCCTGAATTGTAACACGGATGGACAGCACCGTCTACTCTAGCGAGGAAGCCTGAATTTCGTCATCGAGGAAGGTCGATCCCATGGTGGCGTTGAGATACGAATGATGGGGGATTTCAGATTGACGACTGTCGATTGCAAAAATTATGTTGTCGATCGTCCATCGACAATCAGCAATCGGCAATTCAAAAGAACCGGCAATCCTTCATGGGGTAATGCTTGCGGTTATGTGTCCAGAGGGCGAGATCATGAATCGAAGCCGTGGCGGCGATCAAGGCGTCACCCAGTTCGACATGGTGGCTTTTGGCGAATTGCTGGAGATAGTTGCCGGCGCGGCGCCCAATTTCCTGGCCAATGGGGACACACATCAGGGCGCGGAACAGTGCCTCGAGGGCCGCGTATTCGTTCGGCCGCGCTCCATGCCAGATCTCAGCCACGGTCACGGGTGAGCAGGCAATGACCGTATCGCTACCGCTCAATTCGGTCCAGCGAGCCAGTAAGCGCGCATCCCGCCCACGCGCCACTTCGATGAGAACGTCGGAGTCAATCAGGATGGCTTTCAATGCAACCTCTTCATCCGTGAGCCCTTCCGCAGCCGGCGCAGATAGGCCTCGGGATCAGCAAGGTCGCTTCGGTCCTTCCAGATTCCAGCGAAAGCACGCATGGCCTGTTGGCGACCGGCAAGCCCGGTCGAGTATTTCTCCCGCACCGCCTGGCGAACCAGGTCGGATACGGAAGTTCCCGCCGCCTGTGCGCGGATGCGGAGTGTTCCCCAAAGGTCGTCATCGATGTAAAGTTGAGTTCGTCTCATGGTGTATATCATACACCATCGGCGGTGGGCCGTGGGCGATTTATTGGCTATAGCGGATTGACGACGCGCAGGAATTTGAATTCATGGAAACCGATATCCGCGGTACGAATCTCCACCACGCCGTGCTCTCTCATGAGCGCTGCGATGTGCAGATCGTGCAGCCGGTTGCCCGACATGCGCGGGTATTCCCGTGTGAGGTCGCGCACCACTTCCGCGTGATGGTCCGTTTCCACCAGGATTCCAAAGGAGGGCGACGATTGGAGGCTTTCGATAAAGCCCCAGGCATCGGCAAACGCCAGGGGGTGGGAAAAGGCCGCGCGATGAGTCGCGACCCGCAGGAATTCGTAAGCAATAGACCAGGTAATAAACCACGGCGCGGGGGAGGATTTCCACCCGGTCAGGAGCTTGGCTGCACGACCGTGTTCTATGAATTGCCGGATGGCTGCGTAGAGCAGCAGATTCGTGTCGACGACGAACACGCTCAGTCCTTTTTCCTGAGCCGCCGCCCGTATAGCCGCTCGTCGCGCTCAGCGTCCAGCAGGTCAAACAGCGCCTCGCGATTGGCTACATCCACTAGAGGACGCCCCGCATTGAAGCTGGGCAGGGGCGCGAGCTTGACCGGTTTGGGCCGCGCGCTCAGCCCCTTGCGTAACAGCTCGGCGGCCAACGCCGAAAGGGTTGTGCCCCGCTTGGCGGCCTGCCGCTTCAAATCGTGGAAGACCGGATCGGGAATAATCAAAGTCGTCTTCATACGGAAAACCATACCATGAGTACGGAAAGATGGGAAGCACGAAAGATTGGGTGTCAGGCGCCCGGCGCGCCACGAAAGTCGATTCTATGGCGGCGCAGAGGTACGAATGAAGGAACCGGGCCATCGGGTCATCTGCCCATTTGGTGATTGAGCGGTTTTGCGATTGAGTGATTGGAGGCTTGCAGACGAAACTCGAAAATCGAAACTCGAAACTTGAAATTCACGAGCGAAGCATCGCATTTCCATTTTCGAATTTCCAGTTTGCAGTTTCCAGTTTGGAATTTCGAGTTTCGGTCTTCAATGATCCGATGACCCAAGGACTCAATGGTGCAATCAAGCTCAGAGCTTGTCGAGTGGATTAAAGAGTTTCAGGCCGGGGAAGCGTGCGAAGTCCCGATCGGTGGTGGCGAGGGTTGCACCGTGCTCGATGGCAAACGCCGCCAAGTGGGCATCCATGATGAGAGGCCCATGGGCTTGTCCCTTGACCATCAAGTCCCACAGGGTCTCCCAAGGCCTCTCGCCAGGATTCAGGAAGGTAACCATCGGACGTTCGAACCAGTCCGCAACAATGGCTGCGGCTTCGTTGATGGAGTACGGATTTTCCAAAGGGCGTGGGCTTGTACGATGCGCAAGAAAGCAAGAAGGGTCATCCACGCGAGCCCGACAGGTTCCGGCTCAGAGAAAGTCGTTTCGAGCCAGTTGCGAGCCCCTTGATGATGAGGGGAGGAAGGATCGTAGGCATAGAGC
>Ga0326728_10015673_pt1 | contig 15696 bp, 8 predicted proteins | sample MB3enrmetagenome_FD_207602 | JGI IMG/M metagenome (GOLD analysis project Ga0326728, IMG submission 207602) | Lab enriched peat soil microbial communities from McLean, Ithaca, NY, United States - MB31MN | ecosystem: Environmental > Terrestrial > Soil > Wetlands > Peat | place: USA: New York...
CTCACCCCGCATCCTTCACCTCCACGCAGCGTCCGTCGGCTGAGTCTCATTTACATGACCCCGTCATCGAAGGCGAGTTTTTCAGCACCCTGCTAGAGGAGCGTGTGATGTTCTTCGCCGGGCCTACTTTACCGCTTTGTCTTGCAATCGGGCATCGTCGCGTCCGACAGTGTGTAAAGAAGCGTTGGACGCACTACACTAGCATGGCCGGCCCGGTAGTCATGTCGCTCGCCGTACCGTTGCGTTCCAAGAGCTCTGCTCTCACCTTATCTGCATTGAGTCCTAGTGCCTCGCACAGTGCCACAAAACAGAACGGCCACGCATCGCGCTGCGCCGTGACCCACGCCACCGCATCGCGGTATGGGCGGCCCTCATGATACTCTGGGCCACGCCGGATAATTTGCACGGCGTCTAGTAGCACCGCCGCCAGAAGCCGGCGCTCTGGCGTTGACTCCTTCGACGCATAGAGGAATTGCGACGGCAAGGGCGGGATCGGGACGGAGTGATCGTTAGCAGGGGTACGCACACCCGATCAATAGCACCTCAGCTTGGTCCAGTCGAATATATTGTTACCCTAATTCGGACAGTACCCGAATCTGGACAGTACCGTGCAGGCGCCCTGTCTTTCAGTCACGTCGACCTGCGGGCGGTTGCCACGGCTCAGCCCATTCCGCCGCCCGCCCGGCCCGCCCCTCTTCCCAAGCGCCCGGTCCCACCGTCGCAGGGTCACCAGCTGGTGCAAATAGGGTTCGTCCTGAACGGGCATTTCCAGCCGGCCCGCAACGCTCGGGATGTCCTCGTCAAGGTGTCCGATTTTCTCGCCGGGTTCTTCCCAGGTTCTTCCCGGCGCTTAGAACGGCAGCTAAGGCGCTGACCTTGAGGACGCTAAAACCATTGTGCCACATCACCCAGCACCCGACTGAGTGTCGATTTTCTCTAAAGAGGCGGTAAGACTATTGACGGAGGACCTGCACAATGGCCCGACGGACAGATGAATACGCCCATGAGCGCATTGACGAAACGGCGCATGAGCTGCAAGTCGATCCCGTACGGGGCCTCAGCGATAGGGAGGCGCGCGCGCGCCTCGATCGGTACGGTTACACCCAACTCGAAGAGAAGGAAGAGTCGCTCTGCCATCGCATTCTGCGCCGCTTCTGGGGGCCGATTCCCTGGATGATCGAAACGGCTGCGATCTTGTCGGCCGTTGTCCAGAAATGGGAGGATTTCGCCATCATCTTGGTGATGCTCCTGGTCAATGCGGGGTTGGATTTTTTCCAGGAGCACCGAGCACTGAACAAGTACCGCATCGTCGACATTCTGCAGAAGGCCGGCCACATCGTCGCCATGGTTCTTTCTGCTCAAGGAATACGGCTTCTCGGACGAGATGATTCGCACTCTCCTATTCCTGAAGCTCATCATCGCGGGGCACAGCACGCTCTACCTCACGCGCGCCGAAGGGTGGTTCTGGCGGCGACCCTGGCCGGCGCCGCTGCTGTTCGGCGCGACCTTCGGCACTGAGATCCTGGGCACGTTGATCGCCGTGTACGGGTTCTTGATCGCGCCCATCGGGTGGGAGTATGGGCTCTGGATGTGGGCCTACGCGCTGGCGTGGTTCATGGTGAATGATGCGGCGAAGATGTGGACCTACCGCCTGCCGCGTCCGCGGGGCGAAGCATGAGCGGACACCACGCGGGCAAGCCAATCGATCAATCCAGCGTCGCTCCGCCCCGATTCCGTGATCACGATGGCGAAACACCTGATCACGATTTCGAAATCAGCGATCACGATGAGCGAAATACGCACTGATCACGCGAGGCTGTGAATCGGCATGCCGTTAGCCCCTTAATCGGCGTCCAAGATTGACCCCACCTGAAATCACCTAACCGGCGGCGGACATTGAACTTTCACCTCACCGAGGAAGGAGAGAAGATGAACCTCACGACTAAGGCGGGCATTCTGCTTCGCCTCCTACGTTGGAGATTGACCTGGAACAGACACGACAGCCATTACAGACCCGCGGGCCTCAAGAATCCGAAGTTCATGTCCGCAGCCGAGGCGACCAAGCTCATCCGCGACCGCGATTGCTGTTTCTCTAGCGGCATGGCCGCCAATGCACGCTGTTCGATTTTCTTCTGGGCGATCAAAGAGTCGTTTCTGGAGACCGGGCACCCGCGCGACCTCACCTGGATCAACCTCGGCGGGATGGGCGGCCGGGGGCGGGTGCCCGGAACTATGGAAGAGATCGGGATCGAGGGCATCCTCAGATGCTGGATTGGTGGACACCTGGAGACCGCCAAGGCCCAGTTGCGCCTTGCCCAGGAGGGCAAACTGGAAGTCCACCGGATGCCCCAGGGTGAGGAAGCCTTCCTGCTCGAAGCGCAAGCGAGGGGAGAAGACTCCATGGTGACCGACACCGGAGTAGGTACCACGTTTGATCCTAGGGTGGATCGCGGTTCTCCGGTGGTCAAGGGAGTGGGCGCAAGCCTGATCACTGTAGAAGGGGACAAGCTCCGCTACCGGCTCCCCAAGGTCAATGTTGCGCTTTTTGTGGCCAGTTACGCGGACGAGGAAGGGAACATCTATTTCAAGAACATGTCGACCTTTACCGAAGCCTACGAGTCGGCGATGGCCGCCAAGGCCAACGGGGGCAAGGTTCTGGTCGCAGTGGCCGAGGTGATCCCCAAGGACGAGAAGAACATCAGGGTACGGGCAGACAAGGTGGACGCGATTGTGGTCAATCCTGGCAATGAGCAGACCGGCGGGGTCCCCCAGCGCCGTTACTGGGAGATGTTCGTGGAAGGGGCCCAGGTGGACGTCGACGACGCGGTAGAGAAGCTCAAGTTTGTAAACCGGCTTCTCAAGATAACCCCGGTGCGCAGTGAGGTCGACAACGCCTTGGCGCGGATGGCTGCCAACCTGTTCACGAAGATCGCCAGGCCGGGCTCCTATGTCAACATGGGCGTTGGCCTGCCCGAAGAGGTCTGCCGGCTGATCTACGAGGGGGGACTGCTTAAGGACGTGACCTTCCTGGTAGAGACCGGCGCGGTCGGAGGGCTTCCGGCCATGGGCATATTCTTCGGGGCCGCGATCAACCCCAAGCGGATCATCAGTTCTGCCCAGCTGTTCCACCTATGTCAGGAGAAGCTAGACGTGACGATTCTCGGCCTGCTCCAGGCAGATTCCCGCGGCAACATCAACGTCAGCAAGCGCGGCGAGGGACCGATCAATTACGTGGGTGGTGGCGGTCTGCCCGACCTGGTCTCAGCGGCCAAGAAGATTATTTTCGTGGGTACTTGGATGGCTAACGCCCAGATGGAAATCCGGGACGGCAGGCTCGTGATCGTCAAGCCCGGTCCCCACAAGTTTATGGAAAAGGTAGACGAGATCACCTGCTCGGGTGAGCAGACGCTCAAGCTGGGTAAAGACGCCTATTACTGCACCAACGTGGGGATCTTCCACCTGACCCGACGCGGGATGGAGCTGATCGAGGTCATGCCGGGCGTGGACATCCGCAAGGACATCCTGGAAGCTTGCCCCATGAAAGCAGTCCTGCCCGAGTCCGGTCAGGTCCAGACGGTGAGCGGGGACATGGTTACCGGGAGGGGGTTTGAACTCAGATGGCAGAGCTAATCTCTTGTTGACCCCGACACCCCGAACCGTCACCCAAACGCCGACAGCGACCCAAACGCGCGCCGGGCAGGCAAACACGATGTGACCTTTTTAAGACAATGAGCCGCCAGGGGGAATCCCTGACGCCCCGAACGTTCAACGTCGACGCTGACCGTGGTTCATCAATAACCGTCGCCGATACAGCTCAGCCAGGGGCAGCCTCGCGGGCGCCGCTGGCCATCGCCCAGATCGGCCACACTTGACATGGGGCCGGATTCTCCGTACAGAAACCCTGTACAATGCCTACCGAAACCACATACACCGCTGCCCGTGCAAACCTTGCCGCGCTTTGCAACGATGTCGCCACCACCCACGACGCCGTAATCATCCATCGTCGGGGCGCACAGGACGTCGCTTTAGTCGCGGCAGACGAACTCAGCAGCCTCATGGAAACCGCGCACCTTCTGCGGTCCCCAAAGAACGCCCGGCGGCTGTTGGCTGCTCTGCGGCGCGCGCGCAGCCGCCGGCAGCGCGCGCAACCGCTTGACGAACTCAGGCGGGAGTTTGGCCTTGAAAAGAGAGGCTAAGCGCCCCACCCCTCGTCCGCAGCGTCTCGCTGTCTTCCATCTGGAGTTTCGTCAAGACCTTCGTTACTGGGTTGAGACCAACCGCACCGTCGCCCTCCGCGTTCTGGACCTCGTTGAAGCGACTTTACGCGATCCCTTCGCTGGCATCGGCAAGCCCGAGCCATTGAAGTACGTTCTGGCGGGGGCATGGTCCCGCCGGGTGACGGAAGAGCATCGCCTCGTGTACGTGGTGCAAGGAAACCAGGTCGATTTCCTTCAGGCGCGCTACCGCTACTGAAGCCGCGCTCGGCCGTACCGCCGCCGGCGGCGTGGCGCAGCACACTGACGGCATGATCCAAGGCGGATGCGCCGACTCCGCCTTCGTCGATCAGCCACGGGCTGTGCGGGAAGCGCTCGGCCAACTGGCGCGCCAGCTCTGGCCCTTTGCCCTTCTGCAGCATGCGCGGCATCCCCACCCGCACCCGCCGGAGGTCTGTGGAAGCGGCCACGACGCCGCGCCGCCGCATCTCGGCGGCGCGGCGCAGTACGGTCTCGGCGTGTCCCCCCCAACTCGAGACAGCGCAGAAATCGTCGCTGCCCTCCCGCGCCACGTCGATGCCGTCCTCGGTCGGGTTGTACAGGCAGAGGATCTTGTTGCCGTCGCCCGAACACTCGGACAAATCTCGGACAGCGGGGCGGGCGGTCAGCTCTTTTCGCCGTGGGTCTTGGTGGCTTCCTTGTGCTATATGGGCCGCCATGACAACGGACCTCTTCGTGCCGCGCACCGAGTGGCACGCTATAGCCCGCCTCCTTCTTGCTGCGCTGGCTGGTGCGGCAATCGGTTGGAATCGCCAGATGAGGGGCAAGCCTGCGGGACTGCGAACCTACATGCTGGTGAGCGTCGGTGCCGGGTTGTTCGCGTTGATCGCGATGCTGGTGGTACCGTCCGATGGGTCGGCGCTCGGGCGGGCACTTCAAGGTGTAGCCACGGGGATCGGTTTTCTGGGCGCGGGGGAGATCATCCACCAGATCAGACGCAAGGCAGGCAGTCCGCTTGTATATGGACTCACCTCGGCGGCAGCGATTTGGATGACGGCGGCGATCGGCATGGCAGCGGCGTGCGGGCTATGGGTGATCACCGTATTCGGCGTCGTGTTGGCGCTGGTAATCCTGAGCGGCGCGGAGCGGATTGAGGAGCGGTTTCCACCGAAGCGGCAGGGGTGAACAACTGAACTCGCGATGACAGCTGCGCCCGACTGACGCGCCCACTGCGCTGCTACAACGTTTGTGGTTTCGCGGAAATCCTAGAAGGTTGCGGGAAACCGCTCCCGCCGCCCGACCGCCTGCGTGTAGTTCGGATTCCTGATCTTCAGCCCTCGTGCGCCGTCGCCGTGCGTGGAGCCCCTGTGCTTGGTGACGATGCCTTTCAGGTTGCGCTCACATGCGAGCCGGAAGACCTCCGCTCCTTACACCCACCGATTCCCGCTATGTTCCACTATTTTGAGAATGCGTCCCACCCTTGTTCCTGTCCGTCCCAGCCAGCAGCTCGCCGGCCCGTCGCTCAGCCCGCAGCTTGATCTCTGCCGCGTCGCACCATCGCTGTCTGGCCCAGCCGCTGCACCTCGAAACTATTTTGCCTTTACTTCGCCGGCTCAACCAGGGTAAAGACACGGCGTGATTCGCGCCGTGGTGGCTCGTACGCTTGCCCTGCTGCTCGTCGCGGCCGCATGGTCACCGCGGCCGGTGCGCGCCGATGCCGTCGTCGGAACGGGTACCGCCGATAGCTGCACCGAGTTGGCTCTGGATGCGGCGCTGGCTGCCGGTGGAAACGTCACGTTCAACTGCGGCACCAGCCCGGTCACGATTACCGTCACCAGCACCAAGACCGTTAGCGCCGACACCACCATTGACGGCGGGAGTCTGATCACGATTGATGGCGGGGACAGCGTGGGCGTCTTCTCCGTGAACGCTGGCGTCAACTTCACGGTCCAGAACCTGACCATCGCTAACGGCACGGCGGGCTCGGGCGGCGGCGGCATCTACAACGGCGGCACGCTGGAGGTGACCAACAGCACCTTCTCCGGCAACAGCGCGTACCTCGGCGGCGGCGGCATCTCCAGCAGCGGCACGCTGGAGGTGACCAACAGCATCTTCTCCGGCAACACCGCGGCCTGGGGCGGCGGCATCTCCAGCAACGGCCGAGGGACGGTGACCAACAGCACCTTCTCCGGCAACAGCGCGGGCGAGGGCGGCGGCATCGACAACACCGGCACGCTGACGGTCACCAACAGCACCTTCTCCGGCAACAGCGCCGACCTCGGCGGCGGCATCTCCAACGGCGGCATACTGACGGTGACCCTCACGAACACGATTGTCGCGAACAGCACAGGCGGAAACTGTCTTGGTGTAACCGATGGCGGCCATAACCTCGACGATGGCGGGACCTGTTTCTTCAGCATGGCGAACGGTTCCTTGAGCGACGCGAACCCCAATCTGGACCCGGAGGGACTGGCCGACAACGGCGGGCCAACTCAAACCATCGCGCTCCGACCAGGGAGCCCGGCGATCAACGCTGGCAGCGAGGCGGTGTGTGCCGCGTCACCGGTGAACAACCTCGATCAGCGCGGCTACGGCCGGCCGGGTGCGGGCGCCACAAGCTGCTCCATCGGCGCGTACGAGTACAACTCGGTTCCAGACTGCTGTCAGTGTCCGACAAGCTGTGCACCCCCGATCAACGGCTCGTGCGGAGACTGCATCCCAGTCGCCGGCGCCACCTGCGAGAGCGGAGACCTGTGCGTGCTCCATACTCCGACGCCAACCCGAACCGTGACACCAAGGCCGACCGCCACGGCAACCCCAACCGTCACGCCGACCCCCGCGATCACGCCGACGCCCACCCCGGCCACAACCAACACGCCTGCGGCGAACGATTGCCGCCAGTGCCCCGACTTTTGCTCGGCCCCAATCGTCGGCACATGCGGCGCGTGCGCTGTGGTGTTTGGGGCGTCCTGCATAGGCGGGTCGTCGTCCATCCCTGGAACGCCAACGCAGACTGCCACTGCTAGCGTGACGTTCACTGCCACAGCAGCACCAACGCCCACCCCAACGGCGAGTCAGGCTGCGACCCCTACGCTCACCCCTTCGCGCACGAAGACGCCGACGTGGACGCCGAACACGACGCCGACCTGGACCCCGCAAGAAACTGGTTGCCTCTATACCTGCCGTGGCGGCAACTGGCATGGGCAGCCGTGCGGCCGGGACGCAGACTGCCCCGGCGGACAATGCACATGGGGCAGTCATAGACGTGTCTGCCTGAATGTTCCGCACTGTGTCCTATCAGGTGGCCTATGCGGCGACCACGTGGATTGCCCCCGATGGCCCGCCGAAGCGGATTACTGCCCGTATCAGCAATCTAGCGCTTGGGTTATCGACTGTAATACTGACAGTGACTGCGGTGTTTGCAACGGCGGCGCATACAAGGGACTCTCTTGTACGACTGATGCAAATTGTCCCAGTTCAACCTGCGCGACCGGAACAGGCAAATGCGTGAATGGGCTGCCACAAGGCCAGAACGATGGCTTCTGGCGCGGCGCCGGCGCAGAGGGTGATCTGGCTGCCGATTACATAATCGGCGACGACTGCATCGAGGCGGACATGAACGGGGCACCGACGGCATCCTCGATGGGCCTCGTGACTGGCGTCGGCGTCGATCCGGTCGCTGGACGCTTGTACGTTTCGCAGATGGGAGAGCGCGGTCGTATCTCGATCTTCCCGAGCGTGCTGCCGGCAAGTAGCTCGGCGGCATCATGGTTCCTGAACGCTTACGATGCCGAGCACCTGTCATGGGCGCAGATCATGGGCGACTTGACTATACCCGACACAGGTTATCTCGCAGTGCCGGCGATGAACGCGCTGAACGGCACTGCCGCAAAGGGCCACGTAATACGCGATCCCGTCAACCCTATCGTATGGGTCAATAATGGGTATCAGATCTGGTCGTTCCCCGACGACGTTGGAACGGATGGTGTGGCGAATCCCGTAACTCTTGGGGGCGGCGGCGCAAACGGGAGCGGGATATTCTCCGCTATCGCCATCAAGCAGCGTTGCAAAGGTGGTTCTGCGGCGGGTCTCCGTTGCCTTGCAGACACCGACTGCACGGGGGGCGGCGTCTGTGCTGTGACGCTCGCTGCGGCCGATGCGGGTAACGCGCGTGTACTCGTGTGGACCGACCTGGAAGATGTCACGACAGCTCAAGACGCTGATATTATTCTTCCTACTGGCGGGCAACAGATGGGGCTTGCCTTCGACAACAACGGCGACCTCTACGTCAGCGACCAGTCAAACAACCAAATAAAGATTTACGCTCACGATTTCGGGCCTTCCTCGACACCGTACGCGATACTAGGCGGCAGTGGCGCTCCAAGCGCACTGACGCTCAACTCTCCCGGCGGTATTGATGTGGATAGCGTGGGTGATTTGGCGGTCGCGGATCAGTGGAACTACCGCGTTCTGTGGTATCCCGGCCCGCTGCCACACGCTAACGGTCAATCTGCAACGAAGGTCTTCGGGCAAGCGGACTTTGTAACAAACGACTGGCACCGTCAATCCTCAAACGGGACGGCTTGTGACCGTGTCTGGGGACCAGTAGATGTTTCATTCACACCCGACAATGATCTGTGGGTAGCGGACTCTTACAATTACCGCGCACTGCGCCTCGCCTACGGATGGAACTCCGTGAACGCTAGCGCCTCGACCCTGTTAGGACAGTCAACGTGCGCCAGCTCCACCTACCAAACAGTGGATGGCTGGACTTGGCCTAAAGGGAACTGGGGTGGGATGACGTTCTTCGCAAATGGTGCCGTAAACGGCATGGTGGCTTGTGACAGCCCCGATAACCGCTGCAAGGTCTACAATGACTGGACGACGGCGAAGGGGCGCGCAGAGCCCGATGCGATGCTCGGGCAAACAGATTTTACGTCGTCGGCCCCAAACCAGGGTGGTTCGGTTACCACATCGACGCTGTATTCTCCCGGCATCCCGGCGGCGGACGCGAGTTCAGTGTATATACCTGATGGTGGCAACAATCGCGTCCAGCGCTTTACGCTCGGCAGCTCCCCTAATCGACTGACAACAGATCAGAGCGCGAGTGCTTCGATCGGAGGCAGTTGCACCAGCCCACCTAGCGCAACGAGCATGTGTGGCCCCACTTCGGCTGCTGTTGACGTCGAAGGTAACCTCCTCGTCGTTGATCAAGGTGATGGACGGGTGACGCTCTTCTGCCGCGTTCCGGGTACACACGGCGGTGTCTGCACGTCTAGCAACTCTTCGGACTGGGTAGCTGACGACGTGTACGGCAAGGCAACGCTGAGCACCGCGCTTGGAACAAGCTGCACCTCACCAACGGCATCAACCTTGTGCTCACCCCAGCAGGTCGCGTTCCTCACTATCAACAGCCAACTTTACATGCTTGTGACCGATCACCCCAATGTCAACGGCGGTCGTGTCGTGGGGTTTTCATATCCTGGCACGGTCGGGGCGCACACCGCAACTCTTGTTTGGGGTGTTCGCGGCAGCAGTTTCCAGCTTTACGATTATGGCGGCATTTTCGAGATAGCCGGCACGAACTGCACCCGTCTGAGTGATTCGTATTGGCCTCCCGACGATACCACGAGTGACCACGATTATTGCGACTGGAGTTGGGCTCCCTTCGTTTATGGGCCGGAGACGATCGCGGTTGCTGCGGATGGGCAGGCCGTCTATGTCGGCGGAGCAGGCACCGCCGTAGAATACCGCGCGCCGTTCACCCTTACGGGGATGAAGGCGTCACGGGTCGGCGGAGTGAAGTTTCCGCACAACTTCGGCGGAAACCCAAGTGGCTATGTGATGCACGAGTGGAGCGGCGCGGGTCCTATCGCTCTCGCCCCAAACGGCGATTTGCTCGTTGTTCAAGAAGGCTCTGAGAACCTCGCTGGTATCTACGGCGTCATCAACCCTGAGTACACCTACACGCCGACGCCGGGCGGTCCGACATTCACGCGCACGCCGACGCAGACCGTGCCGCCAACGTCCACCCCGAAGCCGTGTGCCGGCGACTGCAACAACGACGGCACCGTGACGGTCGACGAGATCCTCACAATGGTAAACATCGCCCTCGGGAACACATCGGTCACGACGTGCGAAGCCGGAGACCCCAACCACGACGGACAGATCACCGTCGATGAGATCCTGACGGCGGTGAACAACGCCCTCAACGGGTGCGGGGGAAACCGAGGCAATCCGAGCCAGTGAAGCGATGCTATTTGCGATGGAGGACGAAAATGTGGTCACTCATGCGCTTAGCTGTTGTTCTCAGTCTCGTCTTGTCGCTCGCGTTTGCGGTTCGCAGCGCCGAGGCTGTGATTTCGTTTCAGGCGGGCACGCCGATCGATCTGAGCAGCGCGCCGGGCGACGGCGTGCAGGCCATTGCCGTCGCCGACCTGGTTCACAAGAACTATGCCGACCTGATTGTCGCGCAGCCCGACATCGGCAGCATCAGTGTGTTCCTGAACGACGGAACCGGCAGCTTCAACCTTCACACGGTGCTGACCTCGGCCCTCGTGCCGATCGCGGTCACCACCGGGGACTTCAACGCCGACGGCCACCTCGATATGGCGGTGGTGGACGATGACGACAGCGTCACGACCTATCTGGGCGACGGCACCGGGAATTTCACCGAGACGGGAAACTATGCTGGCTGTGGCGACGATTCCGGTGCAGTCGGAGTGGTCGCAGCCCACCTCGACGCCGACTTGTACGACGATCTCGCCGTCCTCTGCGACAGCACTGTGTATCTGCTGAGGAGCGTTGGCGATGGAACGTTCTCCGCTTTCAGCACCCCCAGTATAGACACCCGGGGTTCTGGGAATTTCGCCATCGCCGCCGGGCGGATCAACAATTCCCACAACTATGTCGACCTGGCGATCAGCAGCGCCGGCAGCGACAGCGTTAGCGTGCTCTTCGGCAACAACGACGGGACCTTTCAATCGCCGATCGTGATCCAAAGCGGCCTCAGCAACCCGCAAGGCCTCGCCATCGGGGAATTCAGTGGTGACAACATCCCCGATATCGCAGTGATCAGCGGACCCACGGACCGACCCACCGTTCTCATCCTCGTTGGAGACGGAGCCGGGGGATTCACCGTGAACGACACCAGCAGTCAGAGCACTCTCGAACAGGGAGCAGTCGCCCTCGAAGCGGTGGATCTCGATCAGGATGGCCTGATGGATCTGGTCGCCGGTTCGACCGACCCACAGTACGGTGCAATCCAGCTATACTGCCAGGAACCGACCACGTGCGAGCAAGGGGGCGCTTGCAGCGCTCTCTGCTACCAAAGCCCGTTGGTTTATAACCATCCCAATTCCGTGGTCGCAAACTTTCAGATCCAGTCGCCTTTAGTGGCTAGTACCGGGTCTCTGGACGTGCCCGTGAGCGCTGTGCAAAGTGGCGATCTGAATGACGACGGCAAGCCCGATCTCGTTGCAGTCGAGGCCGGTACCAACGCGATCAAGATACTGTTCAACACCACCGGCCAGGTTCAGCCGACCACGCCGCCCACGTCGGCGAGCGCCACACCGCAGCCGACACTGCCCCCAACGGTCACGCCGACGCAAACGGCGACACCGCAGCCGGCGGCCACGAATACCCAGGCGAGCGGCGGCGGTGGGTGCAGCATGACGCCGGGGGCCGGTGCGGACGGGTCCATGCTCTGGCTGCTGATCCCTGCTGCCCTGGTGGCTTGGCGGCGGCAAGCCGGAAAGGCCTCAGCGCGTGGCGATGATGATGACCGGCCACAGAACCCGGTCCGTCTTCGAGCGCTACAACATCGTGAGCCCCGGTGATCTCACAGAAGCGGCGCGCAAGCTCGATAGCGCCAACGAGCGGCGCCAAGAAGCTGACGGGCACAGTTTCCACACTTCGAGCCGTTTCGGGCTCACCCACCGCATCGCAAGTGCTTGAAAAGAGAAGCTGGCGCGGAGATTCGAACTCCGGACCTGCTGATTACGAAGCCGTTCGCGGAATTTTCCGCGGATGTCCGTGGACGTCCTAAGTTGTTGGTTGGGCGCGGCTTTCAACAGGTTTGAGTTTCCATCAACGTCCGCCGAAAGGGCCTGGTTTCCACCGATTTGGCTACAAGTTGGCTACAGACTATCGTAGTACGATATAAGAGGTCACGCCTTGAGGGCACTGATGTTGGCCCACCTACCGCTGGCCAGCGGCCGGTCTGACCTTCGGTGGATGAAGGCGTACGGCCCTGAGCCATGCGTGCGGCGCCCAGAATCAGTTCTTTGCCGTTTGGCTCTTTTTCGTTGTCAGCTGGGTAGCCATCACGCCCCGCCGGCGATCTTCCACTTGCCTCCCTCGCGAACCAGGATCTTGTTCAGACGAACTTCCAAACGTGTTGGTTTGCTACTTCCTTTATCGACGAATCGATCACGGCGAATGAAGGATATCGTGACGTCGTCGCCGTGGGGCTCAACTGTGACATCCGCGATCTCAACCTTCAGCTCCGTGGCATTCTCCAAATAGGCGCGCAGGGCATCACGCTGCCGCGTGGAAAACGACACGTACAGCGCACTGAGCCGGTCGAGATCCTTTTCCTCAAGTGCCTGCCGGTATTCCTCCAATGAATGCAGCACTTCCGCTTTGGTGTCTGCAACTGGCTCGGCGGCAAAGGCGATGGCCCAGAGGAGAGTGCCGACCGCTGAGTGCTGGGCACTGAGTGCCGAATCGTGAGGCCAAAGTGCAACCAACTCCGTCTTCCGTCCGCGTCCCTCAGTCCCATCGTCCCGTTGCGATTGTGGTTCCACGTTTCCGCGTCGGCGCGATGTCGGGGCCGGCGTATTGGGTACGGGTTCCTCTGCGACGCCTTCGGCTTCCAACAGCAGCCGGTACGCGTTCACGTTCGTGTTGGTGTTTTCCTGGATAGACTTTCCCTCTGTAGCTGAGAGTTCGACGGGTAAGCGCCGCAGCATGTTGAGGACGAGCTTCTTCTCCAGCTCGAAGAACTCCGCCTGGCTTCCCTGCACGCTGTCGGAACCCTGGTTCATGCCGCTCACCGCATCGACGATGTTCACATCGATGCGGACGGTGTCACCGACGACGACGAACGAGCCGGTGACCAGCTTGCTGAGGCCGAGCTGCCGCGCGGTGCGCAGGTCGTCCGAGCCGGGCAGCTTGCGAGTGCGGTCGATCAGGTCCGGGGAGTAGACATGCAGCATGCGCACCTTGCTCAGCTCGGTATTCATCGCCGCCCGCAGCGCTTTGGCGACCCAGTCGTGTTCCGCATCGGCGCGCAGGTTGTGGAACTCCATAACTCCGATCGCGTTGGGCGCTGGCGTGATCGCCTGTTCCGGTGCGCTCTGCGCAGCTTCCTGTAAGGCGGGAGTCGATCCCGCTTCCTTGGGGACGCGTTCGATCGCTGCGAAAGTCAAGTCCGTCCCTTCGATCTTGTGGTAGGGATGTTGCGCGCCCTCGGTCAGACGCGGGACACGACGGGCCACATAGCCGAACAGATCCGAAACCGAGACCAGTCCCTCCCCGCTCGTGTCGGCGGCGCCGCGCAGCCCTTCAAGCAGCGCGTACGTAAAAGCTCCATGCCCGAGTTGTGGCTCCTCCTTCGATTCCTCGCCCGGTTTCGCGGCCGCGAGCAGGAACAGGCCTTCATCGACCTCAACCTGTGTGGCCAGGTCATCCGCCGACATCACCGCGCGTGAGGGCAGGTGTAGGGCTCCGGCATGGCAGGTATCGAGCATCACCACGACCCGGTGCACGTTGCGCCGCAGCACGCGTATCATCTCATCGAAATCCGACATGCGCAGCCCTGCAGTCAGCAGATTCTCGGCGTTCGCCGGATACGGCAGAAAGTAGTAACTCCCGGTGGCGCGATCCTGAACGCCGTGGCCGGCCATGAAAATCGTGGCGACATCCTCAGGGCCGGCCTGATTGAGGAAGCGCTCAATGCCGTCCAGGATGCTCTCACGGGTGACCTCTTCGTTCGTCAGGACCAGGGTCTTCGTCTCGCTGTAGATCGGTCCCTTTCCCTGGCCTTTCAGCAGCTCAGCCACCGCGCGCGCATCCGCATCCGCGAACTGCAGGTCGATGCCGCTCTGCTGGTACTGGCTTACACCGATGGACAGCAGCCACAAGACGGGGCGCACCGCACCAGGAACACCCGCCTGAGAGGAGGGCCCCAAAACGGCTGCTGCGTGGGGACCGGCCGGGCGCAGGCGCTGGTAGCTGAGTGCGGCCGCCAACACCGCCACGGCTGCACACCCGACCAGCAGCGCTCGACGCGTCCACGGAGTCATTGATCGAGGCACACGGATCGGACGTCGAATCGCCAGCTGACCCGAGACTGCGGCCCGCGTGTGTTGTTGCTGCGTTCTGGGCGCACGACACTTCCTCTGCGGCCGGCATTCTCGCGCAAAACCGCCGCTCACTGCAAGAGAAAGTGCGCCAAATTGAGTGGCTCGTAACGGCCAAAGCGCTGCCATTGGGGGGGCGGGGATCAGGTTGGGAACTCTTCCGACCCCTGATCCCCGGCTGGTGTCTCTGAGCCCCGACCGCTGGCCCCTGGACGCCGCCCCCCGTTCAATGCAATAAACCGCCGCATCGCTGCATCTCTGTGTTCAGAAAGGGCACGGACGCAACTTGAGCATAGGGAGCACGTGGAGGGCCGGCAGTGGAGACGCTGGGCGAGGCACAAGGAGTTCGACAGCTGATCGGCCGATGCCTTGCGGGAGACCGCGATGCGGCGAAAAACTTCCAGCAGAGTTATGGCGAGATCATCTACGGCTTCCCCATGCGCGCCTATCGCACGCCGCCGGAAGACGCCGGCGACTTCTACGTCTTCGCCTTCGACGGCGGCCGCATCTTCCGCCGCCTGCGCACCTACGAAGGCCGCGCCCCGTTTCGAGCGTACCTGCTCGGATCGGTGCTGGATCATCTCGTTCTTGAATGGAAGCGCGGCCAGCATGAGATCGACACAGTATCGCTCGACGACGTTCCAGAGCCCTGCGACGACGCACCGGCTGAGGGCGAGTACGTGGCAGACGGCGCTCGGCTGTCAGGCAGCCATCTTCCTGCTCCTGACTCCCACCTCCCGTCACCCGACGAGCAAGGCGACGGCAACGAGGACGGCATGGACCGCGAGTTGCTGAAGGAACTCCTTTACACCTTGGAGCCGGCGAAGACCGTCGTTTTAAAGCTCCTCTACGTGGAGGACTATGAGTTCGAGCCTCCCGAGATCCGCCACATCGCCGAGGCCTCCGGCCGCGGTGTCGCTGACGTGATCGCCGCGCTCGATCGATTACGTGCCACCGTTCGCGAGCGCGAGGCGACCGCAAGAGGGCTCGAAGACCAGTTGGATGCCGTGCAGGCCTGGATCGAGCTGTACGAGCGGCGCCTCGGGCGGATCGCAGATGATCTCGCATCGCTCCCGCCGACCTCAACCGCAGCCACACGGTTACACGAAGAGCAGAGC
>Ga0326728_10015677_pt1 | contig 15694 bp, 16 predicted proteins | sample MB3enrmetagenome_FD_207602 | JGI IMG/M metagenome (GOLD analysis project Ga0326728, IMG submission 207602) | Lab enriched peat soil microbial communities from McLean, Ithaca, NY, United States - MB31MN | ecosystem: Environmental > Terrestrial > Soil > Wetlands > Peat | place: USA: New York...
GCCTTGACGTTGGGATCGGTGCCGACCTCGTCCACATGCTTGGGTTTGCGGCCCTCCATCATCCTCTGCGTGGTGCGCTCGATCTGCCGCACAGACCAGCCTTGCGCCAGGGACTTCTCGGCGACTTCACGCTGCAAATCGACGGAAGGCAAGCCCAGCAGGCACCGTGCGTGCCCGGCGGAAAGGCGGCGTTCGGCAACCAGTTGCTGGAGGTCGGCCGGAAGTTGGAGCAAACGGAGGAGGTTGGTGATGGTGGTCCGGTCTTTGCCTGTTCGAAGCCCGATCTGCTCCGGGCTAAGCAGCAGTTCAGTGCCCAGGCGCGCGAAAGCGTTGGCGGCTTCGATAGGATTGAGGTCCTCGCGTTGGATGTTCTCGACTAAGGTGATTTCCAGCAGGCGGTCATCGGGGACATCCCGAACCACGACTGGAATCTGCTCGACCTGGGCGAGTTTCGCCGCGCGCCACCGGCGCTCGCCGGCAACCAACTGGTAGCGTTCTCCCACCTTGCGAACCACCAGGGGCTGAATGATACCGTTGGTGCGGATGGACTGGGCCAGTTCGGAGAGCCGTTCGCTGTTGAACACGCGCCGGGGTTGCAAAGGGTTCGGATCAATGGAATCAATGGGAACGGTCTGAGAGGTTTGGTCGGGCATGGGAGCTACGGAGTGCGGCTGCGCGACCGCCGGGCGAGTCGGCAGCAGCGCGCTGAGGCCCTTACCGAGTGCCCTGCGCGAGTGGTCTGTTTTGTTCATGGTCCAGAATCTCTTTCGCCAGTTTGATGTAGCTCTCCGCACCCCGTGACCGCGGGTCATATCCCAGAATCGGCTTGCCAAAGCTGGGCGCCTCAGCCAGCCGTATGCTGCGCGGGATAATGGTCCGGAACACCTGGTCGCCGAAAAACTCCCTCAGATCCGCTGCCACTTGACGGGTTAGATTGGTGCGGTCATCGTACATGGTGAGGAGGATACCCTCCACTTGGAGTGGATGTTCGAACGAATCACGGATGCGGTCGATTGTGTCCATGAGCTCCGAGACTCCCTCGAGGGCGAAGAACTCGCACTGAATGGGCACCAGGACAGAGTCGGCCGCGACGAGCGCGTTGACCGTAAGCAGATCCAAGGCTGGAGGGCAGTCGATCAGGACGAAGCGGTAGTCGTCCCGAATGTCCGCGATGCGCTCCCGGAGGCGGAATTCGCGATCAGGGATTCCCACCAATTCGAGGTCAGCGCCAACCAGGTTCTTATCGGCAGAAATCAGGTGCAACCCTTCGAGTTCGGTTGCCTGGATGGCATCCCTTGCGGGCACGCCTTCCAAAAGAACCTGATAGAGGCTCGGCCGATCCGGATCTTTGGCGACGCCCAAGCCGGTGGTGGCATTGCCTTGGGGATCGGAGTCTATGACCAAGACTCGAAGGTCATTAGCGGCCAACGAAGCCGCCAAGTTAATGGCGGTTGTGGTCTTACCGACCCCGCCCTTCTGGTTAGCGATGGCGAAAACTCTGCTCAAGCGGCCATACTAACATGAACTTGGCGTTTCACGTGAAACAATCCGAATCTTGCTCTTGGTGGCCGATCCGCAGGAAGCGCTGTCTGCCCCAGAGCAGCGGGATCGGGCGTTGCCAAACGAACCCAAATCCGTCGGGAGGCGCTTCACCTCCAGTCAATAGATCGACATCTGGTGCGAGGTTCTTTAGGAACGAACCCAAATTTTCGTAACTGACCGCTCGGGAAATCGCCCAATCAAATTGCTCTTTTGCATCTTCAGCCCGCGTGGCAACCACGCGAACATTCGGCAGGTTGCGGCTGGCTTCGCGCAGAAAAACAGCCTTGCGCTGGTGGGATTCGATCAAAGTGACAGAGCAATCCGGGCGGAGAACGGCCACAGGGAAGCCGGGGAAGCCGGCGCCGGAGCCTATGTCGGCAATGCGCAGACGGCCCTGAGGCAAATGGTTTCCCAGGAAGAGCGATTCGCAGTAGTGCCGCTCCACTGCCTCTTCCAGCCTCTTGATGGATGTCAGGTTCAGGGTACGATTCCAGCGGAGCAGCAGTTGGTAATGTGCGTCAAGCGCTTCCACCTGCCTGGGTGATAATTCGACGACTCCGGCGAGGCGCTCGCTCAGCAGATCAGCAAACATGGCCGACGCTCAGATAAACGTCGAGAACGGCAATGGCCGCCGGGGTGACGCCTGGGATGCGCGCGGCTTGACCCAGTGTCGCCGGCCGTACTCGCTCCAGTTTATCGCGGACCTCTCGCGACAGTCCGGGAATGCCGGCAAAGCCGAATTCCGGCGGAATGCGCCGCTTCTCGGCATGCTTCAGGCGCTCCATCTGCCGCTCTTGCTGCGAGATGTAACCACTATACTTGGCTTCGGTCTCCACCGTGTTCAAGAGACCGAGGGCGGGTTCCTCACCCAACATTTCACGGATCCAGCCGGAAATCTCCGCTATGGACGCTTCGGGACGCTTGAGCCACTGGCCGTGACGGTGCGCTTCCAAGGCCTTGGCGAGGCGCTCCTTTTGCCGCTGCTTGCGCGTAAAGACCTCCCAACGCCGATCAGTGACCAAGCCGGCGCGGCGGCCGAGCGGTGTCAGCCTGGCGTCCGCATTGTCGATGCGCAGGTGCAGCCGGAACTCGGCGCGCGAGGTGAACATGCGATAAGGCTCGTCAGCGCCCTTGGTGATCAGATCATCGATCAGGATTCCGGTGTAGCCTTCGGCGCGGCCGATGACGACGGCATCCTTTCCGCCCAGACGGCACGCGGCGTTCATGCCGGCGACCAGGCCCTGGCAACCGGCCTCCTCATACCCTGATGTGCCGTTGATCTGGCCGGCGAGATAGAGCCCGGCGATCGACTTGACCTCCAGCGTGTGACCGAGTTCCCGCGGGTCGATGGCATCGTATTCTATGGCGTAGCCAGGACGGATCATCTCGGCGCGCTCCAGACCCGGGATGGAAGCCACCATGGCGGTCTGCACGTCGATGGGCATGCTGGTGGACATGCCGTTGACATATACCTCGTTGGTGTCGAGGCCTTCGGGTTCCAGGAATATCTGGTGGCGCGGCTTGTCCGGGAACTTGACGATCTTGTCCTCGATGGAAGGGCAATAGCGCGGGCCGATGCCTGCGATCTGGCCGCTGTAAAGCGGGGATCGCGGGATGGCCTCCCGCAATATGCGCCGCGTCTCCTCGGTGGTATAGCCGATGTGGCAGTGGATCTGCGGGCGATCGATCTTCTCGGTAAGGAACGAGAATGGCGTCGGCTCGGCATCGCCGGGCTGCGGCTCGAACTGGCTCCAGTCGATGGTGCGGCCATCCAGGCGCGGCGGCGTTCCAGTCTTGAGACGGGTCCAGTTGAGACCGAGGCTGCGCAGTTGATCGCCCAGCAACTGCGAGGGCGCTTCCCCGTTTCGGCCGCAGGTGTACTGCATCTCGCCGACATGCGCCAGGCCGTTCAGAAAAGTGCCGGTGGTGACAATCACGGCGCCGGCCTCGATGGCGCGGCCGTCACGCAGTTGAACGCCTGCGACCCGGCCGTTCTCAATGGTAAGCGCGGCCACTTCGGCCTGTTTGATGCAAAGGTTGGGTTCCTGCTCGAGGACTTCCCGCATGCGGACGCGGTACATCTTCTTGTCCATTTGTGCGCGGGGGGACCAGACGGCGGGGCCGCGGCTGGTGTTGAGAAGGCGGAACTGGATTCCGACGGCGTCAGCCAGCTCACCCATGACGCCGCCGAGGGCGTCGATCTCGCGCACCAGGTGCCCTTTGGCGATGCCTCCGATGGCGGGGTTGCACGACATCTGCGCGATCAGGTCGAGGTTCATGGCGACCATGGCTGTCCGGAGACCCATGCGCGCGCAAGCGCGGGCGGCTTCGCACCCGGCGTGACCAGCGCCGACGACCACGACGTCGTACCTTTCGTGCATTGATATGATTGTAGCGAAATGAGAATCCTGATCCTTGGAAGTGGCGGGCGCGAGCATGCGCTAGCGTGGAAACTGGCGCAGTCGCCGGGCGTATCGGTGTTCGCGGCGCCGGGGAATCCGGGCATCGCGAAGCTCGGGACGTGTCTCCCGGTTGCCGACGGCACCTCCTATCTCGAAATTGCGGACGGCATCGGGGCGGACCTGACAGTGGTAGGGCCGGAAGCGCCGCTGGTGGCGGGGGTGGTGGATCAGTTCCGGGCGCGTGGGCGGAAAATCGTGGGGCCGAACCGCCACGCGGCGCAACTGGAAGGCAGCAAAGTTTTTGCAAAGAACTTTTTTGTACAAAGCAACATTCCGACGGCGGAGTTTGTGACCGTCGAAAACGAGACCGACGCGCGCCAGGCGCTCGATCGTTTCGGCTTTCCGGTGGTGCTGAAAGCCGACGGGCTGGCGGCGGGCAAGGGCGTGATTGTGGCTCACAACCGCAAGGAGGCGGAAGCGGCGCTGGGCACGCTCAAGGGCCGGCTGGTAATCGAAGAGTTTCTGCGCGGCGAAGAAGTGAGCTTCATCGCGCTGTGCGACGGGAGGGACGTTGTGCCGCTCGAGCCTACGCAGGATCACAAAGCCGTCTTCGACGGCGACACAGGTCCGAACACCGGCGGGATGGGAGCGTATTGCGATGGCGCGATTCTCACCGGGGCACAGACGCGAGAGATTCTGGATGGCGTCATCTATCCGACGGTGGAAGCGACGCGCTTCACGGGCTTCCTTTACGCGGGATTGATGATGACGGCCGCGGGACCGAAAGTGCTGGAGTTCAACGTGCGGCTGGGCGATCCGGAAACGCAGCCAATGATGCACCGCATGGCGTCGGATTTTGTGCCGGCACTGATGGCCGCGGCCGGCGGCGAGTTGGCGGGGGTGAAACTGGCGTGGCGCAGCGGGCCGAGCCTGTGTGTGGTGCTGGCGTCGGGCGGCTATCCGGGGGCGTACGAGACCGGCAAAGCGATTCGCGGCGTGGAAGCGGCGGAGGCATCGGGCGCCACCGTGTTTCATGCGGGAACCCGCATGGGCGCGGCCGGCCTGGAGACTGCGGGCGGTCGCGTGCTGGGCGTAACGGCAGCGGGGAAGGATTTGGCTGGGGCGATTGATGGGGCCTATGAGGCCGTGCGGCGGGTTGAGTTCGAGGGGATGCACTACCGGACGGACATTGGGCGGAAGGGGCTGGGACGGTACAATAGAAAGGCAGTGGGGACGTAGCTCAGTCTGGATAGAGCGGTCGCCTCCTAAGCGACAGGTCGGCAGTTCGAGTCTGCCCGTCCCTACCACTCTCAATGGCGGCTTCCCGGGTGTACGCGTTCGGGCCGTTCCACTACGACGCGGAGCAGCGGCTGCTGTTCCGGCAGGGCGAAGTGGTTGCGCTGATGCCCAAGGCAATCGACACATTGCACGTGCTGCTGGAACGGCGCGGGCGGGTGGTGGAAAAGGCCGAGCTCATGAAGTTGGTATGGCCCGACACCACCGTCGAGGACATCGGGCTGGCACGCAACATTTCGCTGCTGCGGAAGGCGCTGGACGACGAATCGGGCCAGTACATCGAAACCATCCCGCGGCGCGGATACCGGTTTGCCGCGGAGGCACCGGGCCCCGGCGACCCGCGGCCAGGGAAACGGATGCCACGCAAACGGTGGCTGGTGTTGGCTGCCGGCATCGCGGCGCTGGGTGGAGTGGTCTACTGGCAGTTCTACACGCCATCGAGATACCTGCCGCGAGGGCCAGGGATTGCCAGCCTGGCGGTGGTTCCGTTTGAGTCATTGACTCCCGAGCTGGATCAGACCGCCTTCGCGCGGGGTTTGAGCAATCTGCTGGTGTCAGACTTATCGAAGCTGGAGGGGGTTCAGGTGGTCTCGCCGAGCACGGTGCGGCGCCACCAATGGCTGGGGATCTCGATGGGATTGATGGGGCGCTTGCTGGGGCTTGAAGTCCTGGTCGAGGGGACGGTCCAGAAGGTCGGCGAACGGCTCATCATCACGGCACGCCTGGTGGATGTGCACACGGGCAGGCTGATCTGGGCCGAGAATTACGACGAGGGCCTGGCCGATCCCGGGCAGGCGCAGACCGAGGTGGCGCGGGCAGTGGCGGCACAGGTGGCGGCGCACCTGGCACCCCACAAGTAAGAACTTTGTCAGGAATTCAGAAGCTATTTCGAAGCTCTTTTCCCGCCCAAATGGGCTGATGCTGGGAGTGAAAGGAAACAACCGATGATTAGCGCGGAGAGCGTTACGTGGCGGGCAGCGGTGGTTGGCCGCTGGACGGCGCGGATTGCGGGCACGTTGATGGCCCTGTTCTTTCTGGCATTTTTCGTCGGAGAAGGGTTCCCGCCCATTTTCCGGCTGCCCTGGAGGGAGAGTCTTTCGGTCCTGGCCATGACCGCCATCATAGGGGGACTGCTCCTCGCCTGGAAATGGGAGGGGCTAGGCGGCGTAGTCGCGCTGGCTGCCATCGTTTTTATGCAGTTGATCGGCATACGGGGCATCAGGACATTGCTGTTCGTGTTGCCGGGGGCCACCGGTCTGCTGCACGTGTTGTGCTGGTGGAGGCTCAGATCCGCGGGTGCGGGCTGGGAGGTGCCCAGGAAAGTTCTGATCGTCGTGGGGATGGTGGTGGTGGTTTTCATACTGCTCTGCGCTAACGAAATGTTCGGCATGCCGCCGCTGATGACGCCGGCTTTCCGGCCACCGCGGGACATGGTGGGGACCTGGGAGGCAAATTCGATCACCATACACGCGGTTATCACCATCAATCCCGATGCCTCGGTATCGGGCAGAATTGGGGACGCGGCCGTGATGAACGGGCGCATCATCTACAACCGAAGCTGGTTTGGGAGATTCATGCATTGGCGCACGGATTACCTGATAGTGGGCCAGTTGCCGAAAGGCGACCGGTTCACAGCGCCGCTCATGATGAAGGGGGTGGGGTTGGAAGGGGCGCTGTGTCTGTCGCAACAGCCGGTGGGGCTGAAGCTGGCACGCACGCAGCAGGCCGTCGAGATCCGCGCGGATGGCGAAGTGAAGCAGGGCCCGTTCCGCCCGATCTACTCCTATTTCGGCTACGACGAGCCCAACTACACTTACTCTGCGAACGGCAAGAAGCTGATTGGCGAGCTGGCCGCGCTGAGTCCGGTGCCGGTCCAGATCCGCGCGCACCATCTGCTGGTGACCGGCGATGGCACGCCCGCTTTGAAGTGGGGCTCGACCAACGCCTATACCGAGGATGCCGGCGGCCAGCCGGTGTACGACTGGACCATCCTGGACCGTATCTTCGACAGCTACATCCAGGTGAATGCCCGGCCGTTCGTCGAGATCGGATTCATGCCCAAGGCCCTTTCCACGAATCCCGAGCCGTACACGCGGCACTACCCCAAGCCCGACGACGGCAAGGGCTGGTCCTATCCGCCCAAGGACTATGTGAAGTGGGCGGAATTGGTGCGGCGCTGGGTGGTGCATTCGGTGGAACGATATGGGAAGGCGGAGGTCGAGCAATGGTCGTGGGAGCTTTGGAACGAGCCCGACGGCGGGTACTGGCGCGGCACACCGGAGGAATACGACAAGCTGTACGATTACACCGCCGACGCCATCAAGCGCGCCCTGCCGGCGGCGCACGTGGGCGGCCCGGGCACTACCGGTCCCGGCGGTGCGAGGGGCGCCACGTTTCTGAAGCAGTTCCTGGAACACTGTGCGCGCGGCGCGAATGCGGTGACGGGCCAGCGCGGCGCGGCGCTCGATTTCATCAGCTTTCACGCCAAAGGGCAGGCGCGCGTGGTCGACGGCCACGCCCGCATGGGACTCGACCATAACCTGGTGGATGTCGCGCGGGGACTCGAACTGGTTAACGGATTTCCGGAGTTCCGCGCGCTTCCCATCGTGCTCACCGAGTGCGATCCGGAGGGCTGCGCGGCCTGCTCGGCGCGACTGTATCCGCAAAATGTGTACCGCAACGGCACCATGTACCCGAGCTACACGGCGGCATCGCTGAGCAACATCTTCAAGCTGGCGGACCGCTACAAGTCCAACCTGGCGGGGATGCTCACGTGGGCCTTCGAGTTCGAGGATCAGCCGTACTTCGAGGGCTTTCGCACGCTGGCGACTAACGGCATCGACAAGCCGATCCTGAACCTATTTCGCATGGCCGGGCTGATGCGCGGCGACCGCGTCAAGGTGGAGAGCAGCGGCGCCGCGGGGCTGGACGCGATTCTCCAATCGGGCGTGCATGGGGCCGCGGACATCGACGGCCTGGCCACGCGCGCCGACCGCGAAATGGCGGCATTGGTCTGGAATTATTACGACGACGATCTGCCGGCCGATCCGGCGCTGGTTCACCTGGTGCTGGCGGGCATTCCGAAGACCGCCGCCCGGGTGCTCATGGAGCATTACCGGATCGACGACGACCACAGCAACGCCTATACGGCCTGGAAGCAGATGGGGTCGCCAGCGCAGCCATCGCCCGAGCAATATGCGCGGCTGGAAGCGGCGGGCGAGTTGCAACTGCTGGACTCACCGCAATGGCTCGAGGCGAAGGACGGGAAGGTGGAGATCCGGTTCCCGCTGCCGCGCCACGCGGTTTCGCTGGTGCGCCTGAGCTGGTGACCCTTATTTCTGGAGCCCCCAGATGTCTCCGACGGTGAAGCCCTCGGGGAACGGATCATCGGGGTCGAGAACGTACTGAGCGAAGCCGGTGATCCAGGCCTGGCCGGAGAGCGTCGGCACGACGGCAGCGTACGGGCCGACGCGCGTTTCTTCGATCAGACGGCCGGTGAAAGTGGTTCCCAAGATTCCTTCGTGCACGAAATCCTGATGGAGCTGGAGCCTGCCTTTGGCGTGCAGCGCGGCCATCCTGGCGCAGGTGCCGGTGCCGCAGGGAGAGCGATCGAGGACGCCGGTCCAGGATTGGGGGCGAGACCAGTCGAGCGTGCCGGTGGAGACCACGACGGCGTTCCTGGCGTGCGCCTCGGGCCGCGACGGCGGACCTGAGATTTGCGCGATAGTCACTCCGGCGATGCCGGGATTCTCGGGGTGCGCCACCGTCAATTGCTGGCGCGCCGCCGCTTTGATCATTTCCGCCACGCGCACGATGTCGCGGCCTTCGTCGGGAGTGAGCCGGAAGCCCAGCGGGGCGGCCTCGGCGATGACATAGAACATCCCGCCGTAAGCCACGTCGACGGTGACCGTGCCCAAGCCGCGAACTTCGAGCGCGGTGTCGAGATGGGTGGCAAACGCCGGAACATTCTGAAAGGTGACCTTCTTCACCTTGCCGCGGGTCACTTCGGCTTCCACGGAGATGAGTCCGGCGGGTGTATCCAGCTTGAGCCGGGTAACCGGCTCGGACACCGGGACCATGCCCGTCTCGATCAGCACCGTGGCCACGCAGATGGTGTTGGTGCCCGACATGGGCGGATACTCGACCTGCTCCATGATCACGAAGCCCGCGTCGGCCCGGGGATCGGCCGGCGGCAGGATCAGGTTGCAGTTGGAGGCGGGGTAGCCGCGCGGCTCGCGCAACATGCGGCGCCGCAAATGGTCGGCGTGCGTCTCCAGGTAGATCTTCTTTTCGAACATGGTCCTGCCCGGGACATCCAGGACGCCGCCGGTAATCACGCGGCCCGGCTCACCGCAGGCGTGAGCATCCACGGCCGTAATCATGCTCGAGAATTGCACCTGTCGCCTCCTTTGCCTGGCGATGCCATTCTACCCCCGTGGCGGGAGAGAAAGCATACGTACGTGCAGATCCAGCTAAACGTACGTGTGATATGATCAGACATGGAGGGCGAGATGCGCGTGACAGCAACGAAGCTGCGTGAGAACGTCTATCAGATTCTGGACGAGGCGATCAAAACCGGCGTCCCGGTTGAGGTCATCCGCAAGGGCAAGATTTTGAAGATCGTGCCCGATAAGCCCGTCTCGAAGCTCGACAGGCTGAAGAAGCGGAAAGTGTTCGTGGGCAACTCCGACGACATCATCGGCATGGATTGGTCCAAGGAATGGACCGAGCTGAAATGACGGTATACCTGGACACCCACATCGCCGTGTGGCTCGTCCAGGACGAGAGGCACAAGCTCAATGAAGCCGCTCGCCAAGCCATCGAGGAGAACGAACTCACGGTTTCGCCGGCTGTTGTCCTGGAGTTGGAGCTACTGCACGAAATTGGCCGGCTGCGTATGTCCGCCCTGACAGTGGTGGAGACGCTGGCAACGGATATCGGTCTCCGCGTTTGCGATCTGCCATTCAGGACGGTGGTGGATTACGCGCTGAAGGAGAACTGGGGCCGAGATCCATTTGACCGTCTGATCGTGGCGAATGCCAAGGCGGCGGAGGCGCCGCTGGTCACCAAAGACGCGAGAATCCGCCGGCACTATTCCCGCGTCATCTGGTAGATCTCCCACCTTCACACCGCCCGCAGCCGCTCCGCCGCCGCTTCCGGCGTAATGTCGCGTTGCGGCGTGGCCAGCATTTCATAGCCGACCAGGAACTTGCGCACGGTCGCCGAGCGTAACAGCGGCGGATAGAAATGCACGTGCAAGTGCCATTCCTGGTGCTCGAATCCGTCCGTGGGCCGCTGGTGGATCCCCATCGAGTACGGGAACGAAACGTGGAACAGGCGGTCGTAGCGCGCCGTGGTGCGCTTCAGGATGTCCGCCAGACCGTCACGCTCGGCATCCGAAAGCCGGTCGATGGACGGCAGGTGCCGTTTGGAAATGACCGCCGTCTCGAACGGCCAGACGGCCCAGAACGGGACCAGCGCCAGGAAGCTGTGGTTCTCTTCCACCACCCGGAGGCATGTGGCCCGCTCCAGTTTCAAGTACTCGCAGAGAAGGCATCCGCCGCGGTCGTCGAGCCATGCCCGTTGCGACGCCTGTTCCTTGGAAACCTCGTTCGGCAGGGCGCGGCTCGACCAGATCTGGCAGTGCGGGTGCGGATTACTGGCGCCCATCATGGCGCCGCGGTTCTCGAAGATCTGCACGTAGTTGATGATGGGATTCGACGCGAGCTCGGCATACTGCTCGACCCAGACATCCACCACTTTCCGCAAGGCGGCCGGGTCCATGCCGGCGATGGTGAGGTTGTGCCGCGGCAGGAAGCAGACTACGCGGCAGATGCCGGGTTCGGATTCGGCGATCAGTAATCCGCCCTCTTCGTACCGGTCCACCGGCGTGGATGGCTTGAGCGTGGCGAAATCGTTATCGAAAACAAACGTGGAAGTGTAGTGGGGATTGCGCACACCACCCGCGCGCGCATTGCCGGGACAGAGATAGCATTGGGGATCGTACTCCGGCTCAGCGGCAGCGCCGCCGGTCTCCACCTGCCCCTGCCAGGGCCGGGCGGTGCGCTGCGGAGACACCAGCACCCATTCGCCGGTGAGCGGGTTATAGCGCCGATGAGGGTCCTCGTTCCAATCGAACATGAACTTCCATGTTAGCCGCTGGCGGGTTTCAAGATGACGAACCGCAGCGGCAGGTCGGCGCACTGGGTGATGCCTATGCGGGGAGTCACCGCGATCTCAAAGACCTGCTCGACGGCGGGCTCGCGGACCACCAGCGGGCCGCGCGTCAGGTCCGCACCGTTGTGCGCGCGCGTGATCCCCAAGGCGAGCGTCAGTTTGCCCGGTCCGGAGGCCAGGTCCTCAATCCGGCGAGCGGCCGGCCGCCGGCGGCGCATGATCTCGATCCCGGCTACCGGCTGCAAAGCCCGCACCAGCACGCAGCCGGGTTTGCCGGCCGGCTCGGCCACGATGTTGAGGCACTCGTACATCCCATAGATGAGGTACACGTAAGCGTGGCCCGGCGGGCCGAAGATGACGCGCGTGCGGTTGGTAACCCCGCGCGCGGAATGCGACGCGAGATCGTCGCCGCCCAGGTACGCCTCGGTTTCGACGACGATTCCCGCGGTCTCTCCATGCACCAGCACCTTGCCGAGAAGAGCGCGCGCGACCTCGATAGTTGGCCGCTCGTAGAAACCGCGCTGGAGGATGGGACCGAACCGCACCGGGTAACATCTTCCCGCATCCGCCGGTACAATGGGAAGCGCGCACATGCGATTATTCACCGGCCTGGACCTGCCGGCCGAAGTGGTCCACAACCTGGAGCGGCTTCTGGAACGGCTGCGTCCCACCGCGCGGATACAGTGGAGCCATCCCGCGAATCTGCATATCACCACGAAATTCATCGGCGAATGGCCTGAGCAGCGGCTGGGCGAGATGAAAGCCGCGCTGGCGGCGCTGGAATCCCAGCCGCCCATCGCGGTCGACATTCGCAGGGTTGGGTTTTTCCCCAATCCGCACGCGCCGCGCGTGTTCTGGTGCGGCATCGAAGCGCCCGGCCTCGAAGCCCTGGCGGAGCATACCGACCGCGCCACCGCGGCCCTGGGAATCACCCGTGAAACGCGCGCCTTTTCCCCGCACCTGACGCTGGCGCGGATCAAGGAGAAACTGAATCTGCAACCGCTGCGCGAAGCTGTTGCGGGGCTGGCGTCGCTCGATTTCGGGCAGTTCCAGGCAGCCAGCTTCTTTCTTTACCAGAGCACCTTGAGGCCGTCCGGTTCCGTGTACACTAAACTTGCGGAGTTTCCGCTCGAAAAGCGATGATCCCCATCCTGGTTCTCTCGGTCGCGTATCTCCTCGGCGCGATTCCGTTCGGATATGTTCTAGTCAAATGGAAAACCGGCGCCGACGTGCGCGCGGCGGGGAGCGGCAATATAGGCGCCACTAACGTGCTGCGCACCACGGGACGCGCCGCCGGCGTGGCGACGCTTCTGCTCGACATCGCCAAAGGCTACCTGGCGGTGTGGATCGCGGGCCGCCTGACCGCTCACGACTGGCTGTGGATGAGCGGCGCCGCGCTGGCCGTGATGGCGGGGCACGCCTACCCCGTGTTTCTGAACTTTAAGGGCGGAAAAGCGGTGGCCAGTTGGGTGGGCGCGTTTCTATGTCTTACGCCTGTAGCACTTGCCGCAGTGCTGGTGGTGTTTGTGGTGGTTGTGGCCTGGACGCGTTACATTTCTATGGGTTCGATCGTTATGGCGGCCACCTTGCCGCTAGCAGTGTGGTTGATTGTGCATCCGCCGCTGCCGCCCATTATAGCGGCAATCATCTCCGGCGCATTTATTATCTACAAACATAGTAGTAATATCCAAAGGTTGCGCTCGGGGCGAGAGCACGTCTTTGGTTTCGGGTCGCGCAAGCCGTGAAAAGCCTTGCTATCATTGGGGGCGGCGGCTGGGGCACCGCCCTGGCGATCATCCTGGCACCCCGGTTCCCGCGCGTCCGCCTGTGGGTGTACGAAGCCGACCTCGCCGCGCGCATGAGAGAGACGCGCGAAAACGATGTCTACCTGCCGGGTTGCCGGCTGCCCGGTCATGTGGAAGTCGTCAACCAGCTTCCGGCCGCGCTGGAAAGCGCGGAGATCGTCCTGAGCGCGATACCGTCTCACCTGGTGCGGGGAGTATACCAGCAGATGCTCCCGTTTCTCGACGAATCCATGGTATTAGTCAGCGCTACCAAGGGGCTGGAGAACGGCACACTTCTACGAATGTCGGAAGTGATTCGAGACGTTCTACGGGCTCGCATGGCTGCCCGCGTGGCCGTGATCTCCGGTCCTACGTTTGCGCTTGAGGTGGCACGGTTTGAGCCCACAGCCCTGGTGGTGGCTTCTACCGACGGCAGCCTGCCGGGGATAGTCCAGGCGGCCTTCTCGGGTCCCACATTCCGGCTGTATGCCAATTCAGATCCTATCGGTGTAGAAGTTGGAGGCTCAGTTAAGAACGTAGTCGCCATCGGTGCGGGTGTGCTGCACGGAATGGGGCTTGGGCATAACGCCATGGCGGCCCTTATCACGCGCGGCTTGGCGGAAATCACAAGGCTGGCGGTGGCCATGGGAGCTACAGCACAGACGCTGGCCGGCCTGGCGGGGCTCGGTGACCTGGTATTGACCTGCTCGGGCGATCTCAGCCGGAACCGCATGGTAGGAGTCGAATTGGCCCACGGGCGGAAGTTGGAGGAGATTGTCAGCTCCATGAAGATGGTTGCCGAGGGAATAAAAACTACAAATGCAGTAGCAGATCTCGCTGAGCGGCACTCGGTGGAGATGCCCATCTGCGAACAGATGCTCCAGATGCTACACTTCGGGATATCTCCGCGCGAGGCGATCCAGCGGCTGATGGACCGCTCATTGAAGGGGGAATAGGGTAAGTCGAATTATTCCTGTGCGGAACGCAACCTCGGATGGCAGAACGGGTTAAGACCGGTATGGGAGGAGCCACGGCGGCTCTGGACTATGACGCTGAGTTAATGCTCCGCGTTAAAGACGGAGATGGTGCGAGCTTTGGACTCCTGTTGGAGAAGCACCGCTCGCCGGTTGTTCACTTCCTCTACAGAATGGTGCAGAACCATGCCGTGGCGGAGGAATTGGCGCAGGAAGTTTTTCTGCGAGTGTACCGTTCGCGAAGCTCGTACGAGCCGACGGCCAAGTTCACGACGTGGCTGTTTCGGATCGCAACGCACCTGGCATTGAATTCGCTTCGCGACGGGAAGAACGAGCGGTTGCAAGATCGGTTGGATGACGATTCCTCCGAAATGCCGGCACGGCAGGTATCGGATAGCCGGCCATCGGTGGAGCAGAAGATGGTGAACCGCGCCAGGCTCGACGAAGTTCGCCAAGCCGTGGCGGCGCTGCCCGAGAAGCAGCGTGCGGCGGTGCTGATGCACAAGTATGAAGAGATGGAATACGCGCAGATCGCCAGGGTGCTAAGATGCTCGGAATCTGCAGTGAAGTCTTTGTTGTTTCGGGCGTATGAGACGTTGCGCGCCCGTTTGGCCCATATGGCATAGGGAAGAAGAGGTTGCTATGAAGTGCCCGATTGAGACCCGCGAAAACGCGGAGTTGCTGCTGGCGTACTGTACCCGCAAGCTGGACGCCGAAAGCACCGCGATTCTCGAGCGACACATGGAAATGTGCCCGGCCTGCCGCGAGTTCGCGAGCGGCCAGCGAGCGGTTTGGGAAGCGCTGGACGCCTGGGAAGCGGAGCCCGTGACGCTGGATTTCGACCGGCGGCTGTACCGGCGAGTCGAACAGGAAGTCTCGTGGTGGAACCTAGTGATGCGGCCTTTGCGCCCGGTGCTGGTTCGCCAGGGGCTGCCCATCGCGGCGGCGGCATGCCTGCTGGTGATGGCGGGCCTGCTATTGGAGCGTCCCGCCAGCGCTCCGCCCGCGGCACAGCCGCAATCCGCGCAAGTAGATGCTTTGCAGCCGGACCAGGTGGAGCATGCCCTGGACACCCTGCACATGCTGGGAGAGTTCAGCAGCCGCGTGCCCAGCGATGCCACCGACTCGAAGATGTGACGAATGAATCGCGCTGCCCAAGTCGGTGCAGTTTTGTGGCTGGTGATGGCTTCGAGCCTGTGGGGGCAAAAGGCGCCCAAACCGAAGCCGGCGCCTCCGCCGCGCGCGGCGTCCGCGCAACCGAAGGCGGCACCCAAAAGCGCTCTGAAGGCCGGCGGCGGGCGGATTCTGAATCCCGGGAACCCGGTTCTACGGATGATGGCGATGCCGCCCGAGCGGCGCGAACAAATGCTGGAGAGACTACCACCTCAGCAACAGGTGCGGCTGCGTCAGGCGCTTGAGAATTTCGATAAGCTTCCGCCCGCGGAAAGGAGCCGGCAGCTCGGAATCCTCAATATGTACGCCAACCTGCCGCCCGAGAAACAGGTGGCTCTGACCAAGC
>Ga0326728_10015678_pt1 | contig 15693 bp, 13 predicted proteins | sample MB3enrmetagenome_FD_207602 | JGI IMG/M metagenome (GOLD analysis project Ga0326728, IMG submission 207602) | Lab enriched peat soil microbial communities from McLean, Ithaca, NY, United States - MB31MN | ecosystem: Environmental > Terrestrial > Soil > Wetlands > Peat | place: USA: New York...
TCCTCCTCCTGGATGGTAATGTCAGCCAAACAGGAGGGAACATAGCAAAGCAAGCAAGAAAATGCAATTTATTTACGTATAAGATCTAAGTTAAAGGTATGTATATTGCGTGTGAATTGCGTCTCAATAATGACCCCACAATAGAGTAAAAGGGGCTGGCTAAGAAATGTGCGACTTCCCGAATGTCGAAAACAATGATCTTGAGCTTGAACTGCTCAGTGACTTCTGTGACAACTGGGATCGCAGGATTGAGTTTCTTCCAGACCTGCTGAGGCAAGGGCACGCGGATGAATCCTTGATTCTTTGCTGCTGCTATATTGAAGCGATTGGCAAATGGCTCTGTAAATCCGAGTCGAGTGATCGGGAAACATTTGCAAAAGCTTTGATTCGCTATGGGAGAAACGAAATCTTCAGCAGGGTAAATCCAGTCCGCCTCCTTTCGGAACTTCAATCGATTGCATCGGTGGGTGATGATTCAGATGCATTGAAACAGGTCACGGCAAAGCTGTCACATGCCTTTGCTACCTTGCAGGATAGATTTTACTCGGAAAAGGAAATTCGAAGTATTTGCAATTCGGTGCTGGAGGAAAGAGAATTCCTCATTTTGGAAGGGTCGCTCTGGATGGGTAGTCTCGCCGGTTCGGCACACGGGATAACCGGGTGTGAAGGAATACATGAAGGGGTAATGAGAATAGGAGGGTTTAATGAAGTGGTCATGGATTGCCGGCTATTCTACCCCGCACTGAAGTATATTTTCGAGAGCGCAAGACGACTGATCGTGTCCGGCAAGCTCCGGATCTGGTAGGAATTAAGAGATGGTTCAGAACACCCGTTCTTACCGGTGAACACGCCGAAAGTTGCTATACCTCTCTTCGTCATTGAGAAATGGGGCGTCAAAATCAGGTGGCGACCTCAGATCTTCGGCGCTCGATGTGCGTTAAAGGCCAAACAGATCTTTCGTCTTGACGATCTCACACCTTGCGCCGAGGTCTTCGACCTTCCGGACAAGATCGCCCGTCCCGCCCGGTCCATCGCCCTCCGCTCCATCCCATAAAGCTATGAGTGTAATGTTCGGATCGCCGGTTTTGGGGTCACAACCTTCGTTCAGCGCGCTGAAGAGTATCCACAAGTTGTTGCGCTGCCAGACGCCGTAATTCGGCTTCGGGCGCAGCCATGCGGGCAAGTACTCGCGCTCATCATTAACGCTGGTCGCCTCGCTCAAAACGCGCACCTGCTTATGCTTATAGTGCTCCTCGTAGAGATCCCAGAAGCGATCGACCCATCCTGGGCCGGCCTTCTGCACCGACGTCGTGACGAACTTCTGCGGTGGTATCGCGAGATAGAACCGCGTCGGTATGCCGAGTTCGGCGCAGACCTCGTGGAACAGTATATCGCCACCACTCGCGCCTCCGGCGTACCCGCAGGCCACCCCCGCGCCTGAGCTCATTTCTTTGACTATCACCTCCTTGATTTTCTCTCGCGCGACATGCTCTTTGTCAGCGGGGAAACGCGGATTATCGCGATCCGGTGCGTCTATCATGTGGCCGGCAAAGAGGAGCACTCGCTTGTGCTGTGGCGCAGCAGCGGCCTTGTCGCTGGGAGTCGCGAGTGGGGGCGGCTCTCCAACGACCTTGAAGACCTCAGCGAGATTGACGTAGAGCACGCCCAAATCCCTGTAGACGGACAATTGCTTGCGCACGGCATCGCTCGCGAAATCGGGCGCGGCGGCCAGCGCCTTGTGGTAGGCGGCGGCGGCGCGGCGCGGCGCATCCGTAGTGATAAAGTAGAGGTCGGCAGCGCTGATCTCTGCCCACACATCCTTCTTCCCCTCGCGCTCCAGCCGCCGGAAGGTCGCATTCAGGGAAAGCTCAACGGCGGCGGCCAGTTTAGCCGCATTTTTCCGATACCCCTCAAGCGCGTCCTCAGCTTTTTTGTCATTCTCGAAATTCTCCGCCCAAACATCCCGCATCGTTTCGGCGAGCCCGATCATGACTTTGATCATCGCCAGCGAATTCAGTCCCGAATAGAAATGGTTGAGGTCTTCGTCGAAGGCCCGCTCGTAGTTCTCAAACGAATCCTGCAAATGTGGAGAGCGCAAGGCGGTAGCGCGCCGCTCCTCCAAAGGGCTGCTTTCCCACTCGGCGCGCCAACGCGTTTTGGCGTTGCGGGCGAGTAAAGAGTAGGCTTCAGCTCGTCTGTCTCTGTCAATGCTCTTGTTATTGAGGGCGCGATCGAGAGCCTGAGTGGAGCGAGTCAGGTCGCCGAGGCGCTCGTAGATCGTGCCGAGCCAGATGTTCGCCTCAAGATCGTTAGGCTCAAGTTTACGCACGCTCTCCCAAGTAACCTTCGCTTGAGCCAACGCCCCAAGGTTGAATTGTGCTGTCCCGACCATGCGCCAGCCTCTAATCTCCCACTCAAAGCCATGGACCTCATATGACATCAGGGCCAGGTCGCCGGCTTGGTGGTTATCTGCGGCCCGCACAACCTCCTCACCGAAGTCAGGCGGCACGACCATGAACTGCGATGGGTCGGGCTCGCTCAGATTGGGCAGACACATGAAGACAGGGCTGTCTTTTGACCTGGAATCCATCGTGCGCTGGAGCCCCATGACCAGTTCATCGAGACGGGCGGCTGGGTCTTCGCATCTGTACTCCAAATATCGATCTGTCTGGAGGTCGAAAGGAAAGGCGTCGGCTCGACATCGCAACATGAAAGTGCTGCGGTCGCGCAACGCGTGGCGGATACCCAGTTCGTAGAAAACATTGGCGTTGTGGATAGAGAGGTCGGCGACAACAAGATCGGCGGTGAGCAATCGCCGGAACATATCAAGGCGGATGTTGCCGGCTTCAAGGATGTCAATGGTCGTGCCGCCCTCCACCCCGACACTCTTTAGCGCCGGAGCGATGAGCAGTCTCTCGACCTCGTCGAAGTTGATGTCGTTCTTTATCCCGAAGGGACGGATGATGAAGGCTCTCATCTCGGCACCTCAAACCTTTGCGCGTTGAATTGCGGGGTGCTTAAATTCTCCAGCGGGACTTCTAAGGCATTGAATCGGATGCCCGGGGACAACCATTGCATCCCACCCATGTTGACTTCGACCTCCAGGTATGCATCCGGGGAGTTGAAGAAGTCGGCCGGAAGTTCGTTGGTGTAAATGAACTGATCTTGCCCTTCACAGACGATCTCGATAATTCCATACGTCTCTATCAGAGGGAGAACATACCTATCTACCCATTCAGCGTCGTAAGGCCAGCCCACGAAAATTTTCACCTTTCTTTCACTTTCTGCCCGCCTTCGCGACAGATCTTGCGGACTCTCAAAGGTGATATGGGAATGGAAAGACTGAACAACCCCTCTCCATCTGGAACTTGATTCTACTGGTCAGGCCGCCGCGAGAATGATGAAAACTCGCAAGTCCATTCCTCCTCATCAGATGGACCTAATAGAACTGACCGAAGCGTTCCAGCACAAAGTGCTCGAGCTTGACCTCTTCGGCCAGCGCCTTTCCAACTCGAATGAGATCGCTGATGTGTTCGACCGAGTCCATTTGTGCGACCTTTGCTGCCTCGATGTCGCCCAGCCCATGACCGTTGAGCCACCCGGCCGAAATTTCTGCATTGTAGCGCGCGTAGAGGAACTGGCGGCCGAGATTCTCCGTAAGTGGAATCATTTCGCCCGTCCGCTGGTCACCTCGCCGCGGGATCAAATCCCACAACTCACGGTCAATGACCGCGCTGTGGACACAACGGCCGACGACACGGCAGTTGATGTCCTGGTCCACCTGTGCCCCATACATAAGCGCGGCTGGAAAGTTGGCCAGATTAGTGAAGGCCGTCTTGCCGGAGGAGTAGACCTCCGCGTCCACCTTCGGCGCCGAGCCGGTACCGACCGAGATGACAAGCAGCTTATCCTCGCCCGTCTGCCAGTTCAGATTGTATTGCCCGACCGTTGCCATGCGCGCGAGCAGGAAGGCGGGATTGTTGTAAGGCGTCAGGCCTCCGTCCTCAAAGACGAATGTCTTTGACGGATCGTTCTTGTCCCACTGGATGACTTCGGGTGCAAAGTAGATGGGAGCGGCAGTGCTGGCTCGCACAAGTTGCCACAGCGGGATGCAGAGGTTGCAGTCTGCGCGATTGGGGAAGTTGTACTTCGCGAAAGGGTTGCTGCTGACAGGCCAGGGTGAGTCGGTTGATACGTTGCGCGTCACGATGAGCAAGAGACACTTGAGGTCTTCAGGAAACAGTGTGGTGTTCGCGCCGAATGTCTCCTGCAGTTTTTCCTTTAGCGGTTGTGACTCATAGAGGTGGCGTAGCCGGAAGAGGATGAAGGACTTGTCGAACATGGCCGCCCCAGTCTTTACATAGAAGTCCGCCAATTCCCGCGCAGACATGCCGCGGGCAAGTCCCGCGGCTATGATGGCACCGGTGCTCGTGCCGCCGATGTAGTCAAAGAAGTTGCAAAGGCGGAATTTCTCACCCTGCCCGCTCCTCTCACGCAGTAACTCCTCCATCCTGATTAAGACCTGCAAGGTAAGGACTCCACGGATGCCGCCGCCATCGAGCGCCAAAAGCTTGCGCGGGCGAGGTTCTCCGCCGTAGCGTCTTTCGAGATGCCCCCACGAGGGACTTTTAGCCTCTTTCATTTTATAAACCTCGTTTAAATTAAGCGCGCGACCCTTAGGATGTTCGCACTAAGCGACAGGCCGAGTGCGAAGATACACTGGAATGAGACTCTCAGAAGTACTATAAGTTCTGTATACGAGCACATAGAGCATGTCAATGAAATTCTAGAGCATTATGGTGGCAGGCAGTTGCTGCACCTGCAGAATGTGAACGGAAAAGCAACAAATGCTCTCCGACTCTTGGTCATCATGAGCTATTCAGTTGAATAAGCGAGGCCAAGGGTAAAGATCAATCCCAGTCCATGACACCGAGTTACCTATGGAAAAACGACACATCCGCAGCTTTTGCTCGGCCTACGGTGTCACTTTCGAGTGACTAACAGACGTTATGTTTGTTGGTTTGTGAAAGCCGTTCACATGTGGTTAATTGCCCTTACCTTTGCGTTGTTGGCAGCCCTGCTGGCTATTTTTCGTACAGAGTTCGGCTCAGCGGAACAGAAGACAACTCTCCTCGTCATTGAGAAATGAGGCGCCAAAATCTTCGCAGTTTACGAATCATCTGTTTACCGAATCGCCTCAAACTGATTCTTTATGAAAGTGGCAAGGAATATTAGCTCCGCTTTGCGCGATCGGAGTTGTGAGATGCCTGTTCTATTTGTCATCTCCTTCAAACGCTCAGCAGAATCTCTCCTGCCTGCTCAAGCCGCGAAAGGTCGCTTCAGTTGAAGCAAAAGGACCTTCGGGCAAACCCGAGTACATTCCACCGAAACAGGCACACCGCTCAATTTTTTCCTTTGACAAGATAGTCTCGAGTTATGCAATAGTGATTAGCAGCGCTATAGCTTCGAATCGAAAACCTGCTCAAAAAAGGGGGGAATTCCAATGGCTCGAAACATCGCTTTCGCCGGTTTAATCATCGCGTTTTTTCTTTGCTCCTTTGCGCCCGCGCTTCAGGCCGCCGGAGTCAGTCAGGAAGCCAAGGTACGGGCAGCCACCGCCGTTATAACGGAAATAATGGACATACGGGAGAATGCTATTCCGCCCAGCCTTTTGCGCCAGGCGCAGGGTATCGCTATATTCCCCGATCTGCTCAAGGCTGGATTTCTTATAGGAGCCCGCTATGGAGACGGGATACTGCTGATCCGAAATCCGGACCAAACCTGGAGCAACCCCCTCTTTTTTCGCATTGTTGGTGGCAGTTTCGGATTTCAGGCCGGCGCACAATTGAGCGATGTCATTCTTGTGATGAGAAGTATTCCCAGTCTGGACGCGCTAACTAACGGCAAATTCACTCTGGGGGCGGACGCTGCTGTAGCGGCGGGACCCGTCGGCAGGCAGGCCGAAGCGTCAACGGACTCCCTGGGCACAATCCTTTCATACTCTAGATGCCGAGGACTTTTTGCCGGACTCTCGCTCGAAGAAGCGGTCATGCAGATGGACAACGGTTCAAATGCCGCTTTCTACAACGCTTCCGGGCTGCTTCCTATGGACATACTGGCAAATTCAAATATTCAGGCCCCTGCGGTTGCGGCAGAACTTAAAAGGGTTCTTGACTGGTACTCCACGCATTGAAACGGGATCTGAACACTTACTCTGTTCCAGCGCTGAATGAGGCGGTTTAGATGAGTGGGAGGTAAGATACTTGTTGCAAGAAAATTTGAGAAAATTTTAGGGGAAGTAGACCGCGGGACTGCGGCAGGTGGTCCCGCCTACTTTTGTTCTGGTTTTTTGGAACCCGGAATCATTCGCCCCGGAAAGCCAGGAACCCCTCAACGTGAAGAATCGACGAAGCCTCGGACCAATGCGGCGATCTCATCTGCAGCCGTGTCCAATGCGAAATGACCGGCGTCGAGAACGTGAACTTGAGCGTTCGGCACATCCCGGCGATAGGCTTCCGGCTCCGAGAGGTCGAACGAGAGGTCATACTTACCCCAGATCACCAGCAGACGCGGCTGCTTCTCGCGCATCCAAGCCTGCCACCTGGGGTAGGCGTCGACGTTTGTGCGGTAGTCGTAGAAGAGGTCGCTTTGAATGTTGGCCTGGCCGGGCTGGTTGAGAAAGGCAAATTCATCGGTCCAGAGATCCGGGTCATAGCGTTCCACGTTGGGATCGTTCCCGACATGGCGCGTCCGCGTCGTCGGTAGCGACAGGAGATTCGTGCGAAGCGTGCTTTCGTTGGCAGCGCGATCGGCCCAAAAGGCCCGCCGCGGCTTCCAATTCGCCCCCAAACCTTCGTTGTGCGCCACAGCGTCCTGGACGATGAGAGCCTCGATCCGGTCCGGATGGGCTAAAGCCATGCGAAAACCCACGGGGCCGCCGTAATCCTGCATGTAAAGCGTGTAGCGCGAGAGCCCGAGCGCTTCGGTGAAGTGACTCATGATCTCGGCATAGTGATCGAATGTATACGCGAATTCTTTCGGGTCCGGCCAGTCGCTGTGTCCGAAGCCAGGGTAATCGGGCGCGACAAGGTGATAGCGATCGGAAAGCCGGGCGAAGAGAGGCTCGAACATCCGGGAGGAAGAGGGAAGTCCGTGCAGCAGGAGAAGCGCCGGCGCGTTTTTCGGGCCGGCCTCTCTGTAAAAGATGGAGAGGCCGTCTATCTGTATCGTACGATAAAAAGTCGGGTGTTCCATGGGACGTTCCTTTCCTTGGGCCTGGGCCGGCAATTAATCACTACTATCTTCCCATCGAATCTGCTCATCACGTCGCTCTTTCGAAAGTGTCGAAACCGGTTGATTTGGCTCCCGGAACGCCTTGGCCCATCTCGTAATACGAACTGAGCAGCAAGCGTCTGGAATGAATTGAACCGTCTGGCGGCTACCAACGGCCAGCGTGAGAACCACCATCCACGTGGAGTACCTCGCCGGTTACTTGACCTGCCTGTGCCACGTAGAGAACAGCGTCGACAACGTCTTTTACCTCCGTGATTTTCCCCATTGGATTCGACTTCTTAAGAGAGTCCCTGGGATCATCCTTGTGCATTGGTGTGTCCACGACTCCGGGGGCTACGGCGTTGAAGCGGATACCTTCTTTTGCATACTCGATTGCGAGACTCCGGATCACTGCATTCAGGCCCCCCTTCGTAATCATCGAAACCGAGGCATTTACGCCGGCGACCGGCTGATCGACAAGCGACGCAGAGATGTTCACAACGCTCCCCGATTTCTGTTTCAGCATCTGTTTCACGGTGAGCTGAGTGATGTAGAGGAATCCCAGCAGGTTGGTCGAGACCAGGGCATTGAAGTCCTCGGTAGTAAACTCCGTGAAAGGCTTGGTGTAGAAGATTCCGGCGTTATTCACCAGAACATCGATGGTTCCGAAATGCTTGATCGCTGCTTCGACAGCTTTGGCGCCGGTCTCCTGCTTACCGATATCGCCATCGACGAGAACCAGGCTGGGGGAGGCAGTCAACGATTGACTGGCATTAAGAGACGTTGCGACGACGTTATAACCCTGCCTCAGAAAGCCCTCGACCAAACCCGCACCAATACCGTGCGATGCTCCCGTGACGATTGCTGTTTTCTTGTCTGACATACATGCTCCTTTGCTTGAAAGCTCGGTTAGGTTGGCCGCCGGGCGCCGGGATTTCGCGTTCAACGAGTTCAAAGGGGCCTTCCGGTGCGGTGACTTGCACAACACGCATGGTCGACATCGGCGTATCAGTTTCTCCCATCCTATTCTTCATCAAGCTGTGTTCCCGGCTGCCTGGCCACTCTCTCAGCAGCTTATAAAAAAACAGTAATCATCGCGATCTGAGCAACAAGTGGCTAATAATTCAGGATATTTAGGTTGAAGCGCTGAAAATGCGATCTCATCGGGGATCACGCGTAGGAAGGATGCAGGCGGAAACCTTCGGGGTTGTTTTTTTGCGGACTCTTCTGAGTTTGGTGTGTTCCTCCGCCCTTTAGTTTTCTGGCTGAAGTTAAGATATCTCTGCTCGTTGTTGAGAAATGGAAAGCCAAAATCCTTGCCGTTTCCGAATCATTTGCTAATCGAATCCCCGTGGGAGAGGAGTTTGGGCTCCGGCAAGCTGTGTGAGTTTCGATTAGGGACATGGTCAGTCTGAGTGCGTAATTCCGTTCAATGAAATCTATAACGCGATGGTTTTGCGGATGATTCGGCTGAGGCAGCCGAGCTGGAATTCACCGGCCGGCGAATCTCTTCATGCAGAACGTTCAATTCAAAGAACTGTCACTCCCTATTTTCAGCAGCGGCGCAGCGAGGGCAAACAGAGCTTGTAATTCAGAGTTCAGCGTCCCTCGCACTCCTGAGACAAGAAAGAAAACCTAATATTAATTTGAGCATACCTATCTTTTAGCCTATTATCTAATCGACTTTCAGGGATACCGGTCAGTTAATCGCACTCAAGCTGAGAAAGGCAGTGCGGCTGTATCCGAGGGTTATCCGCTAAGGGCGGCACTCAGCTCAGTGCAATCTGACCCGTGGATGAAACCTGAAGACACGGGATAGAGAGATGCGAGATATAAATCGGCTCTGCAAATATCCCCACTCCCCCTCCGAATCTCTCCCGATGGCTCATACAATGGTCAGGTAACGGCTGGGGGCGTCGCTCAATCAGGACGGTTCGAAACAGCCTATCAAGGAGGACAGCATGGCAGATTATCCCAAGGACAAGCCAGGCGAGGCACGAAAGGGGATCACTCGCCGGAGCTTTCTGACTTCAATGGGTGTTGGTGCTATCGCGGTCGGCGCTCCAGGAGAACTCCTCGCCGCGCTTCCGGAAGCGGAAAAGGCCGTGGTTGCCAAAGCCGATGAAAGAACACGCATAAAGCTCCTCATCAACGGCAACCGGCAAACGATCCTGGTGGAACCTCGCTGGACGCTTCTCTATGTGCTTCGAGAACAGATCGGACTTACGGGGACTAAAGTCGGATGTGAGCGGGGAGAGTGCGGGGCATGCACGGTGCTTATCAATAACGAGCCCCGCTATGCCTGTCTCACCCTGGCGATGGAGTGCGAAGGGGCCGAAATCATTACTCTGGAGGGCCTCATGAAGGGCGAGGAACTCGGACACACGCAGCAGGCCTTTCTCGAACACGATGCATTCCAGTGCGGCTATTGCACCCCCGGGCAGATTATGGCGGTCGAGGGACTTCTGCGAAAAAAACCCGATCCGACCTTTGATGAGATTCGAAAGGGTGTAAGCGGGAACCTTTGCCGCTGTGGTGCGTACGCTCATATTTTCAATGCCGCCCGATATGCTGGTGAACTCAAGGCGGGCAAGGAGGTGGGCGGTGGCAGCAAATCCTGAAGAAGACAAAAATGTGGGGACCTTTCCCGTTCCGGACACACCCCGCCCGGGTGAAGCGCCCAAACCCTGGGAAAAGACAAACTTCGTGGGGAAGCCGCTTCCGAGAGTGGATGCACACGAGCGGGTGAGCGGTTCCGCTATATACCCTTCAGACGTCCGGCTTCCGAACATGCTCTATGGGGCCATCCTCGGGTGCCCTCATCCAAACGCCCGCGTCAAGCGATTGGATACCGGCAAAGCGGAAAAGATGCCCGGTGTTTATGCGGTGATCAGCGGATCAACTCCGGAAGCTAATCTCAAGTGGCCCTATCGCCAGGGCAGGCCTCCCAAGGAAATCTCGAGCAAGATTTTCGACCCTCATTGCCGTTTCGAGGGGGATGCCGTAGCGGCGGTTGCGGCCGAGACCCCTTATCAATCCTGGGACGCCCTGCGAGCCATCATCGTCGAATATGAAGTCTTGCATTTCGTGGTCGATGAACGAGCGGCCTTGCAAGCCGGAGCGCCGCTTGTCAGGGACGAGGGGAACCTGGTCCAGACCGAGAAGTACGAAAGGGGCGATGTAGAGAAGGGATTTGCCGAGGCGGAACAGGTTCTGGAGGAAACCTACCGGACCGCTTGCGAAATCCATACCCCGATGGAGCTTCACGGTTGCGTGGCCCACTGGGAAGGGGATCGCCTCACGCTCTGGGAATCTACTCAGGGGGTATTTGCCATCCAGTCGGAGGTCGCCGCGGTATTGGGCCTCCCGCTCGCCAAAATCCGGGTCATCGGGCACTACATGGGGGGAGGCTTCGGGAGCAAGCTCCAACCGGGAAAGTACAGCGCCATTGCTGCACTACTGGCCAGGCGCGCGGGCCGTCCGGTGAAGCTCTTTCTGTCTCGGGAGCAAACCTATCTCATGGTGGGGAACCGGCCGCCCTGCAACATGCGGCTCAAAGCCGGAGTCAAAAAAGACGGGACTCTTACGGCCCTCGATTTCAGCGTCCTCGCGACGGGCGGCGCCTACCCTGCAGGCGGCACCGTCCTGGTGGACTGGCAGGTTCGGGACCTCTACAATTGCCCCAATGTTCGCATTGAAAGCACCGACGTTTATGTGAACGCCGGTCCAGCGCGTGCGTTCCGCGCGCCGGGGCATCCGCAGGGTTCCTGGGCACTTGAGCAAATGATGGATGCGCTTGCGGGGGCCCTCAAAATGGACCCTGTGGATCTTCGGTTGAAGAATATCGCTGCCGTCAGCCAGGCGCGGGACGGCCAGCCCCCTTACGTCACTACTGGGTTAAAACAGTGCCTGGAAGAAGGGGCCGGGGCCTTCGGGTGGATAGATGCCAGGGAAAAGGCCATCAAGACTCCGGGAAAGGACTATTTGCTGAGGGGCGTCGGCATGGCAAGCGGCCTCTGGTTCGCTGGAGGAGCGAATCCGCCTTCCACTGTTATCATCAGGATGTTTTCCGATGGCAGCGTGAACCTCAACATGGGTGCGAGCGATCTTGGAACGGGCACTAAAACGGTAATGGCCGGAGTCGCCGCCGAGGAACTGGGAGTGCCTCCAGGATCCATCCAGATTGAAAACGCGGATACCGGCACCACTCAGTACACCAGGCCCAGCGGCGGCAGCAAGACCGTGCCCACGGAGGCCCCCACCGTCCGGGCCGCAGCCATTCACGTGAAGCAACAATTGCTGTCCATTGCCGCCGAAGAGCTTAAAGTGGATGTATCAGACCTGGCGTTCAAGGACGGCATGATCGGTTCACGCTCGGACAGCTCCAAAAGCGTTAAGATTTCGGACCTTGCAGGCCTCAAGAAACGTGGAGTCATAATCGGCATCGGCAGCCGTGATCCTGATCCGGCGGGCAAGGTTGTTAATCCGTTCGCGGCACAGTTTTGTGAAGTTGAAGTGAACATGAAAACGGGTGAGGTCAAAATACTCCGATTCTTGGGCGCCCACGACAGCGGCCGGGTCATGAACCGCTTGACATACGACAGTCAGGTTTTCGGAGGCATCACCATGGGTATCGGCCTTGCCGCTACGGAAGGCCGCGTACTGGACGCCGCGACGGGCAGGATGCTCAACCGCAACTGGCATGACTACAAACTTCCCACGGCCCTTGACGTACCGGCGGAGATGGTATCTCTGCCCATTGAGCTCATTTCGCCTGAAATCAACACCACCGGGTCTAAGGGGCTCGGGGAACCCGTCACCATCCCTACCGCGGCGGCTGTCGCCAATGCGGTTTATCATGCAACGGGGGTCAGAGTCACTACGTCGCCTATCAGTCCGATGGAGCTCTGCAAGCTCTTCTCCAATCGGTCGAAGGAGGGCTGAAACCATGATGCCGCAATTTGCCTACACCCGTCCGAAATCCTTCGATGATGCCCTGAAAATTCTTGCTCCAGGAAATGCCGTGGTGCACGCGGGAGGTACCGACCTTCTCGGCTGTCTTCGCGAGCGTGTCTTCGAAGCGAAAACCGTGGTGAGCCTGAGTGACCTCCGGGAGCTTAAAGGTATTCAAAAGACAAAGGATGGAGGGCTCAGGATTGGAGCGCTTACCACTATTGCCGAAGTGGCGGAGGACCCGCTGGTAAGAGAGATGTATCCCGGGCTTGCCAAGGCGGCATCCGAGGTGGGAAGCCCCCAGCTAAGAAACCAGGGAACGCTGGGCGGCAACCTTTGCCAGAAACCGCGATGCTGGTACTACCGCGGCGACTTCCACTGTATAAGGAAAGGCGGAGACACCTGCTATGCCGTTGACGGAGAGAACCAGTTCCATTGCATCTTCGGCGGCGATTCCTGTTACATCGTACACCCTTCCGATACCGCACCCGTCCTTATGGCCCTCGAGGCAAAAGTTCACATCGAGGGGCCGAAAGGCAAGAGAGATGTCCCTGTCGGAGAATTCCACGTTCCACCATCGAAGGACCCTCAGAGGGAAACCGTGCTGGCGCAAGGCGAACTGCTCACGAGTGTTTTGCTGCCACCGCCGCCAGGCGGGCTTCGCAGCTCGTACAGAAAGGTCAGGGCGCGGCAATCGTGGGATTTTGCACTTGTTGGCGTCGCTCTGGCACTAGTCATGAGCACGGGCAAAGTCAGCAGGGCGAGGGTCGTGCTGGGCGGAGTAGCCCCCGTACCATGGCGTTTGAGAGCGGTCGAGGAGCTTCTCACCGGCCGGGAACTGGATGCAGAGACAATACGGCTTGCCGCCGAAACTTCCATCAAGGGCGCCAATCCGTTGAAGTATAATGTCTACAAGCTGCCGCTCATGAAGGGCGCTATCGAAGAGGAGCTGACGGCCATCCTGGTAGCATGATGCTCTGCAAAGCCGTTCTGAGCCGCTCGAATCTTTGCACTGGCCCACAGCACTCCAGAAAGCTCAGAAGCGTCCAAGAAGCCAGGATCCAGGGGATTAGCCGATCTACGCTGTGGCCCGAAATCATCCCGCCCGGTTACTTTCGGTTTTTCCCAAAATGAGGGGGGCTTCTTCGCATGCACACCCTGCCGTCTTTCTCTCCATAAGGGGCTCAAAAATCCTGCTGAAAAGCAGTGCAGATACAATCCCTCCCGCAAGCGGGCCGAGAACATAAACTGTAAAACAGCCGCCTGAGGGACCCGGGATGGCCACGTGCCCCCATCCGGCCAAATAAGCGAACAACCGGGGTCCAAAATCCCGTGCGGGATTGAGCCCGGCCTGAGTCAGCGGGGCAAGCACTCCAATGATCGCCGTGACCGTCAGGCCGATGAGGATGGGCACAATCTCACTTGACGGACGGCCCACATTACATCCTTCCGTCAGCATAAAGATCGTAATGACCAGCAAAGAAGTTCCAAGGGTCTCGACCAGAAAGGCAAGGGGAAGGGAAACGGAAATCAAATCGGCGGGCACGCCCGGATTCGGAAAATACTCACCAAACATCATCGCCGTCGTCACGGAAGCATCTGCGCCCCGCGTTATATTGTGGACAAGCTCAAAGCTTGCAATAGAGCCGGAGAAGACCCCGAAGACAAGCATGCCGGCAACGAAAGCTCCCAACACCTGGGCCAGCCAGTAGTAAGGCAGTTTCCGCAGAGACATCCTTCCGGCCACGACCATGGCGAGACTCACGGCCGGGTTCAGATGAGCGCAGGAAAGATGTCGAGTGCAGTAAATGGCCAGAGATACCCCGATTCCCCACATCAGGGCTACCTGCAGCAGTCCCGAGTGGGCGGAAAAGAGCACCGTTACGGCAACAGAACCGATCCCGAAGAAAACCAGTATGAATGTGCCAAGCAACTCGCCGGCAAAACCCTGAACAACCTCGTGGCTTATCAGTTTTTCCCAGCGTCCATAGGTAGACGTCATCTCAGGAGCCTCCATTTTTCTCGCATATCAGATTGGAACGCCTAATTTGCGGCAAACAGGCGCCCGCCGCTTTCAACCTTTCAGCAAACTCACGAGCTTTTCAACCGGAAAAACCTTGCCCTGGAACACCACCATGCCGTCGACTACAAGTGCCGGGCTTAGCAACAGGCCATACTTGTCACGGATCTCCCGGGAAAGAGCCCATTTTTTAACCACGGTGGCATCGATTTCCGACAACGCCACGGCTTCCTTGACATTATTCATCAGTTGCGTGCACCACTCGCACGGCGGATCCAATCCGATGACTTCAATTTCCATATTTTTCGGCTCCCGTGCAGATTTCAGTGCATGCCTCACATCTCCCTCATCAGGTAAGGCGGATTGGGATAGGACGGGCTGAAGCACTGCAGGTCAATAAATTCCGCTTCGATTCCCGTTTCCGCCGCGGCATCCGCGACTGCCGTTCGCACGATGCTTTCAAGCTCTTCGGGCTCCATCTGCACCCGCGCATTGACCAGCAGCGTCGCGCTGAGCATATCGGCCATGGATGGGCCGCCCCGAGACGGCTCGCCGCTCAGTTGTGTCAGATTGCCCCAGATCGAGCGGCCCTGACTGGTCATGGCTAATTTGAGGTGGCCTATGCCCGCGTTGCGCGGGCGCAGGCTATCCCTGATACGCAGGATTACCTTTTCAAGCATGCCGGCCGGATTGAAAGGCTTCTTTCCGGCGACCTTGACCGCCGCATTCAGCCAGCCCAGGACTGCTTCGGCATGAGCATAGCGGTCATAATCGATCTCACTCAAAACCGACGAAGCGCCGGGCCGTCCCGTGACCAGCAGCTCCAGCCAAGCATCGAGGCCTTCACCTTCGCGGGCCGATATCGCCAAAACCTGTTTGGATGGAAAACGGCTGCGCAGCAGGCCGGCAAGCCGATTTGACTCTTCCGGTCCTACCTGGTCGCTCTTGTTCAGCACGATAAGATCGGCCTCTTCGAGTTGCTTGCCAAACAGGTATCTGACATCTTCCGGAAAGGTGGTCGGGCTTTCTCCCAGCAGCAGTTCGCGTACCCGATCCGGATCTACCATCGTGGAAAGCGGTGCAAAGACAAATCCATCGCGATAGTTGATTTTCACAGGGTTGGCGACGGTAGCCACAAAATCCGTGCAACTGCCCACAGGCTCCCCCAGGAGAATATCGGGGTTGTGGGCGAGGATCTTGTCGACATGATCGATCAGCTCATCGAATTTGCAGCAGAAGCATCCGCCGACCACTTCTTCCACAGGCACATCCAGTTTATCAAGCATCTGGCGCACGACGAGTGTGTCGGTCAGGTTGCCGCTTTGATCGTTGGTCACGATTCCCACCCTCTTGCCACGACGGATCAGCAGCCTGGCCAGTGCCCCAAGGGCCGTCGTCTTGCCGGAGCCCAAAAAGCCGCCGACGAATATCAGCCGGACAGGTTTGGC
>Ga0326728_10015679_pt1 | contig 15692 bp, 12 predicted proteins | sample MB3enrmetagenome_FD_207602 | JGI IMG/M metagenome (GOLD analysis project Ga0326728, IMG submission 207602) | Lab enriched peat soil microbial communities from McLean, Ithaca, NY, United States - MB31MN | ecosystem: Environmental > Terrestrial > Soil > Wetlands > Peat | place: USA: New York...
AAAATCCGCCTCGTTCCCTCGTAAGCCGGTTGCCGACGGGGCCAAAAAAAGTTAAAACTGCCCTCCAGTAGAGAAAGTCGGGCTAAAAGCAAAGGGGAAAATGGAATGTTGTTTCAGGGCAATCGCAATGGTTTCAAATGACGCCCCACGATTATCATGGGCATTTCGCGGGATTCGCCGGAGCGGCTGCCTTTCAAGCCCGTATCAGACGCGGCGAACGGTTGACGGAGATCGAGAAAGATGAGAGTTTACGGACATGGAGCAGATTATTCCGGTTGAATCAGCCAAGCCAGTTGAGACTGTCGAGCGCTTCGCAGCCGAGCAAATCAGGCGGTGGTTTGAGGCTGGCGATCAATTCCTGAAATGGGAACGCGCGAATATGCTCTTGGCGGTTCCATCGCCCGAAATCGCCCGGCAGCATCGCCGAGCTTTGGATCTGTTGCTCCGTTTCATTCGCGCGATGTGCCAGGAAGCGCGAGCAGGGGACATTGATCGGAAAACGAAACGCGGTTTAACGTTGCGCCTGCGCAAACTCGAGGGGTCGTGGAGCATGTTTTACGATCCAGTCGCGCCATCTGAGGCCCAAGCCATCCGCCGGCAGTGTTTTCCGGATGAACGCTAAACTGGAAGAAATACTAAAAGCGTACGACTCTTTCCGGGAAGCATTTGACGATGACGAGGCAGCGCATTGGGAGGCGGTTTATGACTCTTTATTAGAGGAGATAATCGCGCGCAATCCGCGGGTATCGAAAGATGCGCTTCGACGGTTCACTGAAACCGAGCATCGCAAGTGGCTCTTGGCGCAGAAGAAGCCCGCCACGCTGCTCCCCAAAGCGTAAGGGCCGTTCTCGACGGTTGGGCTTTCGTTGCATCAACTGCGCCCCGGCGTTAATATGGCTCGGGGCAGCGCCCGTAGCTCAGTTGGATAGAGCAACTGCCTTCTAAGCAGTGGGTCGTGGGTTCGATTCCCGCCGGGCGCGCCATTCTCACGGCAAACGGGTTTTGCCCAGAACCGGTCAGGTTCGAAAACCGCCAACCCGCCAGACGCGCCGCCCCGCCGCCGCCCTCATTATCGTCGCATTATTGCCTTTGCTTCCGCCCCGGTTTCGCTATAAATCTCCCGGTTAAGCATACTATGCCGCCAAAGAAGGTTATCTGCCTGCGCGCTCGTGTTCCAGGCCGCCGCGTTCTGTCAGTTGTCGCCGCCGCCCTCTGCCTGGCCGCCGTTTCGGCCCGCGCCGCGCTGCAATTCGACGCCTTCCTCGGTTATGACGACATTCTGCCGGAGCGAAGCTGGTTCCCCATCACCTGCGAAATCTACAATGACGGCCCGGCCTTCAATGCCACGGTGGAAGTCACGGCCCGCGATTTCGGACAGGGCCAGCCGCGCCGCATGGCGCTGGATTTGCCCACCAACACCCGCAAACGCATCGTCATCCCCGTCTTCGCCACCGCGGGCAATTGGACCGTCCGCCTGCTGGACGAGCGGGGCAAAGTCCGCGCCGAGCAACCGCTCCAACCCCGCCGCACGATGCGCAACAACCTCCCGCTGCTGGCCGCCCTCTCCCGCACCGTGGCCGGCATCCCGGTGCTGCCGGAATCGCCCGCCTGGATGGCCGACGACTCCAAGTATGCCGTGGCCCGCCTGCAAACCGCCCTCTTTCCAGATAACCCCCTGGGGCTGGAGGGGATTGACACCCTCTACCTCAGTTCGGAAAAAGCCGTCGAATTATCCGTCGGCCAGGTCAACGCCCTCATGGCTTGGCTCCAGCGCGGCGGCCACCTGGTCCTGGGCGTCGAGCAATTGACCGATGTCAACGCCACTCCCTGGCTGCGCGAATTGCTGCCCTGCACCCTCTCCTCCATGATCACCGTCAGCGCCCACGGCCAATTGCAGGCCTGGACCCGCGCCGCCGCGCCGGACACCACCAACGCCGAACAATCGCCCACGCCACCGGCGGGGGGATTTGTCCGCCCCGTCCCGGCGGGTCAACCCCCTCGAATGCGCCCAAATTCTTCCGCCAACAGCCAACGCTATCGCTACCGCCCCAACCAGCAGGGCAATTCGACCGCGCCGTCTCTCAACGCCCTCGCCGCCGCCGCCGAGGACGTGCAGTTTGATTCCGCGCCGATGCAAGTGGCCGCGGGCTCGTTGCGCGACGGCACAATTCTGATCGGAGACCTTTCCGCGCCCCTGGCGGTGGACGGCTATCGCGGCCGCGGCAGAATCACCGTCCTGAATTTCAGCCCGGAACGGGAGCCGTTTCTGTCGTGGAAGAACCGCGCCTGGTTCTGGTGCAAACTGGCCGAGGTGCCCCCCGCCGCCTTCCTCAATCCCAACTCCATGGTCGTGCCCAGCCGCTTGAGCAGCGACGGCATTTTTGGGGCCATGATTGACACCAATCAGGTGCGCAAGCTGCCCCTGGGCTGGCTCCTGGCGCTGTTGGTCGCCTACCTGGTCGTCATCGGGCCGCTGGACCAGTACTGGCTCAAAAAAATCAACCGCCAGATGCTCACCTGGTTGACTTTCCCGTGCTATGTCGTGGTTTTTTCCGCCCTGATCTACTTCATCGGCCACTATCTCCGCGCCGGCGAACTGGAATGGAACGAACTCAACGTGGTGGACATCCTGCCCCAGAGCGACCCGACCGTGCTCCGCGGCCAGACCTACGTTTCCATCTACTCGCCCAACAACGCCCGTTACCCCTTGGCCGGCGCCGAAAAGTTCGCCACCCTGCGCGGGGAGTACCTCGGCAATTTCGGCGGCAACCAGGAAAAAGGCCGCGCCGTCGTCATCCAGACCGGCAACAATTTCCAGGCCGACGCCGACGTGCCGGTCTGGATGAGCCAGCTTTTTGTCAGCGACTGGGTCCAGCCGGCCGCCCTGCCTTTCGACTTGACAGCCCGCCGCCGCGATGCCGGCTGGGAAGTCACGGTGAATAATAAAATGGACCGCGCCCTGCCGGGGGTCCGCGCGGTGCTGGACGGACGGATTTACGACCTGGGCGACGCCCCGCCCGGCCAATCCAGGACCTTCTCCGTCAACGGCAGCCAGGGGACGCGCGTGAGCGAAATGGCCGGGCGCTACGCAGACCGGTTTCGCTCCGCCGTGGAAACCCGTAACAGCACTTTCGGCAACAACCGCAATTCCATTCCCGACCTGGCGGCGGGCGCGGTCGCCGCTTCTTTTCTCACCTACGTCAACCGCAGCGGCTCCCAGTCGTGGAATAATTTCACCGGCCCGGCCAGCCTGGACCTGAGCCGCTTCGCCACCGATGGCTACGCCATTCTGCTGGCCTGGGTCCCCGACTACTCGCCCTCGGAGTTGAACCGTTTCAGCGCTAGGCGCACCCATCGCAACACCCTTTTCCGCCTGGTCGTTCCCCTCAAAACGCCATCGCCATCGTGAACCCCGAATTTTGAAAATCGCCTATGGATGCACCGCCCATTCCGGCCGTCGAAACGCTCAATCTGACCCGCACCTTCGGCGCCATCACCGCCCTCAATTCCTTGAATCTGGTCGTCAACCGCGGCGACCTCTTCGGCTTCATCGGCTCCAACGGCGCCGGCAAGACCACCACCCTGCGCATCCTGGCCACCTTCCTGGCCCCCTCCTCCGGCACCGCCAGAATCCTCGGCCACGATGTCATCCGCCAGGCCGACGCCGTGCGCCACGTCATCGGCTACATGCCCGACTTCTTCGGCGTCTATAAAGACATGGAGGTCACGGAATACCTGGATTTCTTCGGCGCCTGCTACAAGATTCCCACCGCCCAGCGCGAAAAGACTGTCAACGATGTTTTGGAGCTGGTCGGCCTCTCCGAAAAGCGCGGTTCGATCATCGGCGCCCTCAGCCGCGGCATGCAGCAGCGGCTCGGTCTGGCCCGCGTCCTCATCCACGATCCCCTCGTCCTCCTCCTGGACGAACCGGCCAGCGGCCTGGACCCACGCGCCCGCATCGAGATGATGGCCATCCTCCAGGAACTTCAGCGCCTGGGCAAAACCATCATCATTTCCTCCCACATCCTGAGCGAACTCCAATCCCTGTGCAATCGCGTCGCCATCATTGAAAAGGGAAAATTGATTTACAGCGGCCCCGTCCAGGGCGTGCGCGACCAGATGTCCGCCGGCCTCATTTACTGGGTCGTCGTGCGCGGCGACTCCGCCGCCGCCGTCGAAATTCTCAAAGGGCGCCCTGAAGTTTCCCAAGCCGTGGCGGTGGACGGCCAGGTCAAAGTGACCCTCACCAACCCTGACGTTGACCCGTCCTTTTTGCCCGAGGCCCTGGTGCGCGGCGGAGTCAAATTCAGCGGCTTGTGGGAGGACGAATTGGGCCTGGAGGAAGTGTTCCTGCGCGTCACCCGCGGCGAGACGCAGTAATTCAAAGAAGGAGGCGCCATGTTCGGCGGCGGAGTCTGGCCGGTCGTCCAACGCGAATTGCGCGCCGCCGCCCGTTCGCACTGGGGCCGCTGGCTGCGCGTGGGCGGAGCCCTGGGCGGCGTTATCGTTTTTTGGTCCGTCTCGTCCAATGTCCCGGAATCCGCGCTGGGGATGGAACTTTTCGGCAACGTCCATGTGCTGTTGCTCTCTCTGATTTGCGCCCTCGTCCCGGCCCTGACGGCGGACAGCGTCGCCCGCGAGCGGCGGGAGGGCACGCTCGGGTTATTATTCTTGACTCCGCTGACCGCCTCGGGCATCGTCGTGGGCAAAATCCTGGCGCAAGTGCTGCGGGCGCTGACCGTCTGGCTGGCCGTTGTGCCGGTGCTGGCGATTGCCTTTCTCACCGGCGGGGCCACATGGACCGATGTCCTCAGCTTTTTGGTGATCGAATTATGCGCCGGCATGTTGTGCCTGGCAGCGGGCGTCCTGGCCTCGTCCCTGACTGAAAGCCGCGCCATCGCCTTCATCCTCGCGTTCCTTCTCACCGCCGCCTTTGTGGCGGGGTCCATACAATACCTTCAATGGAGCATAGAAAGCTTCGGTTTCCCGGTTGGCGGGCCGGGGTTTCTCGTGGTTCGTCCCGGTTTAGGTTCCGTGCTTTTTTTGCCAGGGCCACCCGGAATGCGATTTCAAATCCCAGGTGGCACGATGGCCGGGACCACCGGCGGCCTTCCCTTAACCTACCGCCTTCCGCCTCCGAGCATTTTGGCGCAGGATTTCGCCGTCGCGGCCCTCGCTTTGTTGGTCGCGATCCGTTTTGCCGGCTTTTGCGTGGAGCGCTCGTGGCAGGACAAAGTCCCCTCCCGCCGCCGGGAAAACTGGATCCGGCGCTGCTGCACGCCTCTCTTTAGCCGTTGGTTCGCGCACCGGATGCGGCGCACGCTGGAATGGAACCCGATGGCCTGGCTCCAGCAATACTCCTGGAAGGCGCGCCTGAGCAAGTGGGGGCTTTGCCTCCTGTTCGTCCTGCTGGAATGCGCCATCATTGATCCTGCCGAGCCTGATGCGCTGGCCGGGATGGTGGACGCCCTTCTCTTGGTTTTGGCCGCCGCCTGCACCTTCGCCGGAGTCAACAGTTTTCTCAAGGATAAACGGAGCGGCGCGTTGGAACTGATCCTCGTTTCGCCGCTCTCTGTCAAACAAATTATTTTCGGCCGCGCCTGGGGCCTGTGGAAGCAGTTTCTCCCCGCCACCGTCGTGCTGGTGGCCTCCGACATCCTGGTCAACGCCATGATCCCGGGCGGCGCTTATTACAGCTACTACGGGAAACCGTGGTGGCACCATCCTTGGCTTTGGCGGGAGAACCTGGAAGTGGTCTGCCTCTTCTTGACGCTGCCTGTCGTCGCGACCGGCTTCGCCTTGCGCGCCAAAAATCTCTTCGTGGCGTCGGCCCTGACCTGGGCGGCGTTGGCCTGGCCCGTTGCGGCGTTGCTCGCCGTTGATTATCTATGGCACGCGCTGGGCATTATCTCCTGGGGGTGGCTCGGGCCGGCAATTTGGCAATTGTTAGGACCCGAATCCTTCCTTGGCAGGAATTTATCCCTCGTGATCGTCGGCCAGGTCTGCTCGGCCTTCTTCGTCTATACCCTCTTGCGGCGAAGCCTGGAGCGGCGCAATTATTCGTTTTGACTCTGGCGCGCGGCCGCGCTCAAAGTTTGCCCAACATGCTCTTCAGCCGCTCCCAGGCCGCGTCGCGCGCCTTTTTGTTCGCTTCCTGCGCGGCCGGTTGCTCCCCGGCGCGCATGAAGCCATGACCCGCCCCCTCATAAGTCACCGGCTCGTAAGTCTTGCCCGCCGCCTTCATCAATTCCACCGTTTTGGGTATCGTCGCGCTGATCCGGTTGTCGTTGCCGCCGTAAAATCCATAAACCGGACATTTGATTTTTTCCATCTCCTTGGCCTCCGTTGGCGGCGGCCCGTAAAAGACACACGCCGCCTTCAAGTCCGCCCGGTGACAGGCGAAGCGAAACGTCTGCCCGCCGCCCCAGCAGAAGCCCGCCGCCGCCAGTTTGCCATTGGCCGACGGCAGGGCCTTGACGTACTCCGCCACCGCATCGAGGTCTCCGGTGATTTGATCCGGCGGCAGCTTGAAAATGGCGTTGCGGACGTCGTCCACGCCGGCAAAATCCGCCGTGCCGCCGCCCTTGGGTCCCGCGCCGGAGAGCAAGTCCGGCGCGATGGCGATGCAGCCCGCCGCCGCCAATTGGTCCGCCACTTCCCGCACCCAGTCGCTCAACCCGAAAATCTCATGTATGACAATCACACTCGGGGCCGCCTCCTTGACTTCGGGATAGACGACAAAGCAACGGACGCTGCGCGCGCCGTTTTTGACCTCCACCCATTCGCCGTGGCGCGGTGATTTTTCCAGCTTCCCCTTGGCCCAATCCTGCGCCGAGGCCGTCCCGCAGCCCCAGCACGTCAAAAGCATGGCCGACAAACAGAGAAAACGCGATTTCATACTTGCCAAAGCATTATCCGCGCGAGGCAAACGTCAACCCCGAAAATGCCGACGCTCATCTCCGCCGGATTACCGGAAGCGTCAGATTCTGGAACGCCAAATTCGGCACAGGGTGGGGAACATGGCTCCATGCGAGTACCAGTAAAATGTCACACCTGGGTCATTTTACTGGTACCATCGTTCAGCATTGAAAGCCCTGAATTTGCCGCCCTGCCAACCGCAAAGACTGGATTCGCCGCCGCCAAGCCTCTCTCCCCAAATATCCAGGCGGGAGAATTCTCTCCGGTAACAATGGATCCGAATGAATCGCCTCCCACCACCCTTTCTGTTCTGTATCCGCCCACGCGCGTAGCGACCTGGCCTCCGCTTCATTGGACACCTTGCTTGCGGGTTGGTCTTGGAGGATTCTCAGGTACTTCTTGTAACGGTGATTAATCGCCGCGAAATCCCAGGCGCCGGCAACGATCTTTTCATCCGATTCACCAGCGTACATCCGCCCCTCTATCAAGATAAGTGAATTGACGTCGATGTTTCCGCCAGTCAGATGCTGGCGTTCTTGTTCCATTGGGTCTGGCGTCACCCAGACACTGCCTTGCAGACAGCCAAATCCTTGATCGGCCAGGTATCGGCGCAACCGTTGGCGGTAGGTGTCCCGGGACACAGGCACGTCAAATAGAACTAACCGCCAGCGACCGTCCCATGAACGCGCCCATCTGGCCTGCGGGTCTCGTCCGCGCAAAGCGCGCAGGCGCCCGAGGTCGGTCAGGCGGTAGAGCCGATCATCCGGAGCGTCGGCGCGGCATTCCTGGCGTTCCAAAAGCCGTGCTCGCTCCAGTCGGTCAATCTGACGCAGGAATCCCCTGCGATAAGACCAACTCTCATACGAATCGGTTAGATTGCGAAACGTCGGATTAGCCAGTGCATCCATGCACCAGAACAAAGCATTAAGAAGCTCTTCAGTCTTGGGTTTCATCGCAATGAGCAGATGATGACACTGACGCCCCCGCGTTGCAACCAGTAAAATGTCGTACCTGCATCATTTTACCGGTACGAACAGTCTTGTGAAATCCAAGCGCCATTCTGCGAATGCCTGGTCGTTTTCATTGCTTCCCAACGCTGTCATCACCGTCTTGATTGAAAAAATGACCGGAAAATGGCTGTGGCAAAACTCGGCATTCGCCGCTAAATTAACGGCGCTGGCATGAAACCCAAGTCCATTCGCCTGTTTGTCAAACCGTGGTGCCCCTGGTGCCATCAAGCCGCCAACTGGCTGCACGCTCGCGGCCTCCAATTTGAGACGCTCGATGTCACCGCCCTTCCCACCGCCCGCCAGGAGATGCGGCAATTGTCCGGCCAGGGGCTGGCGCCGGTGATTGAGGTGGATGGCCAGATTTTGGCTGACTTCGATACCCGCCAATTGGCAGAATTCTGGAAGCGATTTGAATGAACGCCATCTCCAAAGCCGTCGAGACCCTCGAGGCCCCCGCCGCTCCGCGCCGGCGTTTGCCCGAATGGCTGCGCCTGCAGTTGCCGACTTCGCCAGGCTTCGCCCGCACGCGCGCCTTGCTGCAGGAGTTGAAGCTCCACACCGTCTGCGAAAGCGCCAAGTGCCCGAACCATTGGGAGTGCTGGAGCAAACGCACCGCCACCTTCATGATCGCCGGCGATCGCTGCACCCGCGCCTGCGGCTTCTGCGCCGTCGCCACCGCCAAACCCCTGCCGCTGGAGCCGGATGAACCGGCCCGCGTCGCCGAAGCCGCCCGCCGCCTGCGCCTCAGTCACGTCGTCATCACCGCCGTGGCACGCGACGACCTGCCCGATGGCGGGGCGGAGCATTTCCGCCGGACGATCGAAAAAGTGCGCGCACTCAATCCCAGCGTGGTCATCGAGGTCCTGGTGCCGGATTTTCTGGATCGGGATGAGGCGATTGACACGGTGCTGGCGGCCCGTCCGCACATTTACAATCACAATCTGGAAACCGTCCGGCGCCTCACTCCCGCCGTCCGCCATCGCGCCACTTACGACCGTTCGTTAAGCGTGCTGGGGAAAGTCAAAAACAGGCGCGGCGATTCCATCCACACCAAGTCCGGTTTGATGCTCGGACTGGGTGAAACGGAGGCGGAACTGCTCCAGGCCCTGGCAGACCTGCGGCGCGCCCGCTGCGATATTCTGACTCTGGGCCAATACTTGCAGCCCACGTTGCGCCACCTGCCCGTGGTCGAGTTCATCTCCCCGGCGGCCTTCGCGCGCCACAAGCAATCGGCCGAGGCGATGGGCTTCCTCCATGTCGCCAGCGGCCCGATGGTGCGCAGTTCCTATCATGCGGACGAATTCCCGGCGCGGGCGGCGCGCGACCGCGATCCATAGCCTTCGGCCTCCTCCCATGTTCGATCTCAATTCGTCCGCCTTCAAGAACCTGTGCAACCTCCGCTTTCATTTCGGGACGCGCGCCAAGGCCGAACAACTCTACCGGGACGGCAAGGTCCTCCAATTCGACGTGTCCCATCTCGGAGCGCGCTGCGACATCACGGCCAGGGTGCAAGGTTCCTCGCCGGCACCTTACCAAGTCGCCGTGAATCTTTCGACGCGGGGCCGGGGGGTGTTTTTGGAGGCCAAATGCACCTGCCCGATGCTGGAGAATTGCAAACATATCTATGCCGTTCTTCTTGCGGCGCGCGACCAGTTCGCGCTGGCCGTCGCGCCCAGGCCCGCCGCCGCTCCGCCGTCCCCTGCGCCCCCGCCGCCGCTCCCCTCGCCTCCTCCTCCGGCTGCCCAGCGGTTGTCCGCCGAATGGAAAGAGTGGCTGGAACGCATCACCAAAGGAGAGCCGCCGCAACCGCCGGACGAAGCCGCGGATTCCTCCGCCGGCCAGGTCCGCCGTTTGCTCTATGTCCTCAAGCCGTCCAAAAGCGAGCGGGGCCTTTTACTGGAGTTTTTCGAGTGCCACTTTGCCCCCAATGGAGCCGTCAGAACGAAACATCCGGCCTATCTGGCCGATTTGCTTTTCCGGCCCCACGGCGGTTATTTGCTGGCGGCGGACCGGATTCTGCTCCGCCGGATTTTCCTCTCGCAAAGCGAGCACCACTTTGCCGCCACGGAACTCAAGGGCCGTCCGGGGGCCGAATTGATGGCGGAAATTCTTTCCACGGGCCGGTGCTATTGGCGCGGCCTGACCAAAAACGGCCGCGTGCTCGGCCTCGGCGCCCCGCGCCCGGCCAAGCCGGTCTGGCGCGTTGACCAGCGCGGCTGGCAGGCGCCGGACTTCGACGTCGCGCCGCCGGCGGCCGTCCTGCCGTTGTCTCCACCCTGGTACGTGGACGAGGAGCAAGGATGCTGCGGGCCGCTGGAAACGGGCCTGCCCGCCGAGGCCGCCGGCGAGTGGCTCTTCGCCCCCAAATTGTCGCCCGACCAATCCCTTATGCTCTCGCGGGAAATGCCCGGCCGCGCCCTCCCGTCCCTGCCCGCGCCGGTCAAAATCGAGGTGGAAACGGCGCCGCCGGCCCCGCCGACGCCCTGTCTTTCCCTCTTCTCCACCGAGCGGCCGCCCGAATTGGCTTTCTTTGACGAGGACGATCCCGAGCGCTGCCACCTGGCGCGATTGGAATTCGACTATTCCGGCTGCCGCCTTTCACCGCAAACCCGCCAGGGCGTCATCGAGCATTTCGATGGCGGCCGATTGCGCCGCATCACGCGCGACTTGGCCGCCGAGCAAACCGCCCGGCGGGAATTGGACTCCTTCGGCTTTCTGCCCGCCGACGATGTCTATTTCCTGCGCGGCCGGGATTATTCCGCCGATTTGGCGTTCGAGGATGACAACGATTGGTTCTCTTTTGTCCTGCATGACGTGCCCGCGCTCCAGGCCCAGGGCTGGCGCGTCGAGATGGACCCCGCCTTCGCCTTCCGCATCGTTGAGCCGGAGGGCTGGTACGCCGACGCCCAGCCGGAGAGCAGGATGGATTGGTTCAACGCCGAAATCGGCGTGCAGGTGGACGGCCAGCGGGTCAACCTGCTGCCGGTCCTCCTGCAACACTTCGCCCGCAACCAGGACCTCTTCGGCCCGGCCATTTTCTCCCAATTGGATGAAAAGGGCCACATCCTCGTGCCCCTGCCCGACGGCCGCCGCCTGCCCTTTCCCGTGGCGCGGCTCAAACTCATGCTCGGGGTGCTCATGGACCTCTTTGAACCCAAGGCGCTGGACCAAAACGGCCGCCTGCGTTTGAACAAACTGCGCGCGGCCGAGTTATCGGGCGCGGCCGGCGCGGCCGCCTTTCGCTGGATGGGAGGCGACACCTTGCGCGCCCTCAACGAGAAGCTGCGCGACTTCCGCTCCATTCGCCCCGTGCCGCCGCCGGCCGGATTGCAAACCAGCCTGCGCGCCTACCAGCAGGAGGGACTCAACTGGCTGCAATTCCTGCGCGAATTCAACCTGGCCGGCATCCTGGCCGATGACATGGGCCTGGGCAAAACCGTGCAAGCCCTGGCCCATCTGCTGGAGGAAAAGAACAGCGGCCGGGCCGACCGTCCCAGCCTGGTCATCGCTCCCACCAGCCTGATGACCAACTGGCGCCAGGAAACCGAGCGCTTCGCCCCCGCCCTCAACCTGCTGGTCCTCCACGGCCTGGACCGCAAACAGCACTTCGAGAATCTCCGCCACTACGACCTCATCATCACCTCCTACCCCCTGCTGCCCCGCGACGAGGCCGTGCTGCTCAACGAGCAATTCCATTTGGTTATACTTGACGAAGCCCAGTACATCAAGAATCCCAAAACCACCTGGGCCCGCATCGTCTGCCAGTTGCCCGCCCGCCACCACCTTTGCCTCACCGGCACCCCCATGGAAAACCACCTGGGCGAACTGTGGTCCCAGTTCAACTTCCTTCTCCCCGGTTTCCTGGGCGACGAGTCCCGCTTCCGCCGCCTCTTTCGCACTCCCATTGAAAAGGGGGGCGACACCGAACGGCGCCAGGTGCTGGCCCGGCGCATCGCGCCTTTTGTCCTGCGCCGGCGCAAGGACGAGGTCGCGTCGGAACTGCCGCCCAAGACCGAAATCCGCCAGAACGTCGAACTGGCCGGCGCGCAACGCGACCTCTACGAGACCATCCGCCTGGCCATGCACTCCCGCGTCCAGGCCGAGGTGCAACAAAAGGGCTTGTCCCGCGCCCACATCATCATCCTGGACGCCCTGCTCAAGCTCCGCCAGGTCTGCTGCGACCCCCGCCTGGTCAAGCTGGACGCCGCCCGCGCCGTGACCGATTCCGCCAAGCTGGAATTGCTCATGGACCTGGTGCCGGAGATGCTGGCCGAGGGACGCCGCATCCTGCTCTTCTCGCAGTTCACCAGCATGCTGGCCCTCATCCAGCAGGAATTGGCCAGGGCCTCCATCCCCTACGTCCTTCTGACCGGCGAGACCGCCGACCGCGCCACGCCCATCCAGAAATTTCAAAGCGGGCAGGTTCCCCTGTTTGTCATCAGCCTCAAAGCCGGCGGCACCGGCTTGAACCTCACGGCGGCTGACACCGTCATCCATTACGATCCGTGGTGGAATCCGGCCGTCGAGACGCAGGCCACCGACCGCGCCCACCGCATTGGCCAGGCCAAACCCGTTTTTGTTTACAAGCTCATCACCGTCGGCACCGTTGAGGAGCGAATCCTGGCCCTGCAAGAGCGCAAGCGCGCCTTGGTGGACGGATTGCTGGAGGAGCCGCGCAAAGAAATGCCGCAATTGACCCCCGAAGACCTCCAAGTCCTCTTCGCCCCATTAGGCTGAATTCAGTTTCCTAATCCTAATCCTAATCTTAATCCTAATCCTAATCCTTCTTCCCCGCCGCTCAAACGAGATTAAGATCTCGGTAGGGCGAGACGGGCGCATGAAAAAAATCTTCACCTTCCTGGTAGGGTAGAGCTGCTGCTCTGCCGTGAACTCTTGGGCGGCGCCGCAACGCCGCCCTACCGACGACGTAAAGATTTTAGTCCCGTGCCCTCTTTCCCCCGCCCTTCATGGGCAGACTTGTCACCCGCGCGCCCATCACATACCTTTCCACCATGAGTACGGTGCAAGAAATTGAATCCGCCATCACACAGCTTAAACCGCGGGATGTTCATGCTGTGGCTGATTGGTTGCTGGAATACCGCGAAAGGCTGTGGGATAAGAAAATTGCCGCGGACGCCCAGGCCGGCAAATTGGATTCGCTCATCAAAAAAGCCAAGGCCGGCCATCGCGCGGGAAAGGCGACGCCTTTTCCGTGAAATCAAGCGCGCTGCCGGATTTTTGGTAGTGTTGCCTCAGATCGTTGCTGGCCTTGGCAGCCTTAGTGAAACGCCGATTTTTAATCGCCTGCCGTCACAATCACATTTGCTTATAAATGCAATTTCAGAAATCAATGTTTGCAATAATTGCGCCCGCGGGAATGGATGCTTCCTTGACCTCATGAACGATCCCTTTTTCCTTGGCAAAGCTAGCGTCCTGAATCAGAGTTTTATCGTAAAGCTTTAGTCTATTGAAGTCCTCATCCGTCAACGCCGTGCGCAGCTTGAGCAACTCCTTAATGCGCAAAGTATCTTTATCCAACAATCGGACTATGTCTTTCCACTGGGATCGTGTTTGGTTAATGGCGCTAGGTGCTCCCCATGCGAAATCATGGAATAAAAATGTTGTATCGGAAGAACAAAACCGCTGTTGCCCTGCAAGAAAGACGGCTAATCCTATTGAATCAACCTTTCCGATGGCGTGCATAGTCAGTTTCACAGGCAAAGCCAGCAAGAAGGTGTAAAGCGCAAACCCCTCATCAACTTGGCCACCGCTGCTGGAAAAAAGGATTTGAATTTCCTTTGTGCCAGCGGTCACAGTGTTGCAGCAGGCATTACGCAGATTTTTTGCGGCTGGATTCGTAATTGGCCCAACGAAAACCAGCGAAACAGGTCTAATTTGCTGTGCCGGCGGTTGAGAAGCCAGGAATGGCGGTTGTAACTGTGGTGGCTGGGGAACTGTTTCATTCATAGTAGTATTCTGCCTGGTTCGCCCTTCGGCGGCAATCTTTAAAATTTCCCTTGCATCCTGGCCGAATCGGCGTAAGGTTTTACCATGCTTACGCGACCAAGCATAGATCACGACGGAACCGGCCAACAAGTACCCACGCCCCTGCCTGCGCCAGTCAGGGAAAAAAATCCGGCTGCCGTGGCTTTGGGGCGCTTAGGGGCCAGCAAAGGAGGAAAGGCTAGAGCGGAGTCCCTGTCGCCACGGCGGAGGGCGGCGATTGCACGGAAGGCGGCGATTGCTCGGTGGTCGAAGCCGCCTTAAGTGCCTGTTCCTTTTTCCATTTGTCGTACGCTCGCGGCGACGGAAGAGTCGTTCCAATTGCCTCGTCAACCAACCCAAACCATAACGCTTCACGTCCCCAAAAATAGTATTCGCCCTCTTGCAAAAGTCGGCAAAGGGAAACCACCAAATACCAAAACGGCAACAATCTTGGAGATACTATGTCAATTAAGAATTTGCGTTTTGTCGGCCAGTCAGGGATTTTATCATATTTGCTTCCTTCGGTAGGCTCTAAGAATGAAAGTCCATGTTTTAAAACCTCTTGTTCCAAAAGCGCTCTATATTCCCCGCTGAAATAATCCCTGATTTGCAAGAAGTCCTCTTGAATAGTCAAAAGGTGGCTGGAGGAGAAAAAATCGGTTTTAGCTGCGTGCTCTTTTGCTTCATAGTCAACGATATGTTTTAGAATTTCGGCGTCAAACGCGACCCCCTCGGGAGATGGGGTGCTTATTTTTGTGGTTATATGGTTGATCAATGCTGTTATCTTTGCTTGCCGACTAAAAGCAGCGTCTATTAAGTCTTGATTTGGTTTATCTAATTTTTCCCTAATTGACTTATGATAAGCATCAGGAACGCTAACAACCGCTTTCATTAGCGTCTGCTTATCATCGGCTTCCGTCATGGATGAAAGAAAAACCACACGGCGAAATACCGCGGTTGCAAGACGTAGGGCAAAACGTTCATTGTCTGCACGTATGTCGGCAGACACTCTTGGGACATCTCCAACCGTCAATTCAGGTTGGGTGAGGCTTATGCCGTGACAATGAATAATAGCACCCTGATACGCTATGGCGTAATCTCCCGATGCGAGCATGTCGGCTGCCACGCTTGCTGCGCGACCGATACAAACTGTGGTCAGCAAACAACGTTCCCCATCCTGATTGGGGCGGCGGATTTGCCTTTCTATTCGCTCCGCTATCTCAGGATTTCCACCAGGACTGTCAATAAATAAGCAAATGGGGTCGCCGCTTTTAAGTCTAAGCCGAATTATTTGAGGCAAAAGTCTTTGATATGCCTCTTGGTTTACCTCTGTAGTTAGGAAAATGCCGCGCTCTGCGTTTTCTCGCTGCGCCATTTCGGCGCACTCCTTAGCCCGCTGGGTGTTCACTTTTCCGTTGTGATCTCTGCTCGAATTGCAGCCTTCGGTTTGTCATCCGAATCACTGTCCCGTGCGGCACTATTTACGGCTGTTTGACGCGCAAATTCGAGCATTTCCGCTCTGGAGCCAGTCTGAAACACAGGGACGTCCGTTGAACAGCCATCATCGCGTTCTGGTCTCCGAATCGTCTCCTCCATAACTTTTCGTGATTTGGATGTATGTCGCATCCAGAATATGATTGCGCATTTTCAGTGCTGGGTCAAGGGCATTTTTAACTTTTTCGTAATGCCTCAGTGACGGCGGATTTTGAGCCGAAATCAGGACGAGTCGAACAACAGTCTGTACGGGTCGCGCTTTTGGTTTTCCGCCAATGCGTCCAG
>Ga0326728_10015680_pt1 | contig 15691 bp, 12 predicted proteins | sample MB3enrmetagenome_FD_207602 | JGI IMG/M metagenome (GOLD analysis project Ga0326728, IMG submission 207602) | Lab enriched peat soil microbial communities from McLean, Ithaca, NY, United States - MB31MN | ecosystem: Environmental > Terrestrial > Soil > Wetlands > Peat | place: USA: New York...
TACGGTGCTCTCCAAAGTGTTTCGCTCTTCGATAGTTAGAACAATCTGGGGTGCTCGACGTGACATAATCGAGCACTATAAGTCAATGAACGTAATAAGTCAACTTATTTATGTTACGCAACACTAGCAGTAGGCAGAAGGCAGTAGGCAGCGGGCCGGCTGACTTTCACGCGGGTAGCCGCCCCAGGAGGGGCAGGAAAGAAACCAGAAACTAGAAACAAGAAAATAGAAAATGGAAACTGGCGCTCTCACACTTGAGCCCAAGCCGCGGGCCGGGTGAGGGGTTGCTTCGGTCGCCAAGCAAAGCTGTTGTGTGCGGCTAGGTCTTCGCAAGGCTGTTACAGTCTCCCCGTGCCCATCCCAACCCAACGCGTCCGCGAATTGGAGCGGGGCTACTTCAACCAGCGGGATTCGATAGACCAACGCCCAGAAAAGCGCCGATCTGCGCGTCAGCCTTCGTTCCGCGGGATCATTCTATCGCTACTCGGCGCAGAAGGTTAAAATCCGTCAGCATTCTGCCAGTTCCCTGCACCACCGAAGCCAGGGGGTCTTCGGCAATGGAAACGGGCAAACCCGTTTCCTCGCGAATCCTCTTATCGAGGTTCTTCAGCAACGCCCCCCCACCCGTCAACACAATGCCACGGTCGGAAATGTCCGCAGAGAGCTCAGGGGGTGTGCGCTCGAGGGCCACACGGATGGCGTTCAGGATAGTCGCCACGCATTCGGAAAGCGAGTCACGGATCTCGGAGTCGTCTATGGTGATAGTCTTAGGGACTCCCTCCAGCAAATGGCGTCCCTTGACTTCCATGCTGAGGGGTTTTTCGAGCGGATAAGCCGAGCCGATCTCGATCTTGATTTGCTCGGCCGTCCGTTCGCCAATCAGCAGGTTGTACTTGCGCTTGAGGTAGGCTGTAAGAGCCTCGTCCATCTCATTTCCTGCCACCCGCACGGAGCGGGCGTAGACAATGCCGGCGAGGGATATCACGGCGATGTCGGTGGTGCCCCCGCCGATATCCACAATCATGCTGCCGGAGGGCTCGGTAATGGGCAGGCCGGCGCCAATGGCCGCCATCATCGCCTGCTCCACCAGGAACACTTCACTGGCTCGGGCGCGCATGGCGGAGTCCTGCACGGCACGCTTTTCCACCTGAGTGATTTCCGCAGGCACACCGATGACAATCCGGGGGTGCACGAACATCTTGCGGTTGTGGGCCTTCTGGATGAAGTAGTTGAGCATCTTTTCGGCGACTTTGAAGTCCGCGATAACGCCGTCTTTCAAAGGGCGAATGGCGACGATGTTTCCTGGGGTGCGTCCCAGCATGTCCTTGGCTTCGCGTCCGACCGCCTCGATTTCTCCGCTGAGCTTGTTGATGGCGACGATGGAGGGTTCGTTAACCACAATACCCTTGCCCCGCGCGAAGACAAGGGTGTTGGCGGTTCCAAGGTCAATTGCGAGGTCGGACGAGAAAACACTGAACAAAAAACGCACATTCATGGGGTCGTCAACTCCTGCTTCGATGGAGTCTGAAACCGCCCGGAGGGGTTCATCATTTCATCTGACTTTCGAGAAGGGCGGCCCCTACGCCTCGACTCCTGGTTGAGACCCCATAGATATTTCATTCTTGTGTTTCCGGCCGGTGTTTCAGCGTCGCTCCTTCCGTGGATGAGCTGCGCGCAGTCTGCCCCGCGGATCCGGGCCCCGTTCCTCCTGAGGTCGAGGCGCTTGCTGCCAGTTCAGATGGCTTGTACTTGGGCTCGCTGACATAACCGCGGGCGGCGTCCTCGCCGATACGGTTGATCACGACTTGCAGGGGCTGCGAAAAGCCTTCAGGATAGAACAGAACCGGCTCGTACAGGTTAACGTGCTTCTTGCTCACTTCCGAATCATTCACGATCATCGCGAGGTCGCAGTACTCGTGCTTGGTATTGGATTTTCGCAACGAGATACTCATCGGCCCTACTCTTTGGAATTGCTTCGCTTTCCGCAGGTCGAATTCGTAGTAATTGCGTTCTCCTTTCTTCTCGAGCGCCACGAGTTCCTCATGGTTTTTGGCGATTGACCCGTTCAGATCGTCGCGCGTCGATTGCAGGTTACTCTCCAGGTCCGCGCGGGTTTTTTCCACGGAATCCTTTGTCTCCTGGATCTCCTGCTGATGTTCAGCTATCAGCTTTTGCTGTTCAGTCAACTCTGATTGAACCTTCTTGCGCCATGGATCTTCAGCACGCTGTGCTCTTACAACGGCGGTGTGCCTTCGGGGATGGCTTTGCACCCTACTTGGCTGGGCGATGGGAACTTGCTCCTCCGTCTGTGAAGTCAGTGATGGCTGTGTCGCAGGCGCAGCCGCGGCTGCGGATTCCGCGGCCATGAGTTTGTGGTTCAAGGTCTCCACCTGACCACGCTCCTGATTGAGCGCAGCGCTCAGTTCATTTCGGCTGGCGGCAAGCTCCTTGACGGAACGGTGCTCCAGCAATGCGTAGGTAAGGAGCGCGCAGATGGCGACGGACAGTAAAGCGGTGGCGATCTTCTGGCCCCGGTTGGGTGGCAGGTACTCAACGGACTCTTCCTCTTTAATCGGTTTCTCTTCCATGTGTCCCCTCCAACGAAATGTTCTGTTGTCCCTGGCAGATGTATAACGAGCAAACACATCACCAAAAAAGAGGACCTTATAACCGCTTGTAGGTTGAAGAGTTACGAGGTATCACAGCACGATGTGTTGAAGCCCTTTACGGCAAAATTACATAGGCGACGAAAGAATTGCACACTCGAAAAGAAGCGCAAACAGCGGTTTGTCAGGCAGATTCTTCGAGGAGTTTGACGAGGGCGTGGAGGGTCTGATTGACGGGCGTCGCCACGCCCACCTCCGCGCCGCGCCGGACCAGATAGCCGTTCAGGGAATCAATTTCGGTGCGCTTTCCGCGGGCGAGGTCCTGAGCCGTCGAAGAGGTGGCGTTGGTCATGGTTTCCGAAATTTCCAACACGGTTTCGACCATTTTAACCTCCGGCAATCGAACCCCGGCGGCGTGGGCCACGGCGACGGCCTCTTCGATAACCTTGACCATCACCTCGCGCGTCCAGTGATTACCCGCAGCGCAACAGTAGCGGGCGCGACCCAGGGCTGAAACCGCGTTGTAAGTGCAATTGATAATCAACTTCATCCAGAGTTCGCCCTCCACATTCTCGGAGACACGACAGGGGACACCGGCGCGCTCGAAGAGTGAAGCGATGCTCTCGAGTCGGAGCCGGCGATGCCCGTCTTCTTTAGCGCGCCCCGGGAGATCCCCGAGGATGAGATCGCCGCGGCCGGAATGCTTTACGTGCCCCGGCGCGGTCATGGCGGCAGCCACATAGACGGCGCCTGCGAACGCATCGATTTTGGCTGCGGAGCGAATTCGCTCCACGTTGTCCACTCCATTTTGAAGGCTAATGACGGCGGCGCTCGGCGCAAGATGCGGCAGCAGGGATTTCGCGGCTTCTTCGGTGTCCAGCGTCTTCACGCAAAAAAGCACAATTTCCGCATCACGCGCGGCGCTGACCTGGGTGGAAGCCGAAACCGGAATGGGCTGTTGAAAATGCAGGCCGTCAAAGAACAAGCCGTTGCGCGTGATGGCTCCGACGTGCGGGGGGCGGCCAATCAAGGTGACGGACGCACCCGCGCGCGCCAGCATCCCCCCGAAATAGCAACCGACCGCCCCCGCACCCAGCACGGCAATCCGCGGCCAGCGGCTTTCTTCCACTGTTCGTCCCCCCTCGTTTATTTGATGACATTATTGTAGCCGAGTGTGCGGGCAGAAGTCAGGAGCCAAAATGCGGCGAGAATGCAGTAGGCAGTAAGCAGTAAGCCGACGGATGGTTGGCCCAGGGCGGCCACAAGGGCCGCCCCTACAACGCGATTTCTTCACACCTTCTTCGCCACTCCATTTGGCTTGAAGGGATAACCGTCCGGATCCTTGCCGCGAACGCGCCGCCACCACACCTGGAACGTGGGCACATTGATGGTGACGATGAACAGTTTTCGCAAGCTGCCGGGCGGAGGCTGCAACGGACGCACGCCGTGCCAGGAATGGTCCGTGCGCTGGAAAAGCAGGCTGCCATTTCCCCGCGGGTCTATTTCGGCGCCGATTTGCAGGTCATCGAAGACCGGGGCCGAATGAGGTTTGAAGCGTCCTCCATCGTCCAGGATCAGGATATGCCCTCCCCAGCTCGAATCCCAATCTGCGTCTGTATTGAAATAGAAAATGTGCGTAGCCAGCTTGCGCTTCGCGTCGCAGTGCGGCGAGACGGCACAACCTTGCCAGGCGAAGTACCATTCCAAGGTTAGAATGAAGCGCTTTCCGGCTTGAGGGCCAAACATCCGGTGGAGAAAGGACAGGTAGGTTTCCCCATAGAGCTCGGCGATGAAGTCCTTCCAGGGTTCCGCCAGCCCCAGGCCCGGCTGGTAATGCAAGAGATAACGGTCATGGCTGCCTTGCCCATAGGCACGCTTGATCCCCACTTGGCGTTCGAACAAGGATACGTCCGGAAGGGTCCCACGGAGACGTTCGAAACCCTCTTGGGTCAAGGTGTTTTGGATGTTGATCCACGGGTAGGGACGCTGCCCCTGGAACGTTTCGGCAGGGATTCTCTCGATACATTTGCGATCCAAGTATTCCATATTTCCCCCATCACATTTTCCTTGAGGCCGTAATCCGGGATTTCCCTTCTGGGTTCCCGGCGCACTGAGAGTATACACCTAGCCGCCTTCGTTGGGGCGGTTCCAGCGTGCTTTTGCCGTCGCGGAGTGAGAAGCTCCTGTCGGGAAGCAGTTGACGCTTAGCAAGCGGAGAAGCAGCAGAAAGGGAGGAGTGTTGTATACTCACTACGACCCAGGAACCCCCGGAGCGGAGTTCTGGTGGAAAGTCCAAGGCCCGAAAGGATCGCCAAAGCCATGAATCGCACCCTACTGCTTTGCTCCTTGCTATTCCTCGTGGCGCCGATGATTCTCGGATGGGCTCAGCCGCCTCAGCGGTCTCAGCCCCCGCCGCCGCTGATCTCGCCAGAGGTACACGCTGACAATCGTGTTACGTTCCGCTTCCGCGCTCCGAATGCCAAGGAGGTCTTGCTTGCCCGCGAGGGTACCGAGCCGGTGCCCATGCAGAAAGACGAGCAAGGTGTTTGGAGTGTCACTACCGATCCGCTGGAGCCGGATTTTTACGGTTACTCGTTTGAGGCCGACGGTGTGCGCTTGATCGACCCCTCGAACCACCTGATGAAGCCCAACCTGCTCAACACCCAGAGTGTTGTGCACGTGCCCGGACCGGCCTCCCTGCCGTGGGAGATCAATGACGTTCCGCACGGCACCATCCACCACCATTTCTACAGGTCAGGGATCGTGGGCGACGATCGGGACTTTTACGTTTATACTCCACCCGCCTACAGTCCCAAAGCCAAGAAACTTTACCCCACGCTCTACCTTTTGCACGGTTTCAGCGATGACGCGAGCGCCTGGACCGCCGTCGGGCGCGCGCACGTGATCCTCGACAACTTGATTGCGCAGGGGAAGGCCAAGCCCATGATTGTCGTGATGCCTCTCGGCTACGGCGCGCCCGAGATCGTCTCTCAGGGCTTCGCGGCGTTTCACGACGCCAGCCTTCGCCAACGGAACTTCCAGAAGTTTCGTGACGCCCTGGTCAGCGAAGTCCTTCCGCAGGTCGAGGCGGCTTATCGGGTCCCAAAGGACCGCAAGTCCCGAGCTGTCGCGGGACTGTCAATGGGTGGCGCCGAGTCTCTCTTAACCGGACTGAACACTCTGGACCACTTCGCCTGGATTGGCGCTTTCAGCTCGGGTGGACTTACCGAAGACTTCAATGCGGACTTCCCGGGGCTCGACTCCAAAGCCAACACGCAACTGCAACTGCTTTGGATCGCTTGCGGTACCGACGATCATCTCATCGACATAAACCGCAGGTTCCGTGACTGGCTCAAGTCGAAGGGAATCCAGCACACCGATATTGAGACGCCGGGCGCCCACACCTGGATGGTCTGGCGGCGCAACCTTGCCAGTTTCGCCTCCCTCTTGTTCCAGCAGCATGCGCCTTGAGCCATACGCAGCCTTGACATAACTTTGGGCGGATGGCACCATGAGAGCTTGCGGCTGGGTTGCTCTGGTCATGTGGCACAGGCGCTTGGCCCGTGCCCATGGTGGTCTCACCCGTGAATGGTAAGGCCAAGGTCCAAAGCGCATGGGAGAGACCCTGATCGCTCGGAGCAGGCCACACCTGCTACAAGCGGAGCCGCTGGCCCGAGTAGATCTCCTAATAGCAGGCGTGCCGAAGTGGCGGAATTGGCAGACGCGCTACATTCAGGGTGTAGTGCCCGTCAGGGCGTGGAGGTTCGAGTCCTCTCTTCGGCACCAGAGAGATCCATAGACACGCGCAGGATTGCCACCCAAGCTCGAGCACGGGCTCGCGGTTGAAGCGAAGGCCTTGCTCGAATTGGTTCAGGAACGGTACCCCTCCACCAAGGATAAAGTCGCCGACCTCGGCGTTAAGGTTGCCATTCGCCAGTATGAAGAATCCCGCATTTCGCTTAGGCCGATAACGCTTTGCCCTTTCGGCGCATCTATTAAGGTTAGTATCCCTCGCAACTGGGCATGTGTTACGCATGCCGCACGTCGATATCCAGAGACCCGAGTCGGCCATGGTTTGATTATCTAACCACCCGGGATTTCAACTTGGCCTCAAAAAAGCAAGTACTCCCGGTGGAGCGTGAGATTACCCATTGGCCTCGCCGGACAGTCTGGGCGTCGTCCCGGCGACATTGACGAGCAAGCTGCTCCTGGCGTGGGAGCGTGGATTGAAACCAAGTCGAGGAGGGCAAGGTGCCTGTAATGAATCGCCGGACCTTTTTTTCGAGTGGAATCTTAGGTGCTGTGGCTATGGGGGCGATGTCCATAGACGCAGGGGGGGCAAAGGAGGACATTTCGTCAACTGCACAGCCAAGGATCCTGAACTACAACCCTGCCATGAAGTATCGCCCTATGGGCAATACGGGCGTTCTTGTGTCGGAGATCAGCTTGGGTGGATTGGTCATGGCGGAGTCGGTGCATAGATACGCCATCGAACATGGGGTAAACCTTGTCCATGTCGCATGGGACTACCTGGGCGGACAGTCGATCAGGACGCTGGGCGCGGGGCTAAAGTCAGTGCGCGATAGGATTTACATTGCCTTAAAGGATGATTACCCAACCATCGACGAGGCGCTTAAAGTCCTCAACACGGACCACGTGGATTTCTTGATGTTCAACCGCCACTGGGCCTTCTCGGCGACAGATTCGAAGATTGCTGAGACCTTTGAGAAACTAAAGAACCAGGGGAGAGTCAGGTTCGCCGGTTTGACTACGCATGGAATGGTCAAGGATACGACGGCGGCAGGCATCCGTTCCGGCTTTTACAACGTCGTCATGCCGGTTCTGAACCAGCCCAACCTTGAAGCCATGGACGAGGAGCTTCGCTTGGCGCGGCAGAGAGGAATCGGCGTGATGGCGATGAAAACGATGAAGGGGCTTAAGGGCCTCGATTCGGAGGTCGCCTATTTGAAGAAAATGCTGAGCAATCCGGCAGTGACTACGGTTACGAAGGGCATTGGCTCTTTCGATATGTTCGACGCCTATCTACAGGCGCTGAAGGAGCCGCTCACCAGCGCGGAGGACCGAGCCCTTTACCGGTACGCGCAGATGAACCGCTCCAACAATTGCATGATGTGCGACGACTGCAAGCGGGCCTGTCCGCTTGGGGTGGAAGTCTCCACCGTACTGCGTTGCAAGGACTACTATTATGAACAAATGAAGGATGTGCAGATGGCGCTCCGTACCTATCGCGATATTCCGCTCGAGAAGGCTGGCAACGAAGCTTGCCGCCTCTGCAAGATGTGCGAGTCGGCGTGCCCTAATGGGATTGCCATCGTCGAGCGCCTCATGTCGGCGCGCGAGCTGTTTGCTAGAATGGCTTAAAATGCGAAGGGTTGCTTTTTATCTGCTGCTAATTCTGGCCTTGCCTGGGCTGTTAATTGGGCAGGAGGAGGGCGGGCAAAGTTCGGCGCCCGCAGTGATTCCTGCCGCGGCCAAGGAAAGGCTTGCGCGGCTGTTGCCGGAGCCTTCGGAAGTTGGGGCTTCACGGTCCGGCGAGCAGAAGTTCTTCAGCTCAGACCTCTACGAATACATCGATGGCGGGGCTGATGTTTACCTGGATTACGGCCTTGTGGCGATGGTCCACCAGGAATACAAGGCCTCAAGCACCGACATCACACTCGACATCTACAACATGGGAATGCAGTCGAATGCCTTCGGGATTTATGCCGCCGAAAGCTCGCCGGATTACCACTTCCTGCCCATCGGATCGGAAGGCTACGGCACCAACGAAATCCTGAACTTCTTCCAGGATGAGTTTTACGTGAAGTTGTCGGCCTTCAGCGATAAGGAGAAAACCGGGCCGGTGCTGGAGCGCTTTGCCCAGGTGGTATCGCGACGGATCGGTCCATCCGCACCGATGCCCCAGTTTCTTTCTCTTTTCCCGGCGCAGAATCTGGTGAGTCACTCCTGCAAGTTTGTGAAGAAATCCCCCCTGGGACACGATTTTCTCGCGCCCGCAATCATGGCGGCCTACGCTTTCGGTGAAAAACAGACATCCTTGGTCATTTCCAGGGCGCCGGACGCAAAAGGGGCGGCGCAGAAGGTTGGGCAGTTGCGGGATTACTTTGGGCGCTCGGGTAAGGTGGTTCCTCAGCCGGGACTGGCCTCCGGTGTGTTCTCGGGGTCAAACCAGTTTGAGGGCGAAGCCGTGTTTTTCGCTTCGGGCTCCTATGTGATCCTCTGCATTAACCCTCCACCCAACCCCGAATCATTCTTGAAATCGGTGATTGAGCGTATTGCAGAGAAAGGCGCCAGCATATCCTATTAGGGAGTTAATACATGGCACAGATCGATCGACGAGATTTCTTAACGACAGGCATACTGGCAGGAGCAGGGTTGGGGATGGGTTTGCTCAGTTCGGATTCCCTCTGGGCAGCACCCACGGCGCCCATGAGTATTGCCCATTACAAGAGTTCCCCGGCGGAGCCCGACGGCATTGCCGAGGAGGCAAGGCGGCTCACTCGCCAGGCCATCGAGGCCCTCGGTGGGATGAACCGCTTTGTTTCCAAAGGGAACATTGTTTGGGTAAAGCCCGACATAGGTTGGGACCGTCGCCCGGAACAGGCCGCAACAACCAACCCCGACGTCGTTGCCACTCTGGTGGAGATGAGCTACCAGGCGGGAGCGAAAAAGGTGCTGGTCAGCGACAACCCTTGCAATCCGGCCCGGCTCTCTTTCCCCCGCAGTGGGATTCAGCAGGCGGCCGAAAAGGCGGGGGCGGAAGTGTCATTCCTGGATGAAAGAAAGTTCAAGACGATGTCCATTAACGGCAAAGTCTTGAAAGAATGGCAGGTATACCAGGACATAGTTGAGGCGGACCGGCTGATCAACGTCCCCATCGTTAAGAACCACAACTTGTGCCTGGCAACAATGGGCATGAAGAACCTGATGGGAGTAATTGGTGGACCGCGTAATCGGCTGCACCAGGACCTGGGTGGCACACTGGTGGATCTGGCTGCCTTTTTGAAGCCCCGCTTGGTGGTGCTCGATGCGATTCGCGTGCTGACGGCCAACGGGCCGGTGGGCGGCAATCTTGCTGATGTAAAGCGGAAAGACACTATTGTGGCGGGAGTTGACCAGGTCGCCGTGGACGCCTTGGGCGCGACATTACTTGGTTACAAGCCCGAATCGATTGGCTACATTGCGCAGGGGAATGCACGGGGTCTCGGCACTATCAACTTCAATTCGCTTTCACCCAAACAAATGGAAGTGTAAACCCCATGGCTAAGAAGAAAACATCGTGGATCGTCTGGCTGCGCAGGCTTACCCAAACGGGTTTCTTTCTCTTGTTCTGCTATCTTTTCTTGCAGACGGTTTATCACCCGATTAACAAGGCTGGCCGGGGAGTCACGTTCTTCTTCAACTTGGACCCGTTGGTTGCTCTCAATTCCTGGCTGGCCTCACACGCCTTCGTGGGGGCGATGCTGCTTTCGCTGGTTACCCTGGCGGTGACCTTTATCTGCGGGCGGTGGTTTTGCGGTTGGGTTTGTCCTTTCGGGGCTCTGCACAACTTCTTCACCAGCCTGCGCGGCGGGCCTGCCAAGCAGAAACTTGAGGTCGGCGGCTACAATCAATGGCAGAAAGCGAAGTACTATGCGCTGGTGGCGTTTCTGGTTGCGGCTCTGCTGGGGGCTGACGTTGTCGGCTGGCTGGACCCCTTTTCCTTCTTCTTCCGTTCGCTTTCCACTTCCATCTATCCGGCCATAAACAAGGGCATCGTGGCGTCGTTCACCTGGATTTACAACGCCAATCCCGGTGTTGGCCCCGTCCGGCTTACGGCAGTGACGGAGCCCATCTATGGGTTTTTGCGCAAATACTTCCTCGCCGTGGAACAGCCCTATTACTGGGGCAGCATGCTGATCGGGGCGTTGTTCTTCACCGTCGTCGCGCTCAACTTCTTGCGCGCGCGCTTCTGGTGCCGTTATGTTTGCCCTCTGGGCGCACTGCTGGGAGTGGTAGGGAAGAACCCCCTCGTCCGCCTGAAGAAGAATGAGGAGAAGTGCAATAGCTGCCGGCTGTGCCTGGTTGACTGCCAGGGCGGGGCCACTCCTGACAACCCCCTGGAGTGGAAGCCTTCCGAGTGCTTCTATTGCTGGAATTGCAAGTCGGATTGCCCCGCCCAAGCAATCTCCTTCGCCTGCGAACGGAAGCTGGAGAAAAAGCACGATGAACCCCTTGTACAAGTGGATCGGTGATTTCGTTCATCCCCCCAAAGAAGCCAGGCTTGATTTGGGGCGGCGAGCGGTATTAGCGGCGGGGTTGGCCGGTCTAGGCGCAAAGCTGCTCTTTGGCATCGACCCGCAAGCATCGAAACGGTCTTTCAATCCCGCCCTAATTCGTCCCCCGGGAGCCCTTCCGGAAGACGAATTCCTCGCCCGGTGTATTCGCTGTGGTGAGTGCATGAAGGTATGTCCCACGAACGCCATTCATCCTGCTTCCTTGGAGGGCGGAGTCGAGAGCGTTTGGACGCCCCTCCTGAACATGTCGGTCGGTTACTGCGACTACGAGTGCAATCTGTGCTCGCAGGTTTGCCCGACCCACGCGATTCGCCAGGTTGACGTCCCGGAAAAACAGAAGATCAAGATCGGCTTGGCGTACATTGACAAGAATCGTTGCCTCCCCTGGGCCTACTCGAAAACATGTATCGTCTGCGAGGAGCATTGCCCCACACCCAAGAAGGCCATATGGTTTGAAGAAGTTGAAGTCCTGAACATTCAGGGCGAGAAGTTGACGATCAAGCAGCCACGCGTGGACCCGGACCTTTGTATCGGGTGTGGAATCTGCGAGAACAAATGCCCGGTCAAAGGGCAGGCGGCGGTGCGCGTTACAAGCGTTGGTGAAACCCGGAACCCGGAGAACCAGATACTGCTGTCCCCTGGTAGCTTGGGTGAAGGGTAGGAGATGAACGATGGCAAAGGTACTCTTAATAAGTGGAAGTCCCAAAGCGGATGGCAACACCTCGCAACTCATGAACGAATGCGCGCGCGTGATTCGCGAGCAAGGTGTGGAGGCGGAAGTCATCTCGTTTTCCGAAATGAAGATCGAATCGTGTACGGCCTGTGGCAAGTGTGGTGAATCCAATGAGTGCAGTTTGCAAGACGGCTTGAACGACATTATCAAGAAGCTCCGGGCATCGCGGGGCTTCATTGTGGGCTCGCCCGTTTACTTCGGTACGGCGCGTGGGGACGTGATGGCAGCGCTGCAGCGAATCGGCCAGGTTTCGAAAAAGTCGGACCAGTTCCTCGCCGGCATGGTTGGCGGCCCTGTAGCGGTGGCGCGCCGCGGCGGCCACACCTTCACGCTCCAGGAAATGCTTATGTTCTTCCTGATTAACGACATGATTGTGCCGGGATCCACATACTGGAACATGGTGTTTGGCCGGCTCCCGGGCGAGGTCTGGCAGGACAAAGAAGGAATAGAGACTGCCCGGCACTTCGCGGTCAATGTAGCCAATTTGATCAAGAAGTTGTATGGAGCGCGGCATGGCAGATCTCATTCCCCTCGGTAGGACCGACATTCGCATCTCCGCTCTGGGCCTGGGCACCTGGCAGTGGGGTGACCGCATGATGTGGGGTTACGGCAAAACCCACACTGATAGCGACATTCACGAGGCTTTCCATGTCAGCCTGCAATCCGGCGTCAACTTCTTCGACACCGCCGAGGTTTATGGAAAGGGGCGGTCGGAGCAATTGTTGGGCACCTGCCTCAGGGAAGCAAAGCAGTCCCCGCTAAGGGCGCCGCTGGTGGTGGCGACGAAGTTCATGCCCTATCCCTGGCGGCTGCGGAAAGGCATGCTGCTCTCGAAGCTGCGTGCCAGCCTCGCCCGCTTGAAGTTGGAACGGGTGGGCCTTTACCAGATCCATTGGCCTATGCGGCCCGTAGCGATCGAGACATGGGCCAATGCCCTGGCGGACGCGGTCGAGGCGGGATTGACGCGCTCGGTGGGCGTCTCGAATTACAACTCGGCCCAGATGTTGCGCGCCCACTCCGCTTTGGCGAAACGCGGCGTCCCGCTGGCCTCCAACCAGGTAGAATTCCATTTGCTCAATCGCCGCGTCGAGCACGAGGGTTTGTTAAAACTCTGCCGCGAGTTGGGTGTCACCCTGATTGCTTATAGTCCTCTCGCCAAGGGGTTGTTGACGGGCAAATACACGCCGCAGGCTCGCCCGCCGGGTCCACGCAGCTACTTCTTCAGGCGGGCGCGACTCGGCAAAATCCAGCCCCTGATTCAGCTCCTGCGCGACATTGGAAAAGCTCACGACGGTAAGTCCCCGGCCCAGGTGGCATTGAACTGGGTGATGAGCAAGGGAGCTGTCCCCATCCCCGGGGCCAAGAATGCCAAGCAGTCTCGGGAGAATGCCGCCGCTTTAGGCTGGCGGCTGGCCGAGGCCGAAATCGCCGCCTTGGACAAGGAAAGTGATCAGCTCTCCGTCGCCTGAGACAGCAATCGGTGCATCTCAAGCTCTCGATGCATGCAAAATCCCGATCAGGTCTTTATGAAATAGTTTCACCCTTCGGCGCCTCTCCGTTTTGCTCATAAACAGCGAAAAAAAGCGCCGCGTCACCCACCTGGGATATAATCCTACGCCGGTGACTCATTGTGCACAATGTGGCGGAGAGATGGCCGAAGGGGCGCGATTCTGCGCCTCCTGCGGCAAGCCCGCGACTCCGTTCACGGAACTGCCGACCGAAGCGCCAACCCCCCGGACGCCCCGGCGGCCAGGCTCGCCTTCGCCGGGCACGGCACGCCCCAGCTCTGGCCCCGTGACGGATACGGGCCGGTTTGCACCGGGCCAAGTCCTGGGCGAGCGTTATCGGATTATCGGCTTGCTGGGCCGCGGCGGCATGGGCGAAGTCTATCGCGCCGACGACCTGAAGCTGGGCCAGGCCGTGGCGCTCAAGTTTCTTGCCGAAAGTCCCGCGGCGCCAGGCCAGTCGGACGCCGACGCCACCGCGATGGCAGACCGCTTCCGTGCCGAGGTGCGCAATGCGCGCCAAGTCTCGCATCCGAACGTGTGCCGCGTTTACGACATCGGTGAGTTCGAGGGCCGGCTATTCCTCTCCATGGAATACGTGGATGGCGAGGACCTGTCTACGCTCCTGAAGCGCATCGGACGACTGCCGCCCGCCAAGGCGCTCGAAATCGCCCGCCAACTCTGCGCGGGGCTCGCCGCCGCGCACGACAAAGGCGTGCTGCACCGCGACCTGAAGCCCTCGAACATCATGATTGACGGCCAAGGCCACGCCCGCATCACCGATTTCGGACTCGCCGTGCGCTCGGAGGATGAGCGGGGCGAAGGAGGAATTGTCGGCACACCCGCCTACATGTCTCCCGAACAGCTCGCTGGGCGGGCCGCCACGGTGAAAAGCGATCTCTACGCGCTGGGCTTGGTGCTTTACGAGATTTTCACCGGCAAGAAGGCTTTTGAGGCGGTGACGCTGGCAGAGTGGAAACGCAAGCACGCGCAAGAAACGCCTACTGCGCCCTCGAGCCACATCGCGGACGTTGACCCGGCGGTCGAGCGGGTGATCCTGCGCTGCCTGGAAAAAGACCCACGCCAGCGGCCCGCTTCGGCGCTGGCTGTAGCCGCAGCGCTCCCGGGCGGCGACCCGCTGGCGGCGGCGCTCGCGGCGGGCGAGACGCCATCGCCTGAGATGGTCGCCGCAGCCGGCGAAACCGAAGGCTTCCAGCCGCGCGTCGCCGTGGCGTGGCTTGCTTCCGCCCTTATCGGGCTGGTCGCCGTCTGCGCGCTGAGCGACAAGGTCTACATGACCGGGGTCGTGCCCCTGCCAAATCCTCCCGACGCTCTGGCCGGGAAGGCACACGAATTGATCCAGCAATTCGGCTACACCGCGCCTCCGGTGGACTCGGCTTCCCAATTCTTTTACAATTACGATTATCTGCAATACATCGAAAAACACGACAAGACCCCCAATCGCTGGGAACAACTGAAGTCGGGCAATCCTTGGGCGATCGATTTCTGGTATCGCGAGAGTCCTCGTTATCTCGTAGCTGAACAGTTCTTGAGCGTCGGGTTTGTCCAGCCCAGCGATCCGCCGCGAGATGTCTCCGGGATGATTTCCGAAGCGCTCGACCCGAGCGGAGGGCTAGGATACTTCGAGGCGGTACCCCCCCAACTCGATCCGGCAAAGGGACCGGCCCCACCGCCCGACTGGCCCATGCTGTTCAAGGCCGCCGGACTGGACATCGCGCAGTTCAAGCCCGCTGACTCTGAGTGGACGCCGCCCCAGTGGAGCGATACGCGGGCGGCCTGGACGGGCGTGGCGCCCGGGCGGCCTGACGTGCCGCTGCGCGTGGAAGCTGCCGCGTACCGAGGGAAGCCGGTTTATTTCAGAAGGATTTGGCCGTGGGAGCTGCCCGAGCGGATGCAAGAGTATCAGTACACGGCGCAGGAAAAGGCCAACATCGCAATCGTGCTGGCGCTGTTCCTGACACTGCTGATGGGGGCCGTTCTCCTGGCTCGCAGGAACCTGCGGCTGGGGCGCGGTGACCGTCGCGGGGCTTTTCGCCTGGCTGTTTTCGTTCTGGTGATCGTCGCGCTCGCCTGGGGGATTGAAGCTCACCATCTTCCCACCGCCTACGAGTTTTTGTTGTTTATGATTATCACCAGCGCCGCGCTTTTCTTCGCCGCTTTTGTATGGCTGCTCTACATCGGCCTCGAACCTTTCGTGCGGCGCCGCTGGCCCAACGCGCTCATCTCCTGGAACCGCGTGTTGGCTGGGCAGTTCCGTGATCCCCTGGTCGGCAGCAACGTTCTTATGGGAGTCGCCCTGGGCGTCGCCGGCGCGTGCCTCTTGGACACGCTTCGACATTTTGCCGAAGGCTGGTTTGGAAGGCTCCCGCCCCAACCGATAATGACCAGTCTCGATCCGCTGCTCGGAGCGCGCGGCATGATTGGGGAATTATTGGCGATTATCCCTCGCGAGTTCGGCTTTGCCCTCGGCCTTTTCTTTTTGTTCGTCCTGCTTCGCCTTCTGCTTCGCAAGGACTGGGTGGCGGCTGC
>Ga0326728_10015682_pt1 | contig 15690 bp, 10 predicted proteins | sample MB3enrmetagenome_FD_207602 | JGI IMG/M metagenome (GOLD analysis project Ga0326728, IMG submission 207602) | Lab enriched peat soil microbial communities from McLean, Ithaca, NY, United States - MB31MN | ecosystem: Environmental > Terrestrial > Soil > Wetlands > Peat | place: USA: New York...
GTCCTCATTGACGAGAATGTCCTCGATTCCGCTCGACTGATCGAGCAGGCCGCAAATTACCGGCCCCAGTTCGTCGCGGAGCTTCTCCTTGAGCCGTTCCTGCTTTTCGTCCGAGTGGGAATCCTGATTCACAAGTCCCTCATGTTTTGGATCATTCCGGCCTTGCGTAAATCGCCATTGGGATGTACATTCCAATACGAATACATCTAACACCAGTGCCCGGCTTTTAGCAAGTCCGCCGAAAAGGAGGCTGTATGGATCGAACCAGAAACGCCGTCGAACGGATGCTCGCTGCCCTCGACGCCCCGGCCTACGACCTCGGCGTCCTGAGCGAACGAGGAATGCTTCCTGGCCTTGCAAATCATCCTGCTCAGACTGTTATTGCCCGCATTTCTCTCCTGAAGGCCCACAATGCACGGGGCGCGCACATCTACATCCGGCCAGCCGGTGAGCACCGCTTCACCGTTCTCGACGACCTTTCCGCGGAAGCCGTACAACGGCTCGCCGCCGACGGCTACGAGCCATGCGCCGTGGTCGAAACCAGCAGCGGCAACTTTCAGGCATGGCTCAAGCACTCGGCACTATACCCGGCCGCGCTCTCTACTTTCGTGGCGCAGACGCTCGCCCGGCGCTACGGAGCCGATCCGAACGCCGCAGACTGGCGCCGCTTTGGCCGGCTGCCGGGATTCACCAACTGCAAGCCGAAGTACAGGCACGAGAACGGACTCTTTCCTTACGTTCTATTACGGTCGAGTTCTGGAGTCGAGTTCAGCGCGGCGGCGCGTTTCCGCCTTGAGGCGACAAAGCTCTACCAGCTTCACGAGCAGGAGCGCGAGTCCCGCGCCGTCCAACATCAGCCGAGGCCTGTACCTGTATCCGGCCAGCCAGCCTATTCGTGCGTCTCCCTTGAGCGGTTCCGCAACGCGGCCAAGTTTCACGACCGCCCCGCCGCTGCCGACATCGCCTTCTGTGTAGCCGCCATCTCGCTGCGGATGCCGGACGATGCAATTGCCGCCACCCTTGAAATCAACTATCTATCGAGCGATCCCAACCCCTCCCGGCGTGCGGCCTACATTCGCCGAACGATGACGAAGGCGCGATCTTGGGCGAAGCGGTAAGCGCCATGTGTGCTCCGGTACTCGCCCCGATGCTTCCGCTCGGAAGTTCGCTGTGGCGGGTCTCCGGACTCACCCTTCATTTAATCGCGCTGCCTCTGCAATTTGAGCGGCAGATTGAGGAGCTTGAACAGGTTTGCTCCACTTCAGTTCGCCTTTCTGTTTGCGTTCAGCGTGCCGCGCTCAGAACACCCACGCCCAGCGGCCGCACGCTCTCCTTGCAGAGATTGCCCTGCCCCCTGCGGGTGCGGACTCCTCCCCCCAGGCAAGCTGTGGTCCCCTTCCACAAATCTCTTCCACTCGCCTTGGGAGTGGGCCGCGACGGCACACCCTCCGGGCAAGCATGTACCGCATCCAGCGGACAAACTTTCAGAAAAAGGAGCAATACACCATGTTCAACAAAGTCATCCTCATCGGCCGCCTCGGAAAGAATGCAGAAGCCAAAACCGCGCAGAACAAGAAGGACTACGCCGTCCTCAGCCTTGCCACCAGCGAGAGTTGGAAGAACGAGCAGGGCGAGTATGAATCCCGCACCGAATGGCATCGCGTCTACGCCTGGGGCAATCTCGCCACCTTCGCAAAAACGCTCGTGAAGGGCCAGCTCATCAGCCTGGAGGGGAAGATCAAGTATCGCGCGATCGAGGAAACCGTCAAGGGCCAGCAGGTCAAATACACCATCGCCGAGATCCACGCTTCGAGCATCCGGCGTCTCTCGAAGGTCGAAGCCGCTGACGATCCCAGCGACGGGGCGGACGAGGCGTAAGCCTCGTCCGCCCTTGCAGCGAAAATTCTAACTGAGATGCCAATGCGGCGAGCCACAAGCAGCCAGAGGTAAATAAGACGAAGCACATTTGCAGGCGAAGTGACTCCCTCAATAGAGGGACGATCTCGCGCGCGAGCCAGACGAAGTACCGCCGGCTTGCGAATGGAATAAAATCCACAGAGGAACGCGGTATGATGCGGCGGAGCAGTCCAGTTCCCGGGTGGGACTTGCACCCACTGTTGACCAGCGCGTTCCACAGCGCACTTCAGATGTTCCTTAGACAGGTGCGAATCAATGCCCTGTCAATACCCAGTCCCCATCAGGTTGCTTTCTGAACTCTGCATTTCGGCTAACTTGCATTGATGCCTGTCCGGTTAGGATCTTTGCGGCCGGATTGTAGTCAACGTGACCGACCTCTGTTGCGGTGGCAGCGGAGTCCATTCCGGGCACAAGAAGAAGATCGGTGACTTCGTCAATTTTGAAGTCTCCGGCTATGAGGGACTTCTGGCCAGGATTCGCCACGAGACTTTGGAACTTCGGAGTGAAGCCGTAATAATACCGCTTTGATTCAATGGACGGCGCGGAGGCGGGCAAGCGCATTTTGCATTTTAGATCCACTTTATAGGTGTTATATATATTCCAAAACCCCGTGCAGGTACCGTTGGCTGCGGCATGATCAGATCGGTTTATCGAAAGCGGTCCATTCCAGCTCCAATCGGTACACATGCCCCCTTCCCCCCTGCTGGCCTCAAAGTGCAGATTGGCTTCTCCGTTGTTCTCCACGACCCCGGAGACGCTACCGTCGGCGCGGCAGTGAATGCCTCTTTGAAGAACTTGAGAGAATGAGCCTGTTACAGTGTCCGTGTTAGGGACGTTCGAGAGATTTGCGGTCAATAACCATGTTTCATTTGACGGACCAAATGTACCCGAGTATTCCCCGGAGACTGTCGGAACGTTCTTCGCTTCTGTTCTAGTAATGGCGACATAGCCCGCCGCGATCAGTTCTTTGACCTTCTCTTTCGAAGATCCCGGGGCATATTGCCCCTGGGTGTAATCCTCCACCGTTGGCCCCGCGACGATCCGCTCGATTTCCCCGTAGGTAGCGGAATAATGCAGCGGGGTTGTGTCATTTGCTTTGACAATCATAGCCTTCGCTGTACGAGGGGTCAGAGTATGGTTGCTTGAACACGACACCAGCACAAATGCACCGCCGAAGAAGGCGCAGTACAGGAGTTTCAAGACAGGTTCGGATTTGAACCATGCACCACCTCCTAAACTGGATCCTGACGCCGCTCGGACTATGGTCTGAGGGTCACATTCCGAGCCCCATTGCGCGGTTTTTGAAATCTCTTGCCGATACTCCTGAAATAACATTTGTCCTCCCGTTACGCTCACGTTCTGAAGTCGCCGCAATTCTATCAAGGCTTACGCACGCACAAGGCTCGCATATATGGATGAGACTTATTGCTCTTAATAGATTTCACCTTGCCAAGTCCAAAGTCGAAGGTCTGGATATCCGCTGGAGGTGCGCCGGAGTTACTAATTTCTAATCCTGAAATCGAAATGTGGCCTTTGATGTGGGCGGGTCCCGGTACACCAGGAATGTGTAAAGCGACCAAGTCGGGTCGGTTTACTGGAACGTTAGAAGAAGGATCGTAGATGCCTTTCAGTTCTTCCATCTCGGGCAGACGCCAATCTGAGAATCCAGCGCGGTTGAGGTTTTTACAATAGGCAACGGCACCACCGAAATCTAGATCTGCGGCGTTATCGCTTCTCGTCCACATCAACCCTGTCGACTCGTCAGTCCAGGGAGGAGCTTGATCAGAGGTCGGGGGAACACCCTGGTTCCCAGTTGCTGACGATGAGCCTGAACTTGAGTTGGCAACACCGCTAGAATCGCATTGTGAATAGCGATATGAGGCCAGCGCGGGCACGGTAGAATTGAGTTCCGAATTCGCGCGTTCAAAGAGCCCACGTGGGCCACCGGGTAACGCAAGATCCAAGCAAAATGGGTTCTCAGCCTCTGCGCTGTCGGCAACAGAGAAAATCGCAAACCACCCATTTGCGCCGCTGGGGCTGTACTGAACCACATAAAGGCCCGGTGTCAACTTTGGGCTGGCCACCAGTTCTACCATTTGGGGCTGATTCGGAACTGGCTTTGCGAGAAGCCTGAAGTTTAGTTCGGGAATCGCCGCAAGAAGTGGTAACTTCGGAGAACCTACAACACTCCTAGACGGAGGCGAGAAGGCGCTTGCCGGCAGCGTCTCGATGATCTGCCTCACAAAAGGCAATCTATGAAGGGACAGAGACTGAATCATCTCTCCAGAATTCGTATAGAAGAGCACGAATCTTGCCGAAGTCGAGACCTGCGGCCTCGTGTCTTGAAGTTTAGAATTCTGCGGAATTGAGTACCACTCGATCCCTGCGCTTTTCGCAGTTTGAGATCCTTGCCCCTCGTAAATTGCGACGTTTTGGCCGCCGTCAAGAGCGTAAAACCCAAAGAATTCTGGAAGGCTCGATTTCTCTTGAGCCCAGGTAGTGGAGCACATGGCTATTATCAGAAGCCCCATACCAATTGATTTCAGAGCAAAGCGAATGTTCAATTAGCTCCCTGCCTTTCGATAAACCAAAGCGCTCGATCTTTTTCGACGATTTGTTAAATAATGCCGTTATTGGCCTCCACCCAGTCCACGACCTACGGAACTGGATCAACCGTATCGGGCTGTTGCCACGGATTGCACCGGATAAGTCGTTTGGTCGTAAGAGCTCCACCTCGGATGATGCCGTATCTGCGAACTGCTTCGGACGAATAAGCTGAACAACTGGGTATAAAACGGCAATGGATCCGACGTGAAAGCGTTGGACTCACATACACTTGATATTCGTGCACGAGCCACACATAGGCCATCGCGCTGAGTTGACGAGGGGCTGGACGGAGTCCATCAACAACGAAAAGAATTAAAACAGTGAGAACAACATACATCAATCGGGCGCGCGGTCGCCTCGCGAATGGCAAATGCAAGAGCCGTGGCGCCGAATTGATGGCGACTCCGCTCCACACCGCAGCGGAAGCCCATTCGCTCCGAGATTTCGTAGAGGCTCTCAATTCCGTCTCCTGCCCTCACCTATTAGGTGCTAAACAGCCCACAGCTTACGGGGAATCAAAGTTGTACGATGGTATAGCCGCATTAAGGCTGTGAATTGTCTCCGGCTCCGGTGGCTCTTACAACTAGTGCGTTGCCGCATTGTGGACAAAAGCTGGTGTTGATGGCAGCACTTGCTCCACATCGGTTGCATGTCGGCCCTGATGATGGGACTAGCTGTGGCTGCGAGGGCTGAGTCATTGCTCGAGCAACGCTTTCTGACACGGCTTGACTGACGACAGCATCTACCCGTTTGGATCGCGCTCTTGAACGCATAATCGCGCCAATGATCAATAGTGGAAGTCCTATCAAGACCATCGGTATGCCTAAGCAGGCCCCGATTCCGGTAAACGAGATTGCTATACCGGCTCCAACCATTACAGCCCCAACCATCATCATCACGTAGCCAGTAGTACCTGTTCCTTCACTCATGCCATCGGTCTCCGTTCTCAATCCTGCATACGCGTCCAACCCAACTTCGACATTCCTGTAACCTGATCTGCTTGCCGAACTCATTCGGCGTGAAATAGCTTCGGAGGACTCGATAAATCCACAATTTCAAACAGCCGAGTCAAATCCGAATTGAAGTCACCGCTGCTGTTTCCACCCGGATCAGAAATCACCGTGAACACTCGACCAAGTCGGCCCGGTGTCCTCTATCCAGCCCGTTCTCCCAGTTTTGTCTTTGATCTGGATCCACCACGTGGGCTGTGGAAGTTGGTCCATTTGGCCCATGATCGGACCGGATATCCATTTGGCTTCAAATTTCTCTTTGCACGACGCCTCCGAAGCATTACAGGTCATAGGGGAGAGAACTTCTGGAATCGAAACGGCATCGATCAGTTTGCCATTCAACCAGACCTTCCAAAACCCTTCTCCGCGGTACGTGAGCAGATAGAGAAAGCCCGAGTTCACTGACTGCTGACCAGGGACGAGAATAGAATGGAGAATCTGGATTTTGCCGGGCTTTGTCACGACAACGCCGGTCACCGTGGTGACCTTTTGCCCCTGTGGGAGAACAAAAGCAGTTTGACTGCTGCCACGGGTTGGATGAACAGGGGTAGCGGCGTCCAATGTCCAAACACTTCCGTAGCGACATCCTTCGCCTGGACAGGCGCCGATGTCCGTATAGGTTGACGACAGTGGTGGGTAATCGCGTGTGGTCGACTTAACGGAGAGTTCGAGAGGCAGCGGTCCAGTTGCCTCTAATGTCGCTGGCAGTTGTGATAGCAACGGCACCGGATTTGACCATTTCTCTTTGAACAGTTTTCCAGAGGTTTGGTCCCCTTTCCCGTAGATGTTCAATGGTGAATTCCAACTCGGGTCCGTCATGTACCGACCGGGAAAATGCCGAACCTCAAAATGCGTATGACAGCCCCACGCTGCCCCAGTACGCCCCACTTTGCCCAGCGGCGCATGCTCCAAGACAACACTCCCGATCTGAACTAATGGTGGACCTTGCATATGGAGATAGAGCGTTTCGGTTTCAACCATCTGTGTAGCGGGAAGAGGCAGTCCAGTTGGGGTCGCTGCGTGCTTGAGCCTAACCATGTAGCCAAGGTACGGGAAGTCTGGGTCGCTGCTGTCGGAGATGCTATCGACGACGACCCCGTCCGCCAACGCGTAAATCGGAGAGCCGCAGGAAGCGACCAGGTCAACTCCCGGATGAGTAATCACCACACCTGATGGCCCGTTGGCCAACTCAAGAACTTCATTCGCACCCGAACCGATCTTTCTCACAAGGGTCCCATGCTTGAACTGTCCAAGGCAGGCTCCGGGGACAACAGAATTTGTAAACGCGGGGCAGCTCAGGGATGAAGCAGAAGTCGGTTGATTTTGCGCGGCCAATGGCCTAAGAATCACGATACTGAGTAGTAGACACAGCGTCGTCCATAAGAAACGTGCCTGAAACTCCATTGACTAGCCTCACTTCCTGCAAATCTTCTGTTGAAACCCAGGATAGGTGCGGAATTGAATTGGACATCACTTTGGGTGTTGCACGCTGAAGCATCCTTCGTAGTTGCGATGCGGTCTAGTTACCTGTCGGCGGCACAGATTCAGCAAACCGAAAACATACACCGACTCACTTTTCGTAGCGGACTGTCTGGGGCTGACCGAAGATATCGGTTTCGTCCCGGCTTTCTCCAGTAACATTGCCATCTGCATCCCTGTGAACGATCATTGGCGTTCCGAGCCAGTCTGTGTCCGGCCGACTCTCTCCTATGCGAGTCCCGTCGGCGTCTGTATGAACAGTCTTCGGATTGCCAAGCCAATCGGTATCCGGCTTGCTCTCACCAACGACGTTGCCCAATGCGTCTTCATGCACCATCTTCGATTGTCCGAGCCAATCTGTGTCTGGTCTACTTTCTCCGATCTTCTCGCCGCTCGCGTCGAAGTGCTCCTGTTTAGGTCGTCCAAACCAGTCGGTCGTATATCGAGTTACTACTTTTCGTTCTCCTTGACTGGAGAGCGATAATATCCAGAAAAAGATCGCGAAGCCGATCACGATCACAGCAATCACGACTATGACGTAAAGGGCAATCACAATCAGGTTGATAGCGATTCCACAAATAAAGATCAGCGTGGTGGCACGCACTCCAGCTCGAAGATGTACGTCGGGAATCGGTGTTGTCCAGCGCCAGATGGCGAGGCATGAGCCAAAGAATGGCCGTTGAAAGAATCGCGCGAACTTGCCATCACGCTCCGCCGCCTTGGCGGAGCCGCTCCTAAGCCAGTTCTCAATTGAATTGACCGTGGCAGAGACTCGCGTCAAGCGCAATGCTGTAATCACTGCGCCGATCATGAATGGCGCCATAAGGATCAGGACTCCACCATCGTACCTATTCCGGTAGGCAAACCACAGAAGTAGGGCAATGAAAACCCCTGCCCCACCCCTGTAAAACCACTCCTGACGGCCCGTCTTCACCGATTCCCCGTTTGACGCTGAATCTTGTGATGGTACAGAGGATTCTGAAATTGACATTCTTGCCTCCTTGTAGCTCAGAATCGAGTTCCGGGGCTTCATATTTGCTCGCCGAAAAAGGCGCGGATTCCAGTCTCAAGTCACAGTCCGGATCAACTACGCATTGCCGCTCCCGGAACAGCGTGGACACTCAATCTCTCCTCGGCCGTGACAGCGTGGGCACTTTGCCGCAATTACCAAAACCTCGATCTCCACGCCGCTTCCGTTACAGCGAGTGCAAGTAACAGTCCCGCTACCGTGACATCGTGGACACCTATTGGACATCTCCCTGGTCCCCCTGTGATTCTTGCGTCTCCCGAACCGATCTGGAGGTACTGATCGGAAAATCTGGTGAGCGAGCCCTCAATTTACCGTCACTGTTACTGTTGTGGTCTCAGTTAAGCTGCTGGAGGTCCCGGTGACAGTCACGGTATACGCGCCCGCCGTGGTGCCGGGGTTGCCAGTTCCTCCACCGCCTCCGCCGCCACTCCCCCCGCCACCACAACTCAGCACACCGCCGACGAAGAAGGCCAGAAGGACGAACATACCAAGCATCGTTCGCCAACTACGCCTTCGCGCCGGGATGCCGAACAGCAGGAGGCAAGCCAGAGTCGCGCCACCGGCAGCGTACCAGGGCACTCCGGGGCGTTTGGGATAGACAACTGCCGCGCTTGTAGGCGCTGTGGTCGAAACGGTGAGGGTAGCTGTCCCTGCGGTTGTGCCGGTAATGCTGACCGGAGTGGTCGATCCAAAGCTCAAGGTGGGCGGATACTGGGCACCCGCAGGACTCGATGTAAGGGCGGCGGTCAACGCCACGCTGCCGGTGAAACCTCCACTCGGCGTAACCGTGATTGTTGAGGCGTTCCCAGTGGTTGCGCCCGGCGTGACGGTAACGGATGTGCCGCCGAGCGCGAAGGACGGTGGAGCAGTTGTCACAGTAATAGAAGTAGTGCTTGAGGCGCTACTGTAGAGTGTCGAACTCGTCGCGTCGGGCGTATAGGTGGCTGTCAGCGTGTCGGTACCCACGGGCAACGACCCGGCAGATACACTAATTTTTGCGCTGCCACCGTTGAGGGTCGTTGCCACGGAAGTATAGGTGCCGCTAGTGAGTGTCGCAGCGCCGGTAGGTGTTGGGTTAGCGGTTCCGTCACTGACCGCAACCGTCACCGTCAGTCCTTGCGCTGTCGTGATGCTTGTCGATGACAATGTAATCGTCACCGTCGGCGTTGCGGTCGGCGAAGCCGTCAGCCCAGTAGTACTGGAGACGCTCGACGTAAAATTAGTATCTCCAGGATAACTTGCTACCACCTGATGTGTGCCCGTTCCGGTCGGTGAAATAAAACTTGCCGTTGCAGTTGCTGTCTGCGTGACGTGTGAAAGAAAAACTGACAGTGTGTTGCCGTTATAATTCGAAACCGCGAGGTCCGTAATTCCATCTCCGTTAAAATCTGCGGCCGTTACAAAATAGGGGAGATTGCCAGTTTGAGGGCTCGCCACAGAATGAAATGTTCCGTCTCCATTACCTAGTAAAACAGTCACAGTGTTATCCGCAGAGTTTGCGACCGCCAAATCCACCTTTCCGTCTCCGTTAAAGTCGCCTTCTGAAATGGAAGTTGGGCCATTCCCAGTCGCAGGACTAGCCGTTGCGTCGGAGAAAGTTCCATCGCCGTTGCCTAGAAGAATGGTTAGGCTATTACTGCTTGCATTCGAGACTGCCAAGTCTGCTTTGCCATCGCCATTAAAATCGCCTTCAACAATGGAGTTCGGATACGTTCCCGTCGCAGGACTCGTCGGAGAAGCCGTGAATGTTCCGTCGCCGTTGCCCAATAACACTGTTACCGTATTATCGTTGGAATTTGCTACCGCGAGGTCGAGAATTCCGTCGCCGTTAAAGTCACCCTCGGTGATCGACTGCGGAAGATTTCCTGTAGTGGAACTTGATTTCCTGGTGAATGTTCCGTCGCCGTTACCCAAGAACACCGTAACTGAGTTGTCCGGGATGTTGAAATAAAAACTTCGGTACCCTGTATTTAGTACGGCGATATCCATCTTGCCATCCCGATCGAAATCCCCGACGGCTATCGAAGTTGGTCCCGCGCCCGCCATTAAGCTGGGTGCGGCACTGAACGTTCCGTCACCCTTGCCCAACAAAATCGTAACCGAATTGTCTCCGGAGTTCGTCACCACCAAGTCTGGAATACCGTCTCCGTTGAAATCGCCCTCCGCGACACAAAACGGATTGACTCCTGTGGACGGACTGGCAATCGTGGTAAACGTACCGTCGGCCTTACCGAGCAGGATGCTCAGCGAATTGCTCCCGGTATTCGCAACAGCCAGATCCGGGATGCCATCTCGATTGAAGTCGGCTGCGACCAAACACAAGGGGTAGTTTCCTGTCGCCGGCGTCGATGAACTAAGGAAACTAAGCGCCGAGGCGCTGTTTCCCAGCGGAGCTGACCCCAGTTGATAATTTGCATTACTGGTGTCTAAGAAAGAGACTGTACCGGTTGGTGCAGATTGACCTTGATTTCCCACACTACCAACGACCGTGGCTGTCAGGGTGTAATTGCCGATAGCGCCGCTCTGGGCAATAGATGTGTTCGTCGAAAACTTCCCAGTGACATTCAGACTAAGCGCTGCGGAATTGCTCGCAGCGTCATTTATCGTAGCCGGGAATACCGCTTTGTAACTGTGGTTTCCGATCGAGGGAGAAAGTGTGAGTGACGCGGTCCCTGCATTGCTGAGTTCAGCGCTGCCCAACAGGTGTATGTCGGTGCAATGGGCCGCCGTTGCGTCGCAAAAGTCGACTTGTCCTGCCGATGCCGGCCCAACTTGATTTGCCACCGTCGCTGTCAGGGTCACACGGTTTCCGAATGCGACAGTCGAAACGGGATTGCCACTCGAAGTGATTGCCAAATTCGTTGTCGTTGACACCGAAGGGAGTGAGATCGAATTGGACGAACTTGGGCCATATTCGTTGTCGCCCGGATAGGTCGCGGCAATCTGATGTGATCCCGTCCAAGTTGGAGTTATTTGCTGCGAAGTTCCCGACGATGTTTGCGCAATTTGGGTTAGCAGTACTGTTATAGTCTGGCTCTTGTAGTTCACCACGGCCATGTCGTTAATTCCATCGCCATTAAAGTCGGCCAATGCTACAGCTGATGGACTGCTCCCGGTGCTTGGAAGGGTAGTGGCATTTGCGAATGTTCCATCGCCTTTTCCGATAAGAAGTGTCACATTATTGCTGTAACTGCTGGTCACGGCGAGATCAGGAATTCCGTCCAAATTGAAATCGCCTACAGCAACCGATGTCGAATAAGGATCTATACCGGGGGTGGCTACTTGAGTAAAGGTGCCGTCTCCATTTCCTCGCATAATTTGCACTACATTGTTGCTGTAGCTGACAATAGCGAGGTCTATCTTTCCGTCCTGATTGAAGTCGCCGACCGCCATGGCGCCAGGATGGAAAAAAGTGCTTATATTCGCAGCCGGAGTGAAGGATCCATCACCGTTACCCAATAAAACCGTTACAGTGTCATCGTAGAAATTGGAAACAGCAAGATCGGCTTTACCGTCACCGTTGAAGTCGCTGACCACAAGGTTTCCCGCACCACTCCCGGTTGCTGGACTAGACGGAGCAGCAGTGAATGTGCCATCTCCGTTGCCGAGAAAGATGATGATTGTCCCGGGATCACTTGCGCCCCCATTACTGTTCACGACGGCAAGATCAGCGTTACCATCACCGTTGAAATCGCCAACGGCAATCGATTGAGCTGCACTGACGGACAAAGTACTTCCAGTAGTAAATGTGCCATCGCCATTCCCCAGAAAGATGGCTACTCCAAAGACGTATGTGACGGCGAGGTCCTCTTTCCCGTCGTTATTGAAATCACCCACAACCAGGGAACTCGGAAGATTAGCGACCGTGACTTGTGAGGCCTTAGTGAAGGTTCCATCCCCATTGCCCAAGAAGATGTAAACCGTGGTATCAATCCAAAAGTTGGCGACTGCTATATCCGGAATTCCATCCCCATTAAAGTCCCCGATTACCAAGTCCTCAGGTCCATTGCCTGTTGTTAGAGATGCCGGGCTAAGAAAGCTGAGCGTCGAAGGAGCAGATACCAGCGGAGCTGTATCCAACGTTGTGTTGCCGTTCGATGTATCGACAAAGGACACTGATCCGGACGGGGCAGCTCGACCAACCCCAGCCACAGTCGCAGAGAGCGTATTATTTGTGCTGCCTACCCGTCCGATTATGGTTTTCGTTGGGGTTTGGCCCGTCACACTTAAGTCTGTTGTAGCGGAGGCACTGGCGGCCGATGACGTGGTTCCAAAAAATACTGCCTTAAAACTATGCCCCCCGATACCAGGGATGAACTTCAAGCTCGCGACGCCATTGCTGGTCAGCTGGGCGGTACCTAGCAGATGAATGTCAGTGCAATACTTCGCCGTGGCATCGCAGAAGGTGACCTGCCCCCTCGTCACCGCTGTGCCTCCAGCCTTCACGGTCGCGGTGAGCGTCACCACGCTTCCCGAGGCTACCGTTGTCACCGTGTTTCCCCCGGATGTTAACGCAAGGGTCGTGGTCGTTGGCGTCGAAGCCGATGCAGAGATCCCTCCGCCAGCGATCCCGGCAACCAACAAGGTATAGACGACAATGTGCTTCAACGCCTGCGTAGCGTACCGGGACTTTGTACTTTGTGCCGACTGGAAGGTCATCGTTCATTCCCCCATGAACCTGCGAGACCTGTGATCTCAAGCGGTGACGGGCAAACCAGCCCTCAATGAACTGAAAGGGGGAGATAACCGATGATTGCGTGAGTCAGTTGGCCGAGAACCAAAGCAACGTCGTACAACGCGTAAGAGACACTTGCGATTGGCCCAAGTGCGGCGGTTCGCAACGAGCCAATTCCCCCACGTCAAGTGCCAACCATAATACACAGTTCCACAGGGAATTCACGACCGGGTTCAGTGCCTCTCAGCACTTGTCAACCAAGTCGCGTAGCCGAACTCCTAGCGAAATGGCAATACGGTGCAGCTTCATGATGCTGATATTCCGTATTCCTCGCTCAACCCCGGATATGAACGTCCAATGCAGTCCAGCCCTCTCCGCCAGTTGTTCCTGCGTTAAGCCCAGCGTTTCCCGCCGGTTACGGATTGTTTGTCCCAAGGGCTTCCTGGGATCGGTGATTGGAACGTCCACTCACCGATGTTTTCGGTTTCAGCCCGGCGAGTACATAGTATATAGTCTATGTCAATGAGAAATCTATCTTTTTAAATGACTTCGTGCCCGCAGTAGCCAATTCCCGGCTCTATGCTGAGTCGTTGGGATGGTCGGGGCGCTCTGGAACCCGCTGGTCGGCTGGATGCCGCTGGCTTTTGGCCCGATACGCGCCCATCTTCCCGAGAGAGTCCTCAAAGGTGTTTCCCTAGCCAATATCCCAGGAAGAGCAGTCCAAAACCGCAGAGAAGGCCGCCGGCGAAGACGCTCCACAGAAGGTAGCCCCAGGCCCCGAGCAGCTTGAGCCGGAAATCCCGCGTCACCGCCGCCAGAGCGTCTTGGGCGTTGCGAATCGCCCCGTCGAGAGCGCCCTTCAGCCAGCCGTCCATCTGTTTTTGCGACGTTGCCAGAGCTTGCGCCAGGCTCGATTCGATGATGGTACGGATGACGGCTGCGAACTGCTGCCGCGTCTCGTCTGTGTAGCACTTGAGAATGGCTTCCCCAGCGATGGAATCATGGAGACTGGCCTGTACATCCTCCAGAAGTTGCCGGGTCGTCACCCCGGCCTCTTCGATGGTCCCCTTCATTTGAGTAGCCGCGTAGTCCGCGATCTCGCGAGTCACGCCGCGGAGTCTGGCCTGTTCCGCCGCCGCGTCATTCAGTCCTCGCGCCACATTTTCGAGGGCGCGGCACTCCACTACGCTCAGCTTGTACCGTAGCCATTCGGGATCTTCCGGGTCCATCTTCGAGAACTGCTGGACCAGATCGAAGAGTACCCGTTCTCTCGCCTCCCCCTCCGGGAAGGCGAGATACACGAGGTCGCGAATCCAGGCGGTTTTGTCATTTGCTACCACCGGCGCATTGTTCATGGCTGAAGCACCTTTCTCGCTTCCGTGAACTGGCTGAAAGCACGGAAGCGATACGTCCTTGCCCGGAGGGTCATGTCCGGCGCGCGCAACTCCGCCACCATCGTTCGCCTTTCACCCACATCGCCGAGCGTTACATTCATCGTCCGCATCATGCGCTGGAGGTCGGGCCGCCGTGCGTCCATCCGTATTTCGACGGGCGAGAATGCCTCCCGAAACGCCGCTACATCTGCCGCCAGCTTCGGATTCTCCCAAGACGACGCGACACCATCCTGAAACTGGTTGTGGACAATGAGGTAATCCACGCTGTTTTGCAACTCAGCGCCCCACTCGATCACCGACCGGGCGGAGGCAATATCGGCATCGACGACGCCGACGGCCGTCCACCTGAGATTGAGACCGGATTCCTGCATCACCTTATAGAAGTCCCGAAACCAGGGAATCATCCGATGTCCCTGTGCCGCGCCCAGGTCAGCCAGAATCACGTCGGCGCTCGACTCCAGCGAGATTCCCAAAAGCCGGTCGTAGGTCCAGCTCTCCAGTGCCGGCAGCTTGTGCGCTCTGGCGAAGAGCGCCTTGAAGCTCCCCTCCGCCTTATTGTCCGGGTCCATATCGAACAGGTCTGCGGTGTAGCTCGTGCTTGCGTACCACTCTGCCAGCGTCGCCATCACGGTCGTCTTTCCCACCCCGCCTTTTCCGGCGATGGGAAAGACTACGCGCTTCGGTTTCATTTCCAGGGTCGCGCTCAATCCTCGCTCCGGCCCACAAAGGCGCTCGGCGTGAATACCTTCTTCGGTTGCAACCGCGTCTCCCGCTGGCGATTCAGTTCCGCTTCGCGATCCAATCTCGCCATTTCCTGCTCTCTCCGTATTTGCCATTCGGGTTTCTCCTGATTCGTGTTGACCTGCTCTGCTTGTCCATCCAGACGAAGTTCGCTTCGCCCCATTGCCTTTCTGCCTATGGGGGCGGGGAGGTTCTTGCCGCTGCCCCCTTGCTGCGTTGCACCTTGACTCAGGACGAGCCTCTTTGCCGCCCGGCAAAACTGCGGGTATCCGCAAACAAACCCTTCTTTGCGCAACGCCTCCCAGATTGCTTTCCAGGTAAGCCCACCGGCCTTTGCGGCTATCAACTCCTTTGCCACTCCCCGGAGGAGCTTCCCCTTCAGCCCAAAGAAGCCGCGGCGAAGCGCCATTGCTTCCAGCAGCTTTTCGAGTTCGGGTAGTCGCGCCACTTGTGTAATGTGCATTGCACTAGAGAATGCCAGAGATCATCGCAGGGCGCAAGTACGGAAACGCAGTTTTCTACAATTCTTTGCGACTAAATGCAATGAAAGTAGATTTTCTGCAACTAAATGCAACTTCGACCGCAACCTCACTCGAATTGCAGAAAGTCGTAGTTTGTTGCGTTTAGTTGCATTTTGTTGCGCGCCAGCGGCGCGCCTTTCTGTGGCCGCCAGGCCGACGCCGGGTTTGGTATGCAGCACGAGTCTCAATAGGGAGTGTATTAGTGGAACATAAAGCGCTGACGCACTTTGAAAGGTTTCTCTATTCATCTTCTTTGCATTCATTGCCGATCTTTGACGCACCGCTGTACCTTAGACGGCTTCTGTGCGTCAACTTG